>Ga0302319_10006890_pt1 | contig 22457 bp, 17 predicted proteins | sample Bog_T0_2_FD_203319 | JGI IMG/M metagenome (GOLD analysis project Ga0302319, IMG submission 203319) | Peat permafrost microbial communities from Stordalen Mire near Abisko, Sweden - Bog_T0_2 | ecosystem: Environmental > Terrestrial > Soil > Wetlands > Peat | place: Sweden: Abisko, Stordalen Mire... | reverse complement strand
CGCGCCAGTTGAATCAGCACGTCGGAGCGATGGCGGTTCAGTTCGGACTGGTGCAGGTTGTGGGCGACTTCAAGAACCACCGCAACCTGGGCAGCCAAGGCGCGGGCCCGGCGAATGTCCTCCCGCGAGATACCCGTATCGTCGAGCCGGTCGAGGACACCGAACATGCCGAGCACCCGTCCGTCAGCGCCCAATAGCGGCACAGTGAGCAACTGCCGGGCATTGTAGCGAGCGAGAATCTCAGGATCGGCGTCGGGCACCTGTTTGAGATCGTCGGACCAGAACACTTCTTTGGCGCGCAGGGAACGCGTGGCGATGCCCTCCGGGAAGATGGTATCGGCGCGCCGCGACTCGCCCCCCTTGACGGCATAGCGCACGTGAAACTGACCATCTTCGAGCAGGGCGATGAAGCAGCGGCCAAAGGCGAGAAACTCCGCGGCACGGACAACAAAGGCCTGCAGGAAATGTTCGAGATCGCCGCTGGAGCTGAGCTCGGAAGAGATTTCCAGCAATTGATGCAGTTCCTGGGCCTGGCCCTGGGCGGTGGCGCACAGTTCGGCGTGAGCCACGGCGACGGCGCCGAAGCCAGCAATCGCGGATACCAGCGACTTTTCCTCGACCGTGAAAACCCCGTCGGTACGCGGATAGACGAGGATTGCTCCCTGGGTACGCGAGGTGCGGAACGGAGCGGCAATCAACAGCCCGGGAGAGACGAGGTTGCCAAGCGAGTGCTGATCGGTGCCGATGGAGACGGTGATGGCCTCACCGGCGGCCACGGCACGCTGCGCGAGATCGGCGGCGAAGCGAACCGTCTGGCGGTCATGCCCGGCGCGGAAGGAATTGGCCAACTGGGGCGTTTCGGCGGATACGGCACGCAGTTCGAAGGGTCCTTCGCGGCGTAAGAGGACGGAGACCAGGCGGGTGCGCAACAGGAGCCGAAGGCGGTCGGCCAGGGCCTCAATAACCGCGGCCACGTCCGGAGTTCCGTGCAGTGCGGTGGCGACCTCGGCCAGGATCTCCGCCCGGCGGTGCTCCTCGCGCGATACTTCGCCCAGCCGGGTCGCTTCCAGCAGGCTGCCCAGTTGTCCGGCCAGGATGGTGGCTTTGGCGGCGAGATCCTCATTGAAAAACCCGTCATCGGAATCATGCAGAAAGGTCACCGCGCCGATTACTTCATCGAAGACCACGAGCGGAGCGGCCATAAGAGAGCGAGCGTCAAATTGCGGCGCGCCCGGGAAGGTTGCAGACTGCACGCGATTGACGAAGAGGGTCCGGCGCGAGCGCACCGCATCGGCGGTAATTGTGCTCTGTTGAGGAAGCAGATGAAGGCCGGTGAAACGCTCGACCAGCTTGCCATCGGCCTGTTCGCCCACAAGTTCGTCGCCCGCAGAGCGCCGCCAGAAATATACTCCGGTGACCTGGAAGAACTCGCGGGTAGCACGGCAGAAGAGCTGGATCAGAGCGCTGGAATCGAAGCGTTCGGCAGCTTTGCCGGCAAGCTGCAAGAGGAGTCTCTGAAAGGCATCGTCGGAATTGGGCAAGACATGGCCTTCCGGTAAAGGTGTCGAATTGCCTCCGGCCATGTTCAGAACGTCACCCGCGGACACAGGACGCTTGCGCTTCTTACAAGTGATTGAATCTAATGGAAAAATATCCCGTCATCTCAATTTGAGTCAAGGAAAATGGGTGGGTGGGGTGCCTTAGTGTGAAATCCCGAAAATTATGGGGGTGCGGCCTCTCACTTTGAGAATCGCGGGCGTGCGACACCGAAGATGAGACGCAGCTAATGTCGGGACAGGGTCGGGGAGGGAGTTGACAGTTCGAGGTAAGTCTTTGTTTTGCAGGGACATCCGCCAAGTGACTTTGGTTTTTTCGAAAGGCGACGCGTGGCCACGGCGTTGCTCCAAAAGGGATTGCCAGGATTATTGCCAAGGAGGAACTGTGTCTTTGCGACGGATAGGGGTGGGGTTGGCGGTGATTGCGATAGTGGCGGGGCTGGGGGTTGTAGGGCTGCGAGCGCAAGGAACGCAAAACGAAATTGTGCGCCGGGCCAAGAGCAAAGTGCAGCCGGAATATCCCGAACTGGCCAGGAAGATGAATATCACGGGCACGGTGAAGATTGAAGTAGTGGTGGCTGCGAACGGGACGGTAAAAGACGCAAAAATAGTGGGTGGGCATCCGGTGTTGGCCACAGCGGCGTTGGAAGCTGTCAAGAAGTGGCGCTTTGAGCCGGCAGCGATGGAAAGCTCAGGAGTAGTGGATTTCAAGTTTGAACCGCATCAGTAGAGCTTAAGGGCAGACGGGGCGGCTGGGAGGAAACGGCATGACGATCGGCAAGAAGCTTTATGTAAATTTCGGAATCATCCTGAGCATGGTGGTGGTGCTGTTCCTGGTGAACTTGCTGGCAGTGCAGCGGGAGCATGCCGCCAAGGCTGCGGCCACAGCCTCGCTCGAGCTGACGGATGCCACCAACGAAGTGCGCTTTCAGATGATGCAGAACCGCCTCTACCTAAGCAATTACCTGCTCAGTGGCGACACCCGGGAAGTGGACCGGATGAACGAGGGTCTGCGCACCCTCGCTGACAAACTTCAGCAGGGCAAGTCGCTGGCCAACTCCGAGCAGGAGCGAACCGCGCTGACCAAGGTGGAGCAACTGGAGCAGGCGTGGGGCAAAGAGTTTGCCCAGCCGCTGATCGAGAAACGCAAGGACGTTGACTCAGGAAACGCGACCGTCGCCGAATTGCAGATTTACTACTTACAGAAGGACGCTTCTTCGTGGGTAAAGAACTCGACGGACGCGCTCGATCTGGCCGATGGGGAAAACCGCAAGCTGGTGGAAGCGCGGCGGAAATCGGATGAGACCGCGAGCACCTGGACGATCATGGCCTCCATAGTAAGCACCCTGTTTGCTTTGGGCCTGGGCGTGGTGGTTGCCTACACTACCGCCAAGTCGATCACCGGACCGCTGACCAATCTGATGATTGTGTCGCGGCAGATCGGCGACACCGGCGATCTGGAACACAGCATCGATGTGCAGCGCGACGATGAGATTGGGGAACTGGCACGGGGCTTCGCCAAGATGGTCATCTATCTCAAGGAGATGGCGGGAGTTTCCGAAGCGATTGCGGGCGGAGATCTTACGGTTGAGGTCAAACCGCGCTCCGCGCACGATACGCTGGGCAACGCTTTCGCGCGCATGGTGGAGGGTCTGGGCCGGCTGGTGAGCAGCGTGCGCGACGCCTCGACGCAAGTGGCTAGCGCCAGCGGGCAGGTGGCAAATGCCTCCGACGATTCAGCGAAAGTCGGCTTGCAGGCTTCGTCGGCGATTGATGAAGTCACCAGCACCATGCACGAGATGAGCGTGAACGTGCAGAACATGGTGAAGAGCACGCAGGTGCAGGCTTCGAGCGTAAGCGAAACTTCGGCGTCCATCGATCAGATGGTGGCATCGATTCAGCGCGTGGCCGATACCGCCAAGGTGCTGCTCGATATTTCGAACCGGTCGCGGGAAGAGGTACACAGCGGCATCTCCACAATGGAAAAGGCCACCGACGGCCTGAACCGCATCAACGCAACCATCAACAGCTCGGGAGAAATCATTGGAGCGCTGGGGCAGCGCGCCGACGACATCGGAAAGATCATTGAAGTCATCGACGACCTGGCGGAACAGACTAACCTGCTGGCGCTGAACGCGGCCATCGAAGCGGCGCGGGCCGGCGAGCACGGACTGGGCTTCGCGGTGGTGGCGGATGAAGTGCGCAAGCTGGCGGAAAAGTCGGCGCAATCGACGAAAGAGATTTCCGAACTGATTCAAAGTATTCAGAAGGAAGCGCGCAAGGCTGTCGAGAACATGGACCGCTCGACCGGAATCGTGAACGAAGGCCTCGATCTCGGCGGCGAATTGAACTCGGCGCTGCGCAAGATTTCGAACGTGGTAACCGAGGTTTACAAGTTCGCGCAGGAGATTGGCGCGGCTACCAACGAACAATCGCATGGTTCGTCGCAGATCGCCCGGGCTACCACGCGGCTGAACGAGATCACCCACGAAATCAACTCGGCGGTGGAAGAGCAAGCCTCCGGAGCGCAAGCCGTGGTCAAAGCTATGGAGCGGATGCGCGAACTGGTGCAGCAATCGACCTCGGGATCGACCGAACTGGCGGCTTCGGCCGAGCAGATGTCGAAGATGTCGCGCGGCCTGCTCGACTTCATGGACCGCTTCACGCTGGATGAGTCTTCTTCGTCACGGAGGGAAGAACCGGACGAGAAACCGAAGAATGCGCGGCGCGCCACCGCGGGATCCCGCAACTAGTGGGCATACTCCTAGTGGGCATAGTCAAGGACCAGCGATGAATGACGAACTCCATATCGTGGGTTTCCAAATCGGGCGCGAGACCTATGGCGTGCCCATCACTTCCCTGCACGAAATCGTGCGGGTGCCGGAGATCACCGCCGTACCCGACGCACCGGAGTACCTGGAGGGCGTGATCAACCTGCGGGGCAAGATCGTATCGGTCATGGATCTGCGCAAGCGTTTCGGCGAGAAGCAGGCCTCGCTCAAGAAACGGAACCGGATTCTGGTGGTGGAGCACTCCGGCCGGCTCGCCGGGCTGATCGTAGACTCGGCGACCGAAGTATTGAAGATTCCCAGCGAAGACGTAGAGCCCGCGCCCGCCGCGTTCCAGGAGGGTGGGCTGAATTGTGTCACGGGATTGGGCAAGGTTCGAGGCCGCCTGATCGTATTGCTGGACATGACCAAACTGCTGGCTCCGGCCAGTTTGCTGCAGGAGAGCGGGAAGACGGAAAGCAAGACCGGCAAAGCGGAGGCGCGGGGAGCCGCGGCCGCCAAGTAATCCGATGGTCTGGACCATGACATGGCGGATGGAGGCGGAATGAGATACGGGCAGGGAGAACGAGAGATCGCATGAGTACATTCGGAACGGCACCGGCTCCCATCCTGACCGAAGCGGAACTGCGACTTCTGCAGGCGCTGGTGTATCAGGAGTGCGGCATGCACTTCGACGAGCGCCGCGTGCATTTCCTGCAGGACCGCCTGCTGCGGCGGCTGAAGGAATGCCGCGCCGATTCGTTTTACGCCTATTACCGGCTGCTGATCAGCCAGGACGGTAAGGCGGAACTGGCTAAGCTGGTAGAGAACCTGACGGTCAACGAAACCAGCTTTTTCCGGCACAAGGCCCAGCTCGACTTGTTCCAGAAATACGTTCTGGAGAACATGCTGAAACACAAGCAGGCGCACCGAGAATATTCGCTGCGAGTGTGGAGCGCGGGCTGCTCGACCGGGCAGGAAGCCTACACGCTGGGCATGATGGCTGCGGACACGCTGGCCTACTATTACCTGCGCAATCCGCTGCCGGTGGAAGTGGCGCTGCCCAAACCGCTGATTCCTCCGCCGTGGCGGGTGGAAATCCTGGCCAGCGATATCAGCTACTCGGTGCTGCGCACCGGCCAGGAGGGCGCTTACAGCGAAAACCAGATGGCAGCGGTGGATTACACCTTCCGGCTGCGTTACTTCGACAAGGTTGGCGACCGGTACGCGGTCAAGAAAGCTCTGAAAGAGATGGTCCACTTCGACTTTCACAATTTGAAGACGGAGTACCTGCCGCAGCGCAATGACGTGATCTTCTGCCGCAACGTGATGATGTACTTCGACGAAGCCGAACAAAAGCGGCTGGTCGAAAAGTTTTACCGCTGCCTGAATCCCGGCGGCTATCTGTTCGTAGGCCATGCGGAAAGCCTGCTGGGCCTGACCGAGAAGTTCCACATGGTGCACCGCGACAGTGGTACGGCCTATCAACGGATTGAGGTGCGAGATTGACGAATCCCCCCGATGAGCGCGGAGCGGAACTGCGGGAGTTGTTTTTTGAGACCTCGCAGGAACTGCTGCAGGCGCTGAACGAGGAATCCCTCAAGCTGGAGAAGAGCCCCGGCGATGAGGAGATTGTGCGTTCGATCCGGCGGACCGTGCACACGCTGAAAGGCGACTCGGCGGCTTGCGGGCTGCGCGAGTTGAGCGAACTGGCACACCAGTTCGAGGATGCGCTTTCCCTCGAAACCGCAGCCAGCCATGGCGCGTTGGCCGAGATTGCCTTTGCGGCCGCCGACGTGTTTACCGCGATGCTCGCGGCCTATCATGGCGGAGGCGCGATGCCCGCCACGGAAGCTCTGCGGCAAAGAATCGACGAACTCACTTCGGCCCCCGCGGCCAAGAAATCGCGGCGCAAGAAGAAGTCCACCGAGGCGGCTCCGCGATCGGGCAAAGACTGGACCGATGCGGAGAAGCGCGCGCTCGCCCAGGCACAGGCCACCGGCCTGGCCATCTACGACATCGTGGTGAAAATCGATCCCCACTGCACCATGCCGATTGCGGCCCGGCAACTGATTCAGAATGCGATCGGCGGGATCGGTCAAATCCTGGTGGTGCGGCCGGACGCAAAATCGCCAGCCGCATCCAAGCAGGTGCAATTCGTGGTTGCCAGTTCGCAGGCGGAAGAGCAGATCGCCGCCAAGGCTCGCATCCCGACGATAACGGGCGACGTGAGCGTGACTTTAATCGCAGCCGCATCGCCGTCGAAAAGCTCCGCCAGAACGAGCGCGGCGGCAGTTCCTGAGGCTTCCGCCTCGGCGACAGAGACTTCAACGCCGGCTTCGTCCGCAACCGTCCTGGCGCAGCCGACTCCGGTCGAGGCGCAAGCCCCGGCGCCAGAACCTCAAGCGCAGGCGATGACGGAAAACATTCTGCGGGTGGAAGCGGGCCGGATTGACAACGTCTTGAACCTGGTGGGAGAGCTCATCATCGGCAAGTCGATGTTGCAGCAGTCGCTCAACGAGTTTGGCAAGCGTTATCCCAAGGACCTGCTGCGCGGCAAGTTTGCCGACGCCATGGCCTTCCAGGCGCGAGTGCTGAACGACCTGCAACGCTCGGTGATGAAAATCCGCATGGTGCCGGTAGACCAGTTGTTCCGGCGCTTTCCACGCATGGTGCGCGACGTGGCACGGCAATGCGGGCGCGAAGTGGATCTCGAGCTCAGCGGGCAGGAAACCGACCTCGACAAGGGCATTCTCGATGCCATCGCCGAGCCGCTTACTCACCTGGTGCGAAACGCGGTCAGCCACGGCATTGAATCGCCCGAAGAACGCCGCAGATTGGGCAAGCCTTCACGGGGCAGGATCCGGCTGAATGCGCTTCACCAGGGCAATCAGGTGGTGGTCGAAATCAGTGACGATGGGCACGGCATCGACGTGCAGAAGATTCGCGCCAAGGCGATTGAGTTGGGGATGATCACGGGGGAAGAAGTGGCGCGCATGAGCGAAGCCGAGACCCTGGAACTCATTTTCCGGCCAGGATTCAGTACCGCGGAAGAAGTCACGGAAGTTTCCGGGCGCGGGGTGGGGATGGATGTGGTGCAAAGCGTACTGCACCGGCTGAAGGCCACAATTCACATTGAGACGCGTCCCGGCCAGGGCACCACTTTCCGGATGAAGTTGCCGCTCACTCTCGCAATCATCAAGGCGCTGATGTTCTGGGTGGAGCAACGCTTGTATGCCATCCCGCTGAATGCGGTGAACCAGATCGCGCGCACTACGGAATCCGAGGTTCACCAGGTCGACAACTACGAAGTTTTGCAATTGCGGAACCAGGTGCTTCCTCTGCTGCGCCTGGGACAGCGCGGCGCGGCCCAAGAAGACGGGAAATCGAGCAAGCTGTTTGTGCTGGTGATCACTGTCGGCGAAAGAAAATACGGACTGATCGTCGACGCCCTCGAAGGCGAAGAAGAGCTGGTCATCAAAGCGTTGGACGACCAGACTTTCGCCACCGACTTGGTGAACGGCGCTTCTATCCTGGGGGATGGGAAGGTCGTGCTGATTCTGAATCTGCCCGCGGTTGTGGAACACGTGGCGCGTTCGCGTCCGGAAGAAACGGGCCTGACGAATTGCGGAATATTGCTGAACCATGCCGATCGCGCGCGTCTGGCTCTGGGCGCAGTGGGAGGCCAGGCATGAGCGTGAACAAGGTGCGTGTGCTGGTGGTGGACGATTCGGCCTTGATGCGAAAGCTGATTCCGCAAATGCTCGAAGCTGACCCCTCGATCGAGGTGGTGGGCACGGCGATGGACGGAACCTTCTGCCTAAAGAAGATCGAAGAGTTGCATCCGAACGTGATCACCCTCGACCTGCAAATGCCCGGCATGAACGGAATCGATACTCTGAAAGAGATCATGCGCCGGCATCCGCTGCCGGTCATCGTGGTCAGTTCCCACAGCACCGATGGCGCTTCGGTCACCGTTAAGGCGTTGGGGCTGGGTGCTTTCGATTTTGTCACCAAGCCGCAAGACGCTTCGGCCCACATGGCCGACACGACCAGGGAACTGATCGCAAAAATCAAGGCTGCGGCGGATTGCAAGATGGTCCGCCCTGGATTCTTGCGCGGGGCCCCGGAGTCTCCGGAAAAGATTTCGGCAGGCAAATCCGCGCTCGCGCCCACTAAGATTGTCGCCATCGGAATTTCCACCGGAGGTCCGCAAGCCCTCGAATTCCTGCTGGCCCAACTGCCGCCGGACTTCCCGGGAATGATCCTGGTGGTGCAGCACATGCCGGAGGGTTTCACCGAGATGTTTGCCCGCCGGCTGAACGAGTTGAGCGCTCTGCGGGTGAAGGAGGCCCATTCGGGCGACCTCCTGCAAGCGGGGCGCGTATTGATCTCGCCCGGAAGCCGGCATATGAAAGTGAAGCGGCTTCTCATGGGCGACGTTGTGGTGCTCAACGACGATGCCCCGGTCAACGGCCACCGTCCCAGCGTGGACGTCTTGTTCCACAGCGCAGCCGAGGAATTCGGTCCGCTCGCCATCGGCGTGTTGATGACTGGAATGGGCGAGGATGGGGCGCTAGGCCTGGGCGCGATGAAAAAAGCCGGCGGCATGACCATCGCCCAGAGCGAAGAGTCTTGCGTAGTCTATGGCATGCCCAAGGCTGCCATCGAACGCGGCTATGCCACGCGGGTGGTGGGTTTGGACGTGCTTTCGTCCACTTTGCAAGCGCTATGTGGCCGCAATGAAGGCCACGCGGAGGGCGCCGGGGCGGGAAAAGCAATCCGCGCCGGACGCTGAAACGAGTTGCTGACACAGGGTCTGTGACCTGCGTCATCTGGCCGGCGGGCAACCGCCGTGATGGAATCTAAGAAGGGGAGGTTGTTTATGGAGCAGTTTGCACCTATCAAACGCAGCAAGGACGGCCAACCGGTCCGTTATTTGATCGTGGACGATTCCGTGTTCGCGCGCAAGAATCTGGCCCGTATGATCGAAAGTTTTGGCGGGCAGGTAGCAGCCGAGGCCGGCGACGGGTTGACGGCGATCACCGAGTTTGATCGCACCCATCCCGACATCGTGCTGATGGACATCACCATGCCGCAAATGGAGGGCATCGAGGCCGCCGAGAAAATCGTGCAGGCGCACCCCGAAGCCCGTGTCGTGATGGTGTCTTCAGTGGGCTACCAGGAAAACATTGTGGCCGCACTGCAGCGCGGGGCGCGCCATTTCGTGCAGAAGCCGGTAAAGCCGGAAGTGCTGTACGAAGTCATCAAATACGTGCTTGGAGAAGACGGAGTCGTGGCGACCGCGGCCGGCTCGGGGGTGTAATCGCATGAAGATGGATCTGATTCAGCCTTTCATCAATGCGGCCGATGCCGTGCTGTCGCAAGGCCTGTCGGGCACCACGAAGGTGGGCAACCTCTCGATGGAAGAGGACGGCTATCGCCGCAAAGGCGTGGCCGGAATGGTGGCGCTTACCGGCGACATCGAAGGCCGCATCATTCTGGACCTGGAGCCACAAACCGCCCTGCGCGTGGCCAGCCACTATGCGGGCGCAGCCTTGCCCGAGTCCGATGGGCTAATCAAGGAAACCATCTTCGAACTGGCCAACCAGGTCGTGGGCAATGCGGTCTGCGCGCTGAACGATCAGGGTTTCCACTTCCGCGTGCATCCTCCGCTGCTGCTGACTTGCGAGGACGGCGACAAGACCAGTGAAGACGTGGAAGCGCTGATGATCTGCTTTGAAACTTCCCTGGGCAATGTATTCATGAATGTCGCTCTGCGCCATAACAAACGGCGCATGTCCGACCACGCGAAGATGGGTGCATAGGCCAACCGTCGTGAAACCGCACCCGGAGGCGGGTACGCCTCCGCTCTCGGAGCCGATCCCAAAACCAGACTGAGCAGATGGGATCCGCAACCCGCCCTGTGGATGCTTGTGATTTACGGCGTGACCTGGAACTTCTGGTTGCTTGTCAGCGTGCCTGCCGGTGTCGTCACCGTCACAAGACCCGTGCTTGCGCCCGTCGGTACAGTGGTCCTGATCTCAGAGTCCGAGACCACCGTGAAGACAGTGCCTGTGCCGTCAAACGCGACGTTGCTCGCGCCATTTAGCTTGGTTCCCAAAATCTTGACGGCCGCTCCTACCCCGCCTCGGGTGGGCTGCGTTTCGACGAATGGGTCGAGACCAACAGACAGGGCGAAGACCGTGCCGTCGTCGTTGGCCCCGCCGCTCGCCGTTGTCCCGTAGAAGTTCCCATTAGTGTCCTGCACCAGCCCAGCGTATAGCAGTGTGCCGTCGATCGAGTCGAGGCTATGCAAGGTAGTCAGCGTGCCATTTGGGGTGATTTCAAAGACCGTACCTTGGTTCTTGGCTCCCCCTGCTGATGTGGTCCCGAAAAAGTTTCCGTCGGTGGCCTGGACGAGGCCTCCAAAGGGCGCACTGCCGTCTGTGCAATCGCTCTGCGAGCAAAAGCTGTAAAGCGTCGTCAACGTTCCGCTTGGGGTGATTTCGAAGACCGTGCCACAGCCTCCAGGACAGGCAGTGCCATTCGCTCCTCCCTCAGGGGTAGTCCCGTAGAGGTTTCCATTCGCAGCCTGGATCAGGCCAGCGAAGGGAGAGGCGCCGTCCGCCGAATCGAAGCTGTGAATGGTCGTCAGCGTGCCACTCGGGGTGACTTGGAAGACCGTGCCAACACCGCTGGCCCCGCCGAAGCGCGCTACCCCGTAGAAGTCCCCATTGGTGACTTGCACCAGCGCCGCTTGGGGTAATTCCCCATCCGCGCAGCCGCTCTGCGAGCAAAAGCTGTGCAGCGTCGTCAGCGTGCCACCCGGTGTGACCTTGAAGACCGTGCCAGAGTTGCTGGCCCCGCCTTCGGTTGTTATTCCGTAGAGGTCCCCATTGGCGGATCGGACCAGCCCCGCTTGGGGGGAATAGCCGTCCGTGCAATTGCTTTGCGAACAAAAGCTGTAGAGTGTCGTCAGTGCGCCCTTTGGGGTGATCTCGAAGACCGTGCCAGCATCGTTGGTAGCGCCCGCAGCCGTTGTACCGTACAGGTTCCCGTCGGGTGCCTGGACCAACACCGCACCGGTGCCTTTCCCATCCGCGCAAGCGCTCTGTGAGCAGAAGCTGTAAAGCGTCGTTAGCGTGCCATCCGGGAGGATCTTGAAAACCGTGCCATCGTTGCTGGCTCCGCCACCGCTCGTCGTCCCATAGAGGAGCCCATTCGCAGCCTGGACGAGCCCGGCGGCAGGGCCGTGGCCATCGGCGCCGTCGAAGCTGTGCAGTGTGGTGAAAGTCTGAGCAGATGAGGTGATCGCTGTTGTCGTGTACAGGAGCAGTAAAACAGAAGCCCGGCTTCCCCAACTGAGCTTCCTGAGAAGTGCAAGGCGAAGTGGACGCATGGCGAGCCTTCCTGCGCTTTGAAGAGAAACCAGCGCAACCGACATTGAGTGTGCCCCTCCAGAATTAGCCCGTCAAGATGAAGCATTTTGCACTTCGACACAGTTACGTCAGAGATTAGTGGAGGGTTCTACCCCGCTATTGGTGGAAGAGGAGGTTTTGCTTAGAGGCTCCTAAATTATCGCCGGAATCTTCCGCAGCATCCGCAATCTTTCTCAGCTCGGGATACTTTTGGATCAGCGTGGGCGGAGCCAGCACGCGCTTGCCGCTGATCATGGCCTTCAACTCCAGCGCGTTCACACCCGCTTTGCTCTCGAAGTGGTTGTTAGTGATCACGTAAGTCGTCAACGCGCGCTCGGCGACGCTTGCGATTCTTTCTTTCCAGCCCGCGAGTTCCTGCTGATTGTAGAGATAGTTGTAGCGGTCGTTGCGGTTGTCGGAATCGGAACGCTGATTGTCAGAGCTTTGATCGGCAAACCAGTGCTCGTAGTTGCGGCCATGCAGGCGAACGTAGCCGATCGCGCCGGTCACATGTTCGGTGGGCGCGAGCGAGCGGCCGAGCAGCGGCTGGTCGATGTTGCAGAAGCCGACATTTTTCTGCGTGAACGCGGCCAGCGTTGCCGCGTCGTTCCAGCTGGAGTGGCGCACCTCCACCACGCGCGGATACTCGATGAACTGGCGCAGCAGGCGATCGAGATATTCGCGGTTTAGCGAAGTGTTCTTGAACGATACGGGAAACTGGATGAGCAGCGCGCCCAGCCGTCCTTCACTGGCGATTGCGTCGAGGCCTTCGCGGGTGCGGGCCTCGTCTTCGTCGGTGGGACGGATGGTCGCGGCCGAAGTCGGCTCCATGACTGCGATGGGAGAGTGCGTGAAGGCACGATAAAGCTTGGCCGTGAACTGAAAGGTTTTATTCACGCCCGCGACCTTGCGGCACCAGAGCTTGGCCCACTCGGGCTTCAGCGGTCCGTAAAACGATGTGTTGATTTCGGTGGTATCGAAGAAGCGCGCCAGATATTCCAGCGGATGCTGCTTGCGGCGCTGCATGCCCGAGGGATAGAAGACGCCGTCCCAGTCTTTATAAGACCAGCCAGCCGTGCCGACGCGGACCTCGTGCGTGAGTTCCATAGGGAACCGCAGACGGAGGGCAGAGCAAGGTTAGCACAAGGGGGAACACGAGGCGCGGCCGTGCCTTAACATTGCCGAGCCTATATCAGCGGCATAAAATGCAGCATGGCTAAGTCAGAAACAATCGTAGTTCCTCTGAGTATCCACGTTTGGGCGAAGCGGAATCGCGACGATTCCGTCACCATTAAGATTGCGTCCAATAGTCCAAGATTCATCTCGACCATTGAAGACGTACCGGGCAAGAGAATGCATAGGCATCTATTCACAAAATTGAGGGCCATACTCACAAAGAATGGAAAATGGCCCACCTAGGTTAGCATCGGATCGTCGATTATCATTAGGAGCGTGCCATGCCAGTGACTGCGATACATCCAGGGGAACATTTGGCCGAAGAGCTCAGTGAGTTGAAAATGAGCGCGGCCGAACTGGCACGGCAACTCAAGGTTCCGACGAACCGCATCACCGAAATTTTAAATGGAAGGCGCGCCATCACCGGCGACACGGCCCTGCGCCTAGCCCACTTCTTTGGCATGACTGCGGAATTCTGGCTGAATCTGCAAAGCCTGTATGAGATCCGGCTCGCCCAGCAGAAGGCGGGTAAGTCTATTAAGTCATTGCCCAGGCTGAAGCGCCTTGAACAGGTTCGCGCGTAGAGTTCGATTTCCGCTTTCAGTCCAGCGATAACACCACCCAATACACGCCCGTGGGATAGGTGCTGGTGCGCGCATAGCAGGCGCCCACTGAGAAGCTGCGCAGGTTGTGGCCGGAGAGTATATGGCTGGCATTGCCGGGCAGCGTTTCCGGATGCAGGCTGGTGTAGGTCAACACCGTGTAACGCTGGGCAAGCTGACGAACGGGGGAGGTGCCGAGCTTGTCCGCTTGCGCCATGGAGCAGGCCGCATCGTCGGCAGTGGGCAGATCGCTGCGGGCGAGAGCAGGCTGGTTGGCTTGGTGCCGCGCCTGCGTCACCGTCGCTGCAACCCGATCCTTCACTTCCGCGGCGGAATAACTGGGGAGGGCATGGCCGAAGTCCTGCACAATGTACAACCGGTCTCCGCTCCGAACCACACCTAATCCGACCACGTTATAGGCCGAGTTGAGCAGGTTGGCGCGATGCGGAGGGGACAGCATGAGATGTTTGTGTCCGTCGGCGGCGTCGAAATCGAGCGCGACGTTTTCGCCTTCCTGATCGAGTTGGGTTTGGGTTGCGGCCGCCAGGCGTTGGGGTAGGGAGGGCTCGCCGTCAAACTGGTGCGAAAGCTGCCGCGCCGCGAACATGGTTTCGGCGTGGGCGCGGGCCGCACGGCTTAGGCCGGCATCGAGCTTCAGGGGTGGAGCACCGGCTTGCGCCCGCGCTTGATTGGCCAGGTCCAGAAGCAGTTGTTCGGCTTGCAGATCGTAGTCGATGAAAGGAATGTCGGGGGAGGCGGCCGCGGCCGGCTTTAAGGTTGCTCGGGTCCGCTGCGCAGAGTCCGCATTTCCATCGGAAGAAGCCATCAAGCGAGACGACAGCGGAACCGAGGCGGCGCCGATCAACAGCAAAAGCGCCATTGCAAATCTTCTACCGACTACTCGAGGGGCCCTTAGCATTAGCTTGTGCCTACTTGACTCGATCCTGGGAGGGATCCAAACTCGGGCTCAAACTTGCTGCTAGTGCTACGCTAGAACGTGGTATCCGGTCTGAGTAGTTACCTTCGCTATGGAACCAGGTGTCATAGGGGTCATCGGCCTAGTGTTTGGAGGTTTGATTGCTTGGCTTGTGCTGCGCTCGCGCACCGCCGCGCTCAACACCCACTTATCATTGATGGAAAAGGACTTAGCGGCCGAAAAGGCCGATCTGGCGCGGCTTTTGCAGGTCCAAACCGAGCTGGTAGCCAGCAAGGCCCGACTCGAATCCACCCTCGAATCGGAACGTAAGACCAGCAACGAAAAGGTCGAATTATTGACCCGCGCCAGCGAGGAATTGCGTAATGCCTTTAAGGCTTTAGCGTCCGAGGCCTTGAAGAGCAATAACTCGACGTTCCTGGTGATTGCCGAAGAGACTCTTAAGCGTTTTCAAAGCCAAGCCAGGGGCGATCTGGAAGCCCGGCAAAAGGCTGTTGCCGACATGGTCGCGCCGGTGCGCGATTCGCTGAATAAAGTGGATGCGCAGATTCAGCAGATGGAAGTGGCGCGGGGCGACGCCTATGGCGAACTGCGCGCTCAGGTGCAGTCGCTCATCACCACCCAGAAAGAGCTGCAATCGGAGACCGGCAATCTGGTGCGGGCGTTGCGCACTCCCAACGTGCGCGGGCGCTGGGGGGAGATTCAGTTGCGGCGCGTGGTTGAGATCGCCGGCATGCTCTCTTATTGCGACTTCACCGAACAGGAGTCCGTGACCACAGAAACTGGAAGGCTGCGTCCGGACCTGGTCGTGAAGCTGCCCGGCGGCAAGCACGTTGTGGTGGATGCGAAAACACCGCTGCAAGCTTTTCTCGACGCCTCCGAAGCTACCGACGAAGAGACTCGACGCGCGTGTCTGGCCAATCATGCGCGGCAGGTCCGCGATCACATGAAAACTCTCGGCGGCAAGAACTATTGGGAGCAATTCGAAGCCACGCCGGAGTTTGTCGTGATGTTCCTTCCCGGGGAAACGTTTTTCAGCGCCGCGCTGGAACAGGACCCCAGCTTGATCGAGCAAGGAGTTCTGCAGCGAGTGATTCCGGCGTCGCCGACCACGCTGATCGCGCTGCTGAAAGCCGTGGCCTACGGATGGAACCAGGAAAAACTGGCGCGTAACGCGCAGCAGATCAGCGCTCTCGGCAAGGAGCTGCACGAACGCCTGCGCCTTCTCGCCGGCCACATCACCTCAGTGGGAACCGGACTGGATCGCGCGGTGGAAGCTTATAACAAGGCGGTTGGATCGCTCGAAAGCCGGGTGCTGGTTTCGGCGCGGAAGTTTGCCGAGCTGGGCGCGTCGGTGGCGGAGGACATTCCGGAACTCGAGCCCATCGAGACTACCGCACGGGCGCTCTCGTTTGAGTGGGACGAAGACGAACCCCCGCAAGCGTCCGAGAATGAACGGAAAGCCGGTTGAAATCGCTCTAATGTTCCAGTCGGAACATTTGTACCGGCAATATTGTATGTATCTCACTGTACATATAATGCTCCTAAATGAAACGAGTGGCGAGGGTTAGCTACATAGAAGCTCCTAGGGGATGGCGGCTCGCTCACATTTTCTTCCTAATCTCCTTCATTGATTAGGGAACCCTTAGCAGCCGTGGTGAGATTCGAATCTCGGCTCTCAGCGCCTGAAGGCGCATTCATAACGAGGCACTTACGGCATGCCTGAAGGCATGCTCTGATACGAACCGTAGTTGCGCCACGGGCTGTTCTCCTCCGAGCCGTTCCCGGCCCGCCGCTGAGGCCGGTGCTCCGGCCGCATCCGAAGGGGCATAATTTTACGTACACTTCCGGTCTACCGAAGTACCAAACCCACGGGTCCTCCGCCTAAAGCTCTCCGGGTCCCCGCCGATAGGCTAGTTGAAGAGGCTGCATCGTAAAAGCGGCATCGCTCCCCCTCGTTCCACCCCTCTTCACGAAAGCAATGCGGTAAGGAGTCGTCGGGCTCGTGAAGCGCGCTACGGTATCTCGCCTCGTCAAAGCAGGGATTGCCACCCCCGTGGCTGCAGGTTCGCTCTGGCTTGGCGCCCAGGCTATTGGCCGCGCTGCTGGTTCCCGGTCAGAGAGTTTCATGCCGCACGGCTACTGCTACATGTGGGACCCGTGGATCGTTTGGCTGCATGTTGTCTCTGACGGTCTGATCACGCTCTCCTACTACTGCATTGCTCCGGCGCTGATCTACCTGCTTGTGCGGCGCCACCGCGACCTGCCCTTTCAGTGGCCCTTCTGGATGTTTGGTCTGTTCATCCTGAGCTGCGGCACGACGCACTTGATGGAGATCTGGACCGTCTGGCGGCCTTCCTACGTGCTATCCGGCATCGTTAAGGCGATCACCGCAGCGGCGTCGGTGGCAACGGCGGTGATGCTGATTCCGCTGCTGCCGAAGGCAATTGCCTTGCCCAGTCCGCAACAGTTGCGCAGGGTCAACGGTGAACTGCGATTAGAGATCATCGACCGCGGACGGATCGAACAGCTGCTGAGAGAGACCTTGGCGGAGCGTGAGGGCACGCTGGCCGAGTTGGCCGACAGGACGTCGGCGGTCGAAGCGCTGGAGCAGACGGAGGCAGCGCTGCGGGAAAGCCTAGCCCAGCGGGAGCAGACGCTCAAGGAGGTCGCCGACCAGAAGTTCGCCCTGGACCAGCACGCAATTGTGGCCACGACTGACGTCCAGGGAGCGATCACCTACGTCAACGACAAGTTTTGCGCCGTCAGCAAATATTCGCGGGACGAACTGCTAGGCCAGAACCACCGCATCCTGAACTCTGGTTACCACTCCAAGAAATTTTTCCAGCAGATGTACCAAACCATCGGGACTGGCAAAGTGTGGCACGGCGACATCCGCAACCGCGCCAAGGATGGTTCGATCTACTGGCTGGCTGCGACTATCGTCCCCTTCCTCGACTCCGAGGGCAAGCCGCGGCAGTATATGGCGATCCGCACGGATATCACCAAACGCAAGCGCGCGGAGGAAGGGCGCGAACACCTGGCGGCCGTGGTCGAGTCATCGGATGACGCAATTATCAGCAAGGATCTGAACGGAACGATCACCGCCTGGAATCACGGCGCCGAGAGGGTCTTCGGCTATTCGGCAGCGGAGGCCATCGGCAAGACGATGGTGATGCTCTTCCCGCAGGGCCGGGTGAATGAGGAGGCCGATATTCTGGACCGTATCCGGCAGGGCGAGAGCGTGGAGCATTTCGAAACCGTTCGCGTGCGGAAAGATGGCACCATGATCGACGTTTCCGCGACGATTTCGCCGATTCGGGACGCCAGGGGGGCGGTTGTGGGCGCCTCGAAGATTGCCCGTGACATCACCGAGCGCAAGCGGGCCGAAGCCGCTCTGGCCCGGCAAGGCGAGGAATTGCTGCGATCGCAGCAGGCCCTGGAAAGCCAGACACTTATGCTGCAATCCGTGCTGGACAGCATTGGCGAAGGGTTGGTCGCCGCCGATGAGACGGGAAAATTCATCCTGTGGAATCCGGCCGCTATGAGGATCGTTGGTAAGGGCGCGGTCAACGTTCCCCCCGAGCGATGGACCGATCACTATGGAACCTACCTGCCCGATACGGTCACACCCTTCCCGCCCGAGCAAGATCCTCTGCTGCGAGCCATTCACGGAGAGACATGCACGACCGAGATGTACGTGCGGAATGCCGAGTTCGATACCGGAGTTTGGATCGAATCCAGCGGCAGTCCGCTAAAGAGCAGAGACGGCGCAGCCAGGGGCGGGGTGGTCGCGTTTCGCGACATCACACAGAGGCGGGCCGACGAGAGGGAAATCCGCAAACTCAATGAAGAACTCGAGGAGAGAGTGGGGCAGCGCACCGCGCAACTGGCGGCCGCCAATCATGAGTTGGAGGCTTTCACTTACTCGGTTTCGCACGATTTGCGCGCCCCCTTGCGCCACATCGGCGGCTTTTCCCGGATCTTGATGGAGGATTTTGCCTCCAGCATGGACCCCGCGGCCCTCCATCACCTGCAACGCATTGAAGACGGCGCTCGCCGCATGGGGCTGCTGGTGGATGCGCTCCTGAACCTGGCGCGGGTAGGCCGTCACGCGCCTAACTTCCAAGTCACGAACCTGAATTCGCTGGTTGAGGAAGTTGTGTCCCTGCTGCGGCCAGAAACTGAAGGCAGAACGGTGAGTTGGAAAGTGACGGAGCTGCCGTCTACGGAATGCGACCCCCTCCTGATCAAGCAGGTTTTTCAAAACCTGCTGGCCAACGCTCTCAAATTCACCCGGCCCCGTGAAGTTGCTGTGATCGAGATCAGTCAGCGGGAGGAAAACGGACAGACCGTTATCGCGGTTCGCGACAACGGTGTGGGTTTCAACATGAAGTACAAAGACAAGCTGTTCGGAGTGTTCCAGCGCCTGCACCGGGCCGAGGAATTCGAAGGCACAGGCATTGGCCTGGCCACCGTGCAGCGCATCGTTCACAAGCACGGAGGCCGGGTCTGGGGGGAGGCGGAACTGGATAAGGGAGCGACCTTTTACTTCACCCTTGGAGCCGAATCAGCCGATGTTAAGACCAGCGAAGGCAAGAACAAAGCCGCAGCGGCAGGAGCAGAAATATGAACCCAAATGAAGTCGACATTCTTTTGGTCGATGATAGTCAAGACGATATAGACCTGACTCTGCACGCCTTGCGCGCCGAGAATCTGGCCAACAGTATCTTTGTTGCCCGGGACGGGGAGGAAGCGTTGGATTTCTTGTTCTGCTCCGGACCCCATACCCAACGGTCGTTTGATCGTCCCCCGAAGCTGGTCTTGCTGGATCTGAAACTGCCCAAAGTGGATGGGATGCAAGTCCTCAAGCGGGTCAAAAGCGATGCGCGAACCAAGATCATTCCCGTCGTCCTGATGACCTCTTCGAAGGAAGAACAAGACCTGGTGATCGGCTACAACCTGGGCGCCAACAGCTATATCCAGAAGCCCGTCGATTTCGACGAGTTCCGCAAGGCGGTGAAGCTGCTGGGGCTGTACTGGCTGGTCGTCAATCTGCCTCCCGTAGCCACCGGCAAGCTAAAAGCAGCCAAGCAGGGGCAATGAGCGGCGCCGGGACCAAACTCGAAGTACAGGATTCCTCCCAGCGCAAGGCGAAGCTGCAGGTCTTGCTGGTGGAAGATAATCTCGCCGATGCCGAACTGATGTTGCGGGAACTGCGCCGGGATGGTTTCGATATTGCGACCACGGTGGTGCAGACTCGCGCCGAGTTCCGGGGGCGGATCAAGGAAGAATTCCCCGACATCATCCTGGCCGATTACAACCTGGGTGATTGGAGAGGGGTGGAAGCGCTCGAAATCTTGCACGGCGAGGCTCTCGACATTCCCGTGATCATGGTCACCGGCGCGCTCGGCGACGTGACCGCCGTGGAATGCATCAAGCAAGGGGCCATGGATTACGTCCTGAAAGACGGTCTGGCTCGCCTGCCTGAAGCCATTCGCCGCGCCCTGCGGGAAAAGCACGAGCGGAGCTTGCGGCATCAGGCGGAACAGGACTTGGCCCGGAAAGTGGACGAACTGGCCCGCTCCAACGCCGACCTCGAGCAGTTCGCCTATGTCGCATCGCACGACTTGCAGGAACCGCTGCGCATGGTGGTGGCCTATACCCAGCTGTTGTCCGAACGCTACAAGGGCAAACTCGACGAGAATGCCGACAAATTCCTCGGCTATGCCAGCGAGGGAGCTCTGCGCATGCAGGTCCTCATTCATGACTTGCTGGCCTTTTCGCGAGTCGGCCGGGAGGACGCGGTCAGCGGCAGCGTCGACTGCAATAGTGTGATGGAGGAGGTTCTGCAATCTCTGGCCTCCACGGTGCAGGAGAGCAGCGCCGTCGTCACGCATGGAGCGCTCCCAGACGTGTGGGCGGACCGCACGCAGGTGGCGCAGGTGCTCCAGAATCTGATCCAGAATGCCATCAAGTTTCGTTCGAAAGAGGCGCTGGTGGTTTCCGTACAGGCAGAAAAGGCCGACCAGAACTGGCTGTTCAGCGTAAGGGATAACGGAATCGGAATCGCCCCGGAGTACGCGGAAAACATCTTCGTTGTCTTTCAGCGTTTGCACACCCGCGATGAATATCCGGGCAACGGCATGGGCCTGGCCATCTGCAAGAAGATCGTCGAGCGCTATGGCGGCAAGATCTGGGTGGAATCGCAGGCCGGTTCCGGTTCCACCTTCAAGTTCACCCTGCCCGCCCATGGCCCGGAGGAAAGAGTGGTGGAGCAGGCATGAAAACGGCACCCGAACTCCTCATCGTCGATGACAACCCGGCCGATGTGGTATTAGCCCGCGAGGCGCTGGCGGGAAGCGCACGTCACTGCCAAATCAACAGCGTGGGGGACGGAGTGGAGGCACTCGCTTTTCTAAACCGCACGGGAGACTACGCCAATAGAGTCCGTCCCGATCTGGTCATGCTCGACCTGAATCTTCCCAAGAAAGACGGCCTCACGGTCTTGGCTGCGGTGAAAGCAGACCCGGACCTGCGCTGCATTCCGGTCGTGATCTTTAGCACATCCCAGTTGGGCGGGGACATTACGCGCAGCTACAAGATGGGCGCAAATTGCTACGTCAGCAAGCCGGGAAATCTGCATGACTATTTTTCGGCTGTGAAGTCGATTGAAGAATTCTGGTTCGGCTTTGCCAGCCTGCCAGAACGAGGAGAGTAGGAGAATAATGGACCAACCAACCACGCAAGTATTGCTGATCGAAGACAACCCGGGAGATGCCGACCTGGTCCGCCTTCGCCTGATCGAAGGCAAAACCCGGGTGAATGTAAATTGTGTCACGCGTCTGTCCGAGGGTCTCGCTTCGCTGTCCCGGGAAACACCCTCCGTGGTGCTGCTGGACCTGAACCTGCCCGACAGCCGCGGCGCGGAAACCTTCCGCCGCGTGCTGGAACACGCGCCCAATGTGCCGGTGGTGGTGCTCTCCGGCCAGGACGATGAGGCTCTGGCCCTCAAGGCGGTCCACCAGGGAGTGCAGGATTACCTGGTTAAAGGCGACATCTCCAGCAAGCATCTGGAGCGGGCCATACGCTATGCCGTGGAACGGCAAGGGCTGCTGCGGGCGCTGGACATGAGTCAGAAACAGCAACTGGAATTCAAGAACCAGTTCCTGTCTCACGTCTCGCACGAATTGCGCACGCCCCTGACCTTGCATTCACCAATACGTCACCCTGCTTCTGGATGGATTGGCCGGCCCCATTTCGCCCGATCAGTCCGATCACCTGAAGACCGTCCTGCGGAGCGTGAACCAGTTGCATGCCATGATCCGCGACCTGCTCGAAGCCACCCGCGCCGAGAGCGGCAAAATGCAAATCGAGCCGCGCTGCATCGCGCTGGGCGAACTGGTGCAGCAGGCCATCGCCATGCTGCGGCCCACGGCCAACGAAAAAAAGATCGGGCTGGAAATCGGACTGGATCAGAGGCTGCTTCTGGTACATGCCGATCCCGACCGGGTTCTCGAAGTGCTCATCAATCTGGTGGACAATGCCATCAAGTTCACGCCGCACGAGGGCGCAGTCATCGTGCGAGCCTGCATGGTCGAGGCCGACCCCAACTGCGTCTACATTTCGGTCAGCGATACGGGTTGCGGCATCAATCCCGAAGCCAAGGCGCTGATTTTCGAACGCCTGTATCAGGACCCGAATTCCGTGGACAACCACCGTTCGGGATTAGGGCTGGGGCTATTCATCTCCAGAGAAATTGTCCGGCTCCATGAGGGACGCATCTGGGTTACCAGCGAACCCGGACAGGGCAGCACTTTCACCTTTACTCTGCCCGTCTACTCCCTGGCCAAGCTGCTGGCGCCGGTGGTCACGCACCAGGAACGTTTGCGCCCGGCATTTGTGCTGGTGCGGGTCAAACTTACCCCACTCTCCAATCCTCCGCGAGGGAATTGGAAGGAAACCTGGCGACAGTGCCTGGAGACTGTGCGGCGTTGCGT
>Ga0302319_10006889_pt1 | contig 22463 bp, 19 predicted proteins | sample Bog_T0_2_FD_203319 | JGI IMG/M metagenome (GOLD analysis project Ga0302319, IMG submission 203319) | Peat permafrost microbial communities from Stordalen Mire near Abisko, Sweden - Bog_T0_2 | ecosystem: Environmental > Terrestrial > Soil > Wetlands > Peat | place: Sweden: Abisko, Stordalen Mire... | reverse complement strand
TCCCGGATGGTGGTGCCTTCATTGGCAGCACGGATCTTCATCTCGCGGTAGACCGGATCGGGGAGCTCAATGCTCGTGCGCATATTCACATATTAGCATATTTATGTATTTATGCGTAAACATGCTAACTCTTTTGATTGCAATGAAAATCGCGCCCGACTGCCAATGCCCGCCCCGCAATCGGCAATTTTTACCGAAGATTCTTCTCCATGGTCTCGCTCTTTCAAACAGTCTCTCGCGCAATCTCGTCTACTTACTTTGGAAAGGTTTCTATCAGCCCCGAACTGCCCCGAAAGCCCTCTCGGCTCGCGCGGGAAACGTGGGTACACCGCTTTGCATCTACCTTTTGGACCAGTCCGGTACGCCTCGATCGAAATCCCTCTATGGGTTATTGACAAAGATTTCGTGGGGGCCTATTGTGACTAGGTTTTGGGGTAACAACTGTAGGAAAGGACTTGGAAACATGGTTGCCTATTTTCAGCTGCAACCCGCGGAAGCGGAGCTGCAGCAGTTGGCGGAGCAGTATTGGCAAACAACCGGCGAGAAAGAGCATGAGTTGGAGAAAGCCGCCTTCGAAGCCGGCGAAGCCATCCGCAATGGCGATTTCACGCTAGCGAATCTGGAAGCGATCGTGCGCTGGAAGTCAGAGCGCGCGGTGCAATACCTCATCGGAAACAGCAGCGAGAAGATTCGGCGCGCGCTGGCCACAGCCGCCACGCCCGATGCGACAACGGAAACCGCCGTCAAGGCCCTGCTCGAGCTGCACGGCGTGGATCTGCCCGTGGCATCGGCGATTCTGGCGGCGATCTATCCCGAGCGTTACACCGTGCTCGATTACCGTGCGCTTGAAGCGCTGGGGCACTCCCGCCACGACGTGCACTTTTACGAGGAGTATCTGGCCTTTTGCAAGCGCCTGGCCGAGAGCAACATCGTGAGCCCGCAGAGCGATCTGCCGGCGCCCACGCCGTTGCGTACACTCGATCGCGCACTGTGGGAGTGGACGCGGAGTCACACGGGATAACCGCATGCCGGAGCCGCGCGAGAGGGTAGAATCGTCCTCGTGAGTGCTTCGTTCGAAATCGGGCCGGTCGAAGTTGGCGCGGGCCGGCTCTTTCTCATCGCCGGCCCCTGCGTCATCGAATCCGAGACCCATGCCCGCGGCATCGCTGAGGCTGTGCAGCGCATTGCTGCCGATCTCGGCATCCCGTACATCTTCAAAGCCAGCTACGACAAGGCCAATCGCACCAGCGTAAAGAGCTATCGTGGCCCCGGACTTCGCGAGGGCACGCGCATCCTGGGCCGGATTGCAAAAGACACGGGCCTGCCAGTGCTCACCGACGTGCACGAGCCCAGCCATTGCGACGTTGCCGCGGAGGCCGTCGACGTGCTGCAGATTCCCGCGTTCCTTTGCCGCCAGACCGACCTGCTGGTGGCCGCGGGCAAAACCGGGCGCGCCGTCAACATCAAGAAAGGCCAGTTCGTTGCGCCGTGGGACATGAGTCACGGCCTGGAAAAGGTCCGCTCCACGGGAAACGAGCGCGTGTTTCTTACGGAGCGCGGATCGAGCTTCGGCTACAACAATCTGGTGGTGGATTTTCGCTCGCTCGCCATCATGCGCAATCTCGCGCCGGTGGTTTTTGACGGCACGCACTCCGTGCAGCAGCCCTCCGCGGCCAACGGCGTCAGCGGCGGCCAGCCGGAGTTCATTCCTCTCCTGGCGCGCGCGGCGGTTGCCGCGGGAGTAGATGGACTGTTCCTTGAAGTCCACGACGACCCAGCGAACGCGAAGTCGGACGGAGCGAATGCGCTCGACCTGAAGCTGCTGAAGCCGCTGCTGGAGACGCTGCTGGCGATACATGCGGCGGCTGGTGTTTAGGTAAGACCGCAACAGCTATTCCTTTGCGGGCTCCGCAATCACAATCGTCTCCGCAATCCGGTCGTGGACGCAGCGGTGATTCGGATAGAGGAAGTACTGCAGGAACCCGAAGCCCGCTTCGAGAGCGCTGGCCCCGTAGCCCAGAGCCCGCTCTACTGATTGCCAAAGCGCAATCCGCTCGTGCGTGAGCGAAACTATGCGGATGCGCAGCAGCCACTTGCCCAGCGTCTTCCCATTGGTCTGCCAAACCCAGAGACCGAAGTAGAGCACCAACCACAGTGCCCACGCCAATTCTTCCATCATGTCAAAACGAAATTCTGCGTGCACGTGGGCTGAGTGATACAGATCTTCATGCATCCCCATTACGTCGAAGAGCAGAAAATGTAATCCAGCCATCGCCGGCTTGTACGTGCCAAAGACCAGCACCATGTCGATCAGAAGCGCAGCCAGCCGCCGGCCGAAGGGGGCAAGCGGCACGCCCGCCAGCGATTCAGCGCGCGCAGTCTCATGCGGGTTGAAGACCCCGGGCTTCCTCAGGATTTGCATAGTCACACTATATCTTCACTGCCGCTATGGTTCGCCGCAACCTACCTCGGCCGCAACGCTTTTCCCATCGAGGCGGAAACAGGCGATGCCGCTGGTGTCGGTCTCGTAGGTGCGCACGTGCGCCTGCTGCAGCGCTTCCAGCACCTCCTCGCGCGGATGCCCGTAGCGGTTATGCAGTCCGCAACTGATCACGGCCCACTGCGGAGCCACGCGCGCCAGAAACTCCGGCCGCGTGGAGGTGATGCTGCCGTGATGGCCGACCTTCAATAAGGTGCTTTGGAGCCCCGGCTCGGAAAGCATGCCTTGCTCGACGGGCGCTTCCGCATCGCCCTCCAGCATGACGGAGGTTGCGCGGTAGGCCACGCGCAGCACCAGCGAATCGTTGTTGCCGGGTTCCGCGCCGGGCTGATACCCGCGAAAAGGCGCGAGAACATTGACCTGCGCGTCGCCCAGCGTGAATTCGTCACCGCCGCGGAAACTGCGCACCCGGACATGCAGTGATGCAGCCTCCTCAAGGAGCGCGTTGTAGGCCGCAATATGCGGATTGTTGCCCACCCACAACTCGTCGGGATGGAAATTTCTGAGGATGGCGGGCAGTCCGCCCATGTGGTCGGAGTGCGCGTGGGTCAGCGCCACCGCGTCGAGATGCCGGATGCCGCGCGCCCACAGAGCAGGCGAGACCACCTCCTCGCCGATGTCGAAATCCTGAGGCGCCTGGCGCGGGCCGCCGCCGAATCCGCCGCCATCGACCAGCAAGGTTTTGCCGTCGGGCGTGATGAGGAGCAGCGAGTCGCCCTGGCCCACGTCGATCGCCTCCATCAGCAGCGCGCCGTGCGGCCGATCGATGGGTCGAGGCAACACAGCGGCGAGCGCCGCCAGCGCCAGAGTTGCCCACGCTCCGCGCCGCAGCCATCGTCCCAGGCCTCTTTCGCTATCTGTCGATTCAAATGGCGTGCCAAAACGAACTCGCAAAATATGCCGGCAAAGAAATGCCTTGATTCCTCTTGGGTGCATGGCAATTGCCTCAACCGGATTGAACCGGCCAAAGGTCGGCCATCGCAGGCCTTGTTGCGCCATGGCAATCGCCGCTGCCCCAAGTGCGCAAAACGCCGCCACCTGCCACTCGAGCGGTCCGGGGATGCGAAAGTCCCCCATGGCCATAGAGCCGAACCAATGCACCAACGCCACGCCGGCGTGCATTACCAGCGCTGCCGCCATCGCCGGCACAACTGCCGCTGCAGGCCACACTGCTAACGCAATCAGCGTGAGCAGTGCCGCCGGCATCAGCAAAATCAGCAGCGGCACAATCAGCAGATTCACCGGCAGGGCAAAGATAGTGATGCGATGAAAGTAGACGGCCATGGGCAACGTCATGGCCAGCTCGACGACGCACGAAATCACCACGAGTTCTGCGACCCGGACAGCGAAACGCAAACACCACGGAAAGACGCGCCACGCGACGGTGCTGCTGAATGCCCGCTGCAGGCGTTCCGCCACCATGCGCATCATGACGCGGAACTCGGCGAGTCGCGGCGCGAGTTTGATGTCGATGGCGACTAACTGCAGGTCGCGCGTTGCGGCTGCGTAGGGGTGGATACTGCCTCGCAGCAAAGGCGCCGCCACGCCGCCAACCGCGACCACCGCCAGCAACGTCATTTGCAGGCTCGAGTCGAAGAGGCTGCGCGGGCTCACGACCATCAGGCAGAGTGCGGCGAATCCGATGGTGTTCAACGTACTGCGCTCGCGGTAGATCAGTCGCCCGACGAGATAGAGCGTCACCATCCAAAGCGAGCGCTGCACCGGCGTGGCAAAGCCCGTGAAGAGCGCGTAGGCAAAGGAGGCGGCGATGGTAAGCAGCGTGGCCGGGACGCGCGGCAGGCGCAGCCGCTTGAAGATCCAGAAGAGGCAGGCCGCGACGATGGCGAGATGCAGACCGGAAACCACCAGCATGTGAAATGAGCCGGTGCGTTCGAAGCCAACACGCAACGCATGCGTGAGATTGGTGCGGTCGCCGGCCACCATGGCGGAAAGCATCACGGCGTCGTCTTCAGAGAGGCGCAGGGGCGCGGGCAAGTTCCGCATCGCAGCGGGCAACGCCAGCAGCCGCGCGGCGGACGCGTGTTGCCACCCGCGCACACGGCAGGAAAAGAACGCGCCGGGTGCGCGCCCCAGACGATCGACACGGTCAACAGCTACCGTTGCCGTCGACGTGATGCCCTGGTCCAACAGAAGATCCGCGCGGCTCCAGACCCCGGGATCGTGATAAATCTCCGGAGGCAGCAAACGAACATCGGCACGCACGCGGTCCCCGCACGCCAATACCTGCGCGCGCGTACCGGCCGGCCAGCGTATCGTTAGCCGCACGCCGCCGCCCGTCGGCGATTGTGCATCGCTCTCCTCGCTCACCACTTCGACGCTCTCCACGCGCAGGTCCACGCGCTGTGAGGGAGACGTGGCCGAAGCCTCTTCGACATTCTGCTCGAGCTCGGTGCGCACCGGGCCGGCGTCGCTTACGGTTCCCTCGACTGTGCGCAGCAACCCATCGGAAAGCGTGGCGAGCGCGGGCGCCGGTGCAGGGTGCGGTTCCATCTCTCCGCACCATGCGCCGAGCAGCAGCCACAATGCGGCCAGCGGCAGCCAGGCAACGCGCTGCGCGCCGTACGCCGCGACGACGCACGCAACCACGATGAGCGCCAGCGCGATGAGGACAACGCTGGGTTGCAACCACACGCGCCCAGCCAGAGCGATTCCCGCCGCGAACAGCCATGCCGCGTGAAAAAGCGGAACGGCCGTCAGACCGGCTACAGGCTGCGCGGAGCTGGAGGAGGCGATTGCCATGGGGCCCGGAGTCAATGTGAATTTGGCTTCAAGCCTATCAGGAATCGGAGTCGTGTGCAGTGTGCTGGGTGCGCGGCTAGCGGCGAAGTCGAACGACCGTCTCGAGATGAAAGGTTTGCGGGAAGAGGTCCACAAGAGTGATTTGGTCGATAACGTAGCCGGGTCCGCTGCGAGAATCGACGAGCGCACGCAAATCTCGCGCCAGAGTAGCCGGGTCGCAGGAGACATAGACCAACTCCGGCGCGGCAATTTCTGCGAGCAGCGCCGTGGTCTCAGCGCCGAGGCCGGTGCGCGGCGGGTCGACAACGATCAGCTCCGGGCGGTCGCCGCCGCCGCCTCTGCGCAGGAAATCGAGTGTTGCCGTTTTCACTGAGGATGCACTGGTCCCGCTCAGGTTTTGCGACAAGGCAGCAATCGATGCGGGCGCGGACTCCACGGCGATCACGCGCGCGAAGTTTTGCGCGAGCTGACGCGCGAACAAACCCACGCCACTGAAGAGATCCCAGGCGAGCGCGCCGCGAGCGTGCCCGATCACACGCTCGACCAGGGCGTCCACGAGCCAGCGATTGACTTGGAAGAACGCGCCCTGATCCACGCGATAATCGACGCCCGCCGCGCGGTAGACGAGAGAGTTCTCTCCCCACTGCGCCACTCTGCGCGGCGGTTGGCTTTTGCCGGCCTCGGCGAGAAACTCCACGCCTGTCAATTCTGGGATTCTGCCGGCGAACGCTCGCGCAAAGACATCGAAACCATCCTTTCCGCCGCCCGCAAGCGTCACGCTCATGAGCAACGCCGTCTCGGCGGCATCGCAAAAGAGAGAAATCTCGCTAGCTCTTGCGTTTCCAGGAATCTCCTCAAGAAGTCTGCCGGCTGCAAGCCCGGCGCGCACCAGGAGCGGCGCGGCGATGGGGCACTCGGCGATGGGGACGATAGCATGAGAACGCCGGCCGCGGTAACCGGCATTTCCATTGGCGTCGAATGCGAGGCGAATGCGATTGCGGTAGGCCCAGGGCTCTCCGGCCAGCACCGCAATATCTTCCGGAGGGTATACGCCGCCGCGCTCGAGCGTCTCGCGCAAGATTTCCTTTTTATACGAGAGTTGGGCGGCATAATTTGCGTGCTGATACTGGCAGCCGCCGCACGCGCCAAAGTGCGGACACGCGGGCGCGACGCGCTGCTCCGATGCCGCAACGATTTCTTCGACCTCGGCGGTCGCGTAGCCGCGCTTGTCGTCCACGATGCGCACCCGCGCCTGTTCGCCGGGAAGAGCCAGCGGCACAAACACCGCTTTGCCCTCGATGCGCGCCAGAAACGCGCCGCCGTAGATCGGCTTTTCGATCTGCACGAGTTGAGATGACGCCGAGCCGGCGGCCCGAGCGGGCACTGCCTTTCCGGAATTGTTGCGCTGCGGTCGCTTCTTCATTGCTGGCTCATATAGAACAGGCTCAACCGCGGCAGATTGTAGTGCACCAGCAGTTGCTTCTGCACAAATTGGCGCTCCACCTGGCGCATTTGCACAGCGCCCATGCGGATGCGGTAGGGCGCCAGCTCGCGGGCGGCGTGCTCCTTCAGGCCCACAAGCAGCTCCTCGGGCGCGGCAGCGGTGAGCGCGGCAAACAGCTTCTCCTCCAGCACGGTCAGCGAGCGCTCCAGCGCTTCCAGGTCCACGGCCGCACTCTTGCCGCCACTTGCCGGAGCGAATTCTGCTGCCATTTCGCGCAGCCGCGCGGCCGTTGCGTGGCACGCCTCTGTCGCTACTGTTGCGGCTTCCAGCGCCTCGGCGGCCGCGGTCAAATGCGCCGCGATGCGCTCGTGCTCGAAGCCGGACTGCGCGGCTGCAGACGGCGTTGAGGCCGAGCCGGTTGCCGCTTCGCTCATCTCCATGGCGGCCTCGATCACCGCCTGCGCGCACCACGCGAGGCCGTTGATGCGCTGCATTCGGCCCCGCTTCTGCCTCGCTTCGTATTTATCAAAGGCCGCATCGATGCCGCGCAACGCCGCCTCCAGGGGAATTCCGGCCTCGCGCCAGGTCTCAATCAGAGCCCAATCGAGCGTGGATAGCAGCAAAAGCGCCCCGCGCCGCTGCTGAAAGCGCTCCTCGATCTCGGTAAAATAATTAAAGTAGTTAAGCACGTTTCAATCCTAATTCCCCTTAGGCCAAATTCCCCTTAGGAGACCATTGATGGCAACCGTTGGATTTGTCGGGCTCGGCATCATGGGCCGCCCCATGCTCAGGAACCTGTTGAAGGCCGGCCACACGGTGGTGGCGTACGGTCGCACCCCGGCAAAGCTCGACGCCGCCGTGGCGGACGGCGCCCAGCGTGGCGCGTCGAATGCCGACGTTGGCGCGCGCGCCTCCATTGTCGTCACCATGCTCCCCGACGGGCCTGAGGTCGAAGAAGTTGTGCTCGGCGCCGGTGGAATCCTCGCGGGCGCAAAGTCCGGTTCGCTGATCATCGACATGAGCTCGATCAGCCCGCTGGTCTCGCAGAAGATTGCCGCGGCCTGCGCGGAGAAGAGCGTGGATTTTGTTGATGCGCCAGTAAGCGGCGGCGAACCCAAGGCCATCGACGGCACGTTGGCCATCATGGTGGGCGCGAGCGACGCGGCCTTCGCGAGGGCGGAGCCGATTCTGAAATGCATGGGGTCAAGTGTCACTCTCACGGGGCCGGTGGGCGCGGGCAACACCACCAAGCTGGCCAATCAGATTATGGTGGCGTGCAACATTGCCGCCATGGGCGAAGCCCTCACGCTGGCCACGCGGTGCGGGCTCAATCCCGAAGTGGTGGTGAACGCCGTCAAAGGCGGCCTCGCGGGCAGCGCCGTGCTCAACGCCAAGGGCCCTATGCTGATCGCGCGCAACTTCAAGCCGGGATTCCGGATCAGTCTCCATCAAAAAGATCTGCGCAATGCCCTCAAAACGGCCGAGGCCAACAACGTTTGCCTGCCTTTAACCGCGCAAGTGCAGCAGATGATTTCATCGCTGATTGCCGATGGAAAGGGCGATTGCGACCACTCGGCGATCGCGACATTTGTGGAAGAGGCGTCGCATGTCGAGGTGAAAGTGCCTTAGCTGAGAAACTCGGCGATGGCCGCGACCACGGTGTGCTGCTCGTCTTCGCGCAGCTCGGGGAAGATGGGCAGGGCCAGCACTTCACGCGCGGCGCGTTCGGCCTCGGGAAAATCGCCTGCTTTGTAGCCGAGCGATTTCAGTGCGTCCTGGAGATGAAGCGGGACGGGGTAGTAAATCTCCGATCCGATGCCGCGCACGGTGAGAAAGTCGCGCAACGCGTCGCGGCGCGGCGTGCGAATCACATACTGGTGCCAGACGTGGCGCGCGCCGGACAACTCCCTGGGCAAAATTACACCGTGCTCGGGATAGGGTCCGGCCTCAGCCAACCCCGCTTTGGCGAACAGAGTGTGATAACGTGCGGCCACCGCGCGCCTCGCCTCGTTCCATGCGCCGATGTATTTGAGCTTCACCGCAAGCACCGCGCCCTGGAAGCCATCCATGCGCGTATTCCAGCCCAACTCATCGTGGTAGTAGCGGCGACGCATGCCGTGCTGGCGCAGCATCGTTACGCGCTCGGCCAGCGCATCGGAATTCGTGGTCACCATGCCCGCGTCGCCGGCGGCGCTCAGGTTCTTGGTCGGGTAGAAGCTGAATGCGGCTGCATCACCCAGGCCGCCCGCCTTCACGCCATGCCATTCCGCGCCCCAGGCCTGGGCGGCGTCCTCGATGATTGTCAGTCCACGCTCACCACCAAAACCAGAAGACAAATCCGAGCACTGGCCATAGAGATGCACAGGAAGGATCGCCCTGACTGCCGCGCCCCGCGGGCCATCGAGAACAGCAGTCACTGCCGCGGACGAAAGATTGAAGCTCAAGGGATCGATGTCTGCCAGCACCGGCGTCGCGCCGGCACGAAGAATCGAACTGACCGAAGCAAAGAAGCTGAACGGCGTGGTGATGACTGCCTGCCCCGGACCCACACCAGCCGCGGCCAGTGCCAGCCACAAGGCGTCGGTGCCCGACGAGCACCCCAGCGCGTGGCATACGCTCAACTGCTCCGCAGCGGATTTTTCGAAAGCCGCCACCTCGCCGCCAAGGATGAACTGCTGCGTTTGGAGCACCCGGTCGAGCGCGGCGAGCAGCTCCTCGTGGAGGGGAGCATACTGGCGTTTCAGGTCCAACATAGGGACGGGCTGGGACGTTGTCGGTCCCGGCGGGGCCGCGGCGCGAGACGAAATCGCGGCATCTGGCACTCCTAGATGCTATCAGCCATGGAAGTTGGGCGTCCCGCAGCTTGCGCCGGCCGGGTCCTTCCGTAACCGTTTGCGAGCCCGGCAACGCGTCCCCGGAGTTGAAATGGAGCTAAAAGCCTTATAATCTTGACACATTGCGGGATGAACCGGTTCCCGGGGTTTCCGGAGCCGTCCCGTGCATCTGATGTATGTAGCAAGGGAAAGTGCACCAACAACCTTCATCAAGAAAGCAGGAGATCGGCACATGGAGAACAAGCCGGCACAAAATATTCAGGACACCTTTCTGAACACGGTTCGAAAGGACAAATCCCCCATCACGATTTATCTAGTCAGCGGCGTTAAGCTGACGGGGAAAATTCGCTCCTTCGACAAGTATTCCGTGCTCCTGGAGAACAATAGCCAGGAACAACTGATTTTCAAACACGCGATTTCAACTGTGGTAAGCAACCGGAGCGTGATGCACAGTGAACACCGTCCGGGTGCTGTGTCGTCGGGCATTGCTCCGGCTCCCGTAGCGGTACCGTCGGCAACGCAGGTGACTGCGGAACAACGATAGCCGCGAGGCGTCCTCGGTTGGGAAGCGAGGCGTACAAGACCGGCAGCGCTGCTACAGGCGGGAACGGACAAGCCGAGCGCGCTGTTCTGGTGGGAGTGGACCTTGGAGTCCGCTCGCGTGACCACCGTGCAAGTGCGATGGCTGCGCATACGCAGGGCGTGTGCCTCGATCCTGATGAGCCCCTTCCGCTACCGGCTACTCTTCGACAAACTACGCGCCCTCAGCGCTCGGTTCAGGCTGCGCGCGAGGCGCAGGGCCTCGACGCCGAGGAATCTCTCGCCGAATTTCGCGAGCTGCTGCTCAGCGCCGGCGGCCAGGTGGTGGCCGAGCTCGTGCAGCGCCGCCCGCGTCCCGACCCCGCAACCCTCATCGGCTCCGGCAAGGTAGAGGAGATTGCCGGCATCGCCGCGTCAACCAACGCAGATCTGGTTCTCTTCGATCACGACCTGACGCCCACGCAACTGCGCAATCTTGAGGCGGCATTGCCATGCCGCGTGCTCGACCGCACGCAGTTGATCCTGGACATTTTTGCGCGCCACGCACGCACCCGCGAGGGACAGTTGCAAGTCGAACTCGCGCAGCTCGAATACATGCTGCCGCGGCTCACCGGAAAGGGCAAAGCCATGTCGCAACTGGGCGGCGGCATCGGCACGCGCGGACCGGGCGAGACAAAGCTTGAAACCGGCCGCCGAGCCATCCAGCGACGCATCGATCAGCTCAAGCGCGATCTGGAAGCCGTGCGCCGCGTGCGCCGCCAGCAGCGCCAGCGCCGCGAGGCCGTCCCCGTGCCGACGGTCGCGCTGGTCGGTTACACCAACGCCGGCAAAAGCACGCTCTTCAATACAGTCACGGGCGCGCAAGTGCTGGAGTCGGCGCGCATGTTTGCCACGCTCGATCCCAAATTGCGCGCCATCGAGCTGCCCAGCCGGCGTCGCGTTCTGTTGTCGGATACGGTCGGCTTCATCCGCAACCTGCCGCACACGCTCGTCACCAGCTTCCGCGCCACGCTTGAAGAGGTGGCGCAGGCCGAGGTGCTGATCCATGTGCGCGATGCCGCCTCAAGCTACGGGGAAGAGCAGAAGATGCAAGTGGAGAAGGTGCTCGATGAGCTCGAGAGTTTGTCAAAGCCGCGCATTGAAGTGCTGAACAAGATCGATCTGCTTTCTGAAGAGGAGCGGGCGGCGCTTCTCGCCCGCACAAACTCCAGTCCAAAAAGCAAAGTTGCACCCGGCGCCGGCGCGGCAGTTGCGGTTTCCGCGTTGACCGGTGAAGGTGTGGACGATTTGCTTGCGGCCATCGATGTCGCGCTTCACTCCGATCCCATCGTGGAAGCGGAGCTGCGCATTCCGCAGCACGAGGGCGCAACGCTGGCGGCGATTGAAGCCGGCATGATTGTGCGCACGCGCGCGTACGAAGGCAATCTTGTTCGCCTGTCGGTAAGCGGGCCGGCCTCGCTCGTGGGGCGTATCAGGCGCTTCCGCGCGCGCGAAGAATAAGCGGCGAAATCTTAAGAGGCGAGGTTGTAGATCAGTCCGAAAGGATCCTGCACGTAGCAGCGCGGGAAGTTGGGCTCGTCCTTCACGACCTTGCATCCGCTGGCCACAAGCCGCTGCTTCGCCTGCTCCACGTTGTCCACGGTCACTTCCAGCACAGGCCCGAGCGCGGGCCCTTCCTCAATGAACAGATTGATGTGGTTGCCGTGGAGATCGATCCACTTATCGTGTTCGCCGGTGATGGTGAAGCCCAGTTGCTTCACGTAGAACTCTGCGGCGGCCTTGGGATCGGGCGCCTGAATGAGAATGTCGGTGCGAAAAGTGTTTGCCATAAGACCTCAGTGTGAATTGCGCGGGGAGGAAGAGGACCTCTGTTTGCTCAGCCCCGTTTGCGTCCGCCGCGCGGTGCGCCGGGCCGCGAAGCGCCGCGCTTCGGGCCGCCACGGGTGTTGCCGCGATACTTGCCGAACCCGCCTGGTTTGCCGCTGAAGCCTGGCTTGCCGCCGAACGAAGGCTTCGGTTTGTCGCCGCCAAAACTCGAGGCCTTCTCCGGCCCACTGGTTCGCTCAATCTCAAGGCGCGGCTTGGGTGCGTCGTCGCGCTTCCATTCCGGACGTTCGCCACGAGGCTTGAAAGGCGCGCGCGGCGCGTTGCCGAAGCGATTATCCCCGCCTTCCTGTCGCGGCGGACCAGAGCGAAACTGCGGCCGGTCGCTGCGAGGTTTGAAGGGTGCGCGCGGCCCACTGCCAAAACGATTCTCTCCGCCTTCACGTCGTGGCGCCGGACGAAATTCCGGCCGATCGCTGCCAGGTTTGAAGGGTGCGCGTGGTGCGCTGCCGAAGCGATTATCCCCGCCTTCGCGCCGCGGAGCGGGACGAAATTCCGGCCGATCGCCGCGCGGTTTGAACGGCGGGCGTGATGTGCCGCCAAAACGATTCTCTCCGCCTTCACGTCGTGGCGCAGGACGAAATTCCGGCCGATCGCCGCGCGGCTTGAACGGCGGGCGTGGCGCGCTGCCAAAGCGATTCTCTCCGCGATCCTGCCTTGGAGCGGGGCGAAACTGCGGCCGGGTTCCCGGCTCGCCGCGAGACTCCTCACCACGCGGCTTCCACTCCCGCTTCCGGTCGCGCTCCTCTTGATTCCAGCGTGGCTTTTCAGTGCGCGCACCCGGGCTCGAAGGTCGACGATCGGTGTAGTCTGGACGACCCGCCGGGCGGCCGGGCCGGTCGAAACTGCGGCCGGGCGGCCGATCGAATTTCCGCCCTCTCGCCAGGTCGCGTTTCTCTGCCGCCAGGCCGGCTTTCTTGGGCAGCAACTTCTCGATCCTGGGGCTGCGCGGTTTCATCTTGCCTTCAGCGGTCAGTCGCAGCGCCTTCACTTCTTCTTCGTCGAGCTCGCGCACCTTGCCCGGCTCGAGGTCAAGCACCAGCGGCCCGTAGCCAACGCGGCGAATCTTTTCGGCGAAATGCCCCACGGCCGCGAACATCTTCCTTAATTCGCGATTGCGCCCTTCGATAAGCACCACTTCAAACCAGGGATTGTCGCCCTCGCGAAACGGGCGAATGCGTGCCGGCGCCGTGCGCACACGATCCGAACCCGGCTCGCCCTTATCAATGGTCACGCCGCCGCGCAATCGTTCGAGCTCTTCCGCGCTCGGCTGTCCGGCAGTTTTGACGAGATATGTTTTCTCGACGCGCGAACCGGCCTTGGTGAGCAGATTGGCCAGTTCGCCGTCATTGGTCATCAGCAGCAGGCCTTCGCTCAGGTAATCCAGCCGGCCGACGGGATACACCCGCTCCCGCGCCTTGGCAAAAAACTCCATCACCGTAGGCCGGCCTTCGGGATCGCTCATCGTGGTCACGTAGCCGCGCGGCTTGTTGAGCATAAAGTAGCGATGGCGCTCCGCGCCGTGCAACAGCTTGCCGTCCACGCGAATATGATCGCGCGCGGCATCGGCCTTGCTGCCCAGCGTTGCCACCACCTGGCCGTTCACCATCACGCGCCCGGCAACAATCATCTCCTCGGCGTGGCGGCGGCTGGCAATTCCCGCCTGCGAGAGAATCTTTTGCAGCCGCTCGAGCCTGGGTGCAGGCAGCGGCTTCAACTCCACCTCGGCTTCCTCTTCTTCCGCGGCGGCTTCTATTTGAGTGGCTGTCGCGTCGGCATCTTCCGCCTGCGATGCCTTCGCGGCCGCCTTCAACCCCGGTCCAAATTCGAGAGCTTCAGTCTTTGCCGCCGCGGCTTTGGTCTTCTTGCGCGCCGAATCCTTCACGTCGTCGAGCAGCGCCTGACCTTCGCCATCGCTCACGTCGCCGATCGGATCGAGCACCGGCTCGCCAATTCGGCTCGAAGTTTCCTGCTCCAGCTTCGCGGCGCTTTTCTTGCTCTTTGCCGCGGGCGCCTTGGTTTTGACGGGAGATTTCTCCGCTGTTGTGGCGGGCTTCTTCACGGCTGCCGGCGATTTCACCGCTACTTTTGCGGATTTCGCGCCAGCGGTCTTGCTCGCGGCAACAACCTTCTTTGTCTTCGGCGCGGATTTGGCCGCGGGCGCGGCCAATTTCGTTGTCTTTTTCACTGCCATGGGGGAACCTGACCTTTTGCTTACTCCGCGTCGCTGCCTGAGGCAGCGCGAGCGGCTTGTGGGGATTGCATCTCGGTTTCTGTGTCTTGATTTTCGGAGTCGTGAGTGGCGCCGTTTCCATTCGTTTCGGTGCTCAGATCGGGGTTGAACTCGGAGGCGGCCCCGGCCACTGCACCGCCCGCCATCTCTGCCTCCGCAATTTCCGGCTCTTCCAGTTCGCTCGCCGCCATCTTCTCGAACTCTTCCATCGACGGCAGCTCGGACACATCCTTCAGCCCGAAGCGTAGCAGGAATTCACGTGTGGTTTTGTACAGAATTGGACGCCCGACGACGGGCTTGCGTCCCGCCGTAACGATGAGCTTGCGCGCCAGCAGCGATCCGAAGACACCCGACGAATCCACGCCGCGAATCTCGTTCACCTCAGGCGCGGTCACCGGCTGTTTGTAGGCAATAACCGCCAGAGTTTCCAGGGCGGGCAACGAAAGCTTGAGCGCCGGCTTCAAGCCCTTGATGAAGGAGCGCACCGCGTCGTGGCACTCTGGCTTGGTCGCCATGCGGTAGCCGCCGGCGATCTCGCGAATCTCAACACCGCGGCCATCGATGGCGTATTCGGCGATCAACTCGTCGAGCAGTTGCTTGATGATGCCGCGGGCCTCGCGATCGCGCAACCGCGCCGCGCGTTTCGCCTCGGCTTCAGCCTTGGCGGCATCGGGCGCGACGGCATCTTCGTCCGGCTCGGTGGCCTCCTCGCTGAGCTCTTGCGAAGCTTCCGCTTCTTCTACCGCGTCCGGCGCGGCCGTCAAATCGGGCAGCGTGTCTTGCAGCAGCGGCAAAGACGCATCTTCGGATGCAGCCGGCTCTTCGGCCTGCGCTTGCGCTGCTGCCGCCTGCTCCGCCTTCCACTCCAGGGCTTCGTCGGCAAACAGACCGGCCAGTTGCGCCAGCGTTACCGGCTCTTCCGAGGCGTAAATTACAGCTTCCAGTTTTGCTTTCAGACTCATTCTTTGTTCAGCACCTTCTGTATGTTACCGGAATCGGCCATTGTTTCGTGCATTCGCGGCAGAAACGTGGCTTTGCGCACAAAAAAACGCCCGGTCCTGCCGGACGTCTTTCCGCAATGCCGCTGTGCTGCCTTGAAGATGCTATGGAAGAGCAGATAGAGCAGCCCAGAGAGCAGAGCCGCGGCCGGCAGCGTGCGATCGCCTTGTAGCGCCGGCTTCCTGGCCGGCAGTAGCGTGGGTCTCCCGACCCACGCTCTGCAATTCCACGTCAGGCAGAAGGGCCTTATGCGCCAACGAGTTCTTGAATCATGTGAGAAATGCAGGCTAGAAGATGCTATGGAAGAGCAGGTAGAGCAGCCCAGAGAGCAGCGCCGCTGCCGGCAGCGTAAAGACCCACCCGGCGGCTATGGCGCGCACCGTTGACCAGCGCAGGCCGCTGCCGTTGGCGGCCATGGTGCCCGCGACTCCCGAACTGAGAATGTGCGTGGTAGAAACCGGCAGGCTCCAGGTGTCGGCGGCGAAGATGGTCACCATGGTGATCAGGCCCGCGCTGGCGCCTTGCGCGTAGGTCATGTGCTCCTTGCCAATCCGTTCGCCTACCGTGACCACGATGCGCTTCCAGCCCACCATCGTGCCCAGTCCCAGTGCCAGCGCAACTGCCACCTTCACCCAAATGGGGATGAACCGGGTGGATTTGTCGAGCATGCCCTGGTAGTTCTTCAGCGCGGAGCGCTCCTGGGCGGTGAAGGCGGGATTGTGCGATGGGTCCATCATCTTCAGCGCCCGCCCCGTCAGGTACATGTCGTTGCGGATGCCCGTCTGTTGCTGTGCCGGAATGGCGCGGAGGGAATTGTATGCGGAGACTTCGCGGTTCAATTCGCTTACCAACTGGCTCAGCGCCAGCAGCGTGCCCGGCTGTAGTTGTTTGGTCTCGATGTAGTTGGTGATCTCGGTGCGCGCGTCAGGATCGGGCGTGTTCGGTTGCACATGCCGCTCGAGAATCTGCCCCGCCTGCGCTGAGGCGGCGATGAAGCTCTGTACCTCGGCCGGGCTTACGTCGTGGTTCAATGCATAGGCTGTGGGCACGGTGCCGATGAGGATCAGCATGATCAGGCCCATGCCTTTTTGCCCGTCGTTCGAACCGTGGAAGTAGCTGACGCCGGTGCAGGTGCCCACCATGAGCGCGCGAATCGGCCACGGCGGCGGCTCAGAGCCTTTGGGCGCTTCGTAGAGCGCCTGGTAACGGAAGATGCGCCTCGACAGGAGAAGCAGGATGCCGGCCAGCGCAAATCCCAGCAGCGGCGAGATCAGCAGAGCCTCGAGAACTCTGGTTACCTGGCTCCAGTCCAAACCGGAAGTTCTGCCGTGCGCCATCATTTGACTGGCCAGCCCCACGCCGATGATGGATCCCACCATGGTGTGCGAGCTGGACGCGGGCAGGCCAAACCACCACGTGCCCAGGTTCCATAAAATCGCCGCGATGAGCAACGAGAAGACCATGGCGAAGCCGGTGCCGGAGCTCACCTTGAGAATCATCTCCACGGGCAGCAGCGTGATGACGGCAAACGCCACCGTACCGGAGGACAGCAGAACCCCCGCCAGGTTGCACAGCCCTGACCACACCACGGCAATGTGCGGCGGTAGAGAGTTGGTGTAAATCACCGTGGCCACGGCGTTGGCGGTGTCGTGGAAGCCGTTGACGAATTCGAACCCGAGCGCGATGAGCAACGCCATGCCCAGCAGCAGATAGGGCCAGATGCCGGTCACGGTCGCGCTGTCCAGGTCTTTGGCGACGTGGACACCGATGTATCCAAGGCCGGTCAGCAGGGCCAGCACAAAAACCCACATGCCTGTGCGGCTGGGACGGCTAGAGAACTTCCGCTCAAAGTGGGAAGGAGGCAGAGACCGGGGCCCGGGAATGGCATGAACTACCGTCGCGAGATCGGCCATCAGAAATCACCACGGCGGCCGGAGGAATTCCGGAACCGCATGGGCCTCCTCAAGGGAAACTCAACAACGGTCTGAATTTTCAAATGAAATAGGGATGATTTGCGGCAGGAGAGCGACGAGCCCGAGATGATGACGATCATAAAACCTCAACAACGGCAGTCCATCGCAGTTGTTTACCCGGCGCTGAGGAGATGAAAGCCGGATTACAGACAAGTTTAAGCCCGGTAAATCGGTAGATGTGGAAGATTGCGTCGTTTCCGCCGCTGCTGAAGACGGTTCAGGTTGTACTCAACCCAATCCATGTCATTTATTTTCAATGGATTGCGGTGTGGGTCGCAAATCGCCGCGGAGTTTGAGATGGTGGTCAAGGCGGGTCTTGACACGTTTTGCCGGGAAAGGGCGCTTTCCGCTGCGGAAGCGCCCTTTTCGCGCGGCTTATTCCGGCAGCGTCAGCGTGCCTTTTACCTTGAAGCTCCCCGCGACACCAAGCGCTCCAGTCCCTGGCTGGCCGCCGCCGACGGTGACCGTATAGGCGCCTTCGGCCACAATCGGCTCTCCAGCTTCGGTCACCATGCTCAGGTCACGCGGTTTCAGCTCGAAATGCACCGTTTGCGATGCACCCGGCTCGAGATGCAAGCGCTCGAATCCGCGCAAGGCCCGCAGCGGTGCGCCGGGAACGCCCGGAAACTCAAGGTAGAGCTGCGCCACCTCGTCGCCGGCGCGCGTGCCGGTGTTGGTCACGGTGGCTTCTACGACAACCGGCTGGCCGGCTTCAATCGCCCCGGAGGGAACCGCCAATTTGCTGTAGGAAAACTTCGTATAGCTAAGGCCGTAGCCGAAGGGGTAAAGCGGCGTCCCGGTGAAGTAGCGATAGGTCCGCCCCTTCATTCCATAGTCCTCGAACGGCGGCAACTGGCTCACGTCTTTATAGAACGTCACCGGCAAACGCCCTGCCGGATTATTTTTCCCAGAGAGCGTCTGCGCCACCGCCGTCCCACCTTCCTCGCCGGGATACCACGCGTCGAGAATCGCGTTGGCATGCGCATTGGCCCAGTTCACGCCCAGCGCACTGCCGTTGGTGAGCACTACCACCAGCGGCTTGCCGGTTGCGGCCAGCATCTCCAGCAGTTTCTGTTCGGGCTCCGGCAGATCGAGGCTGGTGCGGTCGCCGCCTTTAAAGCCGGGCTCATTCACATTCATCTCCTCGCCTTCAAGCTCGCTGGTAATGCCCACCACGGCCACCACGACATCGGCATTTTGCGCCGCCGCCGCCACTCCGGGATCGACGCTGCGATCGATCTTGCCCCACATCAGCTTCAAGTGCGGCGTCGCATTGGCGGTCGGCTGATACTCGACCTCGAGCTTGTACGCCTTGCCCGCTTCGAGATGCGCCTTCCCTGTCACCGTTTCCACGCCGTGCGGATAATTCGCCATCGTCACCGGCTTGCCGTCGAGAAACACTCTGAAGAATCCATCTGTCTCCACGCCCATGTTGTAGTCGCCGGTTTCTGTCGGTGTAAGCGTCGTCTCCCAGCGCACAGTCAGCGGATCGGCTTTCGCTGTTTCGCCGGGCAAAGGTTGCGCTGCAATATCGATCCCCGGTTCCACGCGTGTTGCCAGTGCAGCCGTGCTGCTCGAGCGGTCGCCGGAGAAGCTTACGATGTTCTGGTTCAGATAGGTAGCTGTGGCTCCCGGCTGTCCATCCGTGGTGAGCAGCGCGTTTGGCACCGGCTGTGTCTGCTTGCTCAGGAAGCCCGTGCCTTGCATAAACTGGATCGGGTCGCCCGCAAATTCCTGCTTCAAGCCTTCCAAAATTGACACGGTGTGCGTGGGAATCCCGTTGTAATTGCCGAGCAGCACGCGCGTCTGCCCCGCCAGCGGGCCCACCACCAGAATCTTCGCTCCGGTGGCCTTGAGCGGCAGTGCGCCGTCGTTTTTCAGCAGCACCAGGGACTCATTGGCGAGTTTGAGCGCCAGCGCGCGATGCTCGGCGCTGTCCAGCTCGCTGGCGGCAATCTTCGTATAGGGCACCATCTGCGGCGGGTCGAACATGCCGAGCTTCACGCGCGCGGTAAACAGCCGCACCAGTGCAGTATCGATCGCGCTCTCCTTCAGGTAGCCATCTTTCACGGCGTCAAGATATGGCTTGTAATCGCGGTTGTCCGTCAGCTTCGCGCGGAAGTCGATGCACTCGTTGTCCATGCCGCGCGTCAGGCTGATAGCCACTGCCTGCTCGGGCGTGGGAACAAAGTGATGGCCGTTGGCAATGTCGCGCACCGCGCCGCAATCCGACACCACGTAGCCTTTGAAGTTCCACTTGTTGCGCAACTGGTCTTCGAGCAGAAACTCGCTGGCGCACGCCGGCTGCCCGTTGATGCTGTTGTAGGCGCACATCACGCTATCGGCCCTGGCCTCGGTAACCGCGGCGCGGAATGCCGGCAAATACGTGTCGAGCTCGTCGTGCTTGCTCGCCGGAACGTCGGCCGAGTGGCGCGTAGGCTCCGGCCCCGAGTGCACGGCGTAGTGCTTGGGTGTCGAAATTACCCGGTAATAATGCGGATCGTCGCCCTGCATCCCGGTCACAAACGCCACGCCCATGCGCGCGGTGAGGAACGGATCCTCGCCGTAGGTCTCCTGGCCGCGCCCCCAGCGCGGATCGCGAAAGATGTTGATGTTGGGAGCCCAGAAATCCAGCCCGTGAAAAATCACGCTGTCGCCGTTCGCAGCCACGGATTGCGCGTGCACCACGCGCGCTTCCGTCCCAATATCGACCGCCATCTGGTGAATGCCCGTGGGATCGAAGGTCGCCGCCAGTGCGATGGGCTCGGGGAATTCCGTGGTTCCGCTGGTCGCTACGCCATGCAGCGCCTCGCTCCACCAGTCGTAGGCCGGCACGCCCAGCCGCGGAATGGCGCGCGCCTGGTTCACAAGCTGGCCGGCCTTTTCTTCAAGCGTCATGCGCTTCACCAGGTCCGCCGCGCGTTGCTCCGCCGGAAGATTCGGGTCGAGGTACGCGGGCTTCGCCGCATCCTGCGCCCACAGCGCGCCCGCCGCGCCCAGTCCCAGCAAAGCTCCAGCCATCATTCGCATTCCAAGCATCGTCATCGTCTCCCGCGCCTTCGCGCTGGCGCACACTTCTTATCCGCAGAGGCCCCACTTTAACTGGCGAATTCCTTCTCTGTCAACAAAGACAGGCCGTGGAAAATCGGTTTATATGGGCAACTTCTCACGCCGCGCGCGACTCCTGTGCCTCCGTCGTGTAACCTTTCTGCCAAAGCGCCCGTAAGCCTCAACAGAAGGGAAGACGGATGCCCGACGGCGCGAGCCTCGAACTCGGCACAGTTCCCGAAACCGTGTTGCAACGCTTCCGGCAGGGCGATCTCGACGCCTTCGAGACGCTCTTCCGCGAGCATCAGCGCCCGGTGTACGGCTGGATTCTGCGCATGGTGCGCAACACGGCTGCCGCGGAAGACCTCACGGTGGAGACTTTCTGGCGCATTCATCGCGCGCGCGATCGCTTTCAGCCGGAGTATCCGTTCGCGCCCTGGGCGCGGCGCATCGCCACCCGCGTGGCGCTCGATTGGCTCCGCGCGCAACGGCCGGAAGTGGAATTGACGGCGGAGATGGCCGGCACGCTGCCTTCAAAGTCTGCGGGCAATCCCGGCATCGCTGCGGAGATTCGCGAGAAGACCGCGCTCGCCTTCAGCCGTCTGCCCGCGAGCCTGCGCGCCGCGGCGATTCTGGCCGTGGTCGAGGAGCAACCGCACAAGGAAGTTGCCGCGGCGCTTGGCATCACCGTCGGCGCCGTCAAATTGCGCGTCTTTCGCGCCCTTCGATTGTTGAGAAAAGATCTGGAGAAACAGGGGATCACGCCATGAATCATGATGATCGGATCAAAGAACTGCTCAAACAAGCGCTGCCCCCGGTTGAGTCCGGTGCGGAGCCGGAACGCAATCTGTGGCCCGCGGTACTGCGCCGGCTCGATGAGGACACAACCTTGCAACGTCGCACGGCTTCATTTTTCGTGCCATGGTTCGACTGGGCTTTGCTCGGCGGGCTCGCAGTCTTCGCCGTCTCGTTCCCGGCGATGATTCCCGTGTTTCTCTACTACTTGTGAACGGGTCACTGACCCCTGAACCCTGGCCGACTCAAAGGAGGCCCAACTTGACCAATCATCCCTACCTTCGCGCCTACCTTGCGGGAGTTCTATTCCCTACTCTGGTTTTCCCGCTGCTGCTTACCGCGCTGGTCCTGAACTTGCTCGCGTACGGGCAGCCGTTCCCCGTCGAGCGCATCATGGTCTTTCCTCTCGCGTTTGCACCGGCCTGCTGGGGACTCTGGAACGTGCTCTGGCTGGCTTCGCGCAACCGCACTCACCTGCCGCTCGGCCTCCACGGAGCCATCCTGCCCTTTCTGCTCATGCCCCTGGCAACGGTTCTGGCCAAACGCCTCGGCGTCATCAGTCTCGGCGCTCACAGCGTCACCTGGTTTCAGGCCATCCAAGTCCCATACGCCGTAATCGCGTGCGCCTTCACGTTCGCGCTCGTGATGTATTACCTGGTATGGAAGTACATCATCGGGTTCGTGAACCGCGTCCTCGGCATTGCCTGAGACAGCGCGTAGAGTTGCGCTCAGTCCACCGCTTCTTCAGAGTGCGGCGCGTGCACAATGCGCATCAGCGTGCCGCCATTCAGCCAGTTCAGTTCGCAACCCTCGCACGACGACAGCACCGCGTGCTCCCCGCCGTATGAAAAATGCGTGTCCATGGGCTTGTGGCATTGGGGGCAGACCACTTTCTGTTCTAAATCGGCAGGGTCCACCGGTGGCGGAATCGCCGTTTCCGGATGCAAGACCCGCATCTGGTCGATGAGCGCTTCGTAGGCTTCGCCCATCGGCACCAGCAGTCCGTGGCATTGTTTGCATGCATGCGTCTTCACCCCGGCCAGCACCGCGTCCCACAGCGAAGCCGCGCACACTGGGCACGCCAGTTCCTCCACCTCGTCCAGGAACTGAACGCCGGTGTCATCTGCCTCGGCGACCACCACGGTTTTGCAGTAGTCGCACCGCAGGCTGGCGTTGCCGCTCGTCAAATGCATGGGAGCGCCGCACGATGGGCAGTTCATTGCGGCTTCCCGCAGACAGGACAGAAATTCGCCCGCTCCGGCATCGTCTTGCCGCATTCGATGCAGAACTTGGTTCCCGCCGCAGGCGTCGTGGCTGAAGGAGCCGACGCCACACGCGCCTGGCCCGGCATCTGCTGGCCCATCAGCGCCTGCGCCATGGCCGCGCCCGCGCCTAGTCCCACGCCCATGCCCGCCGTGCCACTCGCATTCTGCGCGGCTTCTTCCAGCGATTC
>Ga0302319_10006885_pt1 | contig 22467 bp, 17 predicted proteins | sample Bog_T0_2_FD_203319 | JGI IMG/M metagenome (GOLD analysis project Ga0302319, IMG submission 203319) | Peat permafrost microbial communities from Stordalen Mire near Abisko, Sweden - Bog_T0_2 | ecosystem: Environmental > Terrestrial > Soil > Wetlands > Peat | place: Sweden: Abisko, Stordalen Mire... | reverse complement strand
TGTCGAACGGGCGGGAAGCCGTCGCTGGATCGGAGCCGGAGGAAAGAACCCTCATGGCGGCGAAGGGCAGCACCGTTTCGGCGGACACCTCCTCGGCGCCCACCACCAGCATCCGCTCCTGGCGCCCAAGCCGGATTTCATCGAGAGCATAGCCCAGGGCATGGCTGGAGGAGGCGCAGGCCGCGGAAAAGCCGCAGACGGCCCCTCGAATCCCATACTGCGCGGCGAGGTTGAAATTGAGGGTTCCTGCGATGGAAGAGACCAAGGCCAACGGATCGCCGCGTTCGCCCCGGTGGGCATGCATCCTCGATAGGTTGTGATGCAGGAGGAAAGGCGAGCCCGCGGAGGCGCAGTACAGGCCGGTCGCGCCATCGGAAAGCTGGCCCGGCGAGAGAGATGCGTCTGCAATCGCCTGTTCGGCGGCGCAGAGGGCGTACAGGCCGTGGGGCGAAAGGCTGCGCAGCGTGGCGTGCCGAAATTCATAGCCGGGAGGGTAAAGCCAGTCGCGCCAGCTAGGCGAGTCGGTGACGAACTCCTTGATCGTGCCGGCGACCCGGACGGGCAGGGACGGGTTGCCAAAAAACTCAATCCGCCGGAGTCCCGAGCGCAGGTCCCGCAGGCTCCCGCCGACAGCCGCCCGGTCGTTGCCGATACTGGTGATGAACCCGAGTCCGGTGATGACGGCCGAGCGCCTCATGCGGTCGGGGCAGGCGCGGCCGGTGGTTGCGGGGCGAGCTTGCGCCGAACAAAGGCACGAAGATCCCCGACCGTGCGCACCTGGATGATTTCAGCATTGGAAATCGACACCTGGAAAAGATCCTCGAGGAAGAAGACCATTTCCGTCAACGCGATGGAGTCGAACCCGAGCCCGGCCACCAGGAAGACGTCATCGCCCAGGGCAGCCCCGCCTAGGGCGCCCTTGTTCGGGATGTGGTCGCAGATCACGGAAAGGAGGATCGTGTCCGCATCGGAGGGGTCGGCGGTGACCAAGAAGCGGAGATAGGCCGCGCGCACTTCCGGCGGGAAGTGCCTCAACAGGGCGCAGCCGGCGCTCCCCGACTGGTCCGGGGATGAAACCGAGGGGCAGTGGGGGTCCAGATCCATCGGGTCAACCAGCGCCTTCGGTTGACCGTGCCGCGGTCGGAACGGGGCTTGGCGATGTCTCGCTGAAATCCAGGTGCGGACACATGGGGAACTTCCGCTCCTGGAGCCAGCAGACCAGCAGGAACACCTGAAACCGCCACCGGAGCGGCCAGGTAAGCGTGGCATGGCCGGCCACGATGGAGCAGATGGCCGGGCGGATCCTCCAGGGGACCGTCTTGGACAGGAAGACCGCATAGCTGTCGTTATTGTAAAAGACTGCGATCAGCCTCTGGAAGACGCCGGCATGCCGCTTGACCGTTTTGGCATACTGACGGCACTCGTCTCCGGTGAGTCCCCGGCCCTCCTTGTCGGCCCGCACCATCAGTTCGACCGCAAGTTTTGCGGAGTGCATCGACATGTAGACGCCCGAGGAAAAGATGGGGTCGAAAAATCCGGCGGCATCACCGATCCGGATCAGCCGATCCTTTGCGAGCTCGGTATGGAAGTAACTGTAATCGCTGGTCACGCGGAAAGGTCCGACGGGCTCGGCCCCCGCCAGGAGCCCGTGGAGCGTCACCGAACCGGCCACCGCCCGGGCAAACAGGCCGTCGGGGCTGGTCCCGGACGCGCGCATGGCCTCGGTGGTTGTGACCAGGCCCACCGACGTCCGTTCGGCGTCCAGGGGAATCAGCCAGAACCACCCGTTCTCCAGGCGGACGGCAATCGTGTCGCCCCCGGAGCGCCCCGGGTCCCTGGCCACTCCCCGGAAATGGTTGTAGACGGCCACGCGCTTGGGGAAAGGGGACGGGTCGAGGGGGAGGTTCTGGCCGGCGTTGAAGAGATGGTCGCGTCCGCCAGCGTCAAAAACCCAGCGGGTGGTCACGGTCTCGGGTCCCGCCGCTGTCTCGAGATGGATCCGCTGGAGGCCGTCCTCCGCGCCCGAGGAGCGCGCCGTCGTTTCCAGGCGCACCTCGGCACCGGACGCGCGGGCATGGTCAAGCAGCAGCCCGTCAAACTTGGAACGTTCGACCTGGAACGTGAATTCGAGCCCGGGCACAAGACCCTCGCTGAAATCGAGCCTGGTCATCGCGCGGCCGTTGGAGAGGTGAAAAGACGCGCCATACTTCCTCACGAAACCGGCGGCCTCGAGCCGCGGCCAGGCCCCCGACTCGCGCAACAACTTGTTGCCCATCGGCAGCAGCGATTCGCCGATATGAAACCTCGGGAAGCGCTCCTTTTCGACCACAAGGACCTTCAGGTTGCGCTGCCGGGCAAACGCGGCAGCCGTGCTGCCGCCGGGTCCTCCGCCAACGATCACCAAGTCAAAGTCCGGCGGTTGCTTCGACACGGGCGACATGCGCCCACTCTTGGGCCGCCCGGGCAAATGGCCAGAATGAAAGGTAGTGGGTCAGGCCCAGGGATTGAAGGACCGAAAGGACTGCCGTGCGTTTGCCATTTGGGCCCGGCTTCGCGTTGCTACGCCGCGGCAGGCTTTCGCATCGCGAAAGCTTGGTAGGGACGGGCGGCCCGCCCGTCCGTGCCTACGACAGACCCATTCGCAGAGTCCGGACGCCCGGGCCGGGCGTCCCTACCACCAAGCGCGGACGAGGCCGGGTATCCCTCTGCCTCGCCACCGGTCAGACTGAGTCACCCCTGAATGAACACCCGGCTTGCGCGGATCGGGAAGTTGGACAGGTTTCTTCCGTGGGAGGGCCCACCGGCCTTCGCATCGACAATCCGATTTTCATGAATACGGGCGGAATTGCATTCCTAGCGGGGCTCGTCCTAACCTGCGGACCGGCCCTCGACGCACAAACGTCTGTCGCCGGGCCCGCCGTCCCCGGGATCGCAGCAGAAGTCCTGGCCCAGTTGGCCCTTCCGTCCGGCGTCCTGCCGGGGGCGCAGTCCGGCGCGGTGACCGGGCAGGATACCGTGGTGAAGCTGGCTCCGTTTCGGATCCTGTCCGGGCACTATCCCAGATTTGTGGAAATCGCGGAGGCCTCGGCGCAGACCGGCCTCCTGGAACCGTGCGCACTGGTGAAGACGAACCTGAACGCCAAGAGGCGATACGATTACTTTCTGGCACCGGTGGCGTTGGACAACGGCGCGGCGGGGTTCGGGATCGCAAGGATTTCCTGGTAAGCCGGCGTCCGGGGTTCAGAGCTGCAGGGGGAGGCCAATCTCGATGATCTGCGAGGGGGCGATGCGGTAATAGTCCTTCGCGGGGCGTGCGTTTCGGCTCAGGAATCCATACAGGCTCTTTTCCCACTCCCACATTCCGGACTTTCCACCGCTCATGATCATCTCGCGATTGAAGAAATAGATGGCGGAATCGGCATGGATGGGGAGTCCCAGGTTCCGGATGCCTTCGATGAGGGCCGTCACGTCGGGGGACTGCATGTAGCCGTAATGGCCGACCGCGCGCCAGACACCCTGGCCGAGCTCGCGCAGGGACATGCGCCCGGTCTCCGCCACGTTCGGCGTATCCTCGACGACGATGCTCAGGAGGATGACGAGCTTGTGCAGGCAGTGGTTCGCCTTCACGTGATGGAGCAGGGCGATCGGGGTGCCGATGGGGGAGCCGGCCATGAACACCGCGCAGCCCGGAATGCGGATGAGGTGCCGGCTCCTGGCGATCCCGATCAGTTCCTCCTCCGTGACGTTGCCTCCATACACGCGCTCAAAGATTTCGTCGCGGCCGCTCTTCCAGGTGTGCATCACCGCAAGGACCGCGGCGGCAATCGCCAGCGGGAACCAGCCGCCGTCCGAAATCTTTCGGGCGTTGGAGAAGAAAAACGCCGTGTCGATGGCGAGAAACAGCGTGCAGAAGGGGGCAACCTGCCAGAGCGGCCATCGCCAATTCCGGGAGGCGACGATTGCATAGGCGACGGTGGTGATGCCCATCGTGCCGGTCACGGCGATGCCGTAGGCCGAGGCGAGATGGCCGCTGGAGCCGAACGACGCCGCAGTGAGGATGCAGCCGATTGCGAGCAGCCTGTTGACGAACGGCACGTAGATCTGTCCGAAGTGATTGGCGTTCGTATAGACGATCTTCAGGCGGGGAAAGTACCCGAGCTGGATCGCCTGGCGGGTGAGGGAATAGGCGCCGGAGATCAGCGCCTGGCTTGCGATCACGGCGGCGGCGATCGAGAGGGCGGTGAGCGCCGCCCGGCCGAAGCCCTCCGGGGCCATCTCGAAGAACGGATTGGCCTTCGAGGCCGGGTGCTCCAGCTCGAAGGCGCCCTGGCCAAAGTAGTTCAGCGCGAGGCCCGGCAGCGCCACGAAGTACCAGGCCGCGGCGATGTAGCGCTTCCCGAAGTGCCCCATGTCGGCGTACAGGGCCTCGGCCCCGGTGATGGCGAGGACCACGGCTCCAAGAAGGGCGGCGACGATCGCCGGCGGGTGCCGGAGAAGCGCAAGGCCGTAGGCAGGGTTGAGGGCCCGCAGGACGCCGGGGTACCTGAAGATCTGCCAGGCGCCGAGGAGCCCCAGCACCAGGAACCAGACAAGCATCACCGGGCCGAACACTCCGCCAATGCTCTTCGTTCCCTTGTGCTGGAACCAAAACAACCCCGCGAGGATCACGCAGGCCATGGCCGGGACATAGGGGGTGAAAACCGGGCTGATCGCGTTGAAGCCCTCGGCCGCCCCGAGGACGGAAATGGCGGGGGTGATGATGCCGTCCCCGTAGAGGAGGGCGGCACCGATCAGGATCATGACGACAATCGGCCCGAGGCCGCGGCGCAGCCGGGGCGTGCCCTCCGGGCGGTTCAGGTTTTCGTTGGCGTGGATGAGCGCGAGCAGGGCGAAGATTCCGCCTTCGCCCTGGTTGTCCGCCTTCATGACATACCAGAGGTATTTGACGCTGACCACGAGCATGAGGGACCAGAAGACCAGTGAAAGAACCCCGAGGACTCCCGCCGAGCCGTCCCGGGTCGGAAGGTGGCTGATGCACTCCCGCATCGTATAGAGCGGGCTCGTGCCAATGTCCCCGAAGACAACCCCGAGGGCACCAAGACAGAGCGAAGCCTTCGCGCCCGCCGACAGGCGCAGTGGAGGTTGGCTGCTCATTCGCGGACGACAATGGTGCATGCCGCGTGCCGAAACCAAGGCATTTTTCGCCCTTTAGGCTTTAAGCCGCGAAAAGCGGTCCGTACCCTTGAAGGCATGAGTTCCGGGTGGAAGACAGCAAAAAGGTATTCCGACATCCTCTACCACAAGAGGCCGGGGATCGCCAGGATCACGATCAACCGGCCGGCGAAAAGGAACGCATTCCGGCCCGAAACCGTGGACCAGATGCTGGACGCGTTTGCGGATGCGCGGGAGGACCAGAAGGTGGGCGTCATCCTCCTGACCGGGGCCGGGCCCCACACGGATGGGAAATACGCCTTTTGTTCCGGAGGGGACCAGGGGGTGCGCGGGCCGGCCGGGTACGTGGGCGCGGACGGGGTTCCCCGGCTCAACGTCCTTGACCTGCAGAAGGTCATCCGCTCCGTGCCGAAGGTCGTCATCGCGCTCGTGGCCGGCTACGCCATCGGAGGCGGGCACGTGCTGCACCTGATGTGCGACCTCACGATCGCCGCTGACAATGCCGTGTTCGGGCAGGTGGGCCCCAGGATGGGTAGCTTCGACGGGGGGTTCGGCTCGAGTTACCTGGCGCGCGTCGTCGGGCAAAAGAAGGCGCGGGAGATCTGGTTCCTTTGCAGGAAGTACGATGCGGCGCAGGCCCTTGGCATGGGCCTTGTGAACGCGGTGGTTCCTGTCGCCAGGCTTGAGGAGGAGGGAATCCAGTGGGCGAAGGAGATTCTATCCCACAGCCCCCTTGCGATCCGGTGCCTCAAGAGCGCCCTGAATGCGGAGCTCGACGGCCAGGCCGGCATCCAGGAACTGGCGGGCAATTCAACCCTGCTTTACTACATGACCGACGAAGCCAGGGAGTACCACCGGGCCCAGCGGGAAAAGCGCCGGCCTGACACGGCTCGGAACCGCTGGCTGCCCTGACCGGTCATTCCACCCGGAGGGCGCCCCGGAGGACGTCTGCCGAGGATGTGCCGACCAGGATCTCGAAGTCGCCGGGCTGGACCCTGCGCTTCATCGCGAGGTCAAACGCCTCGAGCTTGTCGGGGGTGAGCGCAAAGGTGACCGTCCTGGTTTCCCCGGGATCGAGCGTGATGCGCCGGAAGTCCTTCAACTCCTCGACCGGCCGGGTGGGAAGGCTCACCACGGCATGGATGTAGAGCTCCACGACCTCGTCGGCCCTCAAACGGCCCGCATTCGTCACGTCGACGGAGACGTCGGCCGTCCCGTTCGTCGCAATCATCGCCGGGGCGACCCGGAGGTTTCCGTAGGAAAACCTGGTGTAGCTCAGCCCGTATCCGAAAGGATAGAGGGGAGTCGAGTCGCTCAGGACGTATTCGCGAAAACGGGAGGGCTTGTGGTCGTAGTAGTCGGGAAGCTGGCCGACGTTCCGCGGGAACGTGACCGTGAGCCTGCCGCTCGGGCTCACCTTGCCGAACAGCACGTCGGCCACCGCGTGCCCCGTCTCCTCGCCCAGGTACCAGCCCTCGAGGATCGCCGGGACGTGGGCCTGAAGATAGTTCACGGTGAGGGGGCCGCCATTGAGCAGGAGGACGGCAACGGGCTTGCCGGTTGCGAGGATGGCCCTGGCGAGCTCCTCCTGGCGTCCGACCAGGTCGAGCGTGTCGCGGTCGCCGAGATGATTGTCGGCCCAGGCCTCGCGCCGGAGCAGCTCGTTTTCTCCAAGGACCAGGACCACGGCGTCGCTCTTCACAGCGGCCGCGACCGCTTCGTCCATCAACCGGGAGTCGTCTGCCTCCTCGTTCGGGACCGGGTTCACCTCGGCCATCCATCCGGACTCGTGGTTTGCGGTCAGCCTGCACCCCTCGGCATAGAGCACCTGGAACGCGGAACCGGCATACTCCTGGATGCCCTTGAGAACGCTGACGCCCTCCATCGGGACGGCTGAGTATCCCCCGAGGTGGATCTCCGCGGCATTCGGACCGATGACGGCCAGGGTCTTGATCTTGGAGGTGTCGAAGGGCAGCACGTGACCGTCGTTCTTCAGGAGGATCATCGCCTCGTCCGCGGCCTGCCGGGCGAGCGCCCTGTGCTCGTCGGTGTTGGTGACCTTGTCCACGAGGTCCGGGTCGGAATAGGGATGGTCGAACATGCCGCAAAGGAATTTCACCCGGAGGATGTCGGAAGCGGCACGGTCGATGGCCGCCTGGGAGACCTTGGAGGCCCGCTCCTCAGCGGCCAGAGTCGAGAAGCACCGGCCCTTGCCCCCCAGGTCATAGTCCACGCCGGCCTCAATGCACAGGACGCCCGCCTCGGCGGGACCCGCCGCAGCGAGGTGGTTCTTGTACACGACGTCGATCCCGCCGCCGTCACTCATCACGTAGCCGTTGAACCCCCACTCGTCCCGGAGGATCTCGGTGAGGAGCTTGTGATTCACGTGGTTGGGGACCCCGTCCCACTCGTTGTAGGACGCCATCAGGGAATGGGCGTGGGCCACCTTCACGGCCATCTCGAACGGGTAGAGGTGGTTGGTCCTGAATTCCCTCTCGGAATAATTGACGGGTGCGATGTTCCTCCCTCCCTCGGGCTGGCCGTGGCCGGCAAAGTGCTTCAAGGTGACGGCGACGTGCTGCTGATCGATGGTCGGGCCGTGCCCCTGGAGGCCGAAAACGGCCGCCATGCCCATGCGGGAAACAAGGTACGGATCCTCGCCGTAGCACTCCTCAAAGCGTCCCCACCGGGGATCCCTCGCCAGGTCGACGACGGGGCTCAGGACCTGGCGCACCCCCCGGGCGCTCGCCTCCTGCGCGGCGACCGTGAACACGCGCTCGACCAGCGCGGGGTCCCAGGTGCTGCCCAAGGCGATTGCCTGGGGGAAACTCGTCGCACCCTCGGCCATGAACCCGTGCAGCGCCTCGGCAAAGACAAAGACAGGAATTCCCAGCCGCGATTTCTCGCGCATGTACTTCTGGACGGAATTGATCTGGACGACCGTTCTTCGCGGATCGTGCATCAGGCGATCCCATCCCCCCCATACGGAGCCGGCGCCGTTGTAGAGCAGGGGGGCATCCTTTCCTCCGACAAAGTTGTCCTGGGCGTCCCATTCGTTCGGGTCGTTCGGCATGAATCCCTGAAGCTGGGCGACCTTCTCCTCGAGGGTCATCCGCCCCAGGAGATCCTGGACCCGCGCCTCGATCGGTTGCGCAGGATCCTGGTAGGGCAGGGGAGCTCGCACGGGTGTCTGGGCGGCCAGCGGGGCCGCCAGAAGCAAATAGGACCCATAGGTCCAAAAGGACCTATTCTTCACGCGAGGAAGTCCTTTCGATGAACGCGGAGATGTTCTTTTTCAACTCGGCAAGCGAGGCCTCGTGCAGGTACATCATGTGGCCGGACTCGTAGTACTTCAGCTCGATGTGCCCCTTGAGCATGGGCGGGAGGCCGAGATGGGTCATCGTGAACTCGGTCGCGTAGAAGGGCGTTGCCAGATCGTACAGGCCGTTCTCGACCTGCACCTGCAGGTGGGGATTCTCGTTCAGGGCCTCGGTGAGCTCCGGCTCGACGTTCACGACAAACGAATCGAGACCCTGGTCGTCCGGCTCCGTGCGGCGCCAGTCCCAGGCGTTGATGGCGTCGTCGCTCTCGGTCACGTATTCCTTGTCGCCGCCGAACTTGAGTTCGTCGCGGATGTAGCCATTGAAAGCGGCGGTAAATGCGCCCGTGATGGCGGCTTCCTGCGGGTCGTAGGTCGCGTACTCGGCGAGCAGATCCAGGGTGTACCCGGTAAACCGCGTGTCGAAGCGGCTCGTGACCTCGCCCTGGCCCCGCTGAAGTTCCTGCATGAACTGGAACAGGTTCACGCGCAGGTTCGCCTTCTCGATATAGTCGGGGGACAGGCCCGTGTAGCCGGAAAGGCGCCTGGCCATGGCCGTCTTGTCGGCCGCCGGGATCTCCGAGCCCTGCGCCAGGGCGGCCGCGTAGTCACCGGCGGCAAAGCGCCTTGCGTCGACCAGGAACGTCTTCAGGTCGGCCGGCCGATCCTTCAGCGCGTTGTGGTACCACGCGGTGGCGGCATAGCTCGGCAGATAGAAGACAAAACTGCGGTCGTCGCCCGGGGCGAATTCGAGCGAGCTCATGTCGAGGCAACTCGAGATCAGCACGACCCCGTTGAAGTCCATGCCCTTCTTGGACTGGAGATAGTTCACGAGCCCCGCGGAGCGGAAGGTGCCGTAGCTCTCCCCGAGCAGGTACTTTGGGGAATTCCAGCGGTGGTTTCGGTTGACGTAGGTCACGATGAACTGGCCCATCGAGCGGATGTCCTGCTGCACCCCCCAGAAGTCCTTTTCCTTGGCCTTCCCGACCGCCTTGCTGAAGCCCGTTCCCACGGGGTCGATGAAGACGATGTCGGTCCTGTCGAGAAGGCAGTACCCGTTGTCCACAAGGCGGTAGGGGGCCGGCGGGCTCGCCTTGGCGTCCTCGGTCACGACGCGCTTCGGCCCGAAGGAACCCATGTGAAGCCAGACCGAGGACGATCCCGGACCGCCATTGTAGGCGAAGGTGACCGGACGGCCGGGCCCGGCATCGGGCAGGGTGTACGCCGTGTAGAAGACGCTGGCCGTCGGCTCGTCCTTGTCGTCCTTCAGGAGCAGGGTGCCGGCCGTGGAGGTGTAGCGGATCGTCTGCCCCCCGACAACGACCGAGTGCTGCGTGACCGAAAACTCCTCCTTCGCGGGTGCCTTCGCAGGCGCGTCGGCGTCCGGCTTGTCGTCGGAGTCCTTCGGGGGGCCGTCGGCTGCCCTGGCGACCAGGGCAGCAAGCGCAATGGCCAAGGCGGCGAGGCCCGCCCGATGGATCCGGAATCCCGTCATGCAGCCGTCTTACTTCGCCGCCAGGAAGGCCCGGAGACCGGCGAGTTGATTCGCCGACCCGAGCTTGCCGTTCTTGTGCGCGATGAACTTCGCGTACTCGTCCATGAAGATCTTCCCCGGCGGGCGGAAGTCGAACTCGCCCGGCTTGTCGCGGAAGAACTCGCGATGGACGCGGGTCCAGACCAGGCGCCCGTCGGTGTCGATGTTGATCTTGGTCACGCCGAGCTTGGCCGCCGGAAGGTATTCCTCCTCATCGACGCCGACTGCCGTGCCGAGGGTGCCTCCCGCCGCGTTGATCCGACGGACCTCCTCCTGGGGGACGCTGGAGGACCCGTGCATCACCAGGGGATACCCGGGCAGGAGGGCCTCAATCTTCCTGAGGACCTCGAAGTGGAGCGACTGGTGCCCCTTGAACTTGTACGCGCCGTGGCTCGTGCCGATCGCGGCCGCGAGCGAGTCGCACCCGGTCTGCTTCACAAACTCCTTGGCTTCATTCGGGTCGGTGAGGCACGCGTGGCCCTCCTCGACCTTGATGTCCTCCTCGACGCCGCCGAGCATCCCGAGTTCGGCCTCGACGGAGAGGCCCTTGGCGTGGGCCGCGACGACGACCCGCCTGGAAATCTCGACGTTCTTCGCGAACGGCTCGTGGGAGGCGTCGATCATCACCGAGCTGTAGAACCCGGAATTGATGCAATCGTAACAGGCCTCCTCGTCACCATGATCCAGATGGACCGCGAAGATCGCCTCGGGGAAGATCACCTCGGCGCTCCGGATGATCGCCTCAAGCATCCGCTTGTCGGTGTACTTGCGCGCGCCTTTCGATATTTGTATGATGAACGGCGCCTGGGACTGGATGCAGCCCCGGAAGAGACCGATGGTCTGCTCCGCGTTGTTGATGTTGTACGCGCCGACGGCATACTTCCCGTAGGCGTGTTTGAAGAGCTGGGCGGTTGTTACGATCATGGGAGGATTTTTCTACCCTTTCCGCGAGATGCGGAAGTAGCGAAAGGCAACAGAGTTCCCGCCCCGAAGTCGAATTGGAAATCGCCCGGATCCCGCTCAACCCCCCGTCGGGGGGGGCGGGGGAGCGGCTGCCTGACGCATGGCCTGCTGGATCTGGGCCTGGGTTTTCTGCTGCAACTGAAGCTGTTGGAGGGCCTGGATTTGGGGGGCAGAGAGAACCCCGGATGCCTGGGTGACCGCCTCGTCGCTGATCCGGGCCGTCTGGTTTCCACCGCCGAGGATGGCGCCGGGGCCCCCGCCCCCCGTGCCGACCGCGCCGTTGCCGCTTCTCTGGGAGGTGCTTGCGAGAAGCTGGATCATCTGGCTGGCCTGGTCGTCGGATAGGGGAGTTCCCGTGTAGCTCAGCGCCTGTTGCAACTGGTTGACCGTGTTGCGGTCAGGAAGGGTCTGGACGTACTGCTGGTACTGGGCGAAGCCCGCGTCCCCAAGGGCTGCCTGGATCTGCGAATCCACGGAGGCCTGGGCGTCTGAAATCGCCTCGTTGAAGGCTGTGGGGTCCGTCCTTGGATTGATGCCCTGTTCGCGCGCCGCCGTTATGGCATCCATTAGCGCCTGCTGTTTCTGCACGAGAAGGTCCTTGAACTGGTCGAGCTGCTGCGGGGACAGGTTCAGGCTCTTGAAGAGGGCGGCGTAATGCGCATCGAGCAGCCCCTTCTGCTGGATGGCCATCAGTTTCTGGACCTTGGGGTCGTTCATGACCGCCAGGAAGCCATTGCGCCTCCCGGCCCACCGATCCTGGTCGTCCGGCCGGTCCCCGGCCTCGGCGACACGGGCCTCTCCAGGCCGGCCGCGGAGTGCGACGAGCTGGTCCTCCATGCTGCGGATCCGCTTCCGGGCTTCCTCCAGGCGCCTCTGCAGGTCGGTCCGTTCGTTCGGATCCAGGAGCTCCGCCTTCAACTTGATGAGCTCCTGGTACTGCATCCAGGCCAGCCCGGATCCGGCCAGCGTCGCCAGGGCCAACAGCACAATCAGGGCGTTCTTTGCGGACTTCATAGGTGGAGAAGTGACGCGGGCGCGGCCGGAAGGTTACGGGGAAGGCGATGCTTCGGCCGGGGGTTCGCCTGAAGCGGGCGCGGGCGCCGCCTTCTTCCGCCTGCCAAAGCGGCCCTTGGCCGGGGCGTTCGGGTCCTTGGGGGCGCGCGGGGCAAACTCAAACCCAGTCGTTCCGTCGGGCTTGATCGCGAGGAAAGCGCTGAAGGGCCGCCGTGTGCGCTGGCTCCAGAACTTGTCGAGGAGGTCCGTCTTGCCGGTCTCCAGCATCTTCATGAACTGCTCGCGAGGAATGTCCCGGGAGAGGATCCTTCGGGAACAGCGCGAGAGGATCTTGTCCTCGCCGTTCTCGATCCTGCGGACGACATAGCTCTGGGGAGTCTCGTACACCTCGGCCCCGGGACCGAAGCGCGCCTCCGGAGCCGGGCAGACGGGCTGGAGCCCCGTGAAGTCGATCTTGATGGCGCCGTTTGCGTCGCGCTGGCCGTCGAAGACAAATTCCGCCTTCTTGGTCTCAGGATTGTACCGGAGCACGGCGCTGAAAGGCCGGCCGGCCTTCGAGCGGAACCCGTCGAGGGGTCCGATCTGCCCCTTGGCAAGCAGGTCTCGGATCTCGGTCTCGTCCATCTTGCGGTTGGCGATGACCTTGTAGATCATCACCTCGCCGTCCTGCGACTTGAAGCCGCGAAGAGTCTCCCGCAGCGGCTTTCCGTCGGTGGGCGACGGGATCTCGGTGATGCGCGCCACCGAGTCGTCCTCCTCGAATTTCTTGACCCGCTCGACGATGCCGCGCGTCTGGTCGGCCACCTCCTTCATGAAGTCGGCGCGCTTGAACCCCCCGTGCTCCATCTGGCGGAGCTTGAACTCCCACTCCCCGGTCATGGCCGGGCTGGTGAGGGCATCCGCCTTCACCGCGCCCAGGAACTGGATCAGCTGCTCGGCCTTCGCCGTGGGGATGAGCTCGCGCTGGGCCCGCTCCATGTACTTCTGGTTGATCAGGCCGTCGATGGTGTCCGCCCGGGTCGCCGGCGTCCCGAGGCCCCGCTCCTTCATCGCCTCGGCCAGCTCCTCGTCGTCGACGAGCTTTCCGGCCCCTTCCATGGCCGAGAGAAGCGTCGCCTCGGTGTAGCGGGGGGGCGGCTTCGTGGTCTCGCTGTGCAGCTCCGCGGCGGAAGTCACGGCCCGGGGCGGCTGCCCGTCGGCGGCGGAGAGGGCGGGCAGCGCCTTGGAGTCCGGCTGGTCGTCCTCGACCGTCGCCTTGCCGTACACCGCGAGCCAGCCTGGGAACGTAAGCACCTTGCCCTCCGTCTTGAACGAGTGCCCGGCAACGACGCTGACGCGCGACGTGATGTCGAACTCCGCCGCCGGATAAAACGCCGCGACAAACCGCCGGGCGATCATGTCGTACACCCTCGCCTCGTACTCGTCCAGGCTCTTGGCCTCGAGGGCGGTCGGGATGATCGCAAAGTGGTCGGAGATCTTGGCGTTGTTGAAAATGCGCTTGTTTGGGCGCACCCATCCCTCGTCAAGCACCTTCAGGGCGTGGGGGGAGAGGTCCCCGGTCAGGTTCTTCAGGGTCTCCATGCAGGTGGGGATGTAGTCCTCCGGCAGGGCGCGCGAATCGGTTCGCGGGTAGGTGATCATCTTGTGGCGCTCGTAGAGGGCCTGCGCAATCTGGAGCGTGCGGCGGGCCGAGAGGCCGAAACGGTTGTTGGCCTCCCTCTGGAGCGTCGTCAGGTCGTAGAGGCGGGGGGACGCCTGCGTGCTCGCCTTCCGCTCCTCGGAAACCTGCGCCGCGGGCCTGCCCTGGCATGCGGCGAAGACCGCGTCGGCCTGCGCCTTCTCCCAGATGCGGTCGATGCGGTCGTGGTCGTCGTTCTCCGCCTTCGTGAAGTTCGGGCGCTGGAAGATGCCCCCGTACGTTCCGGTGGCGATGTCGAACGTGGCCGTCACCTGCCAGTAGGGCCGCGTCTTGAAGTTCCGGATCTCCAGCTCGCGGGAGTACACGATCGCCAGCGTCGGGGTCTGGACGCGGCCCACGGATGCGACGTTTCCCGCGCGGGAGCCGAACATCCGCTTGGTGAGGGCCCGCGTGCCGTTGATCCCGATCAGCCAGTCGCTCTCGCTCCTGCAGCGCGCCGCATCCGCAAGGCCGCTCATCTGGCCGCCGTCACGAAGGTGCTCGAAGGCCTCGCGGATCCCGCCCGGGGTCATCGTCTGCATCCAGGCCCGGCTCGTGGGCAGCTTGCACTTGGTGAGCTGGGTCAGGTAGGTGAAGATCAGCTCGCCCTCGCGCCCGGCATCACAGGCGTTGATGACCCGGTCGATGTCCTTGCGAGAAATCAGCTTTTTCAGGGCGTCGAAGCGGGCCTTGGACGCCTCGACCGGCTTGAGCCCGAATTTTTCGGGGATGATGGGCAGGACCTCGAGCCGCCAGAAGCCGTAGAGCTTCTTGTCAATGTCCTCGGGCATCTCCAGCTCGACGACGTGCCCGAGGGCGAAGGAAATGACGTAGGCGTCGTTCTCGTAATGCTCGCCTTTCTTGGGGATTTTCCCGAGGGCGCGCGCCAGATCGGCGGCCACGGAAGGCTTCTCGGCAATGATCAGGGACTTCATCGGGACGGGAGCGGTTAGGCGCGGCGGGGCCCAAGTGCAAGGAATTGTTTTCGGGACGCGGCCCGATTTCCCGCGAAAGTCAGGGCAGCATCCGCCATATCCCATGCACGAGAAGGGGAAGGTTTGCGGCCGACAGCCGCATCCAGAACCAGCGGTCCCGGGGCGAGAGCAGGTTGAACGCAACGGTCATCGGAAGCGCCACCCGGGCCACTGCCCAGTAGCCGTGCCAAACCGCGCCGCCAAGAAACCAAAACAGGATCGCCGTTCCGGCACCGGCCCGCCACCAGGGCTCGGACCACTGCGGCCGCGCCAGAAGCCACGCTGACTGGAACGCCAGGCCCAGCCCCCCAAGCAGCCCGAACACGTACCTGGTGTCAAAGTCCCCCGCGGCAAGGTGCCGCGCGCAGGTGGCGCAGCTGCGGGCGAAGGCGCTCACCGGCCAGTCGAGGTTCCCGCGGATCGGAGCCCCGGATCCGGGGATGTTCCAGTGCAACCATGCGGCCCAGGCCAGCACGGGCGCGGCCGCCACCGCCCAGCGAAGCGCCCCCGAGGACATCTGAAGCCAGCGGGGCCTCCCCCGGGGCGGCCCCGTCAGAAAGCCCCCGCCGACCAGGGAGGTCTCCCTCGAGAGTCCTGCGAACGCAAATGCAACGACGGCGGATCCTGGCCGGCCGGACCGAAGGCGCCGGATTCCCCAGGCGAGGAAAACCACGGGCGCGAGGTCCACAAGCCCCATGCGGATGGAATCGAGCGCACCCAGGCTGAGCATGCAGCAGCACCAGGCGGCCGCCGCCCTGTCCACCGGCACCGGGGAGAGTTCGCGCCAGAGGAGCCAGCCGAGGGCAAGCCAGAGGACCACGTTCTGGACGGCGTACACCTCCAGCGTGAAGGAGGGGCTTCCCATCCCGAGGACGTGCGCGGAAAGGATCAGCAGGATCCGCCGCGCCCGGTACGGCGCGCTGTCCAGCGCGGCGCGGACGGCAGGGTCGCGCACATCCGGGCTGACGGCGAGCTGGGCGTAGGCCTGCCCGTCATACCCGATCCCGGGCACGGTGGCGATCCGGACCCCCGCAAGGGCGGGAATCCGGGGGCGCTGGGCCGACTCCCCGAATCGGAGCAGGCTGGTGAAGCCGGTCCTGGCGTCCCATCGGACGGCAACCATCCCCAGCACGAATGCCACCGCCGCAGCGACAACCCAGGAGCGCCGCATGCGTCCCCCTCAGGTTGCCGCCGCCTTCGGGGTCTCGGCCAGCGACAGGTCGAGCGCGCGCAGCAGGTCGGCGATCGAGGCGTCGGTCTCGTCGCCCATGTTCGAAAGCCGGAAGGTCTTTCCCTTCAGCTTGCCGTAGCCGCCGTCGATGACGAACCCGTGCTTCGACTTCATCGTCTTTGCCAGCGCGGCGATGTCGATGCAGGGCGTGTTGGCAAAGCAGTTGAGGGACACGGAGCCGTAACCTTCCTTGGGGAAGAGCTGGAAGCCCCGTGCGTGGCCCCAGTCGCGGACGGTCCGGTTGAGCCTGGCATGCCGGGCGTACCGCACCTCGACGCCCTCGGCGGCGATGTCCTCCAGCTTTGACTTGAGGCCGAAGATGTGGGGCAGGGAGGGCGTGCTCGGCGTCATCCCGGCCTCGTGGTTCTTCTGGAACTCGAGGAAATCGAAGTAGTACCCGCGCCCGGCGACCTGCGCTGCCCGGTCGAGCGCCCGCCTGGAGACCGAGAGGAGCGAAAATCCGGGTGGGAGCGCCAGCGCCTTTTGCGACCCGGTGATCAGCACATCGATCCCGAGCTCGTCCTTCCTGATCGCCAGGGCGCTGAAGGAACTGACCGTGTCCACGATCGAGATCACCCCCGGAAACCCCCGCACGACTTCCATGATGGCCGCGAGGTCGCTCATGCATCCGCAGGAGGTCTCGTTGTGGATGAGCGTGAGGGCATCGTAGTCGCCCGTGGACAATTCCCTGCGGACGGCCTCGGGGTCCACGGGCTGGCCCCACTCGAACCGGAGGGCGGTCGCGGCCTTGCCGCACTTGAGCGACACGTCGTACCACTTGTCTGAAAAGGCCCCATTCATGCAATTGAGGACCTTCGCCTTGACCACATTGCGCAGGCTCCCCTCCATCACGCCCCAGGCGCTGCTGGTCGAGAGGTACACCGGGTCCTTCGTGTAGAAGAGTGACTGGAGGGCCGGCTGGATCGACTGGTACAGGGCGACAAAGTCGGAGCTCCTGTGTCCAATCATGCCCTGGGACATGGCCCGGAGCGTTTTTTCCGATACCGCCACGGGGCCGGGAATGAAGAGCTTGTTGGGCATGGTGAATGGGGACCGAACAAACAGGACACGTCAGGAGGCTGCCCGGGTCAAATCCGAACGTGGCGCAGGTGGTGGCTCGCTCCCTTTCTTCTTTCGCCTTGGAGGCTCCTCCGCTTTACTTGCCGGCTCGCATGCCCCTTTCCTGGCTCAAGAAGAAGTTCCAGACGTTCGAGCTCTACACGGTGGACATCGTCCTGGGCCGGAGGGCGGACACCGGGGCGGCCGTCTACGGGGCCTTTCTCCAGGGGCTCTCGATGATATGGAGCGGCGCCGTCCAGGCCCGGCTTTGGATGTACCGCCATCGGATCCTCCGGGACCAGCCCCTCGGGTGCCTGGTCGTGGTGGTGGGCAACCTGACCGTGGGCGGGACGGGGAAGACCCCGGTCGTGGAAAAATTTGCCCGGGCCCTGCGCGACCGCGGCCGCAAGGTCGCGATCTTGAGCCGCGGATACAAGAGCAAGGCGCCCCCGTTCTGGAAGAAGTGGTGGTTCTGGCTGACCCACACCCAGGAGCCGCCGCCGCGCATCGTGAGCGACGGCGAGCACGTCCTGCTCGACAGCGAGGAGGCCGGGGACGAGCCGTACATGCTGGCGCAGAACCTGCCGGGGGTCGTTGTCCTGGTGGACAAGAACCGGGTGAAGGCCGGTGCCTACGCGATCAAGCGGTTTGGCTGCGACACGCTCGTGCTCGACGACGGATTCCAGTACCTGCCGCTGAAGGGGAGCCTGAACCTGCTGCTCGTGGACAAGACCAGCCCGTTCGGGAACGGGCATCTTCTCCCCCGCGGCGTCCTTCGGGAGCCCATCAAGCATGTGCGACGGGCCAGTTACGTCTTTCTCACAAAATCCAATGGGCAGCGGGACCACGACCTGGAGGAGCTGATCGCCCGCTACAACCCGAAGGCCGACATCGTCGAGTGCGCGCACCGGCCGCAGTACCTGCAGCGAGTCGGGGCCGGCGCGGACGCCCGCCAGCCCCTCGGCTGGCTGAAGGGCCGGCGGATCGCGGCCTTCAGCGGCATCGCCACCCCGGAGAGCTTCGAGAAGTTCCTGCGCGACCTCGGCGCGACGCTTCTGGTCCGGGAGCGCTTCCTCGACCATTACCGGTACGAGGCGGAGGATCTTGCGGGCCTCCTCGCGCAGGCGGAGCGGGAGGGGGCGGAGTGCCTCGTCACCACGGAAAAGGACGCCGTGCGGATCCCGCCCTCGCCGCCCGGCTCGCTGCCCATCTATTACCTTCGGCTCGAGATCGACATCATCCGCGGGGCCGCGGACTTTGACGAGGCGGTGGGGAGAATCTGCTTTCCGCCCTCGGGACTTCGGCCTTAAGATCCGCCATGCTCATCGACCCAAGGTTCACGAAGCTTGCCCAGGGCCTCACCGGGTTCTCCCTTTCCCTTAAAAGGGGCGAACGGGTGCTCATCGATGCGTATGACGTGCCCGATGCCATGGTGATCGCGCTGATCCGCGCGGCCCGGGCGCGCGGGGCGTTTCCCTTTGTGCAGATCAACCGGGCCCGCATTGCGCGGGAACTCGCGCGCGAGGCCGACGAGGCCCAGTTTTCGACACTGGCGGCGGTCGAGCTCGATCGGATGCGCCGCATGGACGCCTACATCGCGCTGCGGGGCTCGAACAACATCTTCGAGGCGTCCGACGTGGACGGCGGCAAGGTCCGGCTTATCAGCAAGCTGTTCAAGGCCGTGCAGGACGACCGCGTGAACCGAACGAAGTGGGTCGTGCTCCGGTGGCCGAGCCCATCCATGGCGCAGGAGGCCCGGATGAGCACGGAGGCGTTCGAGGACTTTTATTTCCGGGTCTGCACCCTCGACTACAGCCTCCTGAGGCCCGGGATGAAGGCGTTGGCCGACCTGATGCGCCGCACGGACCGGGTCCACATCACCGGCCCCGGCACGGACCTGCGCTTTTCCATCCTCGGCATCGGCGCGGAGGAGTGCGGGGGACTGCGCAACATCCCGGACGGGGAAGTCTATTCGTGCCCGCAGAAGGAGTCGGTCGAGGGCGTTCTCCAGTACAACACCCGCAATGTCTACCTCGGTTCCTCGTTCGAGAACATCCGCCTCGTCTTCAAGAGGGGCCGGATCGTGGAGGCGACCAGCAACAACACGAAGCGCCTCAACGAGATCCTGGACAGCGACGAGGGCGCCCGCTACGTGGGGGAATTCGCCCTGGGCTTCAACCCCCACATCCTCCAGCCCATGTGCGACACGCTGTTCGACGAGAAGATTGCCGGGTCGTTTCACTTCACGCCCGGGCAGGCCTATGCGGGCGTGGGAAATGGGAACCGGTCCCAGATCCACTGGGACCTTGTGTGCATCCAGCGGCCCGAGTTCGGCGGCGGCGAGATCCGGTTTGACGACAAGCTGATCCGAAAGGACGGACTGTTTGTGCCCAAGGCGCTTCAGAAACTGAACCCGGCTCATCTGCTGCGGACTGGCTGAAAGGGCTCGATGGTTTGCCGAGATCGACAGGCTGACTTTGGGCCAATGGGACCTATATGACCAATAGGTCCTATGTCATTCCAGAAGGCACGCCCCGGGGCCGGGCGGACAAGGTGCTCGCCGCGGCCTTTCCGGAGCACAGCCGGGTGGCGCTCCAGCGGGCCTTCGCGGCCGGGCTCGTGTGCAGCTCCGGTGAGCCGATCGGCCAGAGCGACACGGTCGCCGCGGGCGAAACCATCGAGTTTTCCACGCCCGAGGCAAAGCCCGCAACCCTGCGGCCCGTGAAGATCCCGATCGAGGTGCTTTTTGAGGACCGCCACATGCTCGCGATCAACAAGCCCGCAGGCATGGTCGTGCACCCCGGCGCCGGCACGCGGGAGGACACCCTCGTCCACGCCCTTCTTGCGCACTGCCGCGGTGGATTGAGCGGGGTGGGGGGCGTGGAACGCCCCGGCATCGTGCACCGCCTCGACCGGGAGACTTCGGGCGCAATCCTTGTGGCGAAGACCGACGCGGCCCACCGGGGGCTTGCCGGGCAGTTTGCCTCGAGGACGCTCACCAAGGAATATCTCGGGCTTGTGAGCGGCGCGCCTGCGCTGATGGGAGGGGACATCCGCCGGCCGATCGCGAGAAACGCACGCCAGCGGCACAAGATGTCGGTGGTGGAGACGGGCGGCCGCGATGCGCACACGGAGTGGACCATCGTCGAGCGCTTCGGGCAGATTGCGACGCTGGTCCGCTGCATCCTGCACACGGGGCGCACCCACCAGATCCGGGTCCACATGAAATCCATCGGCCACGGCCTCCTCGGGGATGCCCCGTACGGATGGAAGGCCGATCCGAGGCTGCCGTTCCAGCCCGGGAGGGTGATGCTGCACGCGGAGCGCCTCGCATTTGCCCACCCCGTCACAGGGAAACGCGTGGATCTTCACGCGCCGATGCCGGCGGATTTCTCGAAGATGGTGAAGGCGCTCCGAAAGGCCCGGCTCACTTGAGCAGCTCGGCCGCCAGGCCCCATCTCAGGTTGTAGAGCGAGTGCCGGTACCGCTGGAACCGCCCGATCCTGGCAATCGCAAGGAGGGTCGCGAGCGCCACAGGGAAGACATCAGCCCTTGCCGGGGGCAGCCCGGGGATCCTCCTTCTGGAGGCAAGCGAAAGGGAGCCGGTCTCCGAAAGCAGCCGCTCCAGCTCCGAGACCGTCACTTCGGGGTCGGTGACGGCCAGGAGAACCCCGTCCCGGGCCGCCCGGATGGTCCGCACCGCGGTGAGGGTGCCGCCCGTGCCGACGGCGGCCGCCCCGCGCGGAAGGTCGAATGCGAATCCGGAGGACTCCAGGGCTGCGCGGACGTGGTCGGCGACTTCCCGGCGCGCGCCGGCGGGAAGGGGGCGCCCGGGATCGGTGACGAATTTTTCCGTCAGGCGAACGCATCCGAGTTGGAGGCTCGTCGCCTGCCGGGCGCGGCGTCCCCGGAATGCGAGGCACTCCAGGCTGCCGCCCCCGAGGTCGAACACGTAAAAGTTCCGCAGGCGGGCGAGCCCGGGGTCGCAGCCGAGGCCGCGGCCGATCAGGTTGGCCTCCTCGCCGCCTGAAAGGATCCTCACGGAATGTCCGGTGGCCGCGCGCACCCGCTTCCGGAAGGCCGGGCCGTTCCTGGCGTCACGCACCGCGCTTGTGGCGACCAGCAGGATTCTCGAGGGGGCAAAGGGGGCGGCCATTTTCAGGAGATCCCGGATCGCGGCGACTCCGCGAGCCATTCCGCTGGCGCCCAGGCGCGGGCTTTTGCGGCTGATCCCGGCGCTGATCCTGGCGTCGAGGGTCTCGGCAAAAACAGCCTTGGGGCCCCCTGACCGGGTGCTCCCGGCGACGAGAACCTTGATCGAATTGCTGCCGATGTCGATGACGGCAGCCCTCCGGCCGGGCTTCACAGGACAAAGTCCTCCGGCGCCACGAGGAGGGTGAACTCGCCCTTCAGGCTCGCCGACGCGAGGCGCAACTGGACTGCCGAGGCGGGGCCAACGAAGAAGGTCTCATGCAGCTTGGTCACCTCCTTGGCCACGCAGATCACCCGGGATTCACCGAGCGTGGAGACAATCTCGTCCACGGCCCTGGCGATGCGGTGGCAGCTCTCATAGAGGGCGATCGTATGCGGGAAGGAGCGGTGCTTCTCCAGGAAGGCAATCCGTGCGGCCGACTTGGGTGGAAGAAAGCCCACGAACAGGAAGCAGTTTGTGGGAAGCCCGCTCGCGCTGAGGACGGCCGCCAGGGCGCTGGGACCGGGCACCGGGACGACGGGCAGCCCCAGGCGCCGGCAGGCCCGCACCAGGCGAAACCCGGGATCGCTGAGGGCGGGTGTCCCGGCGTCGCTCACCAGCGCCACGGATCGGCCGGCGGCCACGGCCGCGGCAAGGCGCTCCGCGGCTTCCCGCTCATTGTGCTCATGGTAGGGGACGAGCTCCCGGGAAAGCCCGAGCCGGGCCAGCAGGGCGCCGGTGGTGCGCGTGTCCTCGCAGGCCACGAGGTCCACCGATCCGAGGATGGACCGTGCCCGGTCCGTCAGGTCGGCGAGGTTGCCAATCGGGGTAGCCACCACATAGAGGTGCCCGGGCAGAGGCTTGAGCGAGGAATTTTCCACGACAACAGCCTGCCGGAAGCCCCGGGTGTCAGCGCCCGGCGCCGGGGCTGCCCATTCCGGGAAGCTGTCCTTCCCAGTCCGCCGGCTTTTGCCAGGGAATCGACGAGTCCTGTTGGGTGTTGAGCGCGCACCCCCCGAACAGTTGTCCGAGCAGGAGAATTGCGCAACCAAGGGCCAGGCGTTTGAGGGGATTCACGGTTGGGAAAAGGTAGCTTTAGGACGAAGGTGCCGGGATGCAAGCGGTCTTGGGGCCTCGCTGTGCGTCAGGTCCCGTACTCGGTTTCGCTCCATGGCTTCCGCGAGGACCTGCGGACCGAGCCGTTGGCGGCGAGGTGCTCGAGGATCTTGTAGGCCAGTTCGGGATCGCCGCCGGTTTCGGCGGCCAGCTGCTCCGCCGTGGCCATCCGGCCTGGGGAGGCCTTGAGGGCGGCGGCGATCTTGCGCCGGAGG
>Ga0302319_10006884_pt1 | contig 22467 bp, 23 predicted proteins | sample Bog_T0_2_FD_203319 | JGI IMG/M metagenome (GOLD analysis project Ga0302319, IMG submission 203319) | Peat permafrost microbial communities from Stordalen Mire near Abisko, Sweden - Bog_T0_2 | ecosystem: Environmental > Terrestrial > Soil > Wetlands > Peat | place: Sweden: Abisko, Stordalen Mire... | reverse complement strand
GGCGATCGGATGGAAGGACGGCATTGGCGAAGGGTGAACAAACGTGTTGAGGACGCCAGCCAGCGTTTCAATCTGCGGCAAACATTTCAAGCGCGCCTTGAGTATGAATTTCGAATCACCCGCAAGAGTTACGGCGTAGAATTTCACATGGGAAGCAGTCGATAGCACGCGAAATAGAGCAACGCCATCGAGAGGAAAAGTCCGCCATGCAGCTTCAATATGCGGGTGTTTGTATCCAAAGTCCAGCCGGTTCTCCACTTCATAATGAAAACCATGCAGAGGCACGCGAACGCAGCCGCGGCAAGAAACAGGGACAAAAGCTTGCTGGCGCCCTGATTGAGAAGAGCGTCGGCTTCGCTAAAACATCTTGCTGCGTGACCAAGTAGTCGAATGTTTTGAACATGATCTGATCCATAGAGGATGCGGTGCCTTATTTGCGGGGACTTTTGGTTCCAATCCCGAAATTCCTTGCTCAGCGGCAGCTGTGCGTAAGGCACCTCACGTTCGGCGTGGCGAGAGCAGGCGAACGGCTCGTTTGGATCATCCAGAGGGTTCGTCAACTATCCAAGTGGAGGGCCACACGCGGAATTTTTCCCCAGATTTGAAACGCTCCGCTGCCGAATGGCACTACTTGTGCGGGGAACTTCCCTATAGCGAGACGTATATGCGCTCCTCACTCACAATACTGCTGCTGATTGTCTTTGCGTGCGTCAGTGCGCCGACCCCTCTCGCTGCTTACACGTCAGCCAACTCATATTTCGGTGACGACGTGACAATGCCTGTCATCACTCACAAAGTTGAGCCAAATTATTCCGAGAAGGCCCGGAAAGCTAAATATTCCGGCACGGTGCTACTGTCGGCACTTATCGATATCAAAGGGAGGCCGCAACAAATCAAGGTCGTGCGGCCCCTAGGACTGGGCCTGGATGAACAAGCTGTGAAGGCGGTAAGCAAGTGGCGGTTCAAGCCTGGCACGAAGAACGGGCATCCAGCGCCCACTTCCGTTCAAATTGAAGTTAGCTTCCGCCTGCTTTAAGCGCCTACGGGATAGTAGACATCAGTATGCCACTTGGTCATGTCGGGCTCCAAACCCGGATCTGTGGGATACGCTTCAAAGCAAGGTCCCACCATCTTTTTGCCATTCGCAGCGCACCATTTCATCACTGCCTGATGCGTTTCTTGCAAGGAGTCATAAGGTCCGAAGTGACTGGCAAAAGCATGTGGACCGGCGGGTAAGTCTAGCCACTCGCAGCCGTTCGCTAGAGTAACATCGCCTTCCACTTTGCAGCCCGCGGCTAGGTCGCAATCGGTCACGCGCCAAGCCAAATAAACGGCCATTGGCATAGAAGCCATCTTTGCGCCGCTAGCCCTGAAGCACTCGCCCACTTGGTGAACCGCCTTTGCAAACGCCGGGCCAATCTCCTTATGTCCGCACGTTGTCTTCTTCACAAGCAGCCGCTGCTGCGGCAATTCACGAACGTCAATCGCAGTAGTCATTGAGCCAGTCTAGGATATTCGGCCGGCGCATTCCACGCCTGTTCCAACACCGCTTTACCGGCTCGCCGTTCGTTTAGGATAGCTATATCGACACTGCCATTCAGGACCTCCGTTTCGCATTCCGCTCACTCCGACGCTCACCCGGTTTTAGCGTTATCGTCATCGTCACGCTCGCCCTCGGCATCGGCGCTAATCTCACCATGTTCGGCCTTTTGCGAGCCGTGCTATGGCGTCCGCTGCCGTATCCCGAACCAGAGCGTATCGTCACAATCCAGGTAGATGCACGCAATATTCCTGACGCTGGCGCAACTGAGGGAGAAGTGCTCGACCTGAGAGAGCGCAGCCATTCTTTCGAGCAGATCTCTATGGTCAACTCCGCCGATTCAAACGTTGAATACCGCGGCGAGACCGCGCACCTCTCGGCCGTGCGCGTTTCCGACAATTTACTTCCGCTGCTGGGAGCGCATCCAGCACTGGGCCGGCTACTTGATTCGCGTATAGACGACGGTACCGAGCATCCGCTCGCCATTCTCATCAGCGACGACCTTTGGCGGCGGCGCTTTGCCGCTGACCCCGGCATTGTTGACAAAGCCGTGCGGGTGGACAACGTCGATGCACAAGTCGCCGGCGTGCTTCCGCATGGCTTTCGACTGTTTCTGTCTAGCGGTGCGGACGAACAGACCGACATTTGGTTTCCCTACCGTTTGAGCAACACCCGGCTATACCGCGGTATCGCAATACTCGCACGTCTTAGGCATGGCGTCACTCTCGCGCAAGCGAACGCCGAACTACAAACGTTGGCTGCCCAATTCGAACGTGAATACCCGGAATACTATTCTGGCGATAAAGGTTGGCAAGCCTCGCCCGCGGACCATGGACCTGGCCCAAAACTCCGTTTCACTGCCCGGCTTCTCCACGACAATATGACGCGCGAAGCACGTCCTACACTGTTTCTGCTTTCGGGAGCGGTGGGCTTTGTGCTCCTGATAGCCTGCGTCAACGTTGCCAATCTGATGTTGGCGCGCGGCGCATCTCGGCAGCGCGAGTTGGCGATCCGGCGCGCTCTAGGCGCAGGCAGGGTCCGCATCATACGGCAACTGCTCACGGAAAGCCTGATCCTTGCCTTGGCGTCGGCAACCGTCGGATTGTTCTGCGCGAGCTTTGGGCTCGCGGCCATCGTGCGTCTCGACGCCTCACATATCCCTTTGCAATCCCGCGTTGGCCTCGATGTCTCAGTCGCGATTTTTGCCGCCGCGCTTGCTGTACTTACCAGCGTCCTCTTCGGCTTGCTGCCGGCATGGCGGCTGGCCGGTGGAGAGACCAGTTATCCGTTAGGCGCGAGCCGTTCTGAGACAGCTGCATCCGGCGCACGCCGCCTGCAACGCACACTCGTGGTAGCAGAAGTGGCTTTGTCCATCGTGCCCTTGGCGTGCGGCGGTCTCATGCTTCGATCGTTTGTGAATCTACTCAATTCGCCGCTCGGCTTTGTTCCGGCCAACTTAGTCACAGCCACCGTTCCCGTTAACGCACGGAGATATCCTCACGCTGAACAACAGTGGACCTGGTTGCGAGACGTGCTGGATCATCTGCGCGCGCTGCCCGGAGTAGAGTCGGCCAGTGCGGCAAGCCCTCTTCCGCTCGCGGGCCAAGAAACGCGCCGCGTAGGCCGACTTGATCAACCCGACGCCTTGCCAATCCGAGCCACCCAGCAATTCGTACTTCCTGGCTATTTGCGCGTGATGGGCACTCCGCTTCTCGAAGGCCGCGATTTCACCGATGACGATGTGGCCACTCAACGGGCCGTCACGATTATCGATGAGCACCTGGCCAAACACCTGTGGCCGGAGGGGGCGGTCGGCAAGCAACTGGTGGTTTTTCGAACGGGGCACCGACATGAGCTTGAAGTGGTCGGGGTGACGGTAGCCGTGCGCGTGACGGATGTACGTGATGAGGACGCGCCTCACTATATGCTGCCGTACAGCGATTATCCGCGCCAGATGTCTTTGGTGATCCGAACCCACAATACGGCAGCCAGGCTCACTCCTGGCATCAAGCAGGCCGTGGAGGCGGCACACGGGGGGCGCGCGGTTTATGACATCCGCCCTATGAGCGACTACGTATCCGATTCCATTGGCGATACACGCTTCGTGTTGTTTGTACTCGCCGCGTTCGCCGCCGCTTCCGCGCTGCTGGCCGCCGTCGGCCTCTATGGCACACTCGCGTACCTCACCACACAGCGCACCCGCGAGTTCGGTATCCGGCTCGCCCTTGGGTCAAGTGTCAGAGCTATTGTCGCCATTGTCATGCGCGAAAGCGTTTTACTAGCAGCCGCTGGCGTCGTGCTTGGCTTGCTCGGCTCCGTCGCCTTCACGCGCGCGATGGAAGGCTTACTCTACCGCGTACAACCGCTGGACTCTCTGACCTTATTAGGTGTGGTCGCGTTGGTCGCTGTCGTAGCTCTCACGGCCGCTGGCGTGCCCGCCTGGCGTGCCGCCAACATTGATCCACAGACATCCTTGCGCAGCGAATAACTGGCACTCCCGGACAATCTACTCATTTCAATCTCGAATCACTGGGTGCACACTAGAAATGTGGAGATTCGCACACGCATGATCCACCCAGCTCTTACTTTGGCGATCGGCCTTCTCACTGCCGATATTGTGTTCGGCCAGAACATCCTCAAAGACCCTCAGAAGATCGCTGATGCACGCAATTTTTTCGCCACGCTTGAGGGCAAACCAGCAGCGTGCGAAATATTGCCAGTCAAGCCGCACTTCCTCTTCAGCCTTAGGCTCGAAGCCGGATATGTGGTCCGCATGCCCAAGCCATTACAGTTGCAGGCTCAAAACCACAAGTGGATTCTTCTCACCAGCATTACGCCGCAGGACAACGACAGTGCTCCCACCTACCTTGCAGAAATAGCGCAGTTTTCCAACAGCGCTCTTCCCGAACCGGAAATCACCGGCTCTTATTGGCTTGGCGAAGGCCGCTACGCCGTAAAGTTTCTTATGTTTGATGCGCACGGCGACGTGTGCCGAAAAGACTGGCAAATTGATGCCCGTCTCGACCCCGGCACGAACAAACTCAAAATGATCCTTCCGGCCGGGACCGTGGGAGGAAGGGCAGGTACGGCACCGGTCAGCACCACCGCCTCTCCACAGCTCAACCGCGTGACAATCCTACTGCACGCCGCCTCAGCGCGCCAATTACAAACTGTATTGAGTAAGTTAGACAAGGCGATGCTACTCGATGGCTTAGTGGCTTTCACAGAAGAACTGCCGGCTCGGTCAGTGCGCTTGGTCGTGTTCAATCTGGAGCAACGGAAAGAACTTTTTCGGCAGGATAATTTCACGGTTGCCTCATTGCCTCAGGTGGCCAAAGTTCTTGATGCGGTGCAGTCGTCAGTTGTGGATTACCACGCGCTGCAAAATCCCCACGGCACAGTGGACTTTATCGAGAGCCTGCTCAACCAGGAAATGCGCGCAGCAGAGCCTTCCGAAGGAGTTATTCTTTTGGGCCCTAGATCGATTTTCAAGGACAAGCCGTCTCCCCAATTCGTTCTGGCACAGGGCACAAAGCCGCACTTCTTTTATCTAGTGTGCGAGCCGACGCACGTCCCACCGGCCCGCTCATTAACTTCATCTGCATCCAGCTGGGGCCTGGAGAATCTGGCGATGGGCGTTCCTCAGTTCTTCGCAGCGGGAATGGCAGAGGCGCAGAACACCACGACGTACGATCATGGCTGGACAAATTACGGCCCCAACCAAGGGCGCGACAGTCTTGAATACGCCGTAAGCCAGTTAAGCGGGAAGACGCTGCATGCCGATTCGGTGGACACCTTCACTAAGGCCATCGCTGCTATCGCGCGGCAATTAGGCAAGAGCGACTGAGAAACGTCAAGCCGACGGGGCCGTCACCAAATGAAGGCTCCGAAGCTGCGACTCAAGCTCCTCGGTTGAACTCCAAGGCAGGATCACGGAGTTCTGCCTTTCATCGGGTGGATTCGATGGCAGCGAATCTGACCAACCCCCACAACCGACCAGCGGCAGCAACGGACGCTTGTGAAGCCAAGCGAGGCAGACCTCAGAGATCGTACCGGCCCGCCCGCCGATCACGATGCACGCATCTCCGGCCAAGGCCATCAGCAGGTTGCGAGCGTCGCCCATTCCACAGGGAATGACAACTGTGGCGGGCCAATCCGCCGAGGGCATCTCATCCGGCGGGATGATGCTGACAACTAATCCGCCCGCGTTCATAGCCTGTTCCGCAGCGATTCTCGTGGCTGGGCTGCCGCACCCGCTGATGAGGGTTATGCCGAGTCGTGCTAAAAGAAGACCCGCTTCGCCGGCTAAGCGATACGCCGTTGATCCGGGTTCAGCGCTTCCCAAAATGCAAATCTGCGGTCGTCGGTGTGGAATGGGCATGAACGGTTCAGTATATCGAGAGAAGTCACTCGGCCCAACTCGCTCTCACCACCGCAAGCCCCGCCGCAGCTGCAGTTTCCGCACGAAGAACCGTTGTTCCCAGCGAACAACTCACCCAGCCGGCCGCCTGCGCTTTTTTCCGCTCTTCCTCTGTCCAACCACCCTCCGGACCCAACAGCAACGCCACGCGGTCTTTCACACTCCGCTCCGGCGGCAAGCACCGGACAATCGGCGCATGACTCTCTTCATCCAACATCAACTTGACATTCACGTCGAAATCGACGGCCTCGGCAAACTCCACCGTCTCCGTAATCACCGGCAACTTCGCGCGCCTGGCCTGCTGGCTCGCTTCATGCGCAATCTTCATCCAGCGTTCGCGCCGCTTCACGCTCGCTTGCGCCAACCCCCGCTCGGTCCGCGTGGCCTCAAACGGCCGTATCTCGGTAACACCCAGTTCGGTCGCTTTCTCCACAATCCACTCAAAGCGGTCAAATTTAATCAGCGCCGCAACCAAAACAATTTCCGCTTCTTCGGCCGGCGCCGGCAAGTCTTCCAGCACTTTAAACGTCACCTCCGATTTCCGCGCTGTTTCCACTTCGGCCAGATATAGGTTCTCGTTGTCCGAAATTTCATACACCTGTCCCACCTCAGCGCGCAACACGCGCACTAGATGTTCAGCCTCGTCGCCCGACAACTCCGCCACACCTCGCCGCACCTGCGGCACAAAAAACCTACGCCTTGCCATGTTTTCCTAGAACCAATCTGAAATAAATCGCCCCCGGCGTCGGATCGTCCGAATAAGGCGCTACGCGCTCAAACCCGGCGCTATCATAGAGTCTCGCCGCCTCGCGCATGCTTTCCAGCGTGTCGCAATACATCTCCGCGTAACCCATTTCGCGCGCCACGCGAATCGTCTCTTGCAACAGCATGCGGCCCAAGCCATGCCCGCGAAAGCGCACCGGCACATACAGCCGTTTCAGTTCACAAACGCCCGATCGCAACGCCCGCAACGCCACCGTACCCGCCGGTTCTCGGTCTTGCATGGCCAGTATCAAAACAAGTTCTCCGGGCAGTGTCCGTAACTGTTCTCCGAAGCCTTGAAACGTGAGCGGCAATCCGAGTGTCCCCCAATACTCCGCCCACAGCGTCCGCACGGCCTCAATCTCCTGCTCCGTTTCAGCGCGCTTTAAGACCATCGCGTTTGAAAAATTCAAAATCTTTTCCTGTCATCTGCTTCGTCGCAAAAATGATCTGCCCCGTGTGCAACATCAAGTGACCCGTTACCTGGTAGATCGCTTCCAACACGGCCACATCTCTGTTCTGCGGTTTCGTACGCTCAATCAATCGCGTCACAGGCATCTTCTTCAGAATCTGCGTCGCCTCGGCCAGCGTGCTTTCAAACAAGCCCAACACTTCCGCCGTTGATCGTCCGCCGCGCGCTTCAAATTCCTTATCGCGCACACGGATATCCGCCAAGCCGCCCACACCATGCCCAATCCACTGCCGTATGTTGCCGGAAAGATGTAACAGAAGATTTCCCACCGAGTTCGCATGCTCACCGCTGCGCTCCCACATTTGCTCTTCCGTCAAACCTTGCACACACTCGCGAATTTGCTTGCCCATCTGCTCCATGCGTTCAAGCGAATAATTAACGAATAGCTTTCCCGCCGTCACCGCACCTGCAATCTGGTCTGCATGATGATGCAAATGCCGAAGATAATCTTCTACTAGAAACCGCAGCGTTACGGTCGGATCGGTTCCCACCTTGCAAGGCGCATCATATTTATCAACCGGAATCCGCTTCACCACCGCGCAGAGAAAATCGTTCTGCCGCTGCCAGTGCGCTACCAATTCGCTCCACGGCGTTTCCACATAGCCATGTAAATCCACCCAGCCCTGCTGCTCATAAAAGGGCCCTTCGTATTTGCCGTGGATCGCGCCGCGCACAAAACGTTGATGGTTGTTTGAGGCTGAATCAATCAAGTGCCCCAACACCTGCTTCGCATTCCAACCGCCGGGTTGTAGCGGCGAATTCGCCGCACCCTCGTCCATCAACTCAATTTTCACCCGCGCGTCCACAATGCCCGCGCGGAATTTTGCACTCAATTCATTTCCCATTTTCTGCCGCCTTCAGAATCGCATCCAAACTCCACTCCACGTCTTCCTCGTCCGTAAGCCAAGAGGAAACGCTAATTCGCATCGCCTTCTGCCCATGCCAAACGGTTCCACCGCACCAGCACGTTCCATCGCGCTGCACCGCTTCGATCACCGCCTGCGTCCGCGCATCATCGCCAAACCGCACCAGCACCTGGTTGATCACCACTTCATTTAAGACCGTATGCCCCGCCGCCCGCAACCCTTCCGCGAAACGCGTGGCGTGCCGGCAAGTTCGCTCCACCATCTCGGCTAATCCCGACCGTCCTAACGATTTCAGCGCGGCCCACACCTCGACTCCACGCGCCCGCCGCGAACTCTCCGGCGTCCATTGCATCGGATCTCGCAGCGCACCAGGCGGCAAATAGGCAGCTTGGGTATTCAACGCTTCATAAATCGCCGCGCTGTCCCGCACCAGCGCCACACCGCAATCATAAGGGACATTCAACCACTTATGCGCATCCGTCGCCCAAGAATGCGCTAGTCCGTAACCTTTCGTGAGATGAGCACGTTCCGGCGCACACGCTGCCCATACACCGAACGCTCCATCCACATGCACCCAACTGCCGCTCTCCCGAGCCGCTTCGCAAATCTCTGTTGCCGGATCAAACGCACCGGTGTTTACGTTTCCCGCCTGAATACAAATCAATGCTGGCGCCGTCAGCTTCGGAAACGCTTCTGCCCGCATCCGCCCTTGTCCATCCGTTGGCACCGTCGTCACTCGGTCGCGTCCCAACCCGGCCATCGCGAGCGCTTTGCGTAAAGCGGCGTGCACTTCTTCACCCACAACGACTTCAAACGGAGGGGCACCAAACAAACCATGCGCTTCCACATCCCAACCCAGCTTCTTCAACAACGCATGCCGCGCCGCCATTACGCAAGTGAGGTTCGCCATGGTCGCGCCAGTAACAAATGCGCCCGCCGCTTCGTTCGGCAACCTGAGCACGTCCTTGATCCAACCCAGCGCCACATCTTCCAGCACCGCTCCCACAGGTGACATCACCCGCAACGCAGAATTTTGATCCCAAGCCGCAGCCAACACGTTAGCCGCCAGCGCCGCCGGCACGCTTCCGCCGTTCACGAATCCAAAGAAGCGTCCACCCGCATTGGCCACCGTCCCTGGTGAACCTATGTCATCAAGCTGCTTCAACACCTCACCTGCATCGCAAGGCAACGCTGGCATCGGCTCCGCAAAGCTCTGCAATCCCGCCACGGCGCTCTCACGTGGCGCAACGCTCCGCTGACGGATCCGCCGCAAATAGACGCCACCCCGCTCCGCTGCTTCAGCAATTAATTCGTCGCGCTCCATCTACCTCACCACCGCCAACACAGGCCGTGCACATTCATCCTCGCCAATCGGTTGCCCCGGCGGCGCTTCCGGAATCGGCTCCGCTTGAAACTTCTCCGGTGCGCGTTCAAAAGCCTGCAAGCGCCGGACTAAATACCCCGGCAACTTCGCTCGCAGCCCGTCCAACGTCTCAATCGTCTTGGCTCTCACCAGCGGAGACGCCTGCGCGTCATTCGCCAGCAGCAACGCCTGCTCGAACAGCACCAGATCCGTTGCCTCCTTCACTTCTCCCGCCAAACCAGTCGGCTTCGGTGCCAGCCACGTGGCAGTTGCCACCTGCCTGATCACATCTTCCAACGCTGGGTTCGACCCGTTCCTCGCATGATGTTCTACCAGCCGCGCCGCCCTTTGCGGTTGAAACAGCAGACTGCCCGTCAGCCCCGTAGCCGCTTGCGCCGCCGCTATTGGGTCAAACGTTAACCCCGTTTGCTCTGGGAAGCTTTCGCGTGTCCTCTCAAATCCCGGTGGATGTGGCGTCACCAACTTCACAATCCTCTCCGGTAACGTCAACGTCGACGGACTCACCGTTTCAAGCAGAGTTTGCAACGCACGCTTCTGCTCCGCCGCCGGCACAATCTCCGTTATTGTCTGGCCATCGCCGCGCAGCGCGTATGTATAGTCAACCCCGCCCAACACTTTGGCCGTTGCTTCCGTTTGATAGCGATGCAGAAAATACAGCGGCACTAGCGTCTCATCCAATCGCGACCAAGGCTCTCCCGGCTGAATGCTGTTCTCCCCAAACCGCTGCAGCGCCGCCGCTCGCACCTTCAAAAGACGCGCCAGTTCATCCACCGCATTCGGCCCGTTATCCCACAAATGCGCGCGAGGATGCGCACTGCCCAACGGCCGGCTATCCGCATCCGAAATAAAGATGTTCCCTTCATGCGCCGCATCGAGCAAAATCTTGTTCAACGCGCTCTTCTCATCCGTCCCCTGCGCGAACTCCGTGTAGCCGTAACGGATCGCGACCTTGTCCCATGTTCCAATGCCCGTCGCATAGGCATGTTTCAGATCAAGCGTTCCATCGCCATTCAGCGCGATCTTCGGATGCGGATAATCCATCACCGATGCATCCTCGTGCGTGCTCGCAACGTAGTTGTGCGCTAGCCCCAGCGTATGCCCAATCTCATGCGCCGCCAATTGCCGCAGCCGCATGTACACCGCCTCCTTTACTTGCGCCAGAAAGTTTCCACCATCTGAACCAAACGGCGAAAGCAACGCGCTGAAGATCATGAAATCTTGCCTATAACGCAGCGACCCCAGCGTCACCTGCCCTTTCAATATCTCGCCGGTCCTCGGATCAGCAATCGCATTGCCATATGACCAACCGCGCGTATATCGATGCACCCACTGCACCACGTTATAACGGACATCCATCGGGTCCATATCCGCCGTCAGCACCTTCACCTGAAACCCGTTGCGAAACCCGGCCGCTTCAAACGCCTGGTTCCACCAACTGGCACCTTCCATCAACGCCGTCCGTACATCCTCCGGTGCACCGCCGTCTACGTAATAAACAATCGGCTTGTCCGCACTGATCCGATGGCGCACAATCAACCGCTTGTCAATGTCTTCTCCCAACGCCGCCGAGTAATCGCGATACCGCATATCAAAGTAACCCGCGCGCGCATCAAATACCCTCGGCTGAAAACCACCGTCAGGCAGTTCGATCATCGAATGATGCTCGCGCAGTGTGATCGCTTGTGGATTGGGCGTCACCTCACGCACATACCGCCCCGGCTCTTCGCCCGCCAGCGTCAACGTCACTTCCACTTCAGAATTCTTCGGAAAATTCTTCGTGCGCTCCATAAAGAACGCGCAGCGCTTCGGGTCTACCCGAAACACGCCTTGCTTAGTTTGCTGCAACGCTCTCCCTGCGCCCACCATGTCGCGTTGCAAGAACTCAGAAGCATCCACCAGCGCGTTGTCGCCATCGCTTGCCGCTACATCAAACCCCCACAAAACCGACGTAGCGAACGAATCCGCCACCGCCCGTTTTTCCAGCGGGTTCTCACTCGACGCGCGAAACTTGTAGTTCTTCTCAATCAACAGCACCCGCGGGCCCACACGTTCAAACGCCACCACCCGCGGCTCCGACAATAAGCCCCGATCCAGCCCGATATCGTTTGACCCCAACCCTGCCGGCAGCGAGGCTATATACAAAAACTCCCGATTCCAATGGTTGATCTGCAAAAAGATCTTGCCGTCTGCCTTGTCCCAATACATCGGCACAAAGCCATCCATCTTCTCGAAATCCTTGGTGGTCTCGGCAATGCTTTTAGGCGCGGCTGCATTGAGCCGCAGCACCAAAACGATCGCCAAGAAAATCACGTTCTTCGCCATATCGGAGACTCTCCCTCGTTCACGTAATCATCTAGGATTTCATACGGCGCAAAACGGTTTTTATAATTCATCGATCCGCAGTCTTTAATCCAATAACCAAGGTAGGCATGCGGCATCCCCTCCCTTCGCGCATATTCAATCTGCGTGAGCACCGAGAACACTCCCGGCGATTGAGCGCGCCATTCCGGATCGTGAAAGAAATAGACCAGCGAGACACACTGCCTCGGAATCTCATCCATCATCGCCACGCCAATCAGCCTGTCGTCATCGAAATACAGCCATTGCCTCCCCAGCGGCGAAGGCCCAGACAGAAACATGTCTTGAAAGCTGCTTGCCGAAGCATGCTGCAACTCCCAACCCCGCTGTTCATGCATAAACAATTGATAGCGGTTGTAGAGATCAACCGTTTCCCGCAACACAAACAGGGAATGCAACTCCGCACGCACTGCTTCGTTCTTGCGCAACACTCGCCGCTGCCCCGCGCTGGCCTTAAACTCTTGCGCCAACACTCGAATGCTCCGGCACTCCCGGCACTGCGGACAGCCTGGCTTGAAAAACTGCCAGCCAAACCGCCGCCAACCGCGCTCTAGTAAGGCTCCGTATTCACCCTCGCCCATATCCTTCACCACACGTATTTCCAGCGAAGCCTTCTCATTTGGCAAGTAAGAACACGTCCGTGGCTTCTCCACCATGCGAAACAGTTCAGTCATAGCGCTAGCCTTAAGCTTATGGCCCTCCTTGATTTGAGTCACACGCTGGAAGACGGCATGATCACTTACAAAGGTCTTCCCGCACCTCTCATTTGCGATTTCCTCAGCCGCGAAGCCTCAAAACAGATCTACGCCAAGGGCACCACTTTTCAAATCGGCAAGATTGAGATGGTCTCAAACACCGGCACTTATATTGATACGCCATTCCATCGCTTCGCCGACGGCAAAGACCTTTCACAGATCGAACTCCCGCAAGTAGCCGATCTCGAAGCCGTGGTCGTTCGCAGCGCCCAGCCCGCCATAGAACCAGCGGCCTTCAAGGGCGTGGAAGTTAAAGACAAGGCAGTCCTCATAAACACCGGCTGGTCGAAACACTGGCGCACCGACCAATATTTCGAAGGCCACCCGTTCTTGACCGCCTCCGCCGCCGCATATCTAAGAGACCAAGGCGCGGTCCTCGTCGGCATCGATTCATTTAACATAGACGACATTACTGACGGCACTCGCCCCGTTCACACCACGCTGCTCGGCGCTGGCATCCTGATCGTCGAACACATGTGCAACCTGGAAGAACTCCCACTGAGTGGCTTTCGTTTCAGCGCCGTTCCCGTCAAAGTAAAAGGCATGGGAACTTTCCCGGTGCGGGCGTTCGCAAAACTGTAAGTTATGATCGCCCATCTGCGCGGCACCATTATCGAGAAGCATCCGAATCAAGTCATCCTTGAGGCCGGTGGCGTTGGTTACGATGTCCAGATTCCCATTTCCACTTTCACCGCCTTGCCCGATCAAGGCGCAACCGCTGCTTTGCGCATCCACACTCATGTCCGCGAAGACGCGCTGCTGCTATTCGGCTTCGCCACGCCCGACGAAAAAGCCGTGTTTGAACGCCTCATTTCCGTCAGCGGCATCGGCCCCAAGTTGGCCATCACGGTTCTATCCGGACTCCCAACACCCGAACTCATCGCCGCCATTCGCGGCAGCGACCTTGCTCGCTTAGTAAAGATCCCCGGCATCGGCAAAAAGACGGCAGAACGCATCGTCCTCGAACTTAAAGATAAACTCATGGCCGTCGATGCTGGCGGCAAGTCCGTCACCGTTGTCGAGACCGGTCCCGCTTATTCCATGCTCGAACGCGACGTTCTCTCGGCCTTGCAAAACCTCGGCTGCTCGCGTCCAGCCGCCGAAGAAGCTCTACGCAAAGTGCAGGAAAAAGGCGCCCCCGCGGAATTCGAACCGCTCTTCCGCGCAGCCCTCGGCGCTGTGCGCTAAGGTGAAGTGTGCATGGCCACGAATCGCACGGTCTCCCCGGCCTCTATCGAAGAAGAACGCCAGTTTGAAACGGCCCTCCGTCCCACTTCGCTTGCCGATTTCGCTGGTCAGCCGAGCGTCCGCGAACAGCTTTCGATTGCCATGGAAGCGGCCAAACGGCGCGGCGAGGCCATGGATCACGTTCTGCTTTGTGGCCCACCCGGCTTAGGCAAAACCACTCTCGCCGGCATCATCGCTCACGAACTGGGCGTACCCGTTGACCAAACCGCCGGCCCCATCCTGCAGAAGAAGCTCGATCTCACCGGTATTCTCAGCAACGTCCGCGCCAGGCAAGTTTTTTTCATCGATGAAATCCACCGCCTGCAACCCGACATTGAAGAAATCCTCTACGCCGCGCTTGAAGATTTCCGCCTCGACATTCTCATCGGCGCCGGTCCTGGTGCGCGCACGCATTCCATTACGCTGCCGCATTTCACCGCAGTCGGCGCCACTACGCGTCAAGGCCTGCTCAGCGCCCCGTTGCGTGGCCGCTTCGGTATCGTCCTCCGTCTCGATCCATATGATGAGGCCACCCTTGGCTCTATCGTCGAACGCTCCGCACGCTTGTTAGACGTAAAAACGACATCCGACGCCGCCCGCGAAATCGCCCGTCGCGGTCGTGGCACGCCGCGCATTGCCAACCGTTTGTTACGCCGCGTTCGCGACTACGCGCAAGTGCGCGCCGACGGCCATATCGATCTCTCTGTCGCGAAATCCGCTCTCGATCTGCTAAAAGTCGATCGCTACGGGCTGGACGAAATAGACCACAAGATCATGCTCACGATCATGGAAAAATTTAACGGCGGCCCGGTTGGCCTGAGCACCATCGCGGCGTCGATCGACGAGCAAACCGACACCATCGAAGAAGTCTACGAACCGTACCTCATGCAACTGGGCTTCTTAGACCGCACACCGCGTGGCCGCACCGCCACCGATCGCGCCTTCGAATATTTCGGCCTGCCACCCCGTCCCCAGCAGCGGCAGAATCTGCTCTTTTAGATGAACGAAAAAACCGTGTATCTCTCGCTCGGCTCGAACTTGGGGGAACGCGAAGACCGTCTCGGCCAAGCTCTCAACGCTCTGGAGCGCGAACAGATCGCCGTCATCGCCCGCTCATCTGTGTACGAAACCGAGCCGCAAGATGTCCGCAATCAGCCGTGGTTTCTCAACATGGTGGTCGAAGCCCATACCCGCGCCTTGCCATTGAATCTAATGAACACGCTGCTGCGCATTGAACGCGAAATCGGCCGCGTGCGTCACGCCAACTTGCAGCGCGGCCCGCGGCCGATTGATATCGACATCCTGCTATTCGGCAATGCCGTGATTGACATGCCTCAGGTCACCGTTCCCCATCCGCGCATGTTGCAGCGGCGCTTTGTATTGGAGCCACTTCTGGAAATCGCCCCAAACTTGCGCCACCCAGTGACGCGCGAACCGTTACGCAGCTATCTGTCCGCAACGCTCGACCAAAAAATACGCCTTAAGCGTTAACCTTTTCGCCCACTTGCGTGTGCGCCCAAGATTCCAGCTTACGGGCATCAGCGTTAAACTTGCGAATGCCTTCCGCTAGTTTGTCCGTCGCCATCGCGTCTTCGTTGTGCAGCCAGCGGAACGCTTTTTCGTCCAAGTGAATCTGCGCCTCAGTACTGGCCTTGGCATTGTCCGGCGTCAGTGCCGCTTTGATCTCGCCTTCAGTGCCCTGCATCTTATCTAACAAATCAGGACTAATCGTCAACAAATCGCTGCCGGCCAGCAACGTGATCTGCTCAACCTTACGAAAGCTCGCGCCCATCACTTGCGTCTTGTAACCGAACTTCTTGTAATAGTTGTAAATGCGCGTAACGGAAGCCACGCCCGGATCCTGATCCACCGGAATATCTTTCCCGCCGTTCTGCGTTTTGTAGTAATCGTAGATACGGCCAACAAACGGCGAGATTAGCGTCACCTTCGCTTCGGCGCACGCCACGGCTTGGGCAAAGCTAAACAGCAGCGTCAGATTGCAATGAATGCCTTCCTTCTCTAGCTGCTCCGCCGCTTTAATGCCTTCCCACGTACTGGCAATCTTAATCAAGATCCGATTCCGGCTGGTGCCGCCATCCTCATACAACTTGATCAGGTGGCGCGCTTTGGCCAACGTCGCATCCGTATCGAAACTCAGGCTGGCGTCCACTTCCGTCGAAACGCGCCCAGGAATGACTTTCAAAATTTCGTTGCCGAAACTCACGAACAGCTTGTCCATGAAAGCTTCGGTTTGCGCTTTGCTGTCCCCGCCCGTCTTGTCGGCGTAGGTCAGAGCGTCCATCACAAGTTGCTTATATTCCGGGCGTTGCGCCGCGCTCAGCAGCAGCGACGGGTTGGTGGTTGCGTCCTGCGGCTTCAGCCGTGCAATGGCTTGGATATCACCGGTATCCGCCACAACTACGCTGTACTTCTTGAGAGATTCGAGGACTGTCATCAAATAAAACTCCTGCTTTAAGGATATCGGAAAGTTATTCTGTCATTCGGTCAAGTTAATCGTGCCGCGGCATTTCGGTGTGCCGCACTTGCACTCTACCCGCTCAACCTTCTTATCGAAGCGGTAATCAACCGTCAACTCTTCACCCGGCTTGATATCACGGTCGCTCATATAAATGATGTGGCCTTTTATGATGCGCGTCACCAAATTCGGATCGCAAGAGTGATTGATGTACTCGGCGCCCGATCCACCCACCGAACCATCCAGCGTCCAGTAGCTATCAAGCGTAAATAAATAGATCATCTCGCTCGCATCGGCGCGGCGCTTGGTTTCGCGCCGGCTGATGCGTTCGCCTCTGTATTCGATAACTTTGCGTCCGGCTGGGATCGCTTCGCCCGCATACAGGCCCCAGCGGTGAATCTTCGATTTCGCCAATTTGATCTTGAAACAGGTGTAATCCGGATCGATTCGCGGAACGCCGTTTGCCTTCCCGTTGTGCTCGGAAGACACTGCTAAAGCAGTTTTAGAACTTGCCATTCTCCGTCAGATTAGCGAATCCCGACGAAGAACGCTAGCTTTTTACTGTGTTTTCTGCTGCAACACCGTCACAAGTTCCTGAACCGCGTCGGCACTCTTCTTCAAAGCCGCTTTTTCGTCGTCATTGAGCTTGATCTCGTAGATTTTCTCAACACCGTCTTTGCCTAATTTCACCGGCACACCAACGAACAGTCCCTTGATGCCATATTCGCCATTGAGGCTAACCGCGCACGGCAGAACCTTCTTCTTATCCTTTAAAATCGATTCCACCATTTCCACCGTAGACGCCGCCGGTGCGTAGTAAGCACTGCCGGTCTTGAGATATTTCACAATCTCGGCACCGCCGTCGCGTGTACGCTGCACCATCCGGTCGATCGTGGCTTGATCAGTCAATTCCGCAAGCGGGATGCCGCTCACGTTAGTAAAGCGAACCAGCGGAACCATAGTGTCGCCATGGCCGCCCAGTACCATCGCCGTTACGTTTTCAAACGATACATTCAACTCTTCGGCAATAAATGTGCGGAAACGCGCAGTATCCAACACCCCGGCCATGCCAATCACACGTTCGCGCTTAAAGCCGGAAACTTTCATCGCCGTCCAACACATGGCATCCAGCGGATTCGTCACCAGAATCAAAATCGCATTGGGAGACTGTTTAGCGGCTTGTTCCGTGGCGCTCTTCACCACTTCATAATTTGCCAGCAGAAGATCATCGCGGCTCATGCCGGGCTTGCGCGGGAAACCGGCCGTGATCACCACGATATCCGAATGGGCGGTTTCCTCATAGCCGTTCGTTCCAACGATCCGAACGTCATAGCCTTCCACCGGCGCCGACTCCAACATGTCCAGGCCCTTGCCTTGCGGGACACCTTCCACAACATCCACCAGCACCACATCCGCCAGCTCTTTGGCGGCTATCTTCTGCGCCGTGTTCGCGCCTACATTTCCCGCTCCCACAACTGTTACTTTTCTTCGCATAACCTTCCTTTTTCTAAATGAAACCGAAGTATACCAACGCGGAGGGTACATATCCCTCGGTATCGCAAAGGGCCCCAGGAACATGTCACTCGAAACATCGCTACACTAAACAAGACCGGGAGGTCATATTCATGAAGCGCGCAATCATACTTATAGCTTTGACAATTAGTGCGATTGTTCTTAGCTCGGGACAGCAGCCTACTCAATGGCCTGTCCAAGATGGAACGTACACCATCAAGGATTTCAATTTCGAAAGCGGTGAGAAGCTAGCCGAACTGAAGCTCCATTACCTGACTCTGGGCAAACCTCATTACACCGAAGACGGCCACACCGATAATGCCGTCCTGCTTCTCCACGGCACCGGCGGCAACGCCCATTCTCTTTTAAACCCGACCTTTTCGGACGTCCTCTTCGGTCCCGGTCAACTCCTCGATATCAGCAAGTTCTTCATCATCCTTCCCGACGACATCGGCCACGGCGAATCGAGCAAGCCATCAGACGGCATGCGTATGCGTTTTCCGCAATACGATTACCACGATATGGTCGCCTCGCAGCACGCTATGCTGCTCAACGGTCTGCACGTTGATCATCTGCGGCTCATCTTGGGCACGTCTATGGGCTGCATGCAAACGTTCGTCTGGGGTGAGACCTACCCTACGTTTGCTGACGCATTAGCCCCGTTTGCTTGCCTGCCCGTCGAGCTAGCTGGCCGCAACCGCATGTGGCGTTACATGGCGATGCAAATGATTCGGCAAGATCCCGCTTGGAAGGATGGCAACTACACCACCGAGCCACTGCAAGGCTTGCGCGGCGCTAACGATCTGATCATGATCGCCGGATCGGCTCCGCTTTTCTTGCAGAGAAATTTCTCCACAAGAGCCAGCGCGGAAGCTTACGTTGACGAGACATTGAATAACCTCATTGCCCACACGGACGCCGACGATTTTCTCTATTACGTCAACGCTTCGCGCAATTACAACCCAGAACCGCGCTTAGGCGATATTATTTCGCCCGTGCTTTGGATCAATTCCGCCGACGACTTCATCAACCCTCCCGAACTAGGCATCGCCGAGAGCCTGGTGAAACGCCTACCGCATGGCAAGTTCGTTTTGATTCCTATCTCTGACGCCACGCGTGGCCATGGCACCCACACTCGCGCCGAAGTTTGGAAAGAGTATCTCGCCGACTTTCTGCGTGAAACGGAAACGTCGCGTTGAAGCCTGCCAAGTCGGCCGTTTACGCCCCAGCTGCCTTCGCTCGCTTGCCCAATAGTTTTTGAAAACGGGGATCTTGCCGTAAGTTGGCGAAAAACGGAAAAATATGTAGCCAAACCACGTACGCCTCCCGGTCCTCAATCATTTTTTCAAGAGCATCACAAGCTTGCTCAATATCGCCCAAGGCCGCATGAATCACAGCTTTCGCCATTGAATTGGCGTGGCCCGTGGTAGAGGCAAACTGCTCGTCAAGCAGCGCCCGCGCTTCTGGCTTTCGCCCAATTCGTGCCAACACAATTCCCAACATCGCCGACGTATAAGGATTCGGTCCGGAGATCCGCCGCGCCGTTTCCGCATGACGGAGTGCTTCCTCATGCCTCTCCATCTCCAGGCACGCTCCAGCTAAGAACGGATATGGGCGGTAGTAATTCGGACTCAGCTCAATCGCGCGCCGGGCCCAAATCTCACAGCGTTTCCAGTTACGCGCGTTGTAAAAGTAACTGGCCGCCAGATACGCCGTCGATGCTGAGCAATTATCAGCTTCGGCATGCTCCTCCATACGAAGCGCCGCAGCCGTCGGATCTTCCGCCGCCGCCACCACTGCCTCGCTCCAGAAGTGTGTCGAGTCGCTGGTGGGGTCGAGCGACAGAGCCGTTGTCAGAGTTCGCTTAGCAGCCGCAAAGTCCCATTGAAATGCGAACTGCACACCGCCTTTAGCCGCCAGCGCCGAACCCAATTTGGGAGCGGATTGCAGCGCCCGCTGCGCGCACTCAATCGCCAGAGGCATCTCGGTTAGCGGCGTAGACAGACCTGAAATGCCGGCGTAAATGTGCCCGTCGGCCATCAATGCGTGCGCGGCAGAGTAATTCGGTTCTAGTTCAAGAGCCCTTGCCAAATAAGCGAAGGAGGTGCGTGTTCCTTCCGCCGTTCCCAGTCGGTTCGCCTGTTTCGCGCGCAGATAAAGGTTACGCGCCTCGGCATTCGGTGAATGTCGCGCCGCAATCTGCCGGTGGATCTCTTCCGAAAAATCGGAGCCTAGCCGCTCCACAATTTGCTCAGTTAGTGAGTGAACCGCATCAGACGTGCGATTCTGTCCGGCCCGTGCCTGTAAATAGGTATCAAACACCGCAGTCAAACCATCCACCCAACTCAACGTGATTTGAAAGAACCCATCATTCAGCCGGCGCACCGTACCATCCAATATGATGTCGGCGCCGGTCACTCGCCGGTATTCGCGCATGTCGCCAGTAGTCTCGCGCAGAAACCGGGCCGTGGTCCAAGGCACAATCGGTATCCCGCCTCCGCCCGCCAGAGCAATCATCAAATCTTCCTGCAAACCGTCAGTGAAGAAATCGGAGTCTTGAAAATTCACCGGGTTAAAAGGAAGAAGCAAAATGCGCGGTGAGCGAATCGGCGCCAGCGACGAGTGGGCCTGCTCTTTCGCCAGAAAAATCGGCCGGTAAGAGCCGCGCTCCAAGATCACTCGCACTTCAGCGTTACGGCCCTCGCCCGCGTAGTAATCCATCAATTTGTCTCGCAAGCGAGCCATCGTCTTGCGGACCGTTGAATCTTCCACTGGATTAAAATCGCGCGGCCGATTCAGCACTCCGATCGCGATCGCCGTTTCAGTCAGATTGGCTGAGTTTTCCGCGAGCGCGTTCCGCACCAGAAACCCAAGCAACCGCTGCAGCATTTCACTCTTGCCGAAGGTGCGGCTATTGAGCAGCACCTCCAGCTCCGCTTCTACCTGACTTGCGTTTGGTTCGTTGTTCACACAATTAAATGCGTTAAATCTACGTCGAACAGACCAGAAATTACTAATAAGCAGATTAGCAATAATTTTTTGACTTTCTTACGCATAGGGGGTCATGAGCAATGCAAGGATAGAAACTTTCGAAATCAACCGCCCTGCCAAGGCGTTGGAGGAAATTCAGAAACTTCGGTACCAGGTGTACTGCAAGGAACTGCAAATCGCTTTGCCCGGCGTCGACCACCAACGTGAGATGCTGCCCGATTCACTCGATATCCCGGCCATTCATATCACTGCCAGAATCGATTCCGACTTAGTCGGCGCTGTCCGCCTCAATCTCAATACTGTCCCGGCGGGCCTCGAAGCTACTCTTCAAACGCCCAAACTGCCGCGGCCATTTGTCTATTGTTCCCGGCTCTATGTTTTGGAAGAGTTTCGTGGGAAAGGCATCATGCAAGATTTGGCCGCAGCCTGTTTCCAGCAATTTTACGAGCGCAACGCCGCCGTCGCCGTTTGTCATTGCTACCCGCACCTCTCCAAGCTCTATCAGCGCATGGGCTTTCGGAGCTACGGCTCACCCTTTATAGTGCCGAAATTGGAGCACCTGGGTGCGCAAACACCGTTCCGCTGCTTACTGAGCAAACGTCAGATCGCCGCTTGATGTCTCTGGCCGCAATGTGATGTCACAAGCTTGGCACTTGTACGCCATCCGAATTAGACAGATACTCTGACTTATTCGCATGTGGAACGTCGGGAATTCTCGGAGGCTCGATGTTCCGCAACTTCTTTGGGAGGTGCGAAATGGTAACGGAAACGCCGCGGACGATTTGATGTCGGTCCTCTATTCCGATCTGCGGAAGATCGTTCGCGGTGTGATTGCGAGTGAAGGCCGAAAGCACGCGTTGCGGCCGGCGGCGGTGGTCAATGAGTCGTTTGTGGGTCTGGTTGAGTCACGCTGTCGGTCTGCATCCGCTAGGAAGAGTGGCCTGCTCGTCGATTGGCAGTGTCGCGCGCATTTTCTGTCAGTGGCGGCTCGACAGATGCGCTTGGTTTTGACGGATTACGGTCATCGTCGGACCGCGGATAAAGGAGGAATTCGCTTGACTATCTCTTTGGGAGATTCAACCTCCCCCTGCGGGACTGGCATTTTTGATTTTGATGCAATCGATCAACTTTTGCGGGCGTCACTGACGAGAAACGCCGCCGAGGTGAAGGTTCTGGAGATGAGTTGGTTCGGCGGCATGAGTGACCGGGAGATTGCTTTGGTAGAACACACTTCACCGGCGAAAGCGAGACGAGACATGGAGGCGGCTCGCCGTTGGGTCATGGACGTGTTGCGACTGGAAGATCACGAAAACAACGGGAAAGCACTTCCCGGTTAGGGGCTGCGCGGTGTCTACTTTACAAGCAGAATCAACAATCGGCGGTTATCAGCTCATACGTCTCTTGGGAGAAGGAGGCATGGGAGAAGTGTGGCTCGGCCAGGACAAACTGGCTGACCGCAAAGTCGCGCTGAAATTCATCAAGCCTCACCTCCTGGACGATCCGGGCTTTCGCGCTCGCTTCAGCAACGAAGCCAAAACGCTCGGCAAACTCGAGCACGACCGCATTGTGACCCTCTATACCGTGTTAGATGAAGGCGCCTACCTGGCGCTGGTCTTGCGTTTTATTGACGGCACGTCTCTGGCCGACAAGATTGATTCGCAACAAACATTGCCTTTGACCTTCGTTCTTGAATGCGCCCGCGAC
>Ga0302319_10006881_pt1 | contig 22468 bp, 13 predicted proteins | sample Bog_T0_2_FD_203319 | JGI IMG/M metagenome (GOLD analysis project Ga0302319, IMG submission 203319) | Peat permafrost microbial communities from Stordalen Mire near Abisko, Sweden - Bog_T0_2 | ecosystem: Environmental > Terrestrial > Soil > Wetlands > Peat | place: Sweden: Abisko, Stordalen Mire... | reverse complement strand
GATCTTCACGCCGACCACCAAGGCTCCCCTGGGCCAGCACGACGAGCCGATCAATGATGCGATCGGCGCCGCGACCCTGGGCGATGCGCTTTACGAGAGGGTGAAGTCGGTGAGCCTGGAGCTTTACCGATACGGTCACGACGAGGCGAAGAAGGCGGGGATGATCCTCGCCGACACGAAGTTCGAGTTCGGAACCGACGCCGCCGGAAATCTTTACCTGATCGACGAGGTGCTGACGCCGGACTCGTCGCGCTACTGGCCGGCGGAAAGCTGGGTGCCGGGCGGCTCGCCGCCAAGTTACGACAAGCAGTTCGTCCGCGACCACCTGCTGGAGCTCAAGTGGGACCAGAAGCCTCCCGCGCCGCGCCTCCCGGCCGAGGTCGTCCGGAAGACCCAGGAAAAGTACCTTGCGGCCCTGAAGAACCTGATCGGGTAGCCCCGGTCAGTCCGTGGCCCCGGCCGGCAGGACCGGGATCTTCGCCCCGCGGACCAGCTCCCGGCGGAGCCAGTCGAGGGCGGCGTTCACGGCCCGCTCCTTGACGGCGCTGCGCGGGCCCGGGTAGCACAATTTCTTGGACCAGACCCCGTGCGGGGCGTGGAGGGCGATGTAGATCGTTCCGATGGGGTTCTCCCGCGTTCCGCCGCACGGCCCCGTGAAGCCGCTCACGGCAAGTGCGTAGTCGGCGCCCAGGCCTTCCGCGGCCCCCGTGGCCATGGCCACCGCGCATTCCGAGCTCACGGCGCCATGCTGCTGGAGAAGGCACTCGGGGACGTCGAGGAGCTGCATCTTGGCATCGTTGCCGCAGCAGATGCAGCCGCCGGCGAAAAACTTGCCCGCGCCGCAGAAGTCCGCGAATGCGTTCGCCAGCAGGCCTCCGGTCGCAGCCTCGGCGACGGCAAGCGTCCGCTCCTGGGCCCTGAGGAAGTCGGCGCAGATCTTGGCCAGGGAATCGTGCCCGAAGCACACAAAGTCCTCGCCGAGCACCCGAGCACATTCATTGGCAATGGCCTCGAGGTCGGAAACGGACAGGCGGTCGTTCGGGGAACTGAGCCGGCAGTCCACGCGGCCCGAATGCGCGCAGAATGCGACCGAGAGGTCCTCGCCGGCCCGGTCAAAGATCGGCTGAAGCTTGGTCTCGAGCATGGATTCGCCCACCCCCGCGGTGCGGATCTGCACGTACGCCTCGCGGTCCCGCAGGAGCCCGAGCGCGGCGAGCCGGGGAACGACCTGGTCGTGAAACATGGGCTGAAGCTCGTTCGGCGGCCCGGGGAGCATGCAGAGGACCTTGCCGTCCTGTTCCACCCAGAGGCCGGGTGCGGTGCCGTTGGCGTTGTGAAGCACTTCGCCGCGCTCGAACCGCCACGCCTGCCTGAGGTTGTTCGGGCTCATGACCCGGCCAAAGCGGGCGAAGATCTCGGCGATGGTCTTCTCGATCGCCGGGTCAAAGACGAGTTTCTGGCCAAGCACTCCGGCCACGGCCTCGCGGGTGCGGTCGTCGCTGGTCGGGCCGAGCCCCCCGGTCGTGATCACCACGTCCGCCGCGGCCCAGCTGTCGCGGAACATCCTGGCGATGGCTTCGGAATCGTCGGTGACGGTGATGTTTCGCCGGAGCATCGCGCCGCGCCGGCCCAGCTCGCCGCCGATGAAGCCCAGGTGCCCGTTCGCCGTCAGCCCGAGCAGCAGCTCGTCGCCCACGGTCAGCAGTTCGTAGCGGACTTGGGTGACTGGCTTGCGTTGCGGCGCGCTGGCGGAAGTATCGGGCGGGACCATACCGACGGTACTGCAAAGTAGTCCGCTTTTTGAAAATTGCCAGTCGCCTGATGCTGGCGTATCCGCAGGGGATGGTTGGTTCGAGTTTGCTCAAGGAAAAGGTCCGGCACCTGCCCGACAAGCCGGGGGTGTACCTGATGAAGGACCGCCTCGGGCGGATCATCTACGTCGGCAAGGCCAACAGCCTGAAGAGGCGGGTGTCCTCGTATTTCCAGAGGGGGCGGGCCAGGACGCAGCACCCCAAGATCCGCGCGCTGATCGGAATGATCGAGGACTTCGACACGATCGAGGTGAGGTCGGAGCCCGAGGCCCTGCTGCTCGAGGGCAAGCTGATCAAGGAATGGAGGCCGCGCTACAACACGGACTTCACGGACGACAAGCGCTTCCTGCTGGTGCGGGTGGACACGGGCGAGGAGCTTCCGCGGTTCCGGCTCACCCGGCTTCGGAGGGAGGACCGGTCCCGGTACTTCGGCCCGTTCGTGCACAGCAGCCTCCTGCGCAAGACGCTGGCGCAGATGCGCCGCCGGTTTGGGATCCTGCTGGGCGACGGGCAGCCGCGGAAGCTCGGGGACGGCACGTGGCAGCTCTACGATGACGTGCGCCGGGAGCTGTACGGGTTCCCCAACGCAGTCGCCGCCGGGGACTACCGCATACGCGTGGACGAGGCCTGCGCCTTCCTTGAGGGAAAGTCGCGCGAATGGCTGGCGACGCTGCGCGGGGAGATGATGGCGGCGGCGGCGAAGCAGGAATTCGAGAAGGCCGCCGAGCTGCGCGACGTGATCGTGGCCCTGGAAAAGACCCTCGAAAAGGCCCGGACTTTCGAGCGGTCCGATCCCTCGCGCCCCGCGGCCGATGCCGAGGCCGCCCGGCTGCTCGGCGTCGCGCTGGGGTTGCCGGAGGCTCCGAGGACCCTGGAGTGCTGCGACATCTCCCACATTTCCGGCACATTTGTCGTCGCATCGATGGTGCGCTTTACGGACGGGCGTCCGGACAAGGGCCAGTACCGGCGGTTTCGCATCAAGAGCTTCGTCGGCAATGATGACTTCCGCGCCATGGAGGAGGTCGTTGGCCGCCGGTTCCGGCGGCTGAGGGCCGAGAGCAGAAATCCGCCCGACCTGCTCGTGATCGACGGGGGCAAGGGCCAGGTGGGGGCTGCGCTCAAGGCCTTTGCGGCCCTGGGGATCCAGCCGCCGGCTCTCGTGGGGCTGGCAAAGAGGCGCGAAACGGTGATCTTCCCCGACCGGCGGGCACCCCTCAACCTGCCTCTCGACCATGCGGGCCTGCGGCTGCTCCAACGGCTCCGGGACGAGGCCCATCGATTTGCCAATACGTACAACGCCGATCTCCAGTCGAAGAAGATCCGCGAGAGCATCCTGGATGAGGTCCCTGGGCTGGGCCCGGTGCGCCGCGCGGCGCTATTGGAGGCCTTCGGGGGCATCGACCGGCTTCGCGCGGCTTCGGTTGAGGAGATAGGGAACGTGCATGGATTCGGCCCGAAGCTGGCGGCTGAGCTTCACGCGTTCTTGCGTCGATAGTTTGCACGGACGGGCGGGCCGCCCGTCCCTACCCGCTTCCGCGCGGGCAGGGCAACACCGCGAGCACCCTCTCGCACGGCATGTGGGACCGTCCCTACCCGCTTCCGCGCGGGCAGGGCAACACCGCGAGCGCCCTCTCGCACGGCATGTGGGACCGTCCCTACCCGCTTCCGCGCGGGCGGGGCAACACCGCGAGCGCCCTCTCGCACGGCATGTGGGCCGGTCGTTGCCCGGATTTGGGCCGTCCCAACCGGCCTTTCCAGCTTTGCGTTGAAAATGACGGCAGGATGGCCGAGGATGGCCGGACCCCATGAAAACAAGCCTGGTTAGCCTTGTCCTGGCCCTTGTCCTTCCGGTTGCCGCGCATGCGACGGTGTCGCTCGCCCCCTTGTTTCGCGACCATGCCGTCCTTCAGCGCGACAAGCCGGTGCCGGTCTGGGGCGCCGCCGCCCCGGGCGAACACGTGGCCGTGAGCTTCCGCGGCGACAAGGCAGAGGCCACGGCGGGTGCCGACGGCCGATGGGCGGTGCGTCTCGACCCGCTCGCGGCGTCGGCCGATCCCGCGGACTTGGTCGCCTCCGGGGGAAACGTGGTGGTCATCCACGATGTGCTCGTCGGTGAGGTTTGGCTCTGCTCGGGCCAGTCGAACATGCAATTCACGGTGTGGGACACGACCGGGACCGTCTTCCGGGTGGTGAACGGGGAGAAGGAGGTCGCCGCCGGGAACCACCCCTTGATCCGTCAATTTGGAGTGTCCCGCGTGGAGTCCGACAAGCCTTTGGACAAGGCGGAAGGCTCGTGGGCCGCCTGCACGCCGGCGACCGTCGGGCACTTCACGGCGGTCGGCTATTTTTTTGCGCGCGACCTCCAGCAGAAGCTCGGCGTGCCGATTGGGATCATCAACTGCAGCTGGGGCGGTTCGGCGATCGAGCCCTGGCTGAGCCACGAGACGCTGGCGGGCGACGTCCGCCTAGCCTACGTCGAGCAGCGCTGGCGCAAGGAGGTTGCCGACTATCCCCTCAAGGCGGCAAGGATCCAGGCCCTGACCCAGGCGTGGTTGTCCACCTCCTCCCAGGCCCGGATGACGAGCCCCCAGGCCTACAAGGACTTTGTGACGCAGTTTCCCGAGCCCAAGCCCGTTCCGATGCCTGACAAGCCCTACCCGACGGCACCGTCCAAGATTTACAACGGGATGCTCCACCCCCTGATCCCCTATGCGCTCCGGGGCGTCCTCTGGTACCAGGGGGAGTCGAACGCCGGGCGCCCCCGCGAATACCGCCTTCTGTTCGAGACGCTGATCGAGTCCTGGCGCGCGGAATTCGGCCAGGGGGACTTTCCCTTCTACTGGGTGCAGCTCGCCAATTTCAACGGAGGCGATGGCAGGGCGACCAACTGGGCGGCCCTCCGGGAAGCCCAGGCCGAGGCGCTGTCCCTTCCGAACACGGGGATGGCGGTGACGATCGACATCGGGGACGCGAAGGACATCCATCCGCGAAACAAGCAGGAGGTCGGCCGGCGCCTGGCCCTGCTCGCGAAGGCGGGAACCTACGGGTTTACGGAGGACTTTTCTGGCCCGGTATTTGCCGGGGCCGAGCGCTCCGGCGCGGGCATGATTGTCAGCTTCCGGTTTGCGGGCGGCGGCCTTACCGCCGGCGGCAAGCCGCTTCAGTCGTTCGAGCTCGCCGGCGACGATCGGAAGTTCCACGCGGCATCGGCCTCCATCGAGGGCGAAAAGGTCCTGGTCAGTTCCCCCGAGGTCCCCAATCCCGTGGCCGTTCGCTACGCGTGGCGGAACGCCCCGGAGGCCAACCTGTACAATGGGGCCGGCCTTCCCGCGGCCCCGTTCCGGAGCGACCGCTGGTCGGACTGACGGGCCGCCCGGGGGCGGCCCGGTCAGGGACCCGCCGGAACTTCGAAGACCTCGAACAGGGCCGTCCCTGTCTGGCCGCTTGCGCTGGTGATCTGGGCCGTGTACCCGCCCGCGGGCAGGATCAGGACCACCGCCGTGTCCTTGCTGCCGGACGCAAAGGCATGGGCGTGGGCAGCAGTGATCGCGCCGGCCACCGTGGCGGCGTTCCCCGACGGATAGGGTGAACCCTCCAAGCTGGCCTGGGTTCCCCACGCCTGATTCGAGGCGATGTGGTTACCGTGGAAGTCGTAGACGTCCAGCACGGGGTCCGCCAGGGCGTCGCTCACGCCCTCGGCCGTCAGGGACGGGCCCGCACCGCGGATGAGGACGGTCTTGGGCACGCTTCCAGAAATCCAGAGTCCGCCGATCAGGGGGATGCCCCCGGTCACCTGGCCGCGTCCGGAGAGCGCGAGGATGCGCTGGGGGAGCGACAGCCGGTGGTAGTCCGCGTCATAGACCTCAGCCAGGGAGTTTCCGTCCTTCGCCCCGGTGCCTCCCGCGTTTTCAACGACAATCGTGTAGCCGCCAGGGGCGAGGGTCGTCACCGCGGCCGCGTCGGCGCTGCCCACGGCAAAGGGGAAGGCTCCCAGCTCGGTGAAGATCGAGGAAAGCGAGCTGTCTCCGCTCCAGGCGGAGGTCGTGAGGAGCAGCTGGCCCGAGCCGTTGAAAAGCATCAGCTTCGGCTTGGTCAGGGGGTTCGTCACGCCATAGTTCGTCAGCGAAGGCCCGGCCGCACGCAGGAGGACTGCCTTCGGTCCGCCGCCCCCGATGTAGAGGCCCGCGATGAGCGGGTGGGTGCTGTCGACATAGCCGTTTGCGGAGACACTGGTAAGCCGGGCGAACGGAGCCACCGGGCCGGCATTGTTGGTCGTGCCGATGGTCAGGGTGATGGTGGAGTCGGCGGTGCCGTACGAGTCGGTCGCCGCAACGGTGATGTCGTAGGTGCCCGTCGCCGTGGGGGTCCCGGTGATCGCGCCGGTCGTCGGGTCAAACGAAAGGCCCGCCGGGAGCCCGGTCACTTGGATGCCGCCCGGTGCGTTCGTGGCGCCCAGATAGTAGACAAACGGCCGGCCGAGGACCGCCGAAGCCGAGGTCGAGCTCTCCACCGAGGAGTAGGCCGACTGCGGGATGATCTTGGGAAACGCGGACGTGAACAGCACAAGGCCCGACGAACCAAACTGGTTCGTGGGTTCATCGGCGATGACGCGAATGTAGAAGATCTTGTCCGTCGGAAGCGTTGTGAGCCCGGACAGAAGCCAGTCGCTGGTCGTCTTCACGCGCGAACCCTCGCCGAGGTTGGTCCAGCTGGAATCGTCGGTGGAAAGCTGGAACACGACCTGGCTGTACTCGGGTCCCCCGTCGATCGTGAAGAGCACGCTCGTCAGGTCGGTGCTCACCGCCAGCGTCTCGGTGACCTTGGAAATCTGGCCCAGGCGGGCGAGACGGAATCGTTGCTGGCCGCCCACGTGGTTAAAGGCTCCGGCCACGGACAGCCTCCCGTCCGGCTGCAGCTCCATCGCATTGACGGCCCCGTCCGCGTCGGGATTGAAACCCAAGTCGAGCGACCCGTTCTCCTCCAGGCGGGCGAGGTTGTTGCAAAGGGTCCCGTCGACGCTCGTAAAGGCCCCGCCGATGAGAATGCGGAGCCCCGAGGACGTCAGGGAATTGACCTGGGAAAGGGTGTAGGTCGGGGCAAGCGTGCCGCCCGATCCGGTGAAACCGCCGGCCGCCTGGAGAAGGATCGAATTGACCGTGCCCTGGATCGCCGTCGAGAAGGTGCCGTCGGTCGATCCGTCGGCATTCAGGCGGACCAGGTAGCCGGTCCCTCCCGAAGCACCTGCGACCAGGATCTTCCCGTCGGGCTGGATCGTGATCGCATTGACCGATCCCGCGAGGCTCGCGGTAAACGCGACGTCCAGGTCACCACTGGGAAGGAGGCGCGCGAGGTAGGAGCGGGAAGTTGCGCTCAAGGCCCCGTTTGGCTGGAGCGCGGTGAAATTTCCGCCGATGAGGATGTCGCCATTGCCCTGGAGCGCGATCGCATCCACGGACGGATTGGCCGCGGCGTAGGGCTCCGGGTCAAACGCGCTGTCCAGGGAGCCGTCCGTGTTCAACCGCGCGATGCAGTGTCTCTGCGTGGAAACGGATTTATCGGGACCCGTTGCGACGTTATTGTTGGACATGACGTTCTGGAACGTGCCGCCGATCAATATTTTCGAATCCAACTGGATCGCCACCGCGTTGACGGGGCCGTCCGGATCGGGGAGGAAATTCGCGTTGGCCGTGCCGTCCTCGCGGAGCTCGGCAACGTAGTTCGAGGCCACATCGCCGATGCACGGGTTCGGCACGGTTGCGCCCGTGGAATCCTTCGTGGTTCCGGTGGACACGAAGTCGCCGCCCACGATGACCGTTCCCGTGGGCTGGCTGGACGTGAGGTCGCCGATCGCAATCACGGACCCGTCCGGCTGCGTCGCCACGCGCACGACGTCGCCGTTCACGACAGGGTCAAAGGAGGAAACAACCGCCCCGGTCGAATCGAGCAGGGCGAGGAAGAACCGCGGCGTCGCAATGGTCTGGCTGAGGGCCTGGAAATCCGTGAAGTCGCCGCCGACAAAGAACGATTTTCCATCGGCCGTCAGGGCGATCGAATTGACCGCGTTGTTGGGGTTGGGGTTGAACGCGGTGTCCACGGTTCCGTCCGCGTTAAGCCTGGCCAGAAAATCACGCTGGATGGTCGTCACGGGCGACGACACGGTCTGGGTGGCCAGTCCAGGGGAGAAGGTCGTGAACAAGCCGCCGACCAGGATCTTGCCGTCCCCCTGCTCGACGATGCTGGCGACGCCCGCATTGGCCTCGGGATCAAACCCGACGTCGAGGGATCCGTCGGCGTTCAACCGGGCAATGTCCTGGCGGAAGGTCGTGGACGAAGCATTATTGGGCTGCATCGTCGTGAAGGTTCCGCCGACGAGGATCTTGCCGTCGGTCTGCAGGGTGATCGCATAGACCTGCCCGTTGGGCGTGGGCAGGAACTTCGTGTCGACCGTGGCGTCGGAGTTCAACCGCGCCAGATAATAGACCAGATTCTGAGTCGTGGCCCCATTCGGCATCTCGGTCGTGAAATTGCCGCCGATCAGGATCTGGGTGCTGTTCGGCAGGACCGTGATCGCGTTGACAGCCCCGTTGAGATTGGGGTCGAACGTTGTGTCAACCGTGGCCTCCTGGGCCTGGCCGTTGTTGATCAGGATGCGCGCAATGTAATGGCGGGTGATCGGCCCCGTGCCGCCGGCCGGATTGATCGACGAGAAGCCTCCGCCGATGACGATGTTGCCGTCAGCCTGTACGGCGATGGCGTTGACCGAGCCCTGCGGGTTGGGGTTGAACTTCGTGTCGAGTGCCCCGGTCGTCAGGTTGAATCGGTTCAGGTTGGCTCCGACCACGCCGTTCGACGTGTTCACGTAGGCGCCGCCGATGTAGATCCAGCCGTTCGCGTTGTCCACCGCCATGGTTGCAATGTTCCCGCTGATCTGGAATCCGGCCGGAAACTGGAACTTGGTCCTCGGCGTGCCGTCGGGATTCAGCCAAATCAGGCCCGTCACCTGCGTGGACTGCGGCGTGCTGCCGCTCAGCGTCGCGATGGCGTTCACCTTGCCGTTCGCATTCGGGTTGAACGCCAGGTCCGGTGCGCCGTTCATATTGACGCGCATGATGTTCGAGCTTGTCTGGCCCCCGATCCCCGTCGGGAAGTTACCCCCGACGATCGTCTGGCCGCCCGGCTCAAGGGCGAGCGTGGTCACCGTATCCGAGGCGAGCGAGCTCGACGGGCCGAAGGTCGCGCTCCCGGACGACAGCGAGAAGCTCGGGTCCAGGGCGCCGGAGGACGTGAAATGCACAAGGTCGCCCACCGGCACCGCGCCGGACGCTGTGAAGTCGCCGGCGATATACATCGTGTCGTCCGTCTGCAGGAACAGCCCCTCGATCGGGCCGTTGAGGCTGGCGACATACGAAGTGTCGAGGACACCGTCCGAATTCAGGCGCACGATGAAGTTCCCGACAGCGGTCCCGTAGTAGTTCGTGCCGACGTTCGCGACCGATCCGAAAAGGCCGCCCACGTAGATCTTCCCGTCGGTCCCGAGGAGGATTCGGTTCACCTGATTTCCCAAGTTCGGCGAATTGAAGGAGGTGTCGATGGTGCCGTCTGAGTTGACCCGCGCGATGAAATCCTCCGTGTACAGGGGCCCGAAGTCGGGAGACAGGAAATTGAAGGCTCCCCCGAGCAGGACCTTGCCGTCGGACTGAAGGGCAACGGCCGCCACGGACGAGTTCGGGTTCGGGTTGAAGGACTGGTCCACGGTCCCGTCGATGTTCAGGCGTGCCGCATAATAAATCGTGTCGAGGGAAGCGGTTGCGCTTGTACCGCCGCCAGGCTGGAGGCCGGTAAAGGGGCCGCCGATGATCAGTTTGCCGTCCGGTTGCTGGGTGACGCAGGCAACCTCGGCGTTCGCCTCGGGGTCGAAGGTCTCATCGAGGCTGCCGTCCGCATTCACCCGGGCAATGTAGTGCCGCTGGACCTCGCTGGCGGCCTTGTTCGCCTGCAGGTCGGTGAAGGTGCCTCCAAGCACGATCTGGCCGTTCGCCTGCACATACATCACGGCGATCGAATTGTTTGAATTGGGGTTGGGGTCGAACGTCTTGTCGAGCGTGCCGTCCGCGTTCAGGCGGGCCAGCCCGTTGCGATAGGTGGAATCCGACCCCACCGTGTTGAAAGCTCCCGCGATCAGGATGGTATTGTCGGGCTCGACAACGACCAGGGTCACCGGACCGTTGACCTGGGGATTGAAAGTCGTGTCGAGCTGGCCGCTCGCGTTGACCCTGGCGAGAAACTCCGCGGTCACGCCGCCGATGTTCGTGAAGGAACCGCCGAGGATCAGCGAATGGGTGGACGGCTGGCCGGCCACCGAGAGGACGTTGTCCGTAAGGGACGGATCGAAGGTGACATCCTCCAGCCCGTTTGCGTCGAACCGGGCAATGTTGCCGCAACGAGTCGGGGAGGACGGGGCTTGGATCTGGTTGAAGTTGCCGGCGATCACGACCTGGTTGTCCGCCTGGCACACGATTGCGTTCACATTCCCGTTGACCGCGGCGCTGAGGATGAAGGGCTCGTCCAGGGATCCGTCGGGATTGAGGCGCACGATCTGCTCGCCGTTGTCGATGTTGGACGTCGAGGTGGGCTGGAGCGTGTAAAAGTTGCCTCCGACGAGGATTCTTCCGTCCGGCTGGAGCGCGATCGCATACACCTGTCCGGACGGATTGGGCTCGATGAAGTTCGTGTCGAGGCTTCCGTCGCTGTTCAGGCGCGCGAAATCCGGGCTCGTCGTCGCAGTTGCGGCGCCATTGGGCTGAAGTGTGTCGAAATTGCCGCCGATCAGGATCTTGCCGTCCGGCTGCAGGGTGATCACCGAAACAGCCTTGTTGGCATTGGGATTGAACGTCTTGTCGAGGGTGCCGTCCGAGTTGAACCGGGCCATGTGGTTGCGCGCAACTGGGGCCACGGTGGCCGTGGCCGCCCCCGGAGCCACCGATGTGAATCCCCCGGCGACCACCACCGCCCCGTTGGACTGGACCGCGAGCGCGAGAACCGCGGCGCTGGTCTCGGGGTCAAACGTCCCCTCCAGTTCCCCGTCGGGCAGGAGGCGGGCAACGTGCAGGCGCTTGGTGGGAGGCTGGTTGTTGGTGATCCGGGTCTTGTAGGTGATCGATGTGAACTGGCCTCCGAGGAGGATCGATCCGTCGGACTGGACAGCCAGCGCGTAGACATCGTGGGTGTTGAAGTTCCCGGCGAGCACGGGCTGGACAAAGGTCGTGTCGAGCGTCCCGTTCGGGTTCAGGCGGGCGATATTCGTGCACGGCTGGCCGTTGATCACCGAAAAGTCCCCGGCCACGATGATCTTGGGCGGCTTCGCCCCGTCCGGCTGGAGCGCGATTGCATAGATCTGGCCGTTGATCGAGGGATAGAACTCCGGGTCGGGCGTCCCGTCCGGGTTCAACCGGGCGATGTTCGTGCAGATAAGCGGATAGGCAGCACCCCTTGGCTGGATCGCCGTGAAATGTCCCCCAATCAGGATCTGGCCGGCGGACTTGTTGAGATCGCCCGGAACGCTTTCCAGCACCATCACATTGATCGGCCCGTTGACGTTGGGGTTGTATCCGTCGATGGAGGAGGGCGTCCCGGAGGGGGCAAGCGAAGGCGGGGGAGGCGCGGCATGCAACCCGGGGCAAAGACTTGCGGCACACCAACCAGCGAGACCAAAAAGGGCGGACCTGAGCACGCGCGAGTTAAAACACGGAAGGATGGGCATGGGTAATGCGGAAGGGGAGATGGCGCCGGCGGATGCGAACGGTCAGGACAACACCAACCCCCCTACTTTGGCCAGCCGAAACGGCGGGGTTTAGCCGGGCCTGGGGCGGTTTCCAGGGAATGCATCACGGCCATTAGTGCCCGCCGGGGAGTTTCAGTTCCAGAAAAATCAGGCCCGCGGCCAAAAAATGGGGCCATCGCTTGCCGCCGGGCGGTTTTGGACCATCGTTGGAGTCCATGAGAGCAAGCCCCGCCCTAGCCCTGGCCCTTCTTTTGGCAATGACCTCCACCATGAAAGCCGAACCCCTCAAGGCGGGCGACCCTGCCCCGGACGTCACAGGGATCACCGAGACGGGTGCCCCGCTGAAATTCGCGGATGTCTACAGCGCCCAGACCTACACCCTGGTCTACTTCTTCCCCAAGGCCGACACGCCGGGCTGCACCGCCCAGGGGTGCTCGCTCCGGGACGCGTATGCCGACCTCGCCGCCAAGGGGGTGGCCGTTCTCGGCGTCAGCCATGACGATGTAGCCGCCCAGAAGGCGTTCAAGGAGAAGTACCATTTTCCGTTTACCCTGATCGCGGATCCGGACCAGGTGGTCGTGGAGGCGTTCGGGGTTCCGAACATTCCGCTGACCCACCTTGCCAAGCGCCAGGCTTTCCTGATCAAGGGCGGCAAGGTCGTCTGGGCGGACTACAAGGCCAAGACGAAGGAGCAGGCGGAGGATGTGCTGAAGGTGATCGCCTCGCTGGGCAACTGATCCCGCTCGGCAGTGGGTTAGACCTTGGTCGCGAGCACCTTGTCGACCCGCCTACGGTCCATCTCGAGGACCTGAAAGCGCCAGCCGCCCCAGTCAAATTGGTCGCCCGCCTGCGGGATGCGCCCGAACTGGGTGACCATAAAACCCCCGACCGTCTGAAAGTCCGCCGCCTTCTCATGGGGAAGCGGCCCCGTGAGACCCAGGAGCACCTCGAGTTCCGGGGCCGGGAGCATGGCGTCGATCAGCCAGGCGCCGTCCTCGCGGCGGGTGGCCTTGGGCTGGCTTGCACCGCCCCGCTCGGGGAGGTCGCCGACGATGGCCTCCAGGACGTCAATGAGCGTCACCAGGCCCTGCACGGCCCCGAATTCATCGGTGACGACCGCAATGTGCTTGCCGGAGCCCTTGAACTGCTCGAGCAGCTGGATGGCGGTCATCGTCTCCGGGACGAGCAGGGGCTGGACCAGCAGGTTCTTAAGGACGGTCGGCAGGCCGATCGCGGAGTGGGCCCAGAGCGCCTTCACGGCGACCATGCCCACGATCCGATCCCGCTTCCCCTGGTATACCGGAAAGTGGGAGTGGCCGCTGGTCACTATCTTCCGCCAGTTTGCCTCCTCGGGGTCGTCGATGTTGAGGAAGACGATCTTGGGCCGCGGTGTCATCAGGGCGGTCACCCTCAGCTGGTCGAGGCGAAGCACGCGGTCCACCATCTCCTTCTCCACCCGCTGGAACACGCCGGCGTGCAGCCCCTGCTCCACGAGGGCACGGACCTCCTCCTCGCCAACCCCCTCCTTTGCGGTCCGCCGGCGGCGTTGAAACCACCAGGCTGCGCCAGCGGCGACCGCAAGGAGGATCAGGACTGAAGAAATCGACGGGGGCACGGGGCGGAATCTACCGCCCCCCGGCCGATCGGCGCAATCCCGGCTTTCTTTTGACCGGGCGATGACCCACACTGGCGCCATGCCACGAATGAGCCTTCTCCTGAACCTGGCCGTGGCCGCCGGCCTGCTGCTCGGCGCGAGCTGTTCACTTTCCCTGGACCAGCCCAAGACCTGGACCCCGGTCAAGCTCAAGCCCGCCGAGCGCGCGGTCACCGTCAAGTTGAAGATCGGTCAGGGGTTGAAGGTGACGCTGCCTGCGCCGCAGGGGGGCGCGGCGTTCACCTGGCAGGTCGTCTCCAACAGTGTGGACGTCCTCGATCAGCTCACGCCCCTCTACCCCACCAAGGGCGCGCCCGAGCCCGGACCGAACGGCGAGATCACGGTGTCGTTTTCTGCGATCGACGAGGGCAAGAGCCTGCTGCGTTTTGCGGCCCTGCAACCCGCCGCGGTGCTCTCGGAGCCGACCGACTACTACGAGATCACGGTGACCGTGAGGCCCTGACAGGCCGGTTTCGGGGTGACCCTGTGCCTCACTCAATCCGGCCTTCGTCGAAGTCGAGAAGGTCGGGGATGCTCCTGATCTCGTTCGCCCTGTCGGCGCAGCCCATCTTGGTCAGCGCCTCGAGGAGAAACTCCTGCCCGGAGGGCGTCATGCCCTTCTGGACGAGGTCCCGGTTCCATTTTGCGGCCCGCACGTCCTTGGGAAAGAGGCCCGCCAGGCCGCGGTCGATCTCCGCGGGGTCCGCCGAAGCGTGGACGATCGCCTCCACGGCGCCGGGGTCCACGCCGAGGTGCATGCAAAGGAACCGGTCGAGTCCCCGCTTGTAGTTCTTGGCGTAGCTGGCCGGCAGCGCGCCGTGCCGCTGGACGTACCGGCACTTGGCGATGAACCGCGGCAGGTACAGGAGGCCCGTCGCCGCATGGGGCACGTACGGCGAAGGCAGGCAGGTGAGCACCTCCCCAGTCGAACCGGGAATGGGTCGGGAGGGCATTGCCGGTTCCTTCAGGGAAGGTCCGTGTTCCCCATGAGGTAGCGGTCGCACTCGCGCGCGGCTCCCCTGCCCTCATTGATCGCCCAGACCACCAGGCTTTGTCCGCGGCGGCAGTCGCCCGCCGCAAAGACGCCCTTCACGCTGGTCGAGTATTTCTCGTGCTCGGCCTTGATGTTGGTGCGCGCGTCGGTCTCCAGCCCGATCTCCTTGACGAGCCCCTGCTCGGGCCCGAGGAACCCCATCGCCAGCAGCACAAGCTGTGCGGGGCGGGTCTTCTCCGTCCCGGGAACCTCCTTCGGCACAAACTGGCCCTTTTCGTTCCTCTCCCACTTGATCTCGACCGTCACGAGCTCCTTGACGCGTCCATGCTCGTCGCCGGCGAACGACTTGACCGTGGTGAGGTAGATGCGCGGGTCGGCGCCGAACTTTGCGGCGGCCTCCTCCTGGCCATAGTCCATCTTGTAGACCTTCGGCCATTCGGGCCACGGGTTGTCCCCGGCGCGCTCCAGCGGCGGCTTGGGCAGGATCTCGATCTGGAGCAGGCTCCTGCAGCCGTGCCGCATGGAGGTGCCGACGCAGTCGGTGCCCGTGTCGCCGCCGCCGATCACCACGACATCGAGGTCGCGGGCATGGATGGGGGTCTTCCCCGCCCCGCCGTCGAGCACGGCCTTGGTGTTGGCGGTCAGGAACTCCATCGCGAAGTGGACGCCCTTCAGGGCCCGCCCCGGGATCGGCAGGTCGCGCGGCTGGGTTGCGCCCGTGCAGATGACCGTCGCGTGGTATTCCTTCAGGAAGATCTGGGGCTCGACATTCTCGCCCACGTTGGCGTTGCAGATGAACTTGACGCCCTCCTTCTCCAAAAGCTGGATGCGGCGCAGGACGACCTCGCGCTTGTCGAGCTTCATGTTCGGGATCCCGTACATGAGGAGCCCTCCCGGGCGGTCCGCGCGCTCGAAGACGGTCACGGTGTGGCCGGCGCGGTTGAGCTGGGCGGCGGCGGCCAGGCCCGCGGGCCCCGAGCCGATGACGGCGACCTTCCTGCCGGTGCGCGCGCGCGGCGCCTCGGCCACCACCCATCCCTCGTCCCAGCCCCGGTCGATGATCGAGGCCTCGATGTTCTTGATCGTGACCGGCGCAGCGTTGATGCCCAGCACGCAGGAGCCCTCGCAGGGGGCCGGGCAGACGCGCCCGGTGAACTCCGGGAAATTGTTCGTCTTGTGCAGCCGGTCGAGCGCCTCGCGCCAGAGGCCGCGGTAGACCAGGTCGTTCCACTCCGGGATGATGTTGTTGATGGGGCAGCCGGAGGCCATGCCGCTGATGAGCTTGCCCGTGTGGCAGAAGGGCACGCCGCAGTCCATGCAGCGCGCACCCTGGTGGCGGAGCTTCTTCTCCTCCATGCCGTGATGAAATTCCTGCCAGTTTGCCACGCGCTCGAGCGGGGGCTGGTCGACGGGGAGTTCCCGCAGGTACTCGATGAATCCGGTTGGTTTTCCCATGGAGCTGGAGTGGTTGCCTGGTCAGTTGCCGCCGACCCTGGAGAGGTCCCGGGCATTCTCCTCGAAGGCCGCCATGACGGCGGCGTCCCCGGTGAGGCCCTGGTCCTGGGCGCGCTGGATGCAGGCGAGGACGCGCTTGTAGTCCTTGGGCATGATCTTGACGAAGCGCGGAAGCATGGCGTCCCAGGAGTCGAGGATCTTCCCCCCCCGGGTGCTCCCGGTGCAGGCCTGGTGCCGCTCGATCATGGCGCGGAGCTCCGCGATCTCCGCCGCCGACTCGAGCCTCTCGATGCCCACCATCTGGGTGTTGACCCGGCCCTCAAAGTCGCCGGCCTCGTCGAGCACGTAGGCGATGCCGCCCGACATTCCGGCCGCAAAATTGCGCCCGGCGCGGCCCAGGACGACCACGCGGCCGCCGGTCATGTATTCGCAGCCGTGGTCCCCCACGGACTCGACCACTGCGCTGACGCCGCTGTTGCGCACGCAGAAACGCTCGCCGGCCATTCCGCGGATGTACACCTCGCCGCGGGTGGCCCCGTAGAGGGCGACATTGCCGATGATGATGTTCTCGGAGGCCTCGAAGGTGGAGCCGGCGGGCGGGAAGACGATGATCTTGCCGCCGGAGAGGCCCTTGCCGACGTAGTCGTTCGCATCGCCCTCCAGGAGGAGCGTCATGCCCTTGGGCATGAAGGCGCCGAAGCTCTGGCCCGCGGATCCCTTGAAGTGGAGGCGGATGGTGTCCTCAGGGAGCCCGGCCGCACCCCACTTGCGGGTGACCTCGCTGCCCGTGATCGTCCCGACCACGCGGTGGATGTTCCGGATGGGCAGCTCCGCGACCACCTTCTCGCCGCGCTCGATTGCGGGCTGGCAGATCCCGAGGAGCGTCGTCAGGTCGAGGGACTTGTCCAGCCCGTGGTCCTGCTGGATCTGGCAGAACCGGCCCACGCTGGCGTCCACGTCGGGCTGGTAGAGGATGTTGCTGAAGTCGATGCCCTTGGCCTTCCAGTGGTCCACGGCCTTCTTCGGCTCGAGGCGCTCCACGTGGCCGATCATCTCCTCGATCGAGCGGAATCCAAGCCGGGCCATGAGCTCCCGGACCTCCTCGGCCACGAACCGCATGAAGTTGATCACGTGCTCGGGCTTGCCGGCAAACTTCGCGCGGAGGCGCGGGTCCTGGGTCGTCACGCCCACGGGGCACGTGTTCAGGTGGCAGACCCTCATCATGATGCAGCCGGTGGCCACGAGGGGGGCGGTGGCGAAGCCGAACTCCTCGGCCCCGAGGAGGGTCGCGATGACCACGTCCCGGCCGGTCTTGAGCTGGCCGTCGGTCTCCACGGCGATGCGGCTGCGCAGGTTGTTCATCACCAGCGTCTGGTGGGTCTCGGCCAGCCCCAGCTCCCAGGGGAGGCCCGCATGGGTGATCGAGGTCTGGGGCGAGGCGCCGGTCCCGCCGTCGTAGCCGCTGATCAGGACGACGTCGGCGTGCGCCTTGGCGACGCCCGCGGCCACGGTCCCGACGCCGACCTCCGCGACCAGCTTCACGCTGATGCGGGCGGCGCGGTTTCCGTTCTTGAGGTCGTGGATGAGCTCGGCGAGGTCCTCGATCGAATAGATGTCATGGTGGGGCGGCGGGGAGATGAGCCCCACGCCCGCGGTCGTGAGCCGGGTCTTTGCGATCCAGGGATACACCTTGGTCCCGGGCAGCTGGCCCCCCTCGCCTGGCTTGGCCCCCTGGGCCATCTTGATCTGGAGCTCGCGCGCGTTCACCAGGTATTCGCTCGTGACGCCGAAGCGCCCGGAGGCGACCTGCTTGATGGCCGAGTTCTTGGAGTCGCCATTGGGCATGGGCGTGTACCGCGCAGGGTCCTCGCCGCCCTCGCCCGTGTTGCTCTTGCCGCCGATGCGGTTCATGGCGATCGCGAGCGTCTCGTGGGCCTCCTGGCTCAGCGAACCATAGGACATGGCGCCGGTCTTGAACCGCTTCATGATGGCCTCGACGGACTCCACCTCCTCGATCGGCACGGGCGTGCCCGCCTTGAAGTCGAGAAGGCCGCGCAGCGTGCACAGCTTCTGCGCCTGGTCGTCGATGATCCTGGAGTACTCCTTGAAGGCCGCGAAGCTGCCGGTGCGGACGGACTTCTGGAGCCGGTGGATCGCCTCGGGGCTGAACAGGTGCTGCTCCCCCTCGTTGCGCCACTGGTACTGGCCGCCGACCGGGAGGCCGTGGCCGTTGACATCGCGCTGGGGGAAGGCGTCGTGGTGCCTCGAAAGCACCTCCTGGGCGATGACGTCCAGGCCGATGCCGCCGACCCGGGACGATGTCCAGGTGAAGTAGTGGTCGATCACGTCCTGCCGCAGGCCAAGCGCCTCGAACACCTGGGCGCCACGGTAGCTCTGGATCGCGGAAATTCCCATCTTGGACATCACCTTGATGACGCCCTTGGAGGCCGCCTTGACCATGTTCTTGCAGGCGGTCTTGTGGTCGATGTTCACGAGCAGCCCCTCGCGGATCATGTCGTCGATCGTCTCGAAGGCGACGTAGGGGTTGATGGCGCTCACGCCGTAGCCGATCAGGAGCGCGAAGTGGTGCACCTCGCGCGCCTCCCCGGTCTCCAGGACCAGGCTCACGCGCGTGCGCAGGCCCTCGCGAATGAGATAGTGGTGCAGGCCCGCGATTGCGAGAAGCGAGGGGACCGGGGCGTAGTCGCGGTTCACGCCGCGGTCGCTCAGGATGATGACGTTGACCTCGTCCTCCTCGATCATGCGCCGGGCCATGGCCGAAAGCTCCTCCATGGACCTTGCAAGCCCCTGCTCCCCCCGGGTCACCCGGAAGAGGATCGGCAGCACGCCCACCTTGAGCCCCGGAAGGTTCAGGTGGCGGATCTTGGCAAACTCGTCGTTCGTGAGGATCGGCCACTTGAGCTCGACGCGCCGGCAGGCGGACGGCCCCGGGTGGAGGAGGTTGCCCTCGGAACCCAGCCGGGTCTCCGCCGAGGTGATCAGCTCCTCGCGGATGCAGTCGATGGGCGGGTTCGTTACCTGGGCGAACAGCTGCTTGAAGTAATCGTAGAGAAGGCGGGGCTTGTTCGAGAGCACGGCCAGGGCGGCGTCGTTGCCCATCGAACCCATGGCCTCGATCCCGTCGCGGGCCATCGGCGAGAGGATGATGCGTTCGTCCTCATGGGTGTATCCGAAGGCGATCTGGCGCTGGAGAAGGGTCTTGTGGTCGGGAACGGGGACCTCCGCGGCCGCGGGGAGGTCCGCCAGGTGGACCAGGTGCTCGATCAGCCACTCCCGGTACGGGCGGTCGTTCGCGATCGACTCCTTGATCTCCTCGTCCTCGACGATCCGTCCGAGCTCGGTGTCGACCAGGAACATGCGCCCCGGCTGAAGGCGGCCCTTCGAGAGGATGCTTTCCGGCGGGATGTCGAGCACCCCCGCCTCGGACGCCATGACCACGAGCCCGTCCTTGGTCACGTAGAACCGCGAGGGACGGAGCCCGTTGCGGTCGAGGACGGCGCCGATCTGCCGGCCGTCGGTGAAGGCGATCGAGGCCGGGCCGTCCCACGGCTCCATCAGGCAGGAGTGGTACTGGTAAAACGCCCGCCGGGAATCGTCCATGCTCTCATGGTTGGCCCACGGCTCGGGAATCATCATCATCATCGCGTGCGCCAGGGGGCGCCCCGCGAGCACGAGGAGCTCCAGGGTGTTGTCGAACATCGCCGAGTCGCTTCCGTTCGGGTTGATGATCGGCAGGATCTTCTTCATGTCCTCGCCGAAGAGCTTGGACTCGAAGAGCGCCTCGCGGGCGTGCATCCAGTTGATGTTGCCTCGCAGGGTGTTGATTTCGCCGTTGTGGGCGATGTACCGGTACGGGTGCGCCCGGTCCCAGCTCGGGAACGTGTTCGTGCTGAACCGCGAGTGCACCAGGGCGAGGGCCGTCTCCACCAGGGGGTTCTGGAGGTCTGTGAAATACTTCGCCAGCTGCTCCGTGAGGAGCATGCCCTTGTAGACAAAGGTCTTGTAGGACAGGCTGGGCATGTACCAGGACTCGGCCCCGTCGAGGGTGGAGGTCCGGATATCGGCATAGGCGCGCTTGCGGATGACGTAGAGCTTGCGCTCGAAGGCCATCGGGTCGTCCAGGCCCGCAGCCCGGCCGATGAAGACCTGGCGGATGAACGGCTCGCTGGACTTGGCCGTCTCGCCGAGTGGGGAATTGTCGGTGGGGACCGTGCGCCAGCCCAGGAGCTCCTGCCCTTCGGACTGGACGATCTGCCCGAAACGCTCCTCGAGCTTGCGGCGCTTGAACCGGTCGCGCGGCAGGAAGACCAGCCCGCTGCCGTACTCGCCCGGGGGCCGGAGCGTGATGCGGGCCTTCTTCGCCGCCTCGGCGAAGAAAGCATGGGGCGTCTGGATCAGCACGCCCGCCCCGTCGCCCGTGTTCGCCTCGGAGCCGGAGGCTCCGCGGTGGTCGAGATGCTCCAGGACCTGGATCGCCTGGAGGAGAATCTGGTTCGACTTGCGGCCCTTGATGTCGACGACGAAGCCGACGCCGCAGCTGTCATGCTCATACCAGGGATCGTACAGGCCCTGCTTCCCGGGGCGGCCGCCGGTACACGAATCCTTGCTTGGGTTCTTGGGTGTGGTCACAGGCTGAAGTGGGTTCTACGGTGCCGACGGATGCGCAAAAAAAGGGCCGTCCTCGTCATTTCGAGAGCGGCCCGGTGCGGTGATTGCTGAGGTGCTCTCTGCCTTCAAAAGAATCGGATGGTTTTCGTGGCCATTTCGGCATGCTCTTCATCGGAGCATCCCGCATTGGTCGGGGCATCGGCCCGGAGGTCCGTCGGTTTGACGAGATTGTTGCTGAGCAGGTAGTTCTCGACCTCCTCGCCGGAGACGTCGGCCAGGAGAACACCATCGACCTCGACGCACGGCGAAAGGGGCTGCCCGGACTTGCGGACCATCTCCGCGTAGTTGTCGCGGTTGTTGATGATGTCGATGTCCTGGTACTCGAGGCCGTACTTGCGAAGCGTCGCGCGGACCCCGTTTGACCATCCGCATTGAGGCTTGAGATAGGCTTTGATGTTCATGTCGAAAGTGTAGGTACGGGCAGAGGCAGCGCAAGACATACGGAGCTATTTGCTCCAATCAAGCCCTCTCTTTGGAAATTTCTGGCCGCCGCAGCCCCGATCACCTACCAATCGGCGGATGAAAGTCCTCGTCACCGGCGCCGCCGGCTTCATCGGCCATCATGTAGCCCGGCGACTGGCGGAGTCGAAGCGCTGCGAAGTGCTGGGAATCGACAATCTCGGGGCCTATTACGACCCGGCCCTGAAGCGGGCGCGGATCGACGAACTGGCGGCTCTCCCGGACTTCCGCTTTGTCCAGGGGGACTTTGCCGAGGCGGGGAAGTTCGCGCCCCTGGTGGCACAGTTCCGGCCCGACTATGTGGTCCATCTGGGGGCCCAGCCCGGGGTGCGCGCCAGCATCGACAACCCCGCCGCCTACGTGCACAGCAATCTCGTGGGGTTTGCGAGCGTGCTCGAGGCCTGCCGGAGGGCGCCACCGAAGCACCTGGTGTACGCCTCCAGCAGCAGCGTGTACGGCGCCGGGGCCCACCCGCCGTTCCGCGAGGACGCGGACGCCGACCAGCCCACCTCCTTCTACGGCGCGACCAAGCGCAGCAACGAGATCATGGCCCACAGCTACGCGCGGTCCCACGGCCTGAACGTGACCGGGCTGCGCTTCTTCACCGCCTACGGTCCCTGGGGCAGGCCCGACATGGCGCCGACCCTCTTTGCGCGCGCCATCTGCGAGGGCCGGCCGCTCCAGCTCTTCAACCACGGCAAAAACCTGAGGGATTTCACGTACGTGGACGACATCGCCGACGGCGTCCTCAAGGTGCTTCTCTACCCGGGGGTTTCGACAAGCTCACCCCGGGCCGATTCGACGGTCCTGCCGAAGTCGCGGATCTTCAACCTGGGCCACAACCGGCCGGTCGAGATGCTGGCCTTTGTCGCCATGCTCGAGGGGCTCCTGGGGCGCAAGGCGCAGGTCGAGCTGCTGCCCCCGCAGGTCGGGGACATGGTTGAGACCTGCGCCGACCTCACTGCCGTCCGCGCCGCCATCGGGTTCGAGCCCAAGGTGCCCCTTGAGGAGGGCCTGCGCCGCTTCGTCGACTGGTTCAGGAAGTACTACGGGCTGTGACTCCGGCACCCTCATCATGAAAACCGTCCTACTGCTGACAGGTTCCAATATCTTCATGACCATCGCCTGGTATGGGCACCTCAAGTTCAAGTGGCTTGAGGGGAAGCCCCTGCTCGTCGCCATCCTCGTATCGTGGGGGATCGCCTTCTTCGAATACTGCCTCCAGGTGCCGGCCAACCGGGCGGGATATTTCTCCGGCGAATTCACGGGCTACCAGCTGAAGATCATCCAGGAATGCATAACCCTCGCCGTGTTCGTTGTTTTCGCTTGGCTCGTGCTGAAGGAGAAGCTCACCTGGAACTACGGGGTGAGCTTCGCGCTTTTGGTCGCCGCCGTCTGGTTCGCCACCGCCTTCAAGCCTGGCAAGGGCTGAGAGGGTCGTTTGGAAATTCGCACGGAGGGGACGGATTAGGGCAGAACCAGGGGTCCCCATGATGACGCTGGCGAGGTAGGGACGGGCGGCCCGCCCGTCCGGGCTCCGCGAATGGCCCGAACTACCCGGTTTTCTTCAAACGAAACCAGTACCCACTTGCTACAATCCTGGTTCATCCCCCACCCTGCCTGCG
>Ga0302319_10006880_pt1 | contig 22469 bp, 10 predicted proteins | sample Bog_T0_2_FD_203319 | JGI IMG/M metagenome (GOLD analysis project Ga0302319, IMG submission 203319) | Peat permafrost microbial communities from Stordalen Mire near Abisko, Sweden - Bog_T0_2 | ecosystem: Environmental > Terrestrial > Soil > Wetlands > Peat | place: Sweden: Abisko, Stordalen Mire... | reverse complement strand
AAAGAAAGCTTGTTGCCTTGTTTAGACGGGGATGAATTCAAAGATGACATTCTTTATTATCTGATTAATAATTTATTTATGTTATTGAAATTATACTAAAACAGATTAAATAAACAATCATTTTATTAAATGTCCCAGGTTAACGTCCATAGGCAAGACTTTGATGGGAACGATAATAGCTTAACTTTTCCTTTGGCAGCCAGTATTGTTTATGCTATTATATCCCCCTTGTGGGCAGGATAAAACTATGAACAAAGACAATACTAAAATACAATCTAAAAAGACAATTAACGGCGCAGAAGCTCTGATCAAATGTTTGGAGAATTTTGGCGTTGAATACATCTGGGGCTTATCCGGGGGTGCGGCTATCCCTATTTTCGACGCCTTGGTCGGCTCCAAGATCAAATTGATATTGACCCGCCACGAACAAGGTGCCACCCATATGGCTGACGGGTATGCCCGTGTTACAGGTAAACCGGGGGTGGTGCTGGTGACCTCCGGTCCCGGAGCTACAAACACCGTCACCGGTATCCTTACCGCCATGATGGATTCTGTGCCTATGATCGTGCTTACCGGGCAGACGCTCTCTACGATGTTGGGTAAGGATGCCTTTCAGGAAGCTGATATTTTTGGTATCACCATGCCTGTGGTCAAACACAGTTACTTAGTCAAAAATACCAATGACATCCCCCGTATCATTAAAGAAGCATGGCATATTTGCCAAACCGGCCGTCATGGTCCGGTGTTGATCGATCTGCCTAAAGATATTACATCCGGAAATTTCAACGGTGAGACCCTTGATCCTGAAATGGACATTCCCGGATACAAAAAAGATACTCCATTGCCGCACAAAGCAGACATTATCAAGATGGCCAAGATGTTCAAAGGCCGTAAAAAACCTTTATTGTTGGTCGGACATGGCGCTGTACTTTCCCGTGCAGGTGCTGCCATTAAAAAATTAGCTGAAAAACTAGGCTCTCCCGTGACCAATACTCTTTTAGGTAAAGGTGAATTTCCTGAAACGCATCCTTTGTCTTTAGGGATGCTGGGGATGCACGGAACAGCCTATGCCAATAAAGCACTGATCAACTGTGATTTGATCTTATCCATCGGTTCGCGCTGGGATGACCGTATCAACGGCAACAATAATGAATTTTGTGTGAACGCTAAAAAATTACATATCGACGTTGATTTCTCAGAGATCAATAAGATCGTCAAGCCTGATGCCTGGGTCGTGGGTAATGCCAAAGAAGTGGTGGAAGAATTAGTCAAACTGGTGGAACCTTTAGACACAGCCGACTGGCTAAAAGAATTAAATTACTATAAAAAAGAATTTCCACTTAAATATAATAAAGAAAACGGTTTGACCGCCCAGCATGTCATTGATACATGTTATAAAGTGACCCAAGGGAAAGCCATTGTTACCACCGATGTGGGCCAACATCAAATGTGGGCCGCACAATTTTATCTTTCTGACAAAGGCAATTACTGGCTGTCTTCGGGGGGCGCCGGGACCATGGGTTATGGCTTTCCAGCAGCCATTGGTGCCCAGTTTGCCGCGCCTAATGACCTGGTGGTGGCGATCGTGGGTGACGGCGGTTTCCAGATGACCTTATCTGAACTTTCGACGATGTTTGTCAATAAACTGCCGGTGAAGGTTATCATCATCGATAATAAATATTTAGGCATGGTGCGTCAATGGCAGGAATTATTCTTCGACAATCGTTTATCGGGTGTCGACCTGGAAGGCAATCCTGATTTCGTGAAATTGGCTGAAGCCTACGGGATCAAAGGTTTTCATATGAACAAAGCTGAGCAATGTGAAACGGTGATGCGTGAAGCCATGAATTATAAAGGCCCCTGTGTTATCCATGCTGAAGTTATTAAGGAGACCAATGTGTTCCCCATGGTGCCGGCCGGTAAATCAGCGTTTCACATGATCATAGAGAAGCCTACGACCAAAATGGAAAAACCGACAGGCTCAACATAACAAAAGAAAGAATATGGATAAACTCCCTCTTCATACGATCAGTGTTTTGGTTGCTAATAAGCCCGGCGTGCTAGTTCGAATCGCGTTGGTGTTTGCCCGCCGCGGTTACAATATCGATTCTCTGGTGGTTTCGCATACGGTCAATCCAAAGTTTTCACGCATAACGCTCACAGCCAAAGGCGATCTGGAAACCTTGGAACAGATCATCAAAAACGTCAACAAGCTGGTTGATGTCATCCATTGCGAGGAACATCCTTCTAATACCGTAGAAAAAGAGTTAGCCCTGCTTAAGACCAAGGCTTCCCCTGCCATCAAGACGTTTATTACTAAAAACGCCTCCAAATTCCATGTCCGTATCGATGACACCTCTGACGGCTGCTACATCATCGAACAAACAGGAACTACCACTCAACTCGACGAATTCGAGAGCCTCATCAAAAAGTATGGAATACTGGAAATGGTGCGGACGGGAAAAATCTTGATTACCCGCGGCAAGGAAACGACCTAATTATAATTTGTCTTTGCGGTCACTGAGACTGCAGGGCAATATCTTGGGAAGTTCTTTGGGCGGGAAGATTACCAGGGCAATGTCGATGCATTGTTCATTGTATTCAATGGAAGATATTTTGCAGCGTTCGGTATCTACCCCTTGATAATCAATGCCTAAATACTGAGCCACAGCCGCTTTTAATGCGTCTAATTCCATATACAAAATAAACTGCGCTTCCTCATCGGCATTAAGGTCCAGGGCCGAGACAAGCATCCTAAAATCCAGATCAAGTATCTCTTCCAACGATTTGCCTATACAAAACTGGGACAGTTTTTTGCCGCCTCCGATCTCGCTGGAACAGGTGATCTTGGCGAAATCAAATTTGATCAATCGCTCGTTTAGATCCAAGCGTATATTAAGTCCTGATGAGCTATCGGAACAAGGCATTGAGAATACCCCCCACTTCTTTTATCAAAGCTTTCCTGCTTTTCTTTCTAAAATCTTTATTCGGTTTATATTTTAAATGCGGGATAACGCCTTTTAGGCTTGCCCCTATGGCAATTCGTTTACTATCATCGCATAAATATTTCAAACCATCAAGTTCATTGACCAAGGCAGCGGAAACGTCACTGTTCAAATGCAGCATGGTTTGCATATCTACATTTGATCCCTGATCCACCGAGCCCTTGGCTGTCAATTCTAGAATATTGGTTTTGATCAAAGAGTTATCAATAAATACAGCTTTATCATGAAATGAGAATTGAGCACTCGCCTTTTCCAGTGTAGTATCATCTGCACCCAACGTGCTTTTCAAAGGGCCGTTTAGAAAATTGTCGATATTGCCCTCAATACCACTGAAAGATTTCAGCGCAAAGGGCAGAACTGTTTTGATGATATTAAAATTCTTAATAACTCCGCCGGTGATATTGATATCCCCATTTACCGTTAGGCCCCCTAAAGTCCCGATCTCAAGATGGCCTATATTCAATTGCACTACTCCGGCGATATTATTCAGAATAGTATCATTCGGCAGCTGGGTTGAAATTTCTTTAACATCAATTTGGTTCAAATCCGCCATCAGGTTCAGGTCATTGATCCGGGCAGTTCTTTTTGATCGGTCCAAATAAATGCCATTCATAGCAGCATTGATACCCGTCAGCCAAACATCCAAAGGCATAGTCTGACTTTGGTCAATAAAGGAAATAGAAGCGTCTTTGATAATAATAGAAAGTGGTTCCGAAGGCGGCGCGGCGCCGCCCTGGCTGGGCTTTGCTTCGCTTGCAATGACACCTGAAGAAGGGTTAGCCATGACGGCAGTATTGTCCCCGGCAGATTGGCCTTTTTGACCGATACTGCTAACATTAAACTTCCCTTCCTGGGAACGGATAAAATGAAATTGGGGTGACTGCAGGAGAATGCTCTTTATATGAATTTCCCCCTGAAGGATCAAGGGCCGCAGGTTAAGACTGACACGGACTCTGTTGATCTTAATGAATGGTTGAGAGGTAAAGTCCCTGTCATCCGCGATGATCACAGGCCCAATATCCAAGGCGATCCCTTGTGAAGAAAGGCCAAGACCCACATGCCCGACGGAAACCGGCCGTCCTAAGTCTAAAGAGGCTTTCTGGGTAATTCGGGACAGGTATTGATCGGTATTAAAAGTTTGAAAAAGAATAAAGAGGCCCGTGGATAGGATCAAAATCGAGGCCAGCAAGCTAAAAAATATAATCCTGATGATTTTCATAAATCTATTAAATTTACCGATTCTGCTGGTCCTGCAGCCGCTGCATAAGATCTGCAGTACGTTGCTGGCTTACTCCTTGCTGGTCTTCTTGTTTTTGATGCTCATCATCAAGCATATCTTGGGTCCTTTGACGCGAATCATTTATTGCCTCTTGGGAATCGGCGAGTTTTTGCTGTACATTATCCATAAGATCTCTATTCCTCTGTTCACTGTCAGCTAACCTTTGCATATTGTCCTGTTCTTTTTCCAACATACGCGCAATACGATCCTTGATATTTTGCTGCTGGATGGCATTATTATTAGCCAAATCACTCAACTGGTTTTGTATTTTACCCATGCAATTACGTATTTCCTGACTATACTGATCCCCCTGATTAAAAAATCCGGCAGATTGACTCTTAAGTAAATCAAAACGCTGCTGTAGCATTTGCGTAGAGGCATCAGTATTAATGTTGGTTCCCTCCATTTGATCAGCCATCCATTGCCTGTTCTGTATTAATTGATTGTTTAAGACAGCCAGATCATTGCCATGGGCTACCAAAAAATGCTGCTGGTCCTGCATTTGTGACGTCAATGCTTTGAGCTGTAACACATCATTATTATCTTTTCCGCCTACCTGTTGAGCCTCCAGCATCACGTCAGAAACTTCTTTGCCTGCATTCTTCAACATTTGCTGTTGCTCCTGGATCGTATCAAAGTATTTAGTTTGTGCTTGGGCAAGATCATCGATCTGTTTACGGACCTGGATCAACCCGTTATTCGCTATTACATTAAATTGCTTGCTTTTTGTATGGTTGAGCTTCACTTCCGAACTATAACCACTGCTGTCCATCACGAACTGCAAAGGATTCACAGGTTTTTGAGATGGGGCAAAATAGGCAAAAAAACCCGCTAATAACGTGATGATCAATAAAGAAAAAAAGAAAAATTGTGCCATAATCTCTCCTGTGTAATAGTCAAGCGGCCCTAAGTACTACATTAATAATTCCTTTTCAAAAACATCAACGCTATCAATGGGGGCTTTGCATGTGCCACGGTAACACAAATGTGCTCGACCCTTATCCAATGCCTGTCCTGCCACAGGTAGAGCCGAAGTAAAAGTTACGACTTTGTTAGGTATAAAATGTTTATACAATACTTTTAACATTTTGACAACCGTCGCGTCATCTGTCTGTCCCCGAAATGTGATCTCCAAAGGTCCCTGCAAAAACCAACCCAATGCAGACAATAAGAAACAGTGCGCGTACGGGGCCTGTTCAACGGAGGAAGCAAAAGATTTAAACAGGCCTTCGGCCTTGGACTGATAAATATCTTTCTGAGTAAAGGCATACAACTTCAATAAATCCAAAGCAGCGACTGAATTCCCCGAAGGCAAAGCACCGTCGTACACTTCCTTGGGCCGTATGATCAGGCCTTCGGCATCAGAAGCGGTCATATAAAAACCACCCGCCTGATCAGCAAAAAATTCAATCATCCTATCTGCTAAAGATTGGGCCGCTATAAGATATTTATCCTGGAAGGTGTTTTCGTACACCTCCAAAAGGCCATAAATAAAAAAGGCATAGTCTTCAAGCGTTGCCGCAATCCCGGCAGTACCATCCCGCCAGCGGTGCAAAAGGCGAGATCCCGTCATCATATGCTCCAATATAAAGTCAGCAGCCTTTCTAGCGGCGTGGCTGTATCTTTCTTCTCCAAGGACCCTGCCGGCAAAAGCCAAACTCGCAATCATCAAACCATTCCAATCACACAAAACTTTGTTATCTGTGTACGGACGAGGCCTTTGTATACGTAAAGCCAATAGCTTAGCAGTACTTATTGTAAGTATACCCTGAATTTCATCCGTTTGCTTGAGAAACTCATCTGCAGCTTCTTTAATAGAGTGTGCCCGGTACAATATATTCATTTCTGTAAATTCTCCGTGGGGATCAAAAGCTGCGTTGCCTTGAGGTAAAACCCCATAGCAATAATTAAAGATTGCGGCCGCATCAGGCCCTAAGATCTCTTCGATCTCAGACTTTGAAAAAACATAAAATGCCCCCTCTTTTCCCTGACTGTCCGCATCCTCGGCTGAATAAAAACCGCCAAGAGCATCTGTCATGTCCCTTAGCACATAATCAAGAATGGCAGATGCAATTTGGGAATATTCCGCTGAACCTGTGGCCTGATACGCTTCCAAATAACTCCTTGCCAATAGGGCTTGGTCATATAGCATTTTTTCAAAATGCGGAACATGCCAATGAGGGTCTGTGGAGTAACGATGAAAACCCCCGCCTAAATGGTCCCATATGCCCCCGTGGGCCATCGCTGTCAGGGTTTTCTCGACCATACTTAAAGCTTCCGGTTGATCGCGTTGCTTGTAATAACGCAACAAAAATGAAAGATTATGCCCCATGGGGAACTTGGGGGAAGAACCAAAACCCCCGTTTGCCGCATCATACTGCCCTCTCATTTGCCGGAATGCTTTGTCTAGCAATGTCTCATCCATTTCAAAGCTTGTGCCTGTCACGACTTTTGCACGCAACGCTTCTGTGATGGAACGGCTGGATGATAATATGTTTTGACGATCTGATTTCCAGGCTTTAACGATGGATTCCAATAGATCCACAAAACCTAAACTCCCCCATTTAGCATAAGGCGGAAAATAGGTGCCCCCATAAAAAGGCTCTCCTTGCCCTGTTAAAAAAACCGTCAGCGGCCAACCACCCTGGCCCGTCATGGCCGTGGTCGCTGTCATATAAATGTGGTCAATATCAGGACGCTCTTCGCGGTCAACCTTGATCGCGATAAAATGGTCGTTAATTATTTTTGAAATGCTTTCATCTTCAAAACTTTCATGCGCCATGACATGGCACCAGTGGCAGGTAGAATAACCGACCGATAATAAAACCGGCTTGTCCTCAGTCAAGGCCCTGTCAAAAGCCTCCTTACCCCAAGGATACCAATCAACGGGATTATGGGCATGCTGCAGAAGATACGGACTTTTCTCACCGATAAGGTGATTTTCAAATTGAGGGTTATTTGGCATTCGAATCAAATAAATCTAATGCTTTGGAAACATCATCCTGACGAGAAACTGATGGTGACGCGGACGGTACAGACGCCGCGGCTGGTTCGGCCTGAGGAATGCCGACTGAGGATTTTTGATTAGCTTCATCCATATATTGTGCTGAACGTTTATACCCTGGCAGGATATCTTGAACATCTTTGAATTTATCCGCGGCCGCTGTATAGTTACCTTGTTTATATAAACTCATGGCTTCCTGATACATAGCCTCGACGCCTTCTTCTATTTGCTTACGGACAGCTTCACGTTTGATCTCTAACTCGGCCTGACGCTGATGTTCCTGACGTTCCAAATCTTCCCTTCGCTGGTTTTCATCGCGGACTATCTGTTCCTGCTTAATTCTTTCTTCGCGTTGCTGGGCCTGCTGGCTCAAGAGTTCTTCTCTATGCTTTTTCTCCTCAGCCAATCTTTCCGCCCTTGCCTTTATCTTTTCTTGACGATCTTCCTGTTGCTGATCTTTCTTAAACCTAGCATCAAGGAAAGCTTTTCGTTTATTAGAAAAATCCACCTGGGCCTGAACTTGTTGGGGTGTCATGGTAGATGAAGGCTGTGCAACGACTGGCGTTGAGGGGCCTGATACAGGGCCGGGATGAGCTTGGGGCTTAGCTTCAGGTGATTTGGGCAAGATTTTAATTTTATGGAATCGGAATGCTTCCTGTTGTTTTTGAGCTTCTTTTTCCAATTGACGGCGCTTTTCTTCTTCTCGCTGGCGTTCACGCACCTGAGTTTTCATCGTTTGTTCCTTTTGCAACTGCCACAGGCGATCCTCTTCGTAAAGACGCTTCTGATGGTCCAATTCTTCAGTCAATCGTTTTTGACGCTGACGTTCTCGATCCTGAATAAGGGCCAGTTCGCGTTGAGCCCTTATTTGATCGGCGATAAATGCTGTTCGTTCACGTTCTTCACCTTCCTGGCTCCTTAAAAGTTCGCGGGTAATGGCACGGTCCACCTTTTTAATCCAAACCTCAGCCCGGCGATCTTGCTGGTCGGCCAATTCACCGAATAAAAGTTTAGCCTGGGTGTATTGCTTGTGCTCATAACGATCAATACCCTCTCTGAGCAATGTGTTCTGTTCCTGCATAATTTCACGGTTTTTATAACCAGCTGCATTCGTAGGCTGGGCAGACAATGATGAACGATTTTCCTTAAGCCCCCCTTGCGCCGCATACTCATGGATCTGATTATCTTCTTGTTTTTGAGCCTTGATCATTTCATTTCGATGTTCAATGGATTCATGGACCAATTGTTTTTCATGCTGCTGATTGTTTTTTTGTCTGGCCATTTCATCTTTTAGCGTCGTCAAAGCAGTAACCGTGGTTTCCAATTCCGTAAACTTCTCCTTCATGGCTGCATAATCTTGGGTCTTAGAAAGAGAGATGATATCATCATTAATAGCGGAAGCCTTCAGGGCCAATTGTTTTAAGGAAGCTTGCTGTTGCTCTTCTATCAACAACTGCTTTTCCTGCTCTTGCTGGACACGGTGCAATTCTTCGGCATTTTCTTTATCCTGTAATTGTTTTAGATTTGCCGCCTGCTTCTTTTCATAGTCTGTAACCGCTTCAACATTCGCTTCCTGCAAATATTTCCCGATACGCCTTAAATAACGGCGCGTGGCTTTATAATCAGGCATGACATTTTCCATTTCCAAGAACTTAATTTTAGCTTTTCTGTATTCATGTGACCGGAAATATTCCACCCCATCCTGATATATTTTATCAGCCTCTTGCTGTCTGGCCTTTTCTTTCTCTTGCTGGCTCCTCAATTGCTCATCGCGCATTTCCTGTAAGAGATGTTCTTGACTATCTTTCAAATTGTTCAATATCCCGTTAACTTCGGAAATCTTTTTCTCTGTTTGAACAGTTGACGTATCGTCGGCGACATTAGCGATCTGTTTATAAAGCTGTGCTGATCTATCAGCTAGGGCTGCGATTTCCTGCGCTTGTTTTTGCTGATCTTCCAGGGAAACAGCTGCTTTAACTTGTTGCGCCGGCATACTTGACTGGGAAGATGGTGTGATCGCTTCAACCGGCCCAGAAGTTGCGACAACAGGCACAGGAGACACAGGTGACACAGGTGACACAGGTGACACAGGTGACACAGCAACGGCTTTAGCCTCTATCTGAGTTTGTCGCCGCTTTTGTTCTTGCTCTACTTTTTCTTGACGTGTTTTCTCTACTTCTTGGCGCTTCTGCTGTTCAAATTGCCATTGCTTGATCCGGGCTATATATATTTCAGTGGATTTATACCCCGGGCATGTTTTATCAATATCATTGAATTTCTCCAAAGCCTCGTCCATATCCTTCTTATCATACAAGCTTATCGCTGCTGAATATAGGAACTTGGCCTGCTCTTCGAGTTCTTTTTTATGCTGGCGCTCTTTTATTTCCAACTCATGCTGGCGTTTGGCTTCTTGTTTTTTATTCTCAACTTCTTCTTCCCAACGCTGCTCCTGGAGTGCTTTCTGCTGTTCCTGGGCAACACGCTCCTGTTCCTCTTGAGCGTCATGATCAATACGTCCCAAATACTTCATCGTAGCTTTATAATCCGGGATCACCCAGCTGACTTCTTCAAATTTCTTTTTAGCCAGGGCAAATTGTTTCTTTTTATACAACACGACCGCCTCGTCATAAACATCCTCTGCTTGTTTATCGATCGCCTCTTTGCGTTCTTTTTCTTTTTCTTCGATCTGAGACAACCACATCGCTTTTTCCTTGGCGCGGGCGGCCTCTGCTTCTTTTTGCTGACGGGCGATCTCCGTCACCTGCTGTTTAGCAGCCAAGGCATCTGTAGTGATGATATCCTGATCTATGATCTTCAAATAACTGCTGGTGGCCCGATAATCAGGGGCAATTTCATCAACGTGTTCAAACGCGTCTTTGGCAGGATGGTATTTTTTCTGCTTGTACAGATCAACCGCTTCTCTATAGGCAGCCTCAACATCTTCTTTGCGGACATTCTGGTCCTGTTTGATCTGATTGAACCGTTCTCTTTCCTGAGAATGCAAGGCGTCTTCCTGTTTCTTGAGCCGGCGCTGGCTCTCCTTGATATAACCTGCCATTTCCGGATGCTCGGTGATGCGAATGGCTTTCTCAAAATATTCACGGGCCTCATCAAGTTTCCCCTCATTGGTCAACTCGGCGCCCTTCTCATAATATTCCCGGGCCCTTTCTTCACGCTTTTGATTGCGCTTAAGGACAGCCTGTTCTTTTATTTTTTCATTGACCTCTTTGATATTCTCACGGGATTTTTCGATAAGTTTCTTTAGGTCGTAAAGATAACTGGCATGGGTGTCGCCGGAAACAGCCGCAGCAGTAGTGGCGTCCGTTGGTGATGTGGGGGCTGCTCCCCCTGTATTGGCTGTATTGGCGGCGGTATCCACGGAAGGTTTATCGTCGAGAGAAGAACTGGGCTCATCAGCAAGAGCTAAAACGCCTGCTGATAGAAATAACAGAAGTAATATATATAAATAAAATATTCTTTTCATTATTGTCTCATTTTACCACACCCTTGGAAGCCTCATCCACTACTTTCTCCCATATTTTTCTCGCCTTCAAATATTCCCCACCCTTGAAATAATCCCTCGCTGTCCTATCAAGCTGCTGCATCTGTTCCTCAAAATTAATGCGTGAGCGGATATGTTCAGAAGCTTCATCAAACATCATTTGTCCTGCGGCAATGATGTCTTTATATATCTGACGGGATTCTTCCAAGCGGCCTGCCTTCCGGGCTTCCTTAGCTAACACAAACATACGGTTTAATTCCAGAACGATCTTGCTGTCTTTTTTAGCTAATTCTTTCCTGATCAATTCCCAAGCCCATTCACTGATCCTTGCATCCAGCCATTTAGCACGGGCCCTAGCACGTTCCTCGGGTGTCTCGTCATAGAATTTACCTGTCATCCTCACAAAGGGCCCTTGAGACGAATAACTCAAATTGGTCAGATCATCCGTATAATTGGTAAAATTCCATCCGATGGAAAGCTGGGTATTGGCATTGATGTCACGGGTAGCTTCCAGTAAAATACCCTGTTTATTGTCTTTAGCTTCAACCTGTACCAGGTTACGGTATTCACCGCTAATGGTCCAATTACGGTCAATTTTATAATTAAGACGATGGATCACAAGCCAGGTATGGGTCTGTGTAAAGGCGAATCCGGTATCTTGTTCATTTTCAAGACGGTAGGCGATCTTTTCAGCGGCCTGCCATTTATCATTAATATCATAAACCCCCTCCCCGCTGAAAACCTGGGTCACGGTTTGGTTAACATTGGTGTTCAACGCATCCGCTTGCTGCAGGCCTCCGCCATAACCATCCTGATAAGAATACTCGGATATAAGATTCAAGTTATCAAAATTCACCGGCCGATAAGCCATACCCAAAATGATTTCCTCATGACGTTCTGCCACGGCACCGGTCGTAGTATCCAAGGTCTTGGAATAATCTACCTTGATATTAGCGGTCGTATTGTCATTGATCTTACCTTCAAGAGCGTCGTAGAAAACGTACTGACGTAAACTATCGGTCCCGATCCCTTTGTCCAATCGCAACTCGAGTTTGATCGAGTTTTTCAGTCTTGCTTCCGCAGACTCGGTATCTTTAAGGACATACCCGGATCCTAAACTGAAATCCGTTATGGTCGATTGACTGGTGCCGAGATTCTGAACCTTGCCTCTTTGGACGCTGCCGATCAAGGCTAACTTATCATTGACATCCCCGGACAAACCGTAAATATTCGATTCCGAAACAACACCGGGCTGAGTAGCAGTCTGTTTGGAGAAATCTCCTTCAAGTTTTTGCCCGGTTGGATTAGTATTGACAAGGCCGTATTTGGAAGTATCGGACACTCCGGTACCCGGAGAGAATGCAAAACTATTATCAGTCACTGCCTGTAATTCCTGGTCAAGTTTACTATTATTACCAAAACCAAATGTCGTGGTCTTGCTGCCCGAGGTATCGCTGGCCACATTCACCGATCCATTAGTCGAGGTCATCTCATTAACTTTGGTGGTGGCGATCACACCGACGGAAGACGCGGCTGCCACACCTGTTGTCCCTATGCTTAACGGATTTGAACCGGGCATCACACCCGTGGTGCCCATACTTAATGCGCCCTGATTGCCGGCCCCTGCCCCGCCATTGGCCATCGCTGTACCGGTAATCGTGGTATCACCCATCTGGGTGGTACCATTCAAACTCACATTGGTCGCTCCCTGGGCCCCGGTCATGCCCTGGCTTTTGCCGACACTCAAATTCAAGGTCGCGTTATCTGATATCTTGGCAATTGTTCCGACGCTGGCGGTATTGGTGGTTGTCCCTATTGATGAAGATGTCGTGGCTACATTGCCTACGATCGATATTTTCTTGTTCAACTGATCTGAAACCCCGACCCCGATCGTCTTATCAACTTCGCCTGTATTTAATGATGTCAAAGTAAAGGCATTGGTCAGATCTATTTTAGGAGTGAGGTGGTTGGTGATACTACCGGTAATGGCTGACCCCAGTGAACTAAAGACATCCTGGACGGCCAATGTCGTATGATCGGTCACACGGTCGGTCACACCAACAGTCGTCGCTGTATTACCTTTGTTTGTAACATCCACCTGCTGGCCCAAGGTGACCTTGACGCGATCGGTCAGATCATATTGGGCCTGACCGGCCATGGTTGCTCCCTTTTGATTGGTACTTGACTCAACCCCGTTGATAACACTTTTAGTCTCTACCATCTGGAATTGTCCTGTCAATGTCAGGCGCTCTGCGGTATGCACGATCTGCACCATGGTCGTATCGGTTTCAGATGCCCCGATCTGTGTCGAGGTCTGCAGGTTGTTTTGGGCCAATAGACGCTGGATATCCTCGCTGGCTGTCAGACGGGTCACCGGCGTCATGTCAAAAGTCATCGACATGCCCATTTTCTCTGTGCCCTGTTGGGAAGTCGTATCAGTCGCCCCAAAATTATTTCCGACCCATTTGTAATATGTTTTTATCCCGATATTATCAAACAAACGCGTATCGCCTTTGATGCCGTACGCCTGTCCATTGACGGAACTACTTAACATCAACGGAGTAAAGCTTATGCCTCCGTCGGTAGAAACATACGAACCTGTTTCCTGAGAGGTAGTTTGGGCATATTCAGCCTTGACGGTGGTTTCATGGTCTACATGAAGGGTTGCGTCTGTGCCGGCTAGGGTATAGTTCTGGCCATTGGAATTATCCTGAACATAGGTGCCTCCCAAGACCACATTGTCCCCGACCGCCTGGGCGACACGGGCCCCCTGAGAGCCTGTGATCTGCATATTCGCAACCTGATATTGATAATCAACGACGACATAGATCGGATCACCATTGACCAAGTTATTGGAAATGATCGATTCCGACTGGGCGATCATGGCCACCGGCTGCCAGAATAAAATACTGCCATTGCTGTTATCTAGTTCGTAATCCGCCCCGTTGGTCATTGTTTGGCTGGCCACCACCAAACCAGTGGTCTGATCACGCACCTGTATCGTGACAGTATCACTGCCTTGAATGACATTCCTGTATTTAAGGAAATACAATGACCCGCCGGTGGCTAAAAATTCATTGTGCGAAGGCAATTGCTGGATCTGGGCATGATAAACCACGATTTTGGTGCGCGCATCCCCGTAAGGATTATTGGCAACCGACTGATAATTAATGATCCCGCCGTAATACTTCTGGCTGAAGGCGGCAAATTCCGTATCATTAAAATCAACGGCATAATTACCCAGAATGGCCTGGGATTTGTCCCATTCCACTTTCAAATACAACGGACCTTGGGTGTCTGCAGCGTCGTAATTAATGGTAGACCCATCCCCGTAAACCGGATAATACGTGTTGGGGTCCAATTGCCTGAACAAGGCTTTCTGCTGCCTGTCCGTATCAAAACTAGATGTGATCAAATATTTTCCCAATATTTGACCTTTCAGATAATAAGCTGCTTTACCCTGCTCATAGAAGCCGGGCTCCTCAGTAGCATCCTGTATCGGCTCAATATTGCCTCGGTCAATATTATACCCGACCTGGGCATCGCCTAAAGCCACAAACATAATGTAATCATCACCGACCTTCAAAGGACGGCTGTAATGTTCCAGCGTCCCCGGAGAGCTGTTAGACAAAATGCGCGAAGGCATGGAGCTGGTAGTCGGCACAGACTGCGGCACCTCTACAGGTTTTTGCAAGGCGGACTCATCAGAGGCCTTAACACTGACCACATCCAGGGAATAATTCCCGTTAGGCAGGATGATCTCCAGATTGTCTTTTTCATCCGCCGTGGAGAATCCACCGGCCATTAATTCTTCCGGTGTCAATCCATAACGCTCCGTCAAAGGAAGATCCATAAATAATTGATTGCCCTTCATGATATGGATGCTCTTAACATCTGTCCCTTGACGGTCAAGTTGTATAGTTTCGCCGCGTACTTGAATTAACTGATGGTCTATATTATTGATGCCAGCCTGGGCATCAAGCCACTTGCGATAACGGTCTGCCCTGTCTTTAAGAACGTCCTTGTTATCTGTGGTCTCTTTCTTATAGATGTCATCATCCTTAATGTCCCTGATAGTAAGCGGCTTCTCTTTAGTATCGTCGCGGTTATTTTTGTCATCAGCCACACTGAACACATAAGAATATTTATGCTCAGGATTTATAATGATGTCCTGGTCATCCTGTCCGTTCCAGTAAATCGGATCATTGATATTTAAAGGCGTCCCTGTAAAACTCTTTATCACTTTTCTGGTATCCGCATCCATGATATCCAAACGCCAGCTATCGATAAATGGCGAGTAGTTGGTAAAGATCCTAAACTCCGCCTGACGGACCAGGATCCCATTGTGCAGGAGGATCTCTTCCGTATTTGGCTTGGCATTCGCCGAGACATCAAACATAGCAGCATTAAGCCTGGGTACCGGGCGATCACGGTTTTCTGTTAAACGGATCTTTTCATTGAAGAACACCGCATCCTTGCTCTTCGTTTGGCTCTCATCGATATTTACTCCGAAATTAACCTTGGTGATTGAACCGGCAGTGATATCCACGATCACCGCTTTATCAGTGGTTAAATACGCCCCCGGCGGCAAGGTGTGTTCATCCAACCTGAATAGATGACGGCCGGGTAATAGTCCCGGGATATTGAATTGCCCGTTCTTATCTGTCGTGATTACTGTCCCGTCTTCCATGACGATCTGCACATTAGGTACGGGTTTATCAACAATAGTCTCGTGGGAAATGGGGTCATAATAGGGAGGTTTCTGAATGCCGCTTTCATCCCAATCAAAAAAGACCTTCCCGATCACGTCCCCTAGATCAAAGACAGGATCCGGAATGATCTTGACCGATGCCTGGGCCGGATTAGAGATGACCATACCGGTGATATACCTGGCCGTCGCTGTATTCTGATAGGTCCCCATCGTCACCCCGCTACCTATGACCAACTGGTATTGCAAAATAACGGTTGTGGAAGGGAGCACTGTTCCTATATTAAAAAGCAAAGGCCTCTGGCCGCTGGGTTCACTGGTGGGAGCGCTGTTCAATAAAACACGGTCCTTAATATATTTAAACCCGGGAGGTATTTGATCATTAAGGTAAACATTGGTAACAGCATCAGTCGACGAAAGATTCTGGATATTGACCGTATACATGACAATGTCCCCGACACTACCTTCTGATTTATTGGCATTCTTTGTAATGTGTAATAATGTGGCGTTACCATCCATGGGCTGGTCAAGCTCAAAGACCTGACTACCGACGGTAAATGTCTGACCTTTAGAACCGGTAGCTACGCTGCGGCCGGCAGGAATCGTGGCCACGATGGAAGGATAGGTGTACCCCGAAGCTGAAACATTAATGTAATACTGGCCTGCCGGCGCCAGATAGCTGTAAAAGCCATCCGCAAGAGTAGTAAACGGATTGCCGGGCGGATTGCCGGCAGTACAAACTCCTCCGGTACAACAATTCCCTGACATATCACAGCAGGTCCCTGTTGCCGTACAAGACTGGATCCCCGTCGTGGCAGGCTGTTTTGTAGTGGCATTATAAAGAGTGACGACAGCCCCTTGAATAGGCAGGTTAGTGACGGAGTTATAGACCACACCAAAAGGATCTGTTAAAGATACTTGGATCAATGGACTACTGGCTGTCTCAGTACTTCTTGTCCCCACCGTTACTGAAAGATAGTTGGTGCTACTGGGCAAGGGCGTCGTTAAAGTAACGGAATACGTGCCACCAGCAGTGACCGTACCGCTGCCGGCCGTCAAAAGCAAATTGCCATTGGCATCAAGTGCCTGAACGGTCACCGGTTGATTGGCCGCCCCCTGCCCAACCACCGTCGGTGTACTGCCTATGATAAACTGGGTGTTAGCCGAGTTAGTAATGGGTACACCGTTAAGTTGAGTAATATCAGGGACCTGATTCGTTGTCGTCGTCGCAGCAACATTTATCCCAGTGATATCGCCGGGAGCTGTTGTCGCGACGGTCAGATAAGGCGTCAGGCTGTTGGGCACCGTCGTGTTGACCACCGACGGCAACTGAGACGTGATCGTCAAACCTGTTTTAGCCTGGTCTTGTCCCAGCACCACGCGGAAGTTCCCATTAGCGTCCGCCTTGGCCGTGGCCACTAAATCACCGGCGATATCCCTTATATAAACAGTTGCATTGGCGGTCGCTATACCGATCATCGTCGGTGTCGGCCCTACGGTAGTCCCATTGGCCGGAACATTAATGACAAGGGTCGAGAAGATCCAATTGGCATTATTATGCCCGGAATTCGTACAATTCAAGCAGGTGACCGTATTGGTCAAAGCATCCGAATCTTCCACATTAAGCTCACCCACACTCTGCGGCCCGTTAGGGAAGGTAATGCTCCAGGGGCTGCCTGTGGTCGTGGAAAGAAGAGAGATCAAATTACCCGCCAAGGCAGAAAAGTTAAAGGAGTTAGTGACCGTTTGGTCACTACCGGCAGTAAAATCAATAGTCTTACCTGCCGCAGTAGAATAAAAATCATAAAAAGTCGTGTTACCTGTGATCGTAGCTGTGGTTGTGGTCGTAAGGGTGACTGCACCTGAAGAATTGTTAAAGGTCCCGTTATTGGTCCAGTTGCCTCCCACCGTAAAGGTTGAATTCGTAGTCCCCGGAGGAGCTTTCAAAATACCGTTGGCCGCGATAGTCACTGCCCCGGCATCAGCAATACTACTGGCAACACTGGAAGCATCCAATGTCCCTGAAGTCACTGAAAGATTTCCGTTGATAGTAATCGCCCCATTGGTTGTAAATGTATCACGGTCTGCGGGAGCGGCATTAGCATCATTGATCGTTAAGTTATTAAATGCTACCGCAGAACTGCAGGTCAGAGGAGAAATACTGCTGCAAATAGTGATCGGAAGCGTTGCCGGAGAACTCCCACCCTCTCCGACATACTCGACAGTTCCATGGGTTGAATCCATGGTCAGGGTCACCGTCTCATTACCGTCGAGGATCAGGGTGCCGTTATTATTAAACGTGCCTGCACCCAGAGGAGTCACTGTTAAATTAAAACCGTTAAGGGTCAGGGTTGCGGTTGATGCGGATGGGCCGCTACCGATGGTCAAATTACCCAGTGTCACATTGGAAGTCAATACCGGCTCATAGGTCGTGCCTCCGGGGATGATGACCGTGTCTCCGGCAGTGGGCAGCTCTCCTAAATTCCAATTGGTCGCGACATTCCAATTCGTTTGGGTGGCTCCTGCCCCTGTGCCTCCGACCCAGGTAAAGGTCGCATTGCCAAACGACCAATTAGTATTGTTCTGGGTAGGTGAACTTACAGAAGCGTTACGCCCGACCAGTAAAAGACCGCCGCTGGCATTGGAATCGATCACATTGACAAAATTGATCGCCTGTACGCCGCCGCTGCTTAAAGCAATGAACCCCTGAGTGCCTGTAGTGGAAGTGGTAGTACTATTGATCGTCAACAGATCCGTCGCGTTAAATCCGCTCATTACCACACTGTTCTTGAAAGTCTGTAAAGCACCGCTGGTGGCATCAAACGTTAAAGTCTCGGGTGTTGGGGTAGTAATGGTTTTGGAAAATTGATAAAATGTAGTGGTCCCTAAAACGCTTTGATTGGTCCCGTTGAAAGTAACCAAACCGTTGTCATGATTAAACGTCCCGCTATTACTCCAATTGCCGCCCACCGTAAATGCGGTATTGCCCGTCGATGCGGGAGCATTGAGAATGCCACCGCTGATGATCGCCACATTGCCTGTAACACTCACGGTATAACTGGCGTTAGAGGCGTTAAATGTACCGGAGCTCACCGTCAAATTACCGTTAACAGCCACATTCCCGTTGTTAAGGAAAGTATCCTGATGGGTATTGGTATCATTTATGGTCAAATTATTGTATACTGGAGTATTACTGCCGTCGATCACCAAAGGAACATTGACAGATGAGCCTCCGCCTTCTCCGACATACTCAAATGTACCGTGCGTTGAATCCATGGTCAGGGTCAAGGTTTCATTACCCTCCAAGATCAGCGTACCGTTATTGTTAAACGTACTGGGACCCACGGGCGTTACCGATAAACTGTAACCGCCAAGCGTCAAGGTTGCAGATGAAGCGGAAGGTCCGTTGCCGATGGTCAGATTAGTCACCGTCACCGCGGAGAATAGCGCCGGTTCATTGGCTGTACCGCCAGGAATGACAACTGTATCCTGGTCTCTGGGCACAAATCCCTTGTCCCAATTAGCAGGAATATTCCAATTCGTGGGGTTCCCTACTGCGCCTCCGACCCAGGTCAATGTACCTCCTCCAAAATTCCAGTTTGTGTTGTTACCGGAATCATGTGAATTGTTGGGTACCAAGGTCACTTGTGCCGGGAAGACGCCCGCATAGGAATCCTCAACATCCAGGTCATTGAGTACCTGCAGCCCCCCGGGATTTAAAGCAATATGGGCCTGAGTGCCAAGAGAAGTACTGCGGATCAACAAATTGTTAGTGCCATTACCCTGCAGCGTTAAAGTATTTGTGATCGTTTGTACGGAGCCAATAGTGGCATCAAAAAACAACGTGTACGGCTGGCCCGGAGCCGCGCTGGCAACGGTCTTGTTCAATTGATAGAAGGTCGTTGTCCCCAAGATGGTCTGACTGGTACCATTTAAAGTGACTGTACCGCTGGAATTCGTAAACGTTCCACCGCTGTGATCAAAGTTTCCGGCAATGGTAAAGCTTTTGCCCGTTCCCGGGGCTGTAAAGATACCTGCGGAAATATTCACAGCCCCATTCGCAGTGATATTGCCGTTAGTGGCGGTCAAAACACCATTAGCACCATTTTCAGACAATATGCCGCCGACAGTCAAGGTATCGGTATTTGCTGAAATATCCAAGGCGCCTGAAGTGACCGTTACATTGCCGACGGTATTCAACGGACTGCCGGGGGCAGTAACGAAGGTGTCTCTGGTCGTATGGGTATCATCAATGACCAAATTATAATAATCGGTCGCTCCGAAATCCCTGATCGTCATCGGATTACCTGAGCCGTCACCGATATAGGTAAATGTGCCCGGGTTGCCGATATCCTGCGTCAAATTAAGGGTCTCATTACCCTGCATGATCAAGTTGCCGCTATTTGAAAATACACCGACGGCCGGCAACACAAGGGCCACGGTTAAATTCTGACCGCTTAAGGTCAAAGAAGCGTTGGCTGGTATGGTTAAATTACCGACGGAAACCGCCTGACAGGTATAAGCATGACCGGAAGGACAAAGGTCCGGTTCGTACAATACTGGCCCGGCAACTGGCTGGATCAAGACCGTATCCCCGGCAGCAGGTACAACGCCCTTATCCCAGTTGATCGGATTCTGCCATTCTGTTGATGTCCCGCCGATCCATGTGATGGTGGTATTACCAAAAGCCCAATTCGTATTATCATAAGTAGCAAAATTTGAATGATCAGGGGAATTACGTCCTAAAAGTTGTACACCACCGGAGGCGTTGGAATTATTCACATCGACATAGCTGATCGTTTGAGAGCCTCCGGCTTTTAAGGCAATATTGGCCTGGGTCGTGCCCGTCGTGCTGTTGATCGTCAGGAGTTGAGAACTGGCGCCCTGCATCGTCAAACTGTTGGTAAACGTTTGTGTGCCGGTAGTATCAAAAATAAGTGTCGCGGCACCGGCATTGACTTTGGAAAAGCCATAAAACGTCGTCGTGCCAAGAACATCCTGAGTACTACCCGTGCCGCCGCCCAGCGTCACCAAATCTGTCCCAGGTGTAAATGCGGCGGTGTTTTCCCAATTGCCGTCCACGGTCATGTTCTGGCTATTGGCATTGAAGGTCCCTGCGGTATTGGTGAAATTCTCGTTAATGGCAACTGCGTTACTGTTTAATTGCACCGTACTGGCGGTATTATGGGTAAGATTGTAAAAAGCATCCGATGGTCCTGCTCCGCCGCTGTTGAGGGTTTGTGTGCCACTTGTCCCGTTAAAGGTGACCGTGCCTGTTCCCGAGTTGAAAGTGCCTGAATTGGCCCAATTACCGGTTAATGCGATAGGCCCCGTCGTAGTAGAAAGAGTCCCGGCGTTAGTGATATTACCGGGAACGGTCAATTGTCCCGTATGAAGATTTAAAACAGAACCTGCGGGTATCGTGATCCCCTGGGCCCATGCCTGAGATGGGATAAAGGCGGTCAGTATGATCGTGGCAATGATCTTTTTAAATCTATCAAACAGCTTCATTTAGGTAGACTCCGTCCAAAATAAAAGAATTAGCACTCTATTTTATTTTAATAAAGGGAGGGTAACAACAAATCTTTAATATATTTTATATAGATAGAAAAACGTAACTACGCCTAGGGTAAGAGGCTAAAGAGGGAAGATTGAACCTATAAAGAAAAAAACTGAACTTTATTGGGAACTTAAGAAATTCTGCCTTTCCTGGGCCAGTTTCGCCAAGAAAGCCAATTTCTCACCCTGCTGTTTGGATACAAACGTTGCAAAAATAGCGTCTTCATTAGGCGGAGTTGGAATCGACGATGTAGACAGGCCTTTGCGCTGAGCATCACTTATATCTTTCAATCTCTTAAATCGTCGTTCCTGTTTGGCGACAATGGCCGCATTGGCTTTGATAAAAGCCGATCTGTCAGATGCCTGTTGCCCAAAAAAATCAGCAGCCTCAGAATTTTGTTGATTATTAAAAGCTGTCAGCGCGGCATTTGTTGGTTGGGTTGCCCCAAAGGATATTTGGGGTAGAAAAACCAATATCAAAAACGACCCTAAAAGTATATTCTTCATATATGTCTCCTTCTAAAAGATTACACGGATGCAACACTTTCTCAACTTATAAAAATTATATCAAACAAATAGATAAAAAGAGTCGATTTCTGAAATATTTTTAAATAACAACCGCTAAATAATATCCCACTGCGTTCCGTCGCTGACAATGGTGTACGATTGGTACTGCAAAGTAGTGGTGACAGAATTCTGGCCGTCGATCAATTCGGAAGCATTGGCCTGGATAATGACGGAATTAGCAGAAGAATCGATCTTCTTAATAATATATTCACGACCGGGCACGCTAGCCACCGCCGGCAGGGTGATGGTCACGCTTCCGCTGTTCGCATTGACAAGGATCACATAATCATTGGCTGATGCTAAGTATGCGCCAGTTTTGGTCACAACCGCCGAGGCCATGGACCCTTGGATACTCAACGTAGATGAAGTCACCCATGTGCCGATGCCGACATTACCGCTCATGACATTCAATGCCGCGCTTGGTAACCATGTGCCGATACCCACATTGCCGTTCATCACAACTAATCCACCGCCGGGTATGGACGTGCCGATGCCGACATTATTACTTCCCGTCGTGGTATAGACATTGCCGCCGGAAACGGTCCAACCTGCGATCCCTCCTGCCGATGACCATGTCGCATCTCCAGCTGTATCACTGGCAGTTAATACATACCCCACCAATGGGGATTGGCTGCTCATAGTAAAGCCCGTCATGCGCACGGTGCCGGTGACGTCCAGCACTTGGCCGGGGGTCAAAGAGCCGATGCCGACATTGCCCTGAACGATCATCCCGCCATTAGGTGCTGAGGTTTGAATAAATGAGGATGATTGGTTTGTCCCGATACCAATATTACCAACCACGGAAAATGTATTATTCTGACTATTCGAGCCCCAGCTTCCTATGC
>Ga0302319_10006877_pt1 | contig 22478 bp, 14 predicted proteins | sample Bog_T0_2_FD_203319 | JGI IMG/M metagenome (GOLD analysis project Ga0302319, IMG submission 203319) | Peat permafrost microbial communities from Stordalen Mire near Abisko, Sweden - Bog_T0_2 | ecosystem: Environmental > Terrestrial > Soil > Wetlands > Peat | place: Sweden: Abisko, Stordalen Mire... | reverse complement strand
TATCGGGGTAGTTGGGGCGGAAGAACTCATTCAGACGCTGGAGATCGAACTCCTGCTGCTCAATCGCTTTATTGATCCCGTTCAGTTGTTCGTTCTGGCGGGCGGCGGTGCTGTTGGGCAGGGGAACATTGTCCAGCTCTTCGTTCATCGAAGTATTGAGCTTGAGCTGGTTATCGAGATATGTAATGTGAGTTTCCAGTGTGACCCGGTCGTTGGCGAGGCGGTTCAGCTCCTGGTTGATGCTGCCAACCTGGCCTTCGAGCGAGCGGAGCTGCTCGATATTCATGCCTTCCTGCTCGGGCAGGCGCCCTTCGTTCTCCTGGCGGAATTTAGTCAGCGCGTCCTGCTGCTTTTCGAGGTTTGCCTTGGCTTGGGCGAGTTCATCGCCGACAAACTCCTGCAGAGTGTTCTGCTGGTCGCGCTGGGTGGTGGTGCTTTCCTGGATAAAGCGGGTGATCAGAGCATTGACCGTGTCCTGCGCGCCCTTCTTGGTGGCGTACTGGAATGAAATCGTGAAGATGGATGCGCCCTTTCGGGTGTTCATGTCCTGATTGATCTGGATGTGGATTGCCGAGCGCATTTCATCCTCGACATCTTCCATCGGCTCTTTTTTGCGCAGATCGGGATAGAGATTCAGCCGGGGGTCGTTGATCAGAGTGGCCAAACTCTGGCGGCTGGTGATGTTAGACTGCATCTGCTGAATGCGGTCGTTGAGTTGCTGGGTCACAGTGGACTGAACCACGCTTTCGGAAATCTGCGAAGGCGTAATCTGCATTACCGCCTGCGCCTGGTAAACATTGGGAAGGCAGAAGGCGATGACCACGGAGATGACCAGGCCGGCGAAAGTCGGACCGATAATCCACCCGGAGTGGCGCCGGGCCACGTTGATGTAGTCCTCAAGATCGAGGGGACGACGTGAAACCGCAATGTAAGGCTGAGCCGCTGTCATAGCAATAACGCTCCGTTACTCTTTAACGAAGATCCGATCTCCGTTCTGAAGCAGAATGTTTTGTTCCATGTGCTTACCCTGGCTGACCTCGTTGAAGTTGAACATGATCTTCTTGTCGCCGCGAAGGACATAAATGTGTTTCTTGTTCGCGAAATCATGGAAGCCGCCAGCGTTGGCAAAGGCATCCAGGATGGTCATCGGGCCGAGAAGGGGAAATTCACCGGGGCGATTGACGCCCCCGAACATGTAGTATTTCTTACTGTTGACGCGCGCCACCTGGACATTGACTTCGGGAGGCTCCGTGAAAACGCTTGTCGCAAGCAGATTGCGGATCACGCGCGTCAGCTCTTCTTTGGTAAGTCCATCGCCGCGAATCTCACCGAGAAGCGGCATCGAGATCATGCCATCCGGGCCCACTTCGAAGAAACCGCTCAGGTTGGGCGCGTTCCAAACCTTGATATCGAGGACATCGAGCGAGCCGATTACATATGGCTTACCGATTGTGGTGTAAGGAGCCGACGCGTCTTTGGCGGGAAGGGTTCGCGGGGGATTCGCGGAAACGCCGGCGTTCGTCGAGGCGGCGTCGACAGGCAGGGGAACCTTCGAACTCAGGTCTTTGGAGGCCGGAATGGCGACTGGAGCCGGAGGCAGGTTTTTAGGGTCCGGGTGGAACGCCAGGTCCATTGCGGCAGCTGCCGCTTCCGACTCCCCAGGTTTATCTTTTTCCGGCGCCGCTTTCTCATCCGGCGCCGGCTTTTCATCCTGCGCCGGCTTTTCTCCCACTACCACCGGTCCGGCGGGAAGGGTAGGGGGCGCGGCAGTCTGCCCGATGCAAAGCGATGCGCTGAACAAGGCGGACGCGCAGATAAGGGCGGGCAAAGTCCCGAGCAAACGAAACATACTCACCTTAAATCCTAGCAGGGGAAAAGACGTTAAAGAATATACTTCGGTTAACACACGGGAGATAATCCTATGGGTTGGGTTGGAGGGATGATGCAGCACAAATACTTTCTGGCAAAAACGGATCCGGAAACCTATTCTATCGAGGATCTTGAGCGCGACGGGCAAACGGTCTGGGACGGGGTAAAGAACGCTCAGGCGCTGCGCGCGATTCGAAACATGAAGGCCGGCGATAAGGTCTTTATCTACCATAGTATGGGGGATTCGGCTGTGGTCGGAATGGCGCAGGTAACAGGCGACGGCCGCCCCGATCCGAAGGATGCGAAGCTGGCGGTGGCGGACTTTCGGTTCGCCGGTAAGATCGAGCCGCCGGTCACGCTCCGGGAAATCAAGGAATCGGGGGAATTCGGGGACTGGGCCCTGGTGAAACAAAGCCGGCTTTCGACGATGGAAGCGCCCGACAAATTCGCGGGATGGGTGAAGAAACTGCGCCCGGCCGCGAAGGTTTGAACCCGCCATGAGATTCAGCCTGCGATGAAGCGCCTGAGTGCGGCGCCTGCCTGTTCGAATTCGCTGCCGAGGCCGGAAAGAAGTTCCCCCGCCATTTGAATGTCGCCTTCCCGCATGGCGGCCTCGATTCGGGACGCGATGCCGCTCATGGAGTCTCCGCTGACGTTGGCCGCGGCGCCGCGGATGGAATGAGCGAGCAGAAGACCGCCGGAGGTGTCGGCGCTGCCAATCGCGTCCGATAAAGCGGCAAGCTGCGCGGGCATGTCGGTCAGGAAGCGGCCGACCAGACGCCGGGCCAGGTCTTCGTCGCCCATCAGTCGCTCAATCAGATCCTCCGGCTGAAATACGGCGGGCGCGCCGCTCGGTTCAGCCGCCGGTTCGGGCGGCAGCGTGGCTTGCGGAACGGGTGCTGAGGTCAGACTGCCGAAACTGCCCGCCGTGTATCGCTCAAGGAGGGCTTCAAGGGTCGCTGCCCGAATGGGCTTCGAGATGTAGTCGTCCATTCCCGCCTGCAGACACTTTTCGCGGTCCCCTGCCAGAGCATGAGCTGTCATCGCAATGATCGGGACCGAGGGGTTGAGAATATCGGACGAGGCGGGGTCTCGAATGATTCGCGTCAGTTCATAGCCATCGAGTCCGGGAAGCTGGCAGTCGGTGAGAACGGCGGCGTAGCGGTTTTTGGCCAGTAATGCGAGTGCGCTGTGCCCGTCGCCGGCAACATCGGCCGGATAGCCCAGATTTTCGAGGATGCCCAACGCCACTTCCTGGTTGACCGGGTTGTCTTCGACAAGCAGGAGTCTGCGGCTGCGGCGCGGCGAGAGGTCTTTAGCGGTTGTTCCTCCTGGCTGAGGAAGGCCGCGAGGACCGTATCCCTGAAGCGACGCCAGACAACCGCCCAGTTCCCCCTGCTTGACGGGCTTGGTAACGCGTCCGTCGAGGCCTGGAATCTGCCATGCCGCGTTCTCGGAGGACTGTCCGAGGTCGGTCATAAGCACGATTTTCAGGTGCCTGGTGGACGAGTTCGAGCGGAGGGTCTGAGCGAGACGGTCTCCCGGCATACCGGGCATTTCCATATCGATCAGCACTACATCGTACGGAGCGTCGCAGCCGGACTCGATTTGGGTAAACGCTTCGATTTTGGCAAGGGCTTCGGCGGCTCCGGCCGCCTCATCCGAGTGACAGCCCCAGTAAGCGAGCAGCCGGGTCAGCAGGGCGCGGCTGGCCGCGTTGTCATCGACGACAAGGACACGAGCTCCGGTCAGCGAAAGGGCTCGCGGGCGTTTCACTTCGGGCTGGACCGGCAGCGTCGCGGTGAACCAGAACACAGAGCCCTGTCCCTCAATGCTTTCGAAGCCGATGGCGCCGCCGAGCATCCGAACCAGGCCGGAGACGATGGAGAGCCCGAGACCGGTTCCGCCGAACTTTCTCGCGGTGGAAGCGTCGGCCTGTGAGAATGGCTGGAAGAGCAGGTGCCGCCGGCACTCGGGAACGCCGATGCCGGTATCGGCCACTTCGAATCGCAGAGTATCCGGCCCGGATTCTTCCGGGCTGCAGGTGACCGAAAGCGAGATGTGTCCCTGTCCGGTAAACTTGACCGCGTTTCCGACCAGATTGGCGAGAATCTGGCGCAGACGATTGGGATCGCCCTGAAGGCGCGTGGGAACGCCCGGATGAATATGACAGAGCATCTCGACGCCTTTCTCCTGCGCCTTGATGCCCATCAGATCCGCAATGTCTTCGACCAGTTTCCGGAGGTCGAAGGCGGTGACTTCAAGCTCCAGCTTACCGGCTTCTATTTTCGAAAAATCGAGGATGTCGTTCAGAACGGCCAGCAGCGCTTCGGCGCTGTCGCGAAGGGTCTCGAGCCGGCGGCGCTGCCGGGGCTGCAGTTCGCTGTTGAGAAGGAGCCCGGCCATTCCGAGGATGCCGTTCATGGGCGTCCGGATCTCATGGCTCATGGCGGCCAGAAAAGCGCTCTTGGCCCGATCCGCGTTTTCCGCCGCTTCCTGCGCCCGTTTGCGCTCGGTGATATCCGCCATGACGCCGACCAGAACGCCGCTCCCCCCACATTCGATCAGCCGAAGAGAGGTTCTGAGCCAGACGGCTTCGCCGTTGATGGCGAGCATTCGGTGCTCGAACCACTGGGGCTTGCCGGAATCTGCAGCCAGGGCGCATCTCGATTTCACCAGCTCGCGATCCTCGGGATGAATGCGATCGATCCAGAAACCCTTCGTGCCGGTCCACATGGCGGCGGGATAGCCGAGGAGCGCCTCGGCTTCACAGTTCACGTAGCTGAATTCCAGAGTATCGGCGCTGCAGCGCCACAGAACAATCTGCGCGGACTCGACCAGTTGCTGATGACTGCGCTCGCTCTGTTCCAGTTCGAGCGCCTGGGCAAGCATGCGGCGATCGACTAACAGAGTCAGGATGGAAAGGCCGGAAACGATGAGAGCGGCGACGGCGATGCCAACTGCGCCGAGCAGCGAGATCCGGACGCAGTTCGTCAAATCGGCCGGAGGGAGCGCGGAGGGATCCCCGCTCGTCATAAAGGTCACCGCCGCCATCCCGATGTAGTGCGTAATCGGGACGCCTGCGCCCAACAGAATTGCAGCGCAGTTCCGCCTCCACGGCTGCGTGCGCGATTCGGCCTTCGCGGGAAACGCCAGCCTAAGAGCGCCGTACGAAGAGAGAATTGCCGCGGCGAGCGAAAACAGAACCGGGCCGGTCGAGTACTGGCACATAGCCGGAAGGCGCATTGCCTCCATGCCGCCATAGTGCATCACGCCAATTCCCACCCCCATTATCAGGGCGCCGCGCCAGGTGTTCCAGGTCCCGGTTTTCTCCCGGCCGACTCTGAGCAGCGCCACTGCAACTGCGAGTACGGCCGCAAACCAGGACCCCAGAACGGTGGGCCAGTGATACCAGACCGGAACCGGAAGCAGATACGCCAGCATTCCGACGAAATGCATCGACCAGATGCCCAAACTCATGACGACGGCAGCGCCGGTGAGCCAATACATGCGCGCCGTGCCGCGCGAATTTGTCACGCGCCAGCACAGATCTACGGCGACCCAGGCCGCTAACAGCGAGATTATTATCGAGAGCGCGACGAGCCGGTAGTCCCAGCTTCCAGCCAGCAGGGCTTCACGCATAACCGCGACCTGCCGGCGGGGAGGACCGGAGCGCGCCTGATGGTGGAGGCCCGACGGCTTTGAGCGTGTAATAAACACAGCGCTGATGGCGCGTCGACTCGAACTCCGGACAGAGGTTGTTGAGGGACTCCATGGAACCGATAATCAGCTGCCCGTCGCGCTCCATCCGCTGGCCGATCCTGCTGAAAAGAGAGGTGCGGTCGCGGTCGTTGAAGTAAATTGCCACGTTCCGGCAGAAGACAATGTCGAAGGTGCCGACGGAGGAAAAATCCTCCATCAGATTCAGCCTGCGGAAGGTGGCGAGGGAGCGGATTTCATCGCGGATCTTCCACCCCGCCCCAAAGGGCCTGAAGTAACGCGTCAGCGCCGACTCGCTCAAACCGCGGGCGATTTCGATTCCGTTGAAAACGCCTTCGCTCGCCGTCGCAATGGCCGCGTCGGAGATATCGGTGCCGATGATTCTGATATTGAAGCGGCTCAGGTCGCCAAGCGCCTCCTGCAGAACGATCGCGATGCTGTAAACTTCCTGGCCTGTGGAGCATGCTGCGCTCCAGATTCGGATGGGAGTGCGCGAACCGGCGCGCGCGCGGCGGTCGATCAGGTCGGGCAGGAGTTTTTGCCGGAGCAAGTCGAAAGGCGAGGAATCGCGGAAAAACAGGGTTTCCCGGGTGGTGATCTCGTTGATGACGCGGCGCCTCAGAACGCCGCTCGTATCCGCCTGAACGCGGTGGAAAAGCTCGGTAAAGCTCTGGCAGCCCTGCTCGGCCGCCATCCCGCCCAGGCGGTTCTCGATCAGATAATCTTTCGAAGCGTCGAGCGCGATCGAACAGATGGCATGGATGTGCGCGGCTACGAAGCTCCGTTCGTCTGGCCGGAGCCGGATCATCTGGCCTCCTGCACAGAGCGAATCAGAGCCGCGGCAATCTGGCTGAGCGGCAGGACCTGGTCGACAACGCCCGCCAGAAAAGCCTCGCGAGGCATGCCGTAAACGGTGGAGGTCGCTTCATCCTGGGCGATCGAGACGCAGCCGGTTCGTTTCAGGTGGCGCAGTCCGTCAGTGCCGTCGTGCCCCATGCCGGTCAGGATCGCGGCGATCGAGCGGCGGGGAAATTCGTTGGCGGCCGAACGGAAAAGAACGTCGACGGCGGGTTTGCAGTGGTTCTCGGGAGGGTCGTCGACGATGCGCACCACAATCTCTCCGGAGGGACCCGATGCAAGCTTCATATGTTTGCCGCCCGGCGCAATATAGGCGCAGCCAGCCTCGGCTATCTCCCCGTCTCGCGCCTCGTGTACGCCGATCGCGCTGCGGGACTGCAGATTGCCCGCCAGCGCCTCGGTAAATAAAGGAGGCATGTGCTGCACGATGAAGACGGGCGCGCCGAACCCGGCCGGCAGGGCGGGCAGAACCTGGGCGAGAGCGGCGGGACCGCCGGTGGAAACTCCGATGAGCACGATGGGCGGTCCGACCGCCCGGCCGCGCGCAGGGGCGGCCCGGTTCTCGACGACGCCTTTTGGCGGCGAGGGGGAGGGAAGCGGCGGCCGTCGGGGAGCCGCGCCCAGGATCTGCCGGATTTCGCGCCGCTGGCCGAAGGCCTGGATTCGAGACGCAAGACCGCTGCGTAGTTGCACCAGATTGTCTTCGCGCGACCCTCCGTCGGGTTTGGTGATGAAATCGAAGGCACCCAGCTGAAGGGCTCTCATAGTCAGTTCGCCCCCGCGCACGGTGTGGGAACTGAGCATGATGGCGCCGCTTGCGGAACCGGCTTTCTGAAGAGCCTCCAGGGTCTGCAGCCCGTTCATCTCCGGCATCTCAAGATCGAGCGTAATCAGGTCCGGCCGAAGCGCGCCGATCCGGTCGAGAGCCAGCCTGCCGTTGGACGCGGTTCCGACAACCTCGACTCCCGGAATCGCGACGAGCGCGTCGGAAACGAGCTTGCGAAACAGCGCCGTGTCGTCCACGACAAGAACGCGGAGGTTCACGCGGCGGCCCTGGTTGTCGGCTGCTGTACGGCGACCCCGGCCAATGCCGCGGACAGCATCTGCTCGGCATTGAGAAGGGCAATGGCTCTTCCGTTGACCAGATGAATTCCGCGATAGAAACAGGCCTGCTCGCGCGGTACGTTGGCGGGAACCGCGTTGGCCGCGGAAGGGTCGTATTCAATCACGTCCGCCACCCGGTCAACGAGCAGCCCGATGAACTCGCCTCGGTCCTCGACCACAAAAATGCGGCTGTCCCTGCCGAGCGCGGATTTTTCATGACCAAGAACGATGGCGGCGTCGAGCACCGTCACGATCCGGCCTCGAAGATTGATGATGCCCAGCACCGAGGGCGGTGCGTGCGGCACGCGGGTCAGCGACGGTACGCGGATCACTTCCTGCACCGTGGATGCGTCCAGCGCATAGAAAGAATCGCTCACCGCAAAAGAAGCCAGGAGCGAGGATACTCCGTCGGAAGCGCGCGGACCGGCTGCGGGGTTTCTTCTTTCGTCGTTCACAGGGCGACCTCCAGGGATTTGCGGATGCTGTCGAGAAACAGATCGCGGTCCAGTTTGACCTGATATTCGCTGACCCCCGCGGCCACGCCGCGCGCGATCTCTTCTTCTCCGGCGAGAGATGAGAGGGCGATGATCGGAAGACCGGAAAAACGGGAATCGGCGCGGATCTTTCTGGTGAGCGAGAGGCCGTCCATCCGGGGCATCTCGACATCGGTAGCCACCAGCGAAATCTCGTCGGCGTGCTCGGTAAGTAATTCCCAGGCGGCCTGGCCGTCACAAGCGGCAAAGGCGTTGTAACCCACCGACTCCACCAGGCGAAGGATCTGGTTTCTGAAGAAGTCCGAATCCTCGGCTATCAGGACCGTGGGGGTTTTAGCCGCCGCCTGGCCCTGGTGCTCCGTCACGGGCCGTTGGGTCCTTGCCGCGCGGACCTGAAGACTGCCTTCGCGGCCGGGCATACTCGCGGCCAGCTCGAAGATATCCACCATGAGAGTCGTGCGCCCCCCGAGGATGACCGAACCGGCGATGCCGGGCTGGCGAAGGGTTACCGTATCGAGGTCGGCCGCAGTTTCGATCAGGTCGAGCGGTTCAGCTGCCAGAAGGCCCAGGGGGAGTCCGGCCCGCTCGAAAACGATGACCACCCACTGCTGAGACATCTCGAGGTCCGAGACAGCGGCGATGTCCTTCAGCATGACGAGAGGCAAACTCTGCCCTTCGTACTGCATGGTCCGGCGCCCCCCCAGGTTTTCGACCCGGGACGGATCGAGCTTCTCGACGCGTTTCACCAGTTCGATCGGCACGGCACAAGGCTCGTTGGGACCGTTGTGAAAAATCAAAAGAGACTGGAGCTCACGGGTCTCCTCGCCGACTTCCCGCGAAGCCGAAGCAGCCTGAGCGCCTCCCATGCTGCCGCTTCTTTCGGCAATTCCGACGGCATCGAGAATGAGAGCCACTTCGCCGTTGCCCAGAATCGTTGCGCCTGCGTAGTCGCGGATACCCTGAAGATGGCGCCCGAGGGGCTTTACCACGATTTCCACAGTGTCGTGAAGCTGGTCGACGACCAGCCCGTATTCGGACCCGCCGGCGTCCAGCAACACGATGTTCATCGCCCGATCGGCTCCGCGCGAGTCGGGTTCGCCCAGGATATCCGCGAGCCGCAGCAGGGGAACGAGCCGGTCCCTGAGAGTCAGAATCTCGGCGTTGCCGGCTCTGTCGAGTCTTTCGGCAATCTTCGAAGCCGGAATGCGGATGAGTTCGCCCACACTCACCTGGGGGATGGCGAAGCGTTCGCCTGCCTGAGAAACCAGAAGCGAGGGAATGATAGCGAGTGTCAGCGGGAGTTTGATGAGAAAACGTGAACCGTTTCCCGGATTCGACTCGATCTCGATTTTGCCGCCCAGCTTATCGAGATTGGTCTTCACGACATCCATGCCCACGCCGCGGCCGGATACATTGCTGACCGTGCTCGCGGTGGAAACGCCCGGCAGGAAAATCAGAGCCATCTTCTCGCGGTCGCTCATCGCCTGAACCTCGGCGGCGGAGATAAGGCCTTTAGCGACCGAGGAGGCCGCAATCTTTTCCCCGGCCAGGCCTTTACCGTCGTCGGCAACCTCGATTACCACCTGTCCGGCCTGATGGCTGGCGCGCAGAGTGATTGTACCCATGGACGGCTTGCCGGCGGCGGCGCGGACGTCCGGCGGTTCGATGCCGTGATCGACCGAGTTCCGGACCATGTGGGTAAGCGGATCACTGAGCCCTTCGAGGATGCTCTTATCGATTTCGACGTCGCCGCCTTCCAGTTTCAGCTGGACGTTCTTGCCCAGATCTTTGGCCAGATCTCGAACGAGGCGAGGGAATTTGGCGAACAGGGTTCCCACCGGCTGCATGCGGGTTAAAGTCACCGCCTCCTGCAGTTCCGAAGTGACCAGACCGATGCGGTGGGCGCTCGCGCTGATTTCCCTCTGGTCCTGGCTTGCGAGAGCTTCATTGAGCTGATTGCGGCTGAGGACCAGTTCCCCGGCCAGGCTCATAAGCGAATCGAGCAGGGAAACGTTCAGACGGACGGTGGCTTCCGAGGGTGCCGGCCCGGATCCGTTCTGCGCGCGGGACTCTCCACCGTCCCCTGAGGAAGGATTTGCGGCTTCGGCTTCCGGCGCCGGCGGCGCCTTTGCAGGTTCCTTTTTTTCCGCGACCACGGGTGGGGCTTGTACGGGTGGGGCTTGTGCGGGCGGACCTGCGACGGCCGCAGGAGCGATGTCGACGGCGATTCTGATCTTCTCGCTCTCCAGTTCCATCAGTTGACTGAGATTGAATGCGTCGAGGGTGGTGGCATAGAGGACCTGCAGGACCACCGAGGGAACCTGCTCGTCGTCGAGGGTTCCGAACGTCTGAAGATCGACTGCCGAATCGAGAATTTGTCCACAGTTCATGAGCAGGCGGAAAATCGCCAGAGGCGTCTTTCCCCGGCGCTGGATGTCGTGCAGCAGGTCAAAGCCGACAATGTAAACGCGCTTGCCTGCCCGGACAGCCTGATCCAGATCGAAGGCGGTGACTTCGGGGAAGTCTTTGAGTTCCGGTACGGCGCTCGATGCGGGCTGCTCGAGCAGCGTCTGCTGTTCGGAGGTGAGGCTGCCCGCCGAGATGTTGGTGAGGGCGTTGAGAAAAACTGAGATCTCCGCATCGTTGCTGGTGCTGTAGCTGTCGATCAGATGGCTGAGCTGATCGAAAGCGAGCAGCAGAATGTTGACGACCTCCGGCAGCGGCACCAGTTGTCTCGCCCGGATCATGTCCAGTACGTTCTCGGTTTTGTGGGCCAGTTCACGTATCTTCGACAGATCGAAGAAACCCGCTCCGCCTTTTATCGAGTGCGCGGCCCGGAAAACCCGGTTGACCAGTTGCTCGTCAATGGCCGCTCCGGCCTGCTCCATCGCGAGCAGATCGGTTTCGATTGTCGCCAGGTGCTCCCTGCTTTCGGCCAGGTACTCGTGAACCAGTTCGTCGTCAAGGCTGAAGTCGCTCATACTCTCCGCTTTAAAGTCACTCCGCGCACAACGCGCCGCTTCCGCGGTCGGTGCACTTTTGTCTGCCGATCATTCGCCGTCCCTTAATCCGAGATCTTAAAGTGCCGATGCATCCGCATACTTCGGAAGAGCTCGAGGATTTCCGGGCAGACGTTAGTGATTTCCAGCGAGCCGCCCACTTTCTTCAGCGAGTTGTGGGCTGAGATCAGAAGTCCGATTCCCGCCGAGTCCACCATGCGGACTTTCGAGAGGTCGAGGACCATCTCCGCAACCCCCCGATTCATGAGGTCTTTCATCTTTGCCCTCAACCCCGTTGCCGAGGAAGCGACGATATCTTCCTCAACCCGGAAGACCTCCCTGAGCGCGATGCCTGTTTGTGTGCTTTCAGCCATGAGTGTTTTTCCTGTCGTTGAATGATTTAGTGAGTGCCAGGCTGTTGCCTGCCGAATTGAATCGAACTCGATCTGCCAGGGCCCGGTAAATCTCCATGCCTCTGCCGCTTTGGTCCAGGTCGTCGGCATCGTGGAGAAGTTGCTTCCGCCAGTCGAAACCCGGGCCCTTCTCGCTTACGGCGAGCACCATCCGGTTGGCCGTCAGCCGAACTGAGATTGAAGCGGATTTCTCCGGGTCGAGCCGGCAGCCGTGGAGCACCGCGTTCGTGAGTGCCTCGCGCACCAGCAGTTCCACGGCGAAAGCGTCCAAAGGGGAGCAAAGCCCGGCGGCAGCCTGGCGAATCTCAAGCGCCACCGCCTCGACGGCATTGAGGTCGGCAGGGATTTGGCGGCGCAATTCAAATGTGGCTTCCGCGGGCGCCCCCGGCTTCTGAAGCATTTGGGCATTCACGCGTTCACCTCGACGCCCAGCAGCAAAACATCGTCGGCGGGCGCATCCGAGCTGCGGACCGAGCTCACCACGGCATTGAGGCACTCATCAAGAGGCAGGCGCCGCTCGGCGATGCAGGCTGCGACCAGCCGATCGAGGCCGACACGCCGATCGGCGCCGGGGGCCGATTCGATCAGGCCGTCGCTGTACATGTAGAAACGGTCGCCCGCGGCAAGGCGAATTTCCTTCTTTTTCAGGGTCAGGGCGCCAAAAATGCCGAGCGGGTCGGAATCCAGTTCCACGATACGGGCATCTCCGGACGGACTCACCGTGATCAGCGGAGGATGGCCGGCGCTTACCACCGTCAGCCGCCGTGTGCGCCGATTCAGGCGGGCATAGGCTGCGGTAAGGTACTGCTCTTCGCCGAGGATCTGACGCATCACCGAATCGACACCGCGCATGGCGTCTTCCGGGGAAAAGAGCGGGTTTGAATACTGGCGCAAGAGCGCCTTTACGGCCGAGGTCAGGAAGGCCGCACTCGATCCGTGGCCGCTGATATCGGCTACGAAGTAACCGAACAGATCGTCGTTCAGCGCGATGACGTCGTAAAAATCGCCCCCCGTTTCCTCCAGAGGGTGGTAGACGATGCCGAAGCAGGCGGCCGGACAATCCGAGGGTCGAACGAGGATTGCCTGCTGAGCTGTTCTGAGTTCCTGCAGGCGGGCCTGCTGTTCGCGAATCAGGGCGCGGTTGTTCTCGCGGATACGCAGGTGCACTCGGACGCGGGCCAGCACCTCTTCTCCGTGAACGGGTTTCGAGACGTAGTCCACGCCTCCGGACTTGAGCCCTCTGACCTTACTTTTCACGTCGTCCAGCGCGGACAGGAAGATCACCGGAATATCCGAGGTTTTGGGATCGGACTTGAGCAAGGCGCAGGTTTCAAAACCCGATTCTCCCGGCATCATCACATCCAGCAGAATCAGATCCGGCGACTCGCGTTTGCTGATAGCGCGCGCGGACATACCGTCGCAAGCCGACAGGGTCTGGAAGCCCTCGGCTTCGAGAACGCTCTGCAGCAGTTCCACATTGATCGAAGTGTCGTCCACAATGAGGACCTTGACGCCGGAATCGTTCCTGACGCCGGGACGATCTTCTCCTGTCACAGCCAAATGCGGGGCAATCAGAGCCGGATCGGGTTCGATAATCGGGGCCATGGCCGGCATTCAGCGGATCTCCTTTAGACGAAAACGCACACCGAGGGGCGAGGATAGATACGGTTCGTGATTCTGCACTCAAATGACAGATCGACACCAGCCGGACGAAACTTTAGCCCTTCTCGGGGCGGACTGCCCGAATTCAGCCGCCGGACCCGCGTTCCTGACTATTTGAAACGGAAACGGGCCGCGCGGGAATATAATCGAGGCCAAACCCCGGGAAGGCCTATGCCAACGATCAAACTCACAAACAACGCTACCCTCGATATCAGTGCCTCGGCGGAGAATCAGAGTGCAACCCTGAACCGATATCTGCAGGATGCGCTTACTTTCCGGACTTCGGCGAAGTTCGATTTGAGCCCGCAATCGCTGCTCCAGTCGATCACCGGATCTTTTCCCGCCAGTTTCAACGCCACGGGCAACGGCAGTTTTGTTCTCGGCGCTACCAAACTGGGATTGCAGCCGTCGGAAGTGGCCACGTTGAACCTGCTCAAGGGCGACGGGAAGTCGGATTTCCTGAACTCCCTGAAACTGCCGGCCGATTTCGCGCCGGCGGACCTGGTGTCCTTTGCGATCAAGGGCGCTGTAACGGTCAAGGACTCGGGCTCGGTGAGCGACTTCTGTTTCGGTGTCAACGCGGGCGAGACCGTTACCATGACGAGCTATTACGCGACTGCCGCTGCGGAAACCGCCATGCACGCACTTCGCGGGGTGCTGACAGTCCTGACCATCCCGCACGACCTGGTGGATCTGGAGAGCCTGCCGCCCGGAGCCGCCTGCCGCCTGGACGCCCAAAGCTCTCTGAAGTTCTCGGCCTCCGTCTCCTGGAACCTGCTGAACAGCGCGCTTGCTTCGGTTGCAATTAGCAGCCTCCCGGACATTACGATCCAGGCGAAGGCCGGAGTCACCGTGGAGGGTTCGGCGAGCCATACCGCCGGGCATACCATCACCATGGCAAAGTCTTCCGGTGGCATCCTGCATCTGTCGGTGAGCGTCGCCGATAGCGAGGATCTTGAAACCAGCCTCACGGTTTCGGCCGGATTGACCGCTGACCTGGGCACCACGGACGCCCTGGGATTTGTGCTGGACAAAATCGGCCTCGATACCGCCGAGGAAATGAAACAGATCAGGCAGGAGTTGCCCGCCGAGGCGCAGACGCTGAGCGCCGAAATCAAGGGGGCCATTGACGGCGCGCTCTCGAATTGCCTGCAGGTTTCGCTGAAGGCCGCGCTGGACCGTTCGTCTTCCCGTAATGGCTTGTTTTTGTATCGGATCGATCTGCAGGGTCTGGACGAAACCAGCAGGCCGGCGCTGCAGGCGGCGCTGCGCGGCGATTTTTCCGCGATGACGAAGCAGGGAGCGACGCTGGCCGGCATCGAGGTGCTCAGTTCGACGGTGAGCGAAGCGCTGAAAGACACCCACAGCTTGGGGATTCACCTGTTGGGCATCTTCAACTTCTCGGCTACGAACCAGTTCCTTCGCAGCGCGAAGGTCAACCTGACTACCGGAAAGCGCGACATTGTGCTTTCCGACAAAACGATTGAAGTCGCCACCAACAGCCTGACGGACGAGAAACTGCGCGAACTGGTCCTGAAAGGAGTGACGCTCACTCTGCCCGCGGCGGCGGCGGGACCGGCCGACGGCGGTTCGCTCAATCTGGTCTTTTTCGATCATGAAGGGGCCGCGAGCCCCTCGAAACTCAGGCAGTTCATCAATGTACTGCAGACCGTGTCACCGGTTGAAGCCTCTGCGGCCGGCGCCCTGCTCCAGAGCGGCAAGCGAAGCGTTTGCTCCCTTTATCTGGGGCTGGACATCGCATCCGACCAGTGCCGTCAGCTCTTCCTCGCCGACAACAAGGCGCACGACCAGATGTTTTATATCGTGCAGTTGTGCCGCGCGCAGGCCGCCATCCTGGCCAGCGATGAAGACAGCGCTCTCCGGTTGAAGCTGTTCACGAATACGGACCTCGGATTCTGGAGGAGGCTGATCGATGAGGGGTCGGCGCCGAACATCGTTCTGGCGCTGCAGGATGCCGGGTTCGGAAGCAACTCGGAGTTCCTCGTGGCCGACGTCATTACGGCAGTCTGGTGGTCGCAGGCGATGAACGTTTATGCCGCGGCGCTGCGGGACGGGAAGCCGCTGGAGAAAGCCGGAAAAGGCGTTGTGAAGGCCGGCGATCTCGGGTTCAACGAACCGTGGCTGATTCTGGCGTTCCGGAGCATGCTGGGAAATCCCGCGCCCGAAGCCCTCTTTACAGCGCCTGGCCTCGCTAAGGTTCTTACAGCGTGAGTCAACTGAAATGTCCGGGCGACACGGGCAAACTGTATTGTTTTGCGCTAAGATTGTGATCTCAGGAAGTCTGAGTCCGCCGTATGACCCGCGCCCTACCAGTTCGCCGACGTGCGACGTGCCTCATGCTTGCCATGAGTTTGGCCTGCGCGGCGCACGCTCAACAGTATGCCTTCCAGTATTTCGGCGTTGAGCAGGGGCTGACGAACCTGGGCGTCAAGACTTTATTTCAGGACCGTACCGGATTCATCTGGGTGGGAACCGAGCATGGATTATTCCGCTACGAGGGGGTCCGGTTCCGCGAGTTCACTAATAAAGACGGGCTGCCGCCGGGAGTGACAGGGTCGATCGGCGAGGCTCCCGACGGCTCCGTGCTGCTGGGGAATTACCTGGGGCTGTTCCGATTGCGCGGCGAACGGTTCGAACAGGTCGCCCTGCCGTCGGGCGGCCACATTATCGGTTACGACAGTATTTTGCTGGACGGAAAACAGTCCTGGGTGGCAACGGATGAGGGTCTGATTTCGATCAGGATGGGCAAGGATAACAAGCTTGTGCTGCAACCCGGCCCACAGGCTCCGGAAGCGCGCCTGAAGTCGGCCGAAAGCGTGTTCGTTTTCGGCAAGACGCTGTGGTGGGGTTGCGGGGATTCGCTTTGCCGGTCGGAAGGCGGCAACGTCAGCGCGATCGGAGATGCACTTGGGCTGAGCCCCGAACCGGTCACCTCGATCCTGCGGGACCGGCAGGGCAATCTGTGGGTGGAACAAAGCCGAAAGCTGCGCGTTCTGCGCGCGGGCGCGGCGAAGTTTTCGGAACCGGATATTAAGCTGCCGAGCACGGGTATGGGCGGTCCTAAAGTAGACTCTGAAGGGCGCCTGCTGGTGCCCACCACTGAGGGTCTGGCGATCGGAGAGGGCACCGCTTTTCATCTGGCGGGCCGGGCTTCCGGGTTGCTGCCGCCCGTGTACTGCGTGCTCCAGGATCGCGAGGGTTCGGTCTGGCTCGGGCTGGCGGGCCGGGGCTTGGCCAAGTGGCTGGGCTACGGCGAATGGGAGAGTTTTTCCGCCCAGAGCGGGCTGACCGGCGAGACGGTGTACGAGATTCTCCCGGAAAAAAACGGCGTGGTCTGGGCGGGTACGGAAGCCGGACTGTTTCGCGGAGAGCACAAGGACGATAAGTGGGCCTGGTCGATCGTAAAACCGATTGGCGCGGTTCCCGTGCATACGGTGGAGATGGCCGGCGATGGACGTCTGTGGGTCGGAACAGATTACGGCGGGGTCTTCCGCTACGATCCGAAAACCGAAGCCCTGCAAATGTTCGGCGCGAAAGAGGGGATGACCAGTAAGCTGCCCTGGGCCATGCTCGTCGACCGCGAGCAGAACGTTTGGGTGGGCACGGTCAAGGGCGTTTTCAGAAAACCCGCCGGCGGGTCGACGTTCGAGTACATCCCCGATGTGACCTATCGCTGCTTCGCGCTGGCGGAGGCTCCGAACGGGGATATCTGGGCCGGCACCATGAAGGGTCTCTGGCACCTGTCGGGCGGCCAGTGGAGCTATCTGGGGGTGAAAGACGGGCTGATCGACAATGCCATCGTGTCGCTGGCGGCGGATAAGTCCGGCGCGGTGTGGGCAGGCTACCGGCTTAACGGCGTGATCACGAAAGTGGAGATCAATGGGGGAAAACCGAAACTGACCCACTACCGCCCGGCTGCCGGAAGCCCCATCAACATTACGTATTTTCTGGGCTTCGACGCGACTGACAGATTGTGGGCCGGAACGAACCTGGGAGTTCGAGTGTTCGACGCCGATGGGCGCGAAGAGCAGTTCGATCACCGCGACGGGCTGATCTGGGACGATTGCGATCTGCACGGGTTTGCGGCGGAGCCGGACGGCCATGTATGGATCGGCACCAGCGGTGGCCTGTCTCGTTTCATGCACCGGGCCGGTGCGTCGAAGACGGACCCGCCGCGAACCGTGTTCACCAGCATCGTCAGCGGCAGGACGGCGCTCGATCCGGCGGGGCATGGATTTACGGTGGACTATTCTTCTGACCCTCTGATTGCACATTTCACGGCGCTTCGTTTCGCGCACGATCGCGATCTGATCTTCCGCTACAAGCTGCAGCCTTTGTATAAGACCTGGCGGGAAACGCCGGACCGCGAGCTGCAGTTCCCCGCCCTGCCTCCGGATAATTACCGGCTGGACGTGGAAGCGAAAGACGCCACCAGCGGCTGGAGCGACCAGGCGGCATCGTTCGAGTTTCGCGTGAATGCTCCGTGGTGGAGGCAGTGGTGGTTCCTCGGCGGGTGCGCGCTGTTCGGCGCGGCGTTTGCCGGCGTGCTGCTGAAGCGCCGGAATATGCGTGAGGAAACCATCAGGCATGAGCTCGAAAACGCCGTGGCGGAGCGGACCCGAGAGCTTTCGCACCAGTATCGGCACGACGTGCTGACGGGGCTGCCGAACCGGCTGCTGTTCGGCGAACGGCTGCACCGCGAACTGCTCACCGCCAGGCGCGACGATACCCTGGTGGCTGTGTTGTTTATAGATCTCGACCGGTTTAAGCGTATTAACGATACCTGGGGGCACCAGACCGGCGATCTGTTTTTGAAGCAAATAGCCGAACGCCTGCGGATGAGCCTGCGCCCGGACGAGACGATCGCGCGCATCGGAGGCGACGAGTTTACCGTGCTGATCCCGGGACTGCGGGGAAAAGCGGATGCCTCGAAGCGGGGCTGGGAACTGCTGCGGGCGCTTGAATCGCCCATCCGGATCGAAGGCAAAAATGTATTCGCGACCATGAGCGTGGGCATCAGCACGTTCCCGGACGACGCGCTCGAAGCGGGCGCGCTGATGGCGGCTGCCGACGCCGCGATGTATCACGCCAAAACCGCCGGCAAGAACCAGGTGCAGCTGTTCGAGCCGGGTATGACGGAGGCCGCGTCTCGGCCGCAGAATATCGAAGACCGCTTGCGCGAGGCGCTCAAGAACGGCGGCTTCCGGCTGCTGTATCAGGCGCAGTACGCCATCGACGGACGGCTTTCCGGATTCGAGGCGCTGCTGCGGATCAGAGGCCATGAGAGGGACCTCGGCCCGACCGAGTTTATCCCCATAGCCGAAGAGAGCGGTCTGATTGTCGAGCTGGGCGCGTGGGTGCTGCGCGAAGCGTGTACCCAGGCGAAGCGATGGCACGATGCCGGCTTCGGAGATGTGCGGATTGCGGTGAATGTGTCGGTGATGCAGTTGGCGTTTGCCGGCTTCGAGGAGCAGTTGATGAAGATCATCGCCGACACCGGGATCGATCCGAACCGGCTGGAACTTGAACTTACCGAAACGGCTCTGGTGAAGGATACCGGCGATTCGGCGGGGCTGCTGAACCGGATTCGCAAGCGCGGGATTCATATAGCGCTGGACGATTTCGGCACCGGTTTTTCGCCCATGCAGTACCTGCATCAGTTGCCCGTGGACGTGGTGAAGATCGACCAGGTTTTTGTGCGGGATCTGGATGGGCAGCCGAGCAGCGTGCCGCTGGTCGAAGGCATGGTGAAGCTGGCCAAGACGCTGGATCTGCGGGTGGTGGCTGAAGGCGTAGAGACCCAGGGGCAGTTCGAGATTCTGCGGGAGATCGGGTTCGACGTTGCGCAGGGGAATCTGCTGTCGCTGCCGGTGCCGGTGGATCAGGCTGAAGCACTGCTGCGAAGCGGGGTTCTGGCCACGGTTTAGCTATCGGATGGGCGGCTTCGCCGTAGAGGGCGGAGTAGGCTTTCCGTCGATCGTGGACGGTTCCATCAATTCCACTCGCGAGCCATCGGCGTCGTAGAGGTTGACCTGCCGCTTGCGATTCACGCCGACTTTGACTTCGTCCATTTTGAAATCTTTTGAAGCGGGCCGCGCTTTCAGGATGGCGGCGGCCTTCTCGCAGCTGGGAACTTCGAGTGCGAGATGGTTTCTGGTGCCGTATCGCTCCGGCTCGGGTTTGACGCCGTGGAGCATCCACTCCAGGTAGTCCTTCCCTTCGGGTACGCACATATTGATCCAGCTCAAAGGCTTGTCGTCGCCGCCGCCGCCGCGCCAGATTTCCTCGAAGCCGAGAATGCCGCGGTAGAAATTCGTGGCCGCCTCAACCGACCCGACCAGCACGCCGACGTGCGGTATATGGTCTGAAATCCGCGTCGAGGGCAGGAAGTTTCCCTTCTCCAGCGCGGTCCAGCTGTCGGGTTGGTACTCGACGATCTCGACAATGTTCCCGTCGGGATCGACGATGTTGTAGTTCTTATTCCCGGTCATCCCTTTGCCGACTTTATCGGGAACTTTGACGCCTTTCTCCGCGAGGTAGCCGCGCATGGCTTCGGCGTTTTCGGTGTAGAACGAGATGTGATTCAGCATCATGTCGCCGCGCGGCTTCTCGGTGAACAGCTCGATGTACTGAAAGTCGTTGATCTTGATGAACGCGATGCGGACGGCATCGCTGTCGTTCTGTTTCAGGTTGAAGCATTCCTGGTAGCCCAGCAAGTCGGTCCAGAACTCGCGGGCCTTCGCGAGGTCGGAGACGTAGAATGCGATGTGCGCGATTCCGAGGATCCGGGGACGGGGCGGATCGGCTGCGTTCAGGTGCGGCGAACTCAGCAACAGGAAGGCTGCCAGGGCGTTGAGGCGCGTCATAGTCAAGTCCATGATAGACCGAACAGGGTAATCCTTGACTTGCGCGGGGTTTAAAGATAAGATTCCCTCTAAGCCATTCGCTGGCCCCCCGTCCCCTCTGGGCTCTCAAGTCCGCAGCCCTTGTTTCGCGACGTGTTTCTCGTCGCTCCCTTCAAAGTCAAAAACAAATAAGGAGTGTTAGCACTCCGGGAGATTTCTGCCACATGGCGCTTTCACGCACAACCACCGAGTCATTGATTGAAAGAGGGTATTCGCGGCGCAACATCGCGCGGATTGCCCTGGGCGCGACCGCTGCGATTCCCTTCTTCAGCGAGTTCGCACAGGCGCAGCAGGCCGCCGCGCGAGCCGGTCGCCAGCGTCCGGCTTACGATCCCGACGCGGTCGTGATCACCTCGAACGAGAACCCCATGGGGCCGAGCCAGGAAGGCATCGAGGCCATGGCAAAAGTGGGCCCGCTGGGATGGCGGTATTCACCGCGGGGAGAAAACCTGGAGTTTGAATCGCTGCTGCTGAGCACAGAGAACGTGAAGGCGGGCTATGTACAAGGCTATCCGGGATCGAGCATTCCGCTGGCGAACTGCGCTCCGGCGTTTACTTCGCCCACCCGAAGCTGGGTGATGGGCCAGCCCGGTTATGGAAGCGGCGCCGGCCGATTCGTCGGCAACAAGGTGGTGAAGGTTCCGCTGCGCAAGGATTTCTCGCACGACGTGGAGGCGATGATCAAGGCCGACCCGAACGCGGGCGCTTTCTACATCTGCAACCCGAACAATCCCACCGGCACGCTGACGTCAAAGAAAGACTTCGACTACATTCTGGCGAATAAGAAAAAAGACGCCGTGCTGATCATCGACGAGGCCTACGTGCATTTCGCCGGGCCGGAGAACATGTCGATGGAGTACGTCCGGCAGGATAAGGATGTCGTGATTCTTCGGACCTTCTCGAAGATCTACGGGATGGCCGGATTGCGCGCGGGTGCGCTTTACGGGCGTCCGGATCTGCTGGCCAGGGTTTCCGAATACGGGACGGGCGGGAATCTGCCGGTCACCGCGACGGCCTGCGCGGCCGCGAGCATGAAGGTCGGCCCGAAGCTGATGCAGGAGCGGCTGGCAATCAACAAGAAGAACCGCGAACTGGCTTATGAGCACATGGATAAGCTCGGGGTGACCTATACTCCGTCGATGTCGAACTTCTTCATGATGTCGGTGAAGGGCATGACCGGCGCGCAGGTGGGCCAGGCCATGGCGGCGAAGAAGATCATGCTGGCCGGAAACCGGTGGCCGGAATGGCCGCAGCATATCCGGGTCACCGTTGGCACCTACGAAGAGATGGGCAAGTTCAACGCCGCTTTGTCGCAGGTTTTGAAGGAAGGCCCCGCCACGCAGGCGAAGGCCGGTTAGTCTCTCAGCTTCAGATAAACAGAGGGCAGACGAAGGCGCCTGGCCCTCATCCCAACCGGGGGACACGCCGGCGTACAATTCGAAGTTGATTTTTCCGGGGGCCCGGCCTCCGTCGAGTGAGACTCGACTCTGCACGCTGAGAGCACGCTGAGAGCGTGCGCCACATTATTACTATGAGGAAGTACGAAAGGCCTGGGACGTGCCGGGGGAGGCGCGTCTCAGGCCATCGGAGAACGGGGTGGAAAGGTTGCCCAGACCTTTTCGCCTGATCGGCCGCCCACCACGGCGGCCTGTTCTTCACGACCAAACAGTACAACGAGATTCTGCTCTCGCAACCCGGAATCCTTCCAAAGCACAGAAAACAGGATGTCGATTCCTGAAAATAGTTGTGACCGCACTTTTCGAGGTCTACTGGGTCAGGGTCAGGTAGAGGAGCTTTCCGTCCCGTTCGATTTGCAGGACGAGGGGGTCTATGGGTTTGAGGCGGTCTAAGGCGGCGCGGAGCGCTTCGAGAGTGGTCACCGGGGCGTTGTTGACGCTGTAGATGACATCGCCCAGCTTGAGTCCTCCATCCCCGCTGTAGTCGCTTTCGCCGGTTCGGGCGGCGACGATGATGCCATAGGGTTTGCGGGTATCCGGCATGGCGGGACCCAGATCGTTGGTAATAGCTACACCGACGATGCCGAGCCTCGACACCTTATTGAGTTCCGGCTTCACGAGGTCGAGGAAACGGAAAGGATCGTCATCGCGCTCGGCGACTTTTACCTGAGTCCGGATCTTCTCGGTATCCCGCAGGATTTCGAGGTCCAACATCTGATTGAGCCGGGCGCGATAGAGGGCAACCTGGAAATCGCGGGCGCTTTCCATCGGTGTGCCGTCGAGCGAGAGCACGATATCGGCGGGCTGAAGGCCTCCGGCGGCTCCGGGACCGTCGGGCGTTACATCGGAGAGGATCACGCCCCAGGTTTGCGTGAGGCCCAGGCCGGCGGCGAGTTCGGGCGTGATGCTCTGAACGGAGACGCCGATCTCACCGCGGTGCACGTGGCCGTCTTTTCGGATCTGATCGTAGACGTTT
>Ga0302319_10006874_pt1 | contig 22480 bp, 22 predicted proteins | sample Bog_T0_2_FD_203319 | JGI IMG/M metagenome (GOLD analysis project Ga0302319, IMG submission 203319) | Peat permafrost microbial communities from Stordalen Mire near Abisko, Sweden - Bog_T0_2 | ecosystem: Environmental > Terrestrial > Soil > Wetlands > Peat | place: Sweden: Abisko, Stordalen Mire... | reverse complement strand
ATCGAAGTATCCGATGATCAGCGATACGGAAGCCAGGATTTGATAACCTAAGCTGATCGCGATGTACAGGAACAGCAGCGCGTATACGGTGCGTGGAACACGGGCTCGCATAATCGACCTTTCAGTAGTGTACTCGCTCGCTTCGATGCTCCTCGCTGCCATTGCCGCCACTGTCGCCGCTACTGGCCAGAATCGGGAAACGCCTGTTTTCGACGTCGTGTCGGTGAAGCCTTCCAATCTCATGTCCGGCAATACGGGCTTCCATATCGAACAGGGCCGCGTATATTGCAATTGCGCTCTGAATCTCATGCTCCAGAATGCCTATGGACTCAAGCCGAGCCGTATGCTTGGGCCGCCGTGGCTGATAAGTCCTTTTAACAACACCGGCCATGTGCCGGTGCTTTACCAGCTGGACGCTCGCTTCCCCGAAGGCGCAACCGTACACGATGTCCCCGCCATGATGCGAAGCATGCTGGCGGATCGCTTCCATCTCAGGGTGCACCGCGAATTCCGCGACGAGCCAGTCTATGCGCTGCGCATCGCTGAAGGCGGCCTGAAACTGGCGCTGTCGCCGCCCGCTGCGCCGCCTGATCCCTCGCTTCCGCCGCCTCCCGTCTTTCTGTTCCCGTCGGTCACGCCAGGATCGTTTAGCATGAATGGCAATAGCGGCGAGTTGAAGGTGCATGGTTCATTCACCATGGCAACGCTTGCCTGGTTTCTGAGCTCTGACATGGACCGCGAGGTCGTCGACGAGACCGGCGAGACCGGCGCATTCGATATTCAGCTCAACGCCAGAATTCTGACGCGACGTACGGTGCCAGCCGGCATTCCGCAGTGGACCGATGACGATCCCAGGGTCGTCAACATACCGTCGATCTTTTCGGAGATTCAGCGGCTCGGCCTCAGACTGGAAGCGGCCCACGCTCCGATAGAGCATCTGGCGATCGACGCGGCCGAGAGTATTCCGACGCCGAATTAACAGGTTTCGGAAGCGGAGCGCTATTGTGCCGTCAGCGCGCTATCCACCGAGAAACGTTTGTATTCGGAATAACGCTGATGCGATTCGACGCGGCCGTGAACTCCCGGCATCATTTTCGATTCAACGTGCATGACGGCGTCGGCCAGCACCCAGTCGTCGCCGACCTTCATGTAATCGAACTCGAAAATAGTGCCGGGCTGGAAACTATTGGTTGCGCGAACGAAGATGTTGGTTTCTTTGATGGCGAGGCCGTCTTCCTGGTCGAACCAACTGACACGGCGAGCGGCGAGAGCTTCTTCCTCCCCTTTGTTGACAGGGTTGTAGCCGGACTTCGGCTCGGATTCCACACGCCAGGTCTTGTGGCCGGATATCGTTTCTTCGCTCGTCACTTTGTTGTCGAACAAACGCGCCAGAACATCCGGACCGCCGAGCGAAACTGTGCGATGCAGGCTCAGGAGATGATTTCCGCGGCGTTCGGTGCGTGTTTTTTCCAGCTCCGCATCCACTTTCTTTTGTGTTTTGGCGTCGAGCGGCTTGCCGTCGATGAGAATCAGTTTGCTGTAATTCTCGCCTTCGAGCATGATGTGATCGAACGTTTTTGAGGAGGGAGGACCGTCGGGTTTACCGTTCTTGTCGAGTTGCTGTTGCTCGTGGTCTTCGCGGTAGGTATACTTCCATCCACGGGCGGTCTGCGCGTTTTGAGCGGCGATGGCGCGCGCGATCAGATCGGCAGGAGCGGGCGGCACAGACTGGGCGGCAAGCGCGCAGGCAGAGAGTGCGGCAGTGAGGCCAATTCTCAGGGTAAAGTAACCTTTTTCGCGTTGCCGTGTAAGCACCACTAAGGAAAAGTCTCCCTCGGCAGTCAGGCTCCGGCAGGGCGCAGACAGCCACGTTCCTCTGCGCTCATTACCATCATCAAGGTTGAAACCTCCGGCTTTCAGCCGGATAGCTTTTAGCTAGATTTAAGTGCCTCTCCGAAAATGGAGAGTCGTCCGGGTACTTATCCGGCGTATCCCCGATTTCAGATCGGGTACCGTCCGCATGGAGGGTGACTCCATGTCGGAGCGCCCTCACCATATCCATACCGCTCCACCCAACAAAATTACCGGGGACTGTCATAGTTTTTTCTCCTCTTCAGCCGACTTTCAGTCGGCGATCAACGCTATCGGCTTTCAGCCGATTAGTGGTTTACTGGTATCGGGACCCAGGCGATCTGGCTGATTCCAAGGCCCTTGTACGCAGAGCACAACTAGCCGAGCTCTCGCCACGGCAAAAACGAATCGGGTCGGCACTTTCATAGAGGTCTGCCAGCGAAGACGGTGATCTTAACAATTTATTACGTGCAGAACAGGCGCGCGGCGTACGAAACTGTTCGAGAATAGGAGCGTACAGGAACTTTTTGCCTGGCGCCGACAATACAGGTTTGAGCGCCTTCGTGGTACACAGAACAACGATGCAGCGCAGCGACGAAGAACTTTACCGCCTCATGAAGAAGGGCGACCGCGAGGCGTTCGGCGAACTCTACGAACGTCGCGGCCCCGCGTTGCGCCGCTATGCCCTCCACATGTCCGGCAGCCCGAGCGCGGCCGAGGAAGTCGCGCATGAAGTATTCGTGCAACTGATGCGCGCGAACACAAATTTCGACGACAAGCGCGGTTCGCTCGAAGGCTGGATGTATGGGGTCGCACGTAATCTGGTGCGGGTCATCCGGCGCAAGGGCCCGGTGGAAGAGCCGGTGGATCAGGCCGTCCACCACGATATTCTGGGCGATCTGATTAACGCCGAGTCGCTGGCGGCGCTGCACGCGGCGCTGCGGGAACTGCCGGTTTTGTATCGCGACGCGGTGGTTTTGTGCGATCTGGAAGAGAAAAGCTATGAGGAATCGGCGCGGGTGATGGGGTGTCCGGTAGGCACGGTGCGGTCTCGCCTGCACAGGGCGCGCGGTTTACTGGCGGCGAAACTGAAGCGGCAACTGGCGGCGAGCGAAATGGCGGTGCGGTGAAATGAATAATTTCGGGCGGGGGGCGGAGACGATGACCTGTGAATTTGCAAGCGGCGAGCTGGTGGAATGCGCGCGCGCCGGCGTATTAGACGACAAAACGCTGGAAGCCCATCTGGCTCTCTGCGCAACCTGTCGCGAGCGCTGGGAAGTGGAGCGCGAGCTCACCGCTCATCTGCGAGCGATGCGTATCGCCTGCGTCCCGGCCAGTCTCGAATGGAGCAAAGCGGTCTTAATGCGCGAGTTCGACGCCCACCGGCGGCATGAACGGCAGGTGCGCTGGATGTGGGCGATGTCGACCGCGGCGATTCTGGTGCTGAGCGTGGTGGCGGTGCGCGATGTCTGGATGAGACCTGCGGCAGGGCGCAATCTATCGGGCGGTGCCGCTGTAGTGCGGGCGTATGCTCCGCGCGAATATCCGCAGGAGAGTTTTATGCCGGCCGAGGAAGCGGGCGAAAAGGGCTTCATCCGCGTGCCTTTCGCGCTGCCTCCCGCGCCTGGCGAGACTTTTGGAATTGTGCGCAGGCAACTGGACCAGACTGAACTGGCCAGGATGGGCGTCAGCGTAGACCCTGCGTGGACGGGCACTTTGCAGGCCGACGTTTTGGTGGGGGAGGACGGTCTTGCCCAGGCGGTGCGGCTCTCCAACGACGATATGAGCGAGAATTAACGGGGGACTTTTATGAAGATGGATCTTATGAAAAAAGAAGTGATGGCGTTGTTTCTTTGTGCGGTGGTCGTACTGGCGCAGGGGCCAGGACCGGGTCCTCGAATGATCGCCGGTCCGGGGGGGCCGGGCGGTTTTGGCGGGCGTGGCGCGGAAATGATGGGCGGCCGCGTGGTGACCGGGGCGCCTTTTACCGGTACCGAAGTACTGACCATTCAGGAGAAGTTCGCCGACGGCAACTCCGTCAATACGACGACCAGCGCGCTCAAGGCCCGCGATAGCCAGGGCCGCACGTACACGAGCGAAACCATCAACCCGGCCGCCGCTACCGGTCAGGCGCCTTTCACGCGGGTCACGATTATCGATCCCGTGGCGGGCTTCCGTTACGAACTGAATTCCGCAACCATGATTGCGACGCAGACACGGATGCCCAGGATGCGCACGGAATCGCCGGCGTCTGCGGCGACCGGAAACACCGCCCGGAATGCGCCGCGCGAAGCTCAACTGGGAACTGTAACCCGGGGCAACGCCGTCGTGACCACCTCAAGCAATGGAACACAAACGGTGAATGGTGTACTGGCGACGCATACTCTGGTGACTGAAGTGATTCCGGCAGGCGCTATTGGCAATGCGCAGCCGATCACTACGACGCGCACGACCTACGTGTCGCCGGACCTGAAGCTGCCGGTTCAGATTAAGACCGTCGATCCGCGGTTCGGTACCAGCGACATGGAACTGACCAATATCTCGACCGGCGAACCGAGTGCGGCGCTGTTCGCGGTGCCGTCCGGCTACACAATCAGGAAGGCTGGCCCGGAAATGGGACGCGGGCCGGGTGGACGCGGTGGTCCGGGGGGCTTCGCTCGCCAGGGCGGACCGCCGCCGGCGCAGTAACTGCGAGGCTGTCGAATCAAAAGGGGGAGCAAGCTGCTCCCCCTTTTTTTTTCCTGGCGGGCCGGGGGCTCCGCGCCACGACATGACGCCGCTGGCGTTCAGATCGGCGATTACGATTGTGTGGCATCGATATACTATTTCATTAGCACTAAAATCAGGCTACAATGGCATTGCTATGGCGACCCGGTTCGATGTGCTGAGGGGCGAACGATGTTGAGACGCCGGGAATTACTGGCAGGGGCTTTACTGAGCTTGGGTTCATGTACGCTTGCCGGCGGCCAGGCGTCGGTTCAATTCGATGCGGCCACTGTCAAGCCCGATCAACTCGGACGGGGTGCTTCTGGCATGAAAGGCGGTCCCGGGACAAATGACCCGGGGCGCTTCACGTGGCAGAAAGTATGGCTGCGGGATCTGATCGCGAAGGCGTTCAATGCAGATCCCCAGAATGTGTCGGGTCCGGATTGGATTTCACGCAACGGTGCGCAGTTGTATTCGCTAACAGCCACGATGCCCCCGGACACGAGCAAGCACGATTTCGACCTGATGCTTCAGCGATTTCTGACCGAGCAATTCAGAATCAAACTTCATCACGAGCCAAAACTGTTTCCGGCGTACGACCTGGTTGTAGCGCCGGGCGGGCCAAAGCTGAAGGCGTCGGACGATCAGAATACTCCCGAGGAGCCCACGACACCGATGTTTGCGTCGGATGTCAAGATGGACGCCGACGGCTTCCTCCTACTTCCCCCTGGCCACAGAACAGCTATCGTTGCTAAGAACGGTTTTCACCAAACATACCAGCAATACACGATGTCCGAGTTTGCGGAGAGCCTGGAGGGTAAGGTAACGCCGGACGGCGACCGGACTCACTATGTAAACGACAAGACCGGGCTGACGGCGCGTTACGATATCAAATTAAAGTTCGAGCAGAGTAGCGACGCGATCAAGGTGGGGCCCAATGTGCAGGCGGCCCTGCGTGCACAAGATGCGCTCGGGCCCGGCAGCGGTCTGCCGAATATCTTCAAGGCTCTGGAACAGCAACTCGGGCTGAAGCTCGTAAAGGCAAAAGATATTCCGCTGGACACAATAGTCGTCGATCAGGCGGAAAGGATTCCGGCGGGAAACTGAACCTTGAGGTTCCGATTACTACTTCGGCTGCGGCACAATGCGCAGATAAGGCTTCGGCGCTTTCCATCCGTCCGGGTAACGCTCCTTCGCCTCCGCTTCCTGCACCGAGGGAAGAATAATCACGTCGTCGCCCGACTTCCAGTTCACCGGCGTCGCCACCTTATGCTTCGCCGTCAGCTGCATCGAATCCAGCACGCGCAGCACTTCGTCGAAATTGCGTCCCGTGCTCATCGGATACATCAGCATCAGCTTGATCTTCTTGTCGGGACCAACCATAAAAACCGTGCGCACCGTGGCATTGGTGGCTGCCGTGCGTCCTTCGGAAGTCGCGCCCGCGTCGGCGGGCAGCATGCCATAGAGCTTGGCAATTTTCAGTTCGGGGTCGCCGATCATCGGATAATTGACGGCGTGTCCCTGCGTCTCTTCAATATCCGCCGCCCAGTTGGAGTGGCTGCTCACCGGATCGACGCTCAGGCCGATGATCTTGCAGTTGCGCGCGGCAAACTGCGGCTCCAGCCCCGCCATGTAGCCGAGTTCCGTGGTACACACCGGCGTAAAATCCTTCGGATGCGAAAACAGAATGGCCCAGCCGTGGCCCATCCATTCGTGGAAGCGAATCGGGCCCTGCGTGGTTTCGGCGGCAAAATCGGGGGCTTCGTCGTTAATACGTAAAGACATTTTGAGAGCACCTAAGCGTATTCCCGCCCTGGAAAGAGCGGGTCGAAATATTTACGCTAGCACAAACTCAACGCTGATTTGCCTTCAGGATTTTCTTGCGAAGCCGGATCGATTTCGGCGTCACTTCCACCATTTCGTCGTCCCGCACGAATTCGATTGCCTGCTCCAGACTCATCAGGCGTGGCGGAATCAGGCGGATCGCTTCATCGGCCGACGAAGCGCGCATATTCGTCAGTTTCTTTTCCTTGACGATATTCACGTTCAGATCGGCCGTCTTGGCGTTTTCGCCCACGATCATGCCTTCATAAACCATCAGACCGGGGCTGACGAAAATCTCGCCGCGCTCCTGCAGGCTGAAAATCGCGTTGCCGGTCACTTTGCCGTCGCGATCGGAAACCAGCGAGCCCGTGGGCCGCGTCGGAATATCGCCCTGCCACTCAATGTAGCCGTGGAAAAGCGAATTCAGAATCGCCGTACCGCGCGTATCCGTAAGAATTTCGCCGCGCAAGCCAATCAAGCCGCGCGACGGAATCAGAAACTCCAGACGGACACGGCCCGAGCCGTTGTTGATCATCTTGCCCATCTTGCCTTTGCGGCTGCCGAGCTTTTCGATCACCACGCCGATAAACTGCTCCGGGCAATCGATGACCAGCAGTTCGAGCGGCTCCATCTTCTTGCCGTCGATCTCACGCGTCAGGATTTCCGGCTTGCCCACGGCGAGTTCGAAGCCCTCGCGCCGCATCATTTCGATCAGAATAGCCAACTGCAGTTCGCCGCGGCCCAGCACGCGGAAAGTCTCTGGCGAATCCGATTCCACGCGAATCGAAACGTTGGTCAGCAGCTCTTTATCCAGCCGGTCGCGGATATTGCGCGAGGTAACGAACGTCCCTTCCTTGCCTGCAAAAGGCGACGTGTTGACGGTGAACGTCATGCCGATAGTCGGCTCGTCGATCTGAATCGGCGGCATCGGTTTCGGATCGGTGGCGCTGGTAATCGTCTCACCGATGGTGATGCCTTCCACGCCCGCCACCGCCACAATGTCGCCGGGCAGCACGATGGTTTCATCCACGCGCTTCAGACCTTCGAATGTGTACATCTTCGTGATTTTGGTCTTGTGCATGGTGCCATCCACGCGGCAGATGGCCACTTCGTCGCCATGCCGCAGCGTGCCCTGAAACACGCGGCCGATAGCCAGACGGCCCAGATAATCGCTGTAATCGAGGTTGGCAACCTGCGCGCGCAGAACGGCGTCCGGATCGCCCGCAGGCGGCGGAATATTCTCAAGTATCGCTTCGAACAAAGGCCGCAGATCTTCCGCGGTGTCCTCCATTTTTTTCTTCGCGACGCCGAGCTTCGCGTTCGAGTAGAGCACCGGGAAATCCAGCTGGTCTTCCTGCGCATCCAGATCGATGAACAGATCGTAGATCTCGTCCAGAACCTCCGAGATGCGCGCATCCGGCCGGTCGATCTTGTTGATCACGACGATGGGCTTCAGCTTCGCTTCAAGCGCTTTCATCAGAACGTAACGCGTCTGCGGCAGCGGGCCTTCGCTCGCGTCCACCAGCAGCATCACGCCATCCACCATCTTGAGCGCGCGTTCCACTTCGCCGCCGAAATCGCTGTGGCCCGGTGTGTCTACAATGTTAATTTTCGTGCCGTGAAAACGCACGCCGGTGATCTTCGAAAGAATCGTGATGCCGCGTTCTTTTTCCAGATCGTTGGAATCCATGACGCGCTCGACGACTGCTTCGTTGGCGCGGAAAATGCCGCTCTGTTGCAACATGGCATCCACAAGAGTGGTCTTGCCGTGATCGACGTGCGCAATGATAGCGATATTACGGGTGTTCTGACTCATTCCATCTTTCTTTATTACTTAAAATCGTGAACTACTCTTCGTGTACCGCTTCCACGGGTTGTAACTTCGCGGCAAACCGGGCCGGATAAATGCCGGCCGCGATCGTAAAGACCCAGACCAGCAACAGCGCTCCCCCAAGCAGAACCAGCGGCGGATGGAACTGTATCGTCCATCCAAAACTCTGCTTGTTGATCACATAGATCAGCTCGAGCGATAACGCCGCGCCAAGCATCAACCCCAGCCCCGCGGCCAGCAGCCCCACCAGTCCCGCTTCCGTCAGAACCATGCGGCGGACCTGCCCGTCATCCGCGCCCAGATACCGGATCAATCCGATTTCCCGACGACGGTCCAATACCAATGCTAGCAGCGAGTTCGCCGTGCCCAGCATGGCTACGATAATGGCGATCGCTTCCAGCGCCCACGTGACCGCGAAAGTGCGGTCGAAAACCTCCACTGCGCCGCGCCGCAGCGTGGCATTCGGCGCAATCGCCACCGGAAATTCCGCCAGCCGCAATTCCAGTTCGCGGCGAACCGCCGTGGCGTCGGCACCCTTGCCAACGTAGACCGCGATATTGGTGACCGGCTGCTGCGGCAGATACTTTTCGAGCGTGGTCCAATCGGAAATCACGAAGCCGCGATCGCTCGAATAGTCGTAATAGATACCGGCGACGGTCATCGCGGCCACGCGATCGCCCAGCGCGATCTTCAGCACATCGCCCTTGTGCACCCGATGCTTATTGGCGAACGGTTCGGATACAACAACGCGATCCCGCCCTGGCAGCGACTGCAGAATCGCAACTGCATCCCCATCGAGAAAGCGCAGCGTATTGTGGCGCTGCACAATGCTGCTAATGCCCGCGCCGAACGTGGCTTTTTCGCCTTCGTACTGAAACGTGAAAGCATGGAACGCATCCACATCTTCCACGCCGGGCGTCCGCGCGATGATGGGCACCACGGCCTGCGCGAGCGGCGGAAAAATTCCCGCCGTCGGCTGCCCTTCCGCGCGCATATAAATGTCCGCGCGAAGCTGATCCTCCAGCCAGACCTGCACCGTTTCGCGAAAACTAGCCACCATAATGCCAACGCTGATCATCATCGAGATCGCCGTCGCCAGCGCCGTCACCACAATCGACGTTCGCGCCAGCGATGCAGACAGACTGCGGCCCGCAATCAGCCCGGCGGCTCCGGGAATACGCCGCAACACTCCGCGCAGCAGGTGAATCACACCGCCCACGAACGCGGGCGAGATCATGGCCGCCGCGCCGACGGCGAACAAAGTTGCCACGTAACCCAGCACCGGCCTGCCGCCAATCGGCCCGAACTGGCTGAGCACCACCGCCGCCGCTGCCGCAATTGCTGCCACCACAAGATCCCGACGCACATGCAGCCGCGCTTCGTGTTCACGCGCTTCCCGCCGCATCGCCTCGGCCGGCGCCACCCTCGCCGCTTCGCGCGCCGGAATCAGCGCCGCCACCATCGCCACCGCAGTACCCGTCCCAATCGCCGCCGCCGCCGATATCCACGAAATCGCCACCGCCGCGGGCGCGCTCGTAATGAAAATCGAATTCACCGTATCGGAAATCATCCCGACCATCCCGCTCGCCAGCACGCGCCCCAGCCCAATCCCCACAACCGAACCGATCGCCCCCAGCATCGCCGCTTCACCCAGAAAAATCGCCAGCACTCCGCGCGCACTCACGCCCAGCGCCCGCAAAATCCCGATCTCCGCGCGCCGCCGCACCACGCTCACCGCAATCGTGTTGTAGATGAGGAACGCGCCCACCAGCAGCGAAATGTAACTCAATATCCGCAGATTCCAGCGAAATGCCCGCAGCATGCGCTGGTTCTCTTCGCTGCGCGCACCCGGCGTAGTGACATCGTATGTCGATGGCACCGCAGCGCGAACCATTCGCGCCACGCCCGCCGCATCTTCGCCCTGAGCAACCATCACTTCGATGCGATCGATCCTGCCATAGGAATCAAGTAACTGCTGCGCGGCCGCGATATCCACCGCAACCCACCCCACGCTCTGTCCGCCCACAATCTTCTGCACCTGAAAGCGCGCCGTGCGGTCGCGCCCGCGCAGTTCAATCGTGCTCCCGGCCTTCCATCCAAACCGCTCCGCCGCATCGCTCGATACAACCGCAACAGCCGAATCCACCAGCGATTCCACGCCGAACAGCGTGACCGAGCCCTTCAGCCCAATCGCCACCGGCTGTTCAATCACCGCCGCGAACTGCGCATTCACCGGCAGCGCGGTCAGCGGAGCCATCAAGCGCTCATCCACGCCGCCATTCGCCGAGACCTCGTAGTCCACTTTGCCAACAAGCGAAGTAATCGAAGACTGAAACGATCCCGTGGCCGCATCGCTCGCCAGATCCACCGCGATCACCACGGCAACGCCCAGCGCGACGGACAGAATCGTCAACCCGCTGCGCAATTTGTCGCGCCGCAGCGGCCGCAATACAAACTGCCGGATCAGCGCTGCGAATCTCACGTGACGCTCTCAATCAGACCGTCGCGCATCTGCACGCGCACATCGGCAATCGCCGCCGCTTCCGCGCTGTGCGTCGCCATCACCACCGCGGACCCGAACTCATCCGCCGCTCGCCGGATCAGCCGCAGCACCAGGTCGCCGCTCGCCGTATCCAGATTGCCCGTCGGCTCATCGGCCACCAGAATCGCCGGATTGTGCGCCAGCGCACGCGCGATAGCCACGCGCTGCATCTGCCCGCCCGATAGCTGATAAGGCAGCGCATCCGCCTTCTCCGGTAAGCCCACCCAGGCCAGCCGTTCGCGCGCCGTGGCACGCACGTTCTTCGCGCCCGCCAGTAACAGCGGCAACTCGACGTTTTCCAGTGCGGTCAAAGAAGGCAGCAGCTGAAAGAACTGGAACACGAAACCGATCTTGCCGCGCCGCAGACCGGTGAGCGCGGCATCGCCCAGCCCGCTCGTAATTAAACCGGCAACTTCCACTTCGCCCGAAGTGGGAAAATCCATCGCGCCGCAGAGGTTCAGCAGCGTCGTTTTCCCGCACCCGCTGCGACCCACCAGCGCCGTGATCCCGCCCGCCGCCAGTTCCAGCGAAACACCGCGCAGCGCTTCCACGCCGCCCTCGTAAGTCTTCCGGACATTGCGAATCCGTACAGCCGTTGTGCCCGTCACGCGATTTTTCTCTGGAAACAATTTACTTGCGCTCTGTTTTTAGTGTATTCTGGGGGTGCTCTGGTATAAATCCGCGCGTCATCGAGAAGAATGCTTGCCCCGCAAAACTCTCTTACACGCGACGATATGGAAACTCGCCGATTAGCAGCCGCAGGTGAACTGCTGAACGGTATCACTCAATCGCAGGTGGCGCGCCGGTATGGCGTCAGCCGCACAACTGCCTCCCGCTGGCACAGATCCATCGTGGTGAAAGGTGTCGACGGTATGCGCAAACGCCGCGCCACCGGTCGCCCCAGCCGTCTCACCGCGGATCAGGTGGACGTCATTCGCATCATGTATTGCGAAGGCGCTCAGGCCCACGGCTTCTCCACCGACCGCTGGACTACCGGCAAACTGGCCGAGGCCATCGAACGCCGCTTCGGTGTCCGCTACGATCAGGACCACGTTGGCCGCCTGATGCACAAATTCGGCCTCCGCGAACGCCGCTTCACCTATTCACCCGCACCCGTGTTTGTTATGGATTCTCCCGCCGAACACGCACAGGCCGTAGCAGTCGCCTGATCCAACGGCCCTCGCCGCCCGCAGGCTTCCTGCGGGCCTTAACAGAACTGTCTCCAGGCAGTCACCGGTTTTTCATGTCCCGGGGTTTATCATCGTGATTCCCTGGACCATGAAAAAACTCCTGCTGTTTCCCTTGCTGTGCCTGTTGGCCCTCGCTTCCGATCCGAAGCTCGCCGGCGGTCCTTACGTCGTCAACGTAACGTCGAAAACAGCCACCATCGCGTGGCTCGTCTCCGATAACGACGTCCTCGTGCAGCCTCCCGGCAACGCAACCGCGCTCCATTCGCCCGCCTTTCACGTAGAGAAGACCACGCTCACCGGCCTGACCCCAAACACCCGCTATGACTATGAAGTCCCCGGCGCACAGGGTGGTAAAGCATCGTTCAAAACCGCCGCAACCGGTCAGACGCCATTCCGCTTCGTCGCGTATGGCGATAACCGCACTCGCCCCGCCGTCCACCAGCGCATCGTCGATGGCATCGTCGCCCACGGCGTGCCGGATTTCGTTCTGCAAACCGGAGATCTGGTCGCCGATGGAGACGATAGCTCCCTCTGGACAACGTTTTTCAACATCGAAAAGGACCTGCTGCGCCAGACTGCCATCTTCCCCGCCCTCGGCAACCACGAACACAACAGCCGCGAATTCTACGACATCTTTCAGCGCGACAAACCCTATTACTCCTTCGATTGGGGCAACGCCCACTTCGCCGTCATCGACAGCGATATCGCCAATGTGTCAAAAATCGAGAGCGTGCGAACTGCCTTTTGGGAAGAACAGACTCACTGGCTCGAAGAGGATCTGAAAGCCCACCAGTCAGCCGACTATCGCTTCGTGGCGGCGCATCATCCGCCGTTCACCGCCGTAGCCAGCCGTCAGGGCGACAATCCGCACATCACAGCGCTAACGCCGATGCTGGATAAATACAACATCACCGCCTGCTTCTTCGGGCACGACCACAACTATCAGCATTACCTGAAAAACGGGATCCACTACCTCGTCTCCGGTGGTGGTGGAGCGCCGCTTTACGACGTGGATAAGCCGCCAGTCGGCATCACCGTTAAGGTTGCCAGCGTGGAAAACTTCGTGGCTGTCGGCGTAGAGGGCAAAACCGCCCACGTACAGGTCATCACGATCGACGGCAAGGTGCTCGACGAATTCGACCTGCACGCAACGGCAAAATAGCCAGGAAAATAGGTCAGCTAAACCAACTCAGCCCTGGCGCTGCAAATAACCGGTCGTCAGCGTCCGTGCCCAGCTCACCGGTACCTGGTGTTCGTTCTTCAGGTGCGCTACAACGTCGTTGGACCGCTTCTTCTCGGCATCAAACAGGTTGAGCACTTCAGTCCAGTGCGCGAGAGACTTGCCAGTCATCTCCACAACCTGCTCGTCACTCACTTCCCAATGGTCTGCGTTCAAGATATGGTTTTCCTTTTTGCGGGCCGTTTCGAATGCATCTTAAGTGTCTCACCCGCTCGACGTCCGGCCGCGAAGCCCTGCAATTTCAATCCGGATTCTCCCCGTATGTGTAATCTTCATGGTCGGCCTTCATCAACTCGATCCAGTGAGCGAGCGAATCGAACATTTGAGTCGACGGCCATTCGGCTGCATGTTCGCGTCTATGGCTCCACGTTAAGTGAACCACCGCATAGCGGATTCTTCCCGCATCTTCGAATTCAAACAGCACGTCGTCGCGGTTTTCCGCTCTCGCAAGCGCATTAGCCGACTTTCCAAAAAGCGGATGACCGGCGCCGGCCTCTCTGACCAACTCCGCCGCCACACCTTCCGGCAAATGCGCCTTCCTCCGCTCGCGAATCCTGCGTTTCACGCTTCCATATGATATGGTTTCCGCTATGAAGCTGGTCCTCTTCCTTTCCTTCGCCCTCGCAGCCTTCGCCCAACCAACCCAACAAATCGGCCTCCCCGCCAACCAACAAGGCGGCAAAATCAAAACCATCCCGCCCCCCGGCATCACCGTCCCCGACGCCGATCAGAAGGCCCTCCGCACCACCCTCACCCGCCTCACCGCGCGCCTGGACGCCCTCAAAGGCAACCCGCGCCTGCCCGACATCCAGATCTTCACCAAAGCCGTCACCTACGCGCTCGATGGCAACGAATTCTTCACGCCCGAAGAAATCTTCAAAGCCAAAGAACTCCTCCGCATAGCGAGCGAACGCGCCGACCAGCTCTCGCACGGCGACGCTCCCTGGACCCGCGCCAACGGCCTCGTCGTCCGCGGCTACGTTTCGAAAATCGATGGCAGCGTGCAGCCCTACGGCCTCGTCGTGCCGCCCTCTTATCAGCCCGAACGCGCGCACAACTGGCGCGTCGACGCCTGGTTCCACGGTCGCAGCGAGACCCTCAGCGAGATCAACTTCCTCTGGGACCGCCTGCGCAATCCCGGCGACTTTCAGCCGCGCGACACCATCGTGCTCCATCTCTACGGCCGCTACTGCAACGCCAGCACCTTCGCCGGCGAAGTGGATCTGTTCGAAGCGCTCGCCGACGTGAAGAAAAATTATCAGGTGGATGACAACCGCATCTTCGACCGCGGCTTCAGCATGGGCGGCGCTTCCGCCTGGCACATCGGCGCGCACTACGGCACTTACTTCGCGGCCGCAGCGCCCGGCGCCGGCTTCACCGAAACCATGGAATACTCCGGCCAGGCGCAGAAAGGCATCAAACTCACCTGGTTTGAAGACAAGCTGCAGCACCTCACCACCGCCACCGATTACGCCGCCAATTTCTTCAACGTGCCCGTCATCGCCTATAACGGCGACAAAGACCCGCAGGCCCAGGCCGCCGACATCATGGCCCGCAACATGGCGCACGAAGGCCTCACCCTCGCCCGCGTCATCGGCCTCGATATCGGCCACGCCTACACGCCCGCCGCGAAAATTCAGCTCGACGCCATGATGGACGCCATCGCGCAAAAAGGCCGCGACCAGTGGCCGCACGAAGTCCGCTTCACCACGTGGACGCTGAAATACAACCGCATGCGCTGGGTCGTCGTCGATGGCCTCGAAAAGCACTGGGACCGCGCCCGCGTCGACGCCATCATCCAGAACGATCGCACCGTCCAGGCCACCACGTCCAACGTCTCGGCCGTCAGCTTTGAGCTGGGAGTGGGCGCAGGCCTCCTGAATCGGGCCGCAAAAATCGCTATCGTCATCGACGGCCAGACCGTCGCCGGACCCGGCCCGCTCAGCGATGGCTCCTGGACCGCCCACCTCCGCAAAACCGCCGCGAAATGGGCCCTGGCCGATGACGATTCGAACGTTCTCCGCAAACGCCACGACCTCCAGGGCCCCATCGACGACGCCTTTATGGACAGCTTCCTCATGGTGAATCCCACCGGCACGCCCATCAACGACGCGGTTGGCAATTGGACGAAATCCGAACAAGCGCACGCCATCCACCTCTGGCGCACGCAGATGCGCGGCGACGCGCCGGTGAAAGACGATACCGCCGTGACCGACGCCGATATCGCATCGAGCAACCTGATCCTCTGGGGCGACCCGCACAGCAACAAAGTGCTCGCCCGTATCATCGATAAACTGCCGGTGCAGTGGTCCGCGGACGGAGTCGCGCTCGGCGCACGCAAATTCGCCGCAGCGACCAACGCGCTGATCATGATCTACCCGAATCCGCTCAATCCGAATAAGTATGTGGTGATCAACTCCGGCAACACCTTCCGCGAATACGCGCAATCCACGAATTCATTTCAGGTAGCCTACCTGCCCGATTACGCCGTCGTGGATCTGACCACCCCACCCGACGCCCGCTGGCCCGGCAAAATCGCCGCCGCCGGCTTCTTCGGCGAAACCTGGCAACTGCAAGCTAACGACGGCCGGTAAGCGCGCATTCAATCCCCGATAGGCTCGCACCGTAATTCGAAGATCCCGGTCAATTGCGCCTTGCTCAGGACTCCCGCCGCGGCCGATAGAACCAGCTCGGCATATTCGTCTTCGCCGAACGTGGGGTTCCAGTCGTTCATCCACAGAAAAGTGACGGCCGCATTAGCTCCCACACGCTTATTGCCGTCGACGAAAGCGTGATTCTGACAAAGGTGGAACAAGTAAGCTGCTGCCGTGGCCGGGATAGTGGAGTGCAAATACTGGCCTCCGAACGTCGCCTGTGGCGTCGCCACCGCGGATTCAAGCCCGGCGGCATCACGCAGGCCATAAGATCCTCCGTAACGCTCAATCTGTTGCTCGTGGAAAAACTTCGTCCAGCGTGAGGAATTCTGGGTCCATGATATGGTTCTTGCCTGCATGTGCTGTGTGCATACATGGTTATGCCCTCGTCACGCTAAAAATAGGGGTGCGGGAGTGATTTACCGCGCCAGTTTCTGAAATGCTTTACCGTAGCGCTGATGCGCCAGTTCCTGCGCGGCCTCGAACTTCGTCCTCCGGGCGGATGGTTTCGCGGGTGAGACGGTCAGCGTCTTACCGTCCGTGCTGATCTCCAGCGGCGTATCGATATCGATATTCAAAAGCTCAAGAATAGGCCGATCGATTACCAGCGCAAAACTGTTTCCGTGTTTGGTGAGCTTCTTAACCATGGCGAATTCCGTATATCCAATGTATCACTGAGCCAAAACCTCATGACCGAATTTGTACCCTAAAGTACCGATTTCCGCCCTTGCGAAGAATCGAAATCACCCAGTTGCGTCTATTCTTAATAGCAATAAACTAATATGCGCATCCTGAGATCGACCGGCTTAGTTGTCGCATTCGCCGCCACGGCCACGCCGCAGGTCATCAAATCCGCCTCGGTTTCCAGCACCTCCGCAATCCTCGCCATCGACATGCTCCCCCCGATGCGACTCAGAATGCCCGCATCGGAACCGCCTCGCACCGGAGCCCCCTGCTTCGCGCGCGAAGCCTCCACTCAGTACAGACCAATCCCGATGGCACAAAAGGCCCCGTCGCCGGTCCCATCCGTTACGTCGATCAGGAAACCGTCACTTATCGTGATTCCCTGGGCCGCGTCCGCAACGATCGCCCAGCCGCCGCCCGGCTATAAGATAGAGGACGAAACCAGCCCATTCACGATCCAGATCCCGCGTTGAAACACAATGACCCGGAACCCCATCCTCGTCGCAATTCTCTGCGCCCAGGCCACCTTCGCCCAGCCACCAAACACCGCCAGCCTCACAGGCCGCGTCACAGACACCGCCGGTAAACCCATCGCCAAAGCCACCCTCCTGCTCGTAGGCGGTGGCCGCGGACCCGGCGGTATCCCAAACGCTCAGCCTTACCGCGCCACCACTGCCGCCGACGGCGCCTACTCTTTCACTGACCTTCAGCCCGGCGCATACAACCTCCAGGCCTGGCGCGCCGGCTACGCAACCGGACTCCTCGGCGCCGAAAGTTTCTATGAACTCACCGGCTCCCTGCGCCTCGCCGCCAGCCAAAAAATGACAGGCGTGAACTTCGCTCTCGCGCCCGCCGCCACCATCTCCGGCAGAATCACCGACGCATCCGGCAATCCTGTCGCAGACGCCCAACTCGGCCTCTGGCGTCACTACCTGACCTCCGATGGCACCTATCAAACGACTCGCGTCAACCAGATCTCCGGCCCGGCAAACGCCGACGCAATTACCGACAACGACGGCAAATATTCCATTGAAAATGTCGCGCCCGGCACTGACTACCTGAGCGCCGGTCTCGTGAGTGGCGTTCCGGGCGTCCTCAGTCTCCTGAGCCTTCAGGGACTCGGTGTGACTCGGTTCCAATACTCGCAAACGCAACCCGAAGCCTGGGCCACCACCTGGTTCCCCCACGCCATCGACGGCGCATCCGCATCGCCAATAGAAATCGCAGCAGGCCGCGTCATCACTGTCGATATTCAGCTTCGCAAAACACCGGTCTATCTGGTCAAAGGTCAGCTTGTCGAAGCGCCGCCCACTCTGACGCGGGAACAAGGCAGGCTGATCGCGTCGGCTCCAGGTCCGCCGCTCGATCAGCTCCGTATCGGCCTTCTGACCGCGCAAGGCCAGCCCATCACCTCGGTCACTGCGATCAACCGAAGAAACGGATCCTTCCTCGTCAACGGCGTACCTCCCGGTGAATACTATCTGCGCGCCATCGCGCCCGGTTCGGGAAGCCCCACCACCGTGGGCAGCCAGAAAATCACCGTCGTGGACCGGGACATCGACGTCGTATTCAACCTGCCCGCGCCCGTAGAAATCCACGGCACGCTGACCAGCAACGCCCCGCTTCCGCCCAGTATCATTCTGCAGTTCACACCTGCGGAATTCCCGGCGGCCAACTCGATCTCTGTGCCGCTCGGCAGCGACGGCGCGTTCACCATGCCTGGCTTCATGCCCGGCGAGTATCGCGTCAAAGCCTGGGCACCCCGCGGAAACTACCTCAAATCGATAAACATAAACGGCGCCGAAGTGGCAACCAATTCCGCCGTCGCTCTCGCCAGCGGTCCCGCCACCCTGCAAATTGCACTCGGCTCGCCCACCGGCTCCATCCACGCCAATATTCGGCCCGATGCCACTGGCGCAATCGCCCGCTACGTCACCGTCGTTCCCGTCGCGCCCCTCCCCGGCATCGATTGGCGCGTAACCTGGTTCGCTCCGCCGGATGAATTGAAGGATCTTCCCCCCGGCGCCTACCGTCTCTATGCGATCGACGCAGCCGATCCGTCCGCCATCCCCGCCGACGCCCTGAAAGGCTACGATAATCAAAGCGTAACCGTGACAATCGCCGCCGGCGACCCCGTCACCACAACGCTCCGCACCATCAGGATGCGCGTCAAATGAAACGCCTGCCCCTGCTTCTCTTTGGTGCAATCTGTGCTCTGGCCCAGCAGCGGGAAGGCGCCACCATATCCGGCCGCGTCACCGACACCGCCGGCAAACCGATCGTTGGCGCAACCCTCCAGCTTTCCGCAAACTTCCAGACGCGCAGCGGTCCCCGGCCACAGCCCTACACCGCAGTGACGTCGAGTGACGGTGCCTATTCTTTCCCGGGCTTTGATGATCCCGGCAACTATACGCTCAAAGCGATTCGTGCCGGCTATGTCCCCGCCGAAACACCGGACAGCTTTCGTCTCAACCCCGGCGACCATCTCGCCAACATCAATCTGGTTCTCACGCCAGCCAGTTCCATCTCAGGCAAAGTCACGGACGAAAACGGCGACCCCATCTACGGCGTCGTGCTCCAGCTCTGGCGTCGCATGCGTTCTCCGGATGGCAACACTCGCCTCATCCCCGAGCAACCCAACGCCACCACAGACAATTCCGGCCAATACAAAATCCTGAACGTAGAGCCAGGCACGCTCTACATCAGCGCCAACGGCCGCAACAGCGGAACCGCCGAGACACAACTCTTCGATATCGCCGGCCTGCGCGTCTATCAGCCGAACAACCCGATCTTTAGTGCACCGCCCCGCCCCGGTCGGCGCCCGCAAGCCTACCTCACTACGTGGTTTCACGCTCCCGTCCAGCTCGCTTCGGGCAGCGTCACTTCCGGCATCGATATTCAACTCCACAAAACGTCGCTCTATCGCATCAGCGGCAAAGTGATCGATGCCCCTGGCCCCGCGCATCTCCGGGTCGTGACCAGCGCAGGGCAAGACATGAATACCGGCCAGCCCGAAAACATCGCTCCAAACGGCGCTTTCGAACAAAATGGACTCGCTCCCGGCGATTACTACCTCGCCGTCTCCGGCGCCACTATGGATACCCTCGGCCTCTTCGGCATCCAAAAGTTCACCATCGCCGATCAAGACATCGACTCTCTGGACGTGCCCCTGTCGTCCCCCGCCGTAATTCACGGCGTCCTCAACATCGATGGCAAACCACCCACCCAGCCGCTCACCGTCTCAATCACTGGCGTCGATGGCCCGCAAAATCTCTACGGCTTCCAGCAATCGAAAGTCGAGAGCGACGGCTCTTTCATAATTCCGCGCGCCATCCCCGGTCCATCGCATGTCAACGCGGCCCCGCAAGGGACATACCTCACTTCGGTTCTTCTCAACGGAACCGAAGTTGGCGATACCCCCTTCACCCTGCCGATCGGCCCTTCCACGCTGCAAATCTCATTTACCGCGGGCACCGGCCAGGTCCGCGCAAACGTCCGGCCGAACGCCCAGGGATTCACTGCGAAGTTCGTCGTAATCGTGCCCGAACCCAACACCCCCGGCGTAACCTGGCGCTACCGGCAATTGGGCACCCCGGGCAACGGCGTCTTCTTCGTTAGCCAGCTGCCCCCCGGCACCTACCGCCTCTATGCCATGGAACAAGCCGACCAGGACACCTTCGATCCCGATACCCTGAAGCAGTATGAAAGCCAAAGCGTCAAAGTGTCAGTCACCGGCAGCGAGCCGGTCTTAACCACACCGACAACAATCTCTCAGTAATACTCGTGGGCAGACCAATCACGTGCAGGCTCTAATCCCCCAAAGCGAAAGCCACCACATTCCCGCCCGCAATCACCGCCAGATATTCCTTCCCATCGAACATATAAGCCATCGGCGATGCCTTCCAGTTCTGATTCCCGTTAAAGCTCCACAGCAACTTTCCCGTCGCAGCGTCGGCCGCCGCAAACTCACCGCTCTCCTCCCCGAAAAACACCAGCCCGGTAACCGTCGAGATCGTCCCGCCCCACCCATTCGCGCCCGCCGCCTCCGGCAACTCCCACCTGATCGCGCCCGTATTGATATCCACCGCACGCAGTATATGCTCCGGCGTCCCGCCCTGCGCCATCCGCATCACCCCGCCCAAATAATTCTTCCCCGCCGTCCATTCATCCGGACCCTTCGTATAAACGCTGCACTTCTCGAACGTCTGGAAATAAAACAGCCCCGTCGCCGGAATAAACGAAGGTGAATAGAAATTCGTAGCGCCATCCTGCGACGGACAAACCCGCGTCCCCGCCGTAGTATTCTCCTGCCCCGTCAAAATCGGACGCCCATCCGCTCCAATCCCGCTCGCCCAAGTCAGCTCTTTCAAAAACTGTTTCGCCAGCAGCACCTTGCCGTTCGTCCGGTCGAGCACATAAAAAAATCCGTTGCGATCCGCATGCAGCACCAGCTTGCGCGGCTGCCCCTGAAAATTCGCATCCACCAATACCGGAATCTCCGTCGCATCCCAGTCGGAAGTATCGTGCGGCGTGAACTGGTAATACCATTTCAGCCTGCCCGTCTTCGCATCGAGCGCCAGCAGGCAATCCGTATAAAGATTGTCGCCCTTCCGATCGTCGCCGTTATATTCCTTCGCCGGATTCCCCGTCGGCCAGAACAGCGTGTCCGTCGCCGCATCGTAAGTCCCCGTAATCCACGTCGGGCCGCCGCCATGTTCGATGTCCTTGCCCTGCCACGTCTCCGATCCCGGGTCGCCCGCTTTCGGAACCGTCCAGAACCGCCACACTTCCTTGCCTGTCGCCTGCTCATACGCCGCCAGAAATCCGCGCGTCCCCGCTTCCCCGCCCGTAATCCCGCCAATCACCAGATTCCCCACCGCCAGCGGCGCACCCGTCGCACCGTAATTCTGATGCCAGTCCGCCATTTCCGTATCCCAAACCTGTTCGCCCGTATAACGATTCAGCGCCACCAGATGCGCGTTGTCCGTCACAATGAACACGCGATCCCCCGCCACGCCCACACCGCGATTCGAACTCGCCCCCATCACACCCTGCGTCGTCGGCCGATTCCACTGCCATAAAAACCGCCCCGACCCCGCATCGAGCGCAATGCACGTATTCACGTTCGTCACATACATCACCCCGCCCACCACCTGCGGCGTATCCTGTAAACCCTGCGCATTGCGCATCGTATAAACCCACCGTGCGCCCAGATTCTTCACGTTGTCCTTCGTGATCTGCGTCATCGTCGTATAACGATTCCCGCTCATATCGCCGTGAAACGTCGGCCAGTCCACCGTCGACGTGACCTCGCGAAACTGATTCCCCACGCGCCGCAGCAAATGCAGCTTGCCATCGTCCGTGCGCATCTGATGATCTTCCAGACCGTTCGCCACCGCCGCGCCATCCAGCTTCGTGCCGTCGGTCAGCGTGATCGTCTCGCGAAGCTCCGGCCGCCGAAACGTCCTGACAACCGGCTGCAGCGTCCGCAGATAAGTCGTGAGGTCCGCCAGTTCCGCGTCCGGAAGCTGCGCCACCGTAAACGCCGGCATCCCCGCCGGCAATCCCCCGCGCACCACCGTCGCAATCGACTGGTTATCCCGCGCCGCCGTCCTGTTATAAATCGCCGGCCCGCGATCCGTGCCATGCCCGTCGCCCCCATGGCAAATCGCGCACCGGGCCTCAAAAGACCTCTGCCCCGCGCTCTTATCCTGAGCCTGCGCCACAACACTCAAAACCACAGCCAGAAAGATGACTCTCATAGGGATTCGGACCGAGTATACACCGGCTCGCCACGCTACAGCCGTACCCGCGGCGGGACAATACAACCAGTGCAGCCGCATACCCCCGGCCAAACAAGCCCTACATCAACAAAGCTGCTGGGAACCCCGCGCTACGCCGTCTTCTGGATCTCCAGCCTTCTGTCGAACATCGGCACCTGGATGCAATCCGTGGCCG
>Ga0302319_10006871_pt1 | contig 22484 bp, 21 predicted proteins | sample Bog_T0_2_FD_203319 | JGI IMG/M metagenome (GOLD analysis project Ga0302319, IMG submission 203319) | Peat permafrost microbial communities from Stordalen Mire near Abisko, Sweden - Bog_T0_2 | ecosystem: Environmental > Terrestrial > Soil > Wetlands > Peat | place: Sweden: Abisko, Stordalen Mire... | reverse complement strand
CGTTGTTGAACGCTTCGACCTCACGGCGCATCCAAAGGCGAAACGCTGCTATGGATGGAGCTACGAGGAGAACGGGGAAACTCAATACGTGACCGCGATGGAGGTTCCGCCCGTGGTTTCAGCGGAAACCGCCGTCAACGTGGCGATTGCGGCAAAGGCAGGAGCTTAATGTCGGCTTTCAAAAAATGTGGGCTTATTATCGGGTGGGGCCTGTTTGCCCTCGGGCTCATCTGCTTGCCAATGCCTGGGTATCTCACTAATCCCAAGGCAAATCAGAGCATTTTCAATGGATGGGCCTACGCTGGCAGTTTTATTCACATCGGGTTAATCCTCATCGTCGCTGGCCTGGTTGCGGTGGCGCTGACTCACGCCATCTCGGAAACAGCCGAGAATTTTGGGCGCCGCAAAAATCGCTCCCGAAAAATTCCGCCATCAAATTAGGACACTACCGATGTGTTGTCCAGACGGCCGGCAAGGAACGACAGCGTAGATCAGGCCACGGATGGGCTCCTGGCGGAATTCCCCGCCGCCGCCATTGTTTGACCCCGTCCCTCTGCGGAGTCATGGTGCCGGGGTGGATAGTCTGCGAGTCCGCCTCATGCTCCTTGCGGCGCTGGCTTTGCTGCCGCTGGCGGGGCTCGCATTTTATACGGTGGAGTCCCAGCGCCGCGATGCGGCGACGGTGGCGAAGAATAACGCCCTGGCGCTGGTGCGGGTGTGCGCGCAGGACGAGACGCGGATGGTTGATTCCGCGAATCAGTTGCTGGCGATGATGGCGGAGTTTCCCGGTGTGAAAGGCATGGATTCCCAGGCGTCGAACGCGCTGTTCGCCAGGTTGCTCGGGTATGAGCCCGGGTTCGCGAACCTGGGGCTGGTAAATGCCAATGGCGACCTGGTGGCGAGCGCAAAACCTGTGGGATTACCGGGACCGATGCGGACTCGATCGTTTTTTCTCAAGGCGCTGCACCAGGGGACCTTCGCGGCATCGAATTTCGCGATCGAGCCCGGCCGGGCTCAATCCGAGATGATGTGCGGGAATCCGGTGCGGGGAACGGATGGACACATCGTAGGGGTTGTGTTCGCGGAGCTGGATCTTGCGTGGCTGGAAGATGGAGACTCCGGAATCAGCCTGCCGCCCGGTCTTACGGTGGGAGTTGTGAATGCAGATGGGACGATCATGATGCGGGTTCCGGATGCGCAGCATTACGTGGGAAGATCAGTGCTGGCTGCGCCGGCTGGGAGGGAGATGTTGCGGCGGGGAGGATCCGGCGTAGCGGATGAACCGGGACTGGACGGTGTCCGGAGGCTGTTCGCTTTTACGCCGCTGGATCCGGTTCATGGGCTGGGGGCTTTTGTCAGCGCGGGCATTCCAGATGAAATTGCGCTCAGCAATGCGCGGCACCTTGAGAAACGGCAATTGGCGATACTGGGGATTTTCGAGATCGTTGCGCTGCTGACGGCCTGGTTCGCGGCGGATCTGCTGGTGTTGCGAGGTGTGCGGGTGCTGCAGCGGGCGACGCAGAAGGTCGCCGCCGGGGACTTGCGGACGCGTGCGGGACCGGTGGGCGGGGGAGGGGAGTTCCGCGTCCTGGCGCATGCCTTTGACACAATGGCGGCGTCACTGGAGCAGCAGACCGGTGAGCGGGTCGCGGCGGCGCAGGAGTTGGAGCGCCGCGTTGAGCAGCGGACGGCGGAGCTGGAGGAGGCGAACCGGAAGCTGCAGCAGGAGATCGCGGAACGCGTCCGGATCGAGGCGGAATTGCGCGTGAGCACCGAGCGGCTCGACCTGGCGCTGAAGGGGACCACGGATGGCATCTGGGATTGGGACCTGATCGCCGGGCGGGTTTATTTTTCGCCCCGCTGGAAGGAGATGCTCGGGTACGCGGACAATGAGATCGGCGATACTTACAAGGAATGGGAGACGCGCGTCCATCCGCAAGACAGGGACAGGGCTTTCGCGACATTGGACGAGTATCTTACCGGAAAACGTGCGGCCTTTGTGCTGGAGCACCGCCTCCGGCACAAGGATGGGTCCTATCGCTGGATCCTGTCGCGCGGCGTGGCAGTCCGGGATGACACAGGGAAACCGGTGCGGATGGCCGGGTCGCATGTGGACCTGACAGAGCGCCGGCTGGCGGAGCAGGCGCTGGCGGAAAGCGAGTCAAAGCTCCGGGCGTTTATCACGAATGTGCCGGCGATCCTGTTCTCGATCGATCGTAATGGCATTATCACCATGGCCGAAGGGCGGGGGATGCAGGTGCTCAGTTTCATACAGGGAGGCATCGTCGGGCACACGGTAGCGGAGTTGTACGGGGACATGCCGGGGGTGGTGGAAAGCGTGAAGCGGGCGCTGGCGGGAGAATCGCTCGTGGCGACGATGGAATTGCAGCACCTGTTTTTTGAGATCGCGTATTCGCCAATCCACGCGCCGGACGGGTTGGTGACGGGGGTCATCGGCGTGGCGCACGACGTGACCGAGCGGCACAAAGCCGAGCAGGCGCTTGAGAATAGCGAGCGCCGGACGCGCCTCATCGTCGAGAATGCCTATGATGCCTATGTTGCGATGGACCAGGAGGGGATTATCTCGGATTGGAACCCGCAGGCCGAGCGCATATTTGGCTGGAGCCGGCAGGAGGCAGTTGGCAAATCGCTCTCCGTGATGATCATCCCGGAGCGAATGCGGACGGCGCACCTGCAGGGCCTGGTGCATTATCTCCACACTGGCGAGGGGCCGATCCTGAACCGGCGGATCGAGATGCAGGCGCTGCGGAGAGGGGGAGAGGAGTTTCCCGTGGAACTGACAATCAGCACGATGCGGATCGAGGAGAATGTCATTTTCAGCGCGTTCATCCACGACATCAGCGACCGCATCCGGGCGAAGGAGGAACTTGAGAAGGCGGCGGCGGAGTTGCGCCGCTCGAACGAGGAACTCGAGCAATTTGCCTACATCGCCTCCCACGATCTGCAGGAGCCGTTGCGGATGGTCGCCAGCTATACCCAGTTGCTCGAGCGCCGCTACGCCGCGCAACTCGACGATACGGCGCGGGAGTTCATCGGCTATGCAGTGGATGGGGCGCGGCGGATGCAGCAATTCATCACGGGATTACTGAGGTACTCGAGGGTCGGCACCGAGGCGCAGGTGCTGGAGGCCGTGAACCTGGGCGAGGTATTCGAGACCGCTGTCGCCAATCTACGGATCGCCATCGAGGAGAGCGGGGCGGCAGTCCAGGCGCGGGATTTGCCGGTGGTCGAGGGCGATCCGCGGCAGTTGACGCAATTGTTCCAGAACCTGATCGGCAATGGCCTCAAATTTCGGAAGCCGGGGCAGTCGCCGAAGGTCGAGGTCTGGGCGGAGCGGGAGGAACAGCGGTGGCGGATTTCGGTGCGGGACAATGGAATCGGGCTGGATCCGCGCTTTTCCGAGCGGGTATTCACCATATTCCAAAGGTTGCACACGCGGGACGAATACGAGGGCACGGGACTTGGGCTTGCCATTTGCAAAAAAATTGTAGAGCGTCATGGGGGTCGCATCTGGTTGGAGTCAAAGGAGGGAGAAGGGGCCACCTTCTCCTTCACGCTCCCCGCGACGCACCAACCCCTACAACCCCCAATATGATATCGCCCAAGGCAGATGTACTCCTTGTGGAGGACAGCGCGGCGGAGGCCCGCCTGGCCAGGGAGGCATTGAGGGAGACTCGATCCACCGTGGAATTGCATGTGGCCTCCGATGGTGAGCAGGCGATGGAGTTTCTTCGGCGCCAGGGGGCCTTCCATAATGCGCCCCGCCCGCAATTGGTCCTGCTGGACCTGAACCTTCCCCGCAAGGATGGCCGGGAAGTGCTGCGGGACATCAAGGCGGATGCCGATTTGCGAAGCATTCCGGTGGTGGTGCTGACCACCTCGCAGGCGCAGTCGGACATTTCCCGCGCCTACGATCTGCAGGCGAATTGCTACATCCAGAAGCCGCTCGAACTGGACGGGTTTATCGAGATCGTCCAATCGATCCACCGGTACTGGCTGCAAATGGCCGAATTGCCGGCGTAGCAGACAGGACTTGTCTGTAGTGTCGTGTCCCTAAGATTCCCGGAATATTTCCGCCCCTTCTTTAGGGGCGAGCCCCCTTGAGTCCCGCAGGGACGGCCAGACAATAGCCCGGGGTTTTAACCCCGGGAACCCCGCAACGACCATGACAAAGTCCCGCAGGGACGGCAGAATGATTCCACGTTTTTCAGGGACACTACAATAGGGAACCGCTGATTAATGGGGGTGGCCTTTGTTGCGCTTAAAAGGGGTCGCGGGCAACGCGGCTTCGAAGGCGCATCCCCTTTTGGGGCTGTAACTGAGAAGCCAACGCAGCCCCCGGCCCCCTTTTCAGTGCAACCCTTTGGGCTGTAAGGGATTGGGCCGTCTTTCCGCGTTGCTCGCTCGGGCAGGACCCATAAGGGTATTGCCGCTTCGCTCGCGCCTTGAAATACAGCCCAATCCCTTGCAGCAAAGGCCGCCCCCATTAATCAGCGGCTCCATAGAGCGAGAATGGCGAATCCCGGGCTTTGCACGAGCCGATCAAGCCGTATAGTATCCCACAGAGCCTCCCCCGGGCGTCCTGCTCCCACCCCAATGGCTGAATCTCCCGATACACAGTCCCCCGAAGCGCCGGTCCGAATCCTTCTCGTGGAGGATAATCTTGGCGATGCACGCCTGTTCCAGGAATTGCTCGCGGACGCGAGCGCCCCGTTTTCCATAGAGCATGTACGGAAGCTCGGCGACGCGATCCAGCGGCTCTCGGCCGGAGGGGTCGATGTCATCATGAGCGATCTCTCCCTCCCGGACAGCCAGGGTATCGAGACCTTCGAACTACTTCACAAGGCGGCGCTGCAGACCCCGATCATCGTTCTGAGCGGTCTGGATGACGAGACCCTGGCGGTCGAGACAGTAAAACGGGGCGCGCAGGATTACTTGGTAAAGGGCAGGGCGGATACCCACCTGCTCGTGCGGTCAATTCGCTATGCGCTCAAGCGAATGGCGGGGGAGCGGGAATTGGCCGAGGAACGCAACCTCCTGCGAAGCGTCATCAATAATCTACTGGATTCCATTTATGTGAAGGATGTACGTGGGGTCTACCGGCTGGATAACCTCGCCCACATGCGCTCGATCGGCGCGCAGCATCCGGAGGAAGTGGTTGGGAAGACAGTCTTTGACTTTTTCCCCTACGACGCGGCGGTCCGCTTCCAGGCGGATGACCAGAACGTGGTCCGTACCGGCAAGGCGATCGTGAATAGGCAGGAGCCGTTTTCGCGGCCGGATGGGCAGAAGCATTGGCTCTCAACGACCAAGGTGCCGCTGCGGAATAACGAAGGGCAGATCATTGGCATCGTCGGCATCGGACGGGATATCACGGAGCGGCGGCTGGCCGAGGAGCAACTGGCGATGTACAACGAGGAACTGCGGGAGAAGAATACTCAACTGGAAGACGACCTGGACATGGCCAGCGAGGTGCAGCAGGCCTTTCTGCCGCAGCAGTTCCCCTCCTTCCCGCAGGACGCGGCTCCGGGGGAGAGTGCGGTCTCGTTTTTCGCCCGCTACCTTCCCACTGGGGCGGTCGGCGGGGATTTTTTCCACGTGCTGCCACTTTCATCCACTGAGGCCGGGGTATTCATTTGCGATGTGATGGGCCACGGAGTGCGGGCGGCGCTCGTGACGGCCATCCAGCGGGCGCTGGTGGAGGAGTTGGCCGGACTGGGGAGGCAACCGGGTGAATTCCTCACCCATATCAACCAGGCACTGCTCTCGATCCTGCGCCGGACGCGGACGCCGATGTTCGCCTCGGCGTTTTACCTTTACCTCAATGCGGAGACGGGGGAGATCCGGTACTCGAACGCCGGCCATCCCAAGCCGCTCCACCTCCGGCGCTCGGAGAAGCGGGTCGAAGTCTTCGCCGCCAATGGGACGCGGCCGGGGGCGGCGCTGGGCGTATTTGAACAGGCCACTTACAAGACCTTCGTGAGTGAGGCAAAGCCCGGGGACCTGGTGCTGATGTTTACCGACGGCATCTTCGAAGTGGAAGGGGCGGCGGGGGATTACTTTGACCAACCGCGGCTGATCGCGGCAGTGGAGCGGCGGCTCAATGCGACTTCCGAGGAGTTAATCGAGGGGCTGTTGGCGGAAACCCGGGAATATTCGGTCAAACATCAGTTTGGAGATGATGTGTGTTTGGTGGGGGTGGAGTTGGAGCGGCTGCTGGGGGGCGTTCGTTGATAAGTTTGCTTGGAGGCGGTAGGATGAAGCTGGAAAAGTTGCAATATGCTCGTAGTGGCAGTTATGCGAATGCTCTTCCCTTCCTTGCGGCTGGCCCGTACTCTTTATCCTACTAGAATGGCTGATTACGAACGCGTGCGCACGGCGGAAATTCTCCTTGTCGAAGACAATCCAGCGGATGCGCGCCTGATGCGGGAGGCGTTTGGGGAAATCACTGCGCCGCACAATTTACACGTGGTGGAGACGGGGGGGCGTGCGATGCAATTCCTGAGGCGGGAGGAGGAGTACACGGCGGGTCCGCGGCCGGACCTGGTACTGCTGGACCTGAACCTGCCGGACATGCACGGGCTGGAGGTGCTGGCAGCCATCAAGAACGATTCTGCGCTACGGCGCACGCCGGTGGTGGTTTTCTCCAGTTCGCGGGCGCGAGGAGAAGTGATGCAGGCCTACAACCTGAACGCGAATTCCTACATTGCCAAGCCAGTGGAGCTGGCCGATTTCATCCGCGTGGTCAAGGGGGTCGAGGAGTTCTGGCTGACCGTCGTGAAGCTTCCGAAGGATTGAAGGAACGGGCGATGAGGGATCAAATCATCAAGGTGCTTCTCGTTGAGGATATCAAGGAACATGCGGACCTGATGCGCAGTTTGCTCCTGGAGTCGGACAATCCGGTATTCGAGGTGGTCCATTACGCGGCGTTGCGGCCTGCGCTCGACGCCCTGGAGTTGCCGGGTCCCCAGATCATCCTGCTGGATCTCACTCTTCCGGACAGCGAGGGGATGGAAACCTTCCAGCGGGTCCAGAATGTTGCGCCGGACCTGCCGATTGTGGTGCTGACGGGCCTGGATGACGAGGCGGTGGCGATGCAGACGGTGCAGCGGGGCGCACAGGATTACCTCGTAAAGGGCCGCGTTGATCGCCGGCTGCTGGTGAGTTCGCTGCGGTATGCGCTCGAGCGGAAGAAGGCGCAATTCGAGTTGAAACGGGCGCGGGACGATCTCGAGCGGCGGGTGGCCGACCGCACGGCGGAACTGACGGCGTCCAACGACAAGTTGCAGAAGGAGATCGTCGAGCGGAAACGTGCCGAAGGGGCGCTCATGGAGAGCAACCGGCAGCTCGCGGACGCACTCGAGAAGCTGAGGGAGACCCAGGAGCACGTGATCCAGCGGGAGCGCCTTCACGCGCTAGGGAGGATGGCCAGCGGCATCGCGCACGATTTCAACAATGCCCTGGCGCCTATCATCGGCTTCAGCGAGCTATTGCTCCGCCGGCCGGAGGTCTTGCGGAACGAAGAGAAGGCACGTGGCTATATCGAGATGATCCACACGGCGGCTCAGGACAGCGCGAAGATTGTCGGGCGGCTGCGCGAATTTTACCGGTACCGGGAGGAGAACGACCTGTTCACGCCGGTCTCTCTCAACGACCTTGTCCAGCAGGTAATCTCCCTGACCCAGCCACGCTGGAAGGACCAGGCCCAGGCGAACGGAGTATACCTGACGATGAAGACGGAGATGCAGAACATCCCGACCATCGCCGGCAACGAGGCCGAACTGCGCGAAATGCTGTTCAACGTGGTCTTCAACGCCATCGATGCCATCCCGCAGCAGGGGACCATCACCTTCCGGACGGCGATGAAGGATGAATGCGCCCTGCTTCAGGTGGTGGACACCGGGACCGGGATGACGGAGGAGGTGCGCTCGCGGTGCCTGGAGCCATTTTTCTCAACCAAGGACGAGCATGGGACTGGGCTGGGCCTGGGAATCGTCTATGGGATCGTGCGGCGGCACGACGGAAGCATCGAGATTGAGAGCGCACCAGGGAAGGGGACCACGATTTCCATCACCATGCCGCTCTACCGCGAGGCTGGCCCGCCGGCACGCCAGGAGCCGGCCGGGATCCTGGAGCGGAAGATCCATATCCTTGTGGTCGAGGATGAGCCGCTGGTGCGTGAGGTGATTGAGGTCTATTTGCGCGAGGATGGTCACATGATCCAGACGGCTGCCAATGGGCGCGAGGGATTGGAGAAATACCGGGCCGGAACGTTTGATCTCGTGATGACCGATCGCGCGATGCCGGAGATGAACGGGGACGTGCTGGCGGCGGAGGTGAAGAAAATCAACCCGCATCAGCCGGTGCTTTTGTTGACCGGTTTTGGCGATCTAATGAGCGGAGCAGGAGAGAAGCCAGAAGGAGTGGACCTTGTCGTGAGCAAACCGTTTACGATGAATTCCCTGAGGGAGGCGATCAGCAAGGTGGTAAAGACTGGGCGTGGGTGAGGGATGGATGGGCAAGGCGTTAGGCTTTGCTCCAAAAGGAATTAATTGGGGCCCCCCGTGATTTTCCAAATGCTGGATCAAATCATTCAAGAGGACGCAGCGCCGGTATGCCTTGACGGGTGTACGGTGACGGCGTACACTATAAGCAACCTTTGAAGGAGGGTCCAAACAATGAGAGAAACGCAGATCAAAATCGGCATGACGCCACCGCATCCGGGCGAGTTTTTCCGGGACCAAATTCTCGACGAACTCGGGTTAAGCGTGGCGAAGGCTGCGAAAATCCTCGATGTGCGCCGGGCCACGCTTTCGGACCTGGTGAACGCAAACGCATCTCTCTCGGCGGAAATGGCGCTACGCATTGAAAAGGCTTTCGGCCTGAGCATGGACACGATGCTCCGAATGCAAGCTTGGTACGACGCCCAAACGATGCGCCGTCGTGCCGGTGAAATCGACGTGAAGCCATACATTACTGAGTCGGTGTCCGGGCCGCGCTGACTGGATCATCAAAAGCCTCCCTTCAAAAAGCCATCCCACAAAATTGACAGGCTCGATTGGCTACTGAAAAACAGACTTCGTCTAAAGGCGTTCAATCCCGCAAAAGTGACAAACCGCGTTTCGCAAAGCTGCGCAAGACGCGGTTGTTTTTTTGCCCGCAAGGGCAGCGGGATGGATCGCGACGCCCTCTGTTTAACGGAGATCGCAATCGAAGCCAATTTGTCGGCGGCTTCATAACTTTGAAAGGAAGCGATTTACCATGATTATCCGTAGCATTCAGCACCGAGGACTTTTGACTGGAGCGCCAAAATGGAGACTTCAATTAAAGGTCGTTCCCGCCGCGCTGTAATAAATAGCGCAGCCGCGCATGGTCAGGACAATCAAAATGACAACGGCAGCAAAAATAGTTCGCAGGATGCGCCTGTCGAGACGCTCGCAGCCAACAAGCGCTGTAATGAATAGGCTCCAAAAAATAAGGTGCAACAGCAACTCAGTGGGTCCCACGGAAACTCGCACCTGGGCTAAAGTTGCAGGCGGGTGAAATAATGATGTCAAGCCGAGGGGGGCTTCCATTATTACATAAGGAACGCATATCACAAATCCGCGTAACCAAAGACTGGAAATTAGATACGCGCCGACTAAGGTGAAAATCCATACAGCACGTCTGCCCAGAATCTGAGGGCGACGAGGGTCGATTGGGGACTTCCCTCCATCATCTGTCCCGAGGGAATTTGAATTTTCGGAAGGCATATCAAAATTGCACTTTAGAGCCGCCAGACATCTGATCATTGAAATCTCTCGCTGTGGACTTGAAGAAAAAAATGGGGGTCATATCTGAATCGCACTAAGTTAAGCGCACTCTGGCGACGGCTGAAGGCCCGAAATGTACTAGCCCGGGGTGAAGCGAGAACCGGGGCGAAGCGGAGATAGCCGGACTGAAACACTCCGAATCAAATCAGGCAAACGAGCGGAGCCCCCGGGGAACCAGTTCAAAGCTGGGGCCAAGCCCTGCAAGGGCGCGACGGCCGAGCGAGACGATCTCGCGAATGCGGGACCCGATAGGGTGAGGCCGGCGGGCCGAATCAACCCCGCGCATGCGCATGTGCGTCAATGCCATTCTCTCTCATTGCGGCAGTATCCTCTGCGCCCCCGCGGCTCCACGCGAGTCTGTTTTTGTGATAGCCATCAACTGAGAACGGCGAAGAGCCCTTTTTTGGGGAAGGAACCAACGGCCGTAAAGGACCAAAGGCACGCCGGTCGGCGCTGCGTTTTTCCCGTTGACCAAATCTTGCGTCGGGGCGCGGGGTGGCTAGGGTGAGGGTGCGTGGTCTCCTCCAGTCCCCAAAAGTCCCCAATATCCCTCAAGCCGGTGAATGTTCTCCTCGTCGAGGACAATCCCGGGGATGTGCGCCTCATTTCCGAGCTGCTGATGGGGTACCGGGACCAGTTCCGGGTCAGCTCGCAGGTGACGCGCCTGGGCGACGCGGAGGATGCGATCGAGACGCGGGGGGTGGACCTGGTGCTCCTGGACCTGAGCCTGCCGGACAGCCAGGGGTTCGAGACCTTTGAGCGGCTGCTCTCGCATGGCCGGGATGTGCCGATCCTTATCCTCAGTGGGGTGGACGACCAATCCCTGGCGTTGCGGATGGTGCATGCGGGTGCGCAGGATTACCTGGTGAAGGGGCAGTTTGACGCGGCCCTCCTGGTGCGGGCTATGCGGTACGCCATCGAGCGCAACAGCTCCGAGCGGCAACTGGCGCAGGAGAAGACGCTCGTGCGAGCCCTGCTCGAGACCCTACCTGACCGCATTTTCTTCAAGGATCGCGACTGCCGGTTCGTGCGGGTGAATCCCGGCTGGGCGAAGTTCTTTCAGCTGGAGCGGCTGGAGGATGCTATCGGCAAAACGGACTACGATTTTCTCAAGGAAGAGTCCGCAAGGCAGACCATGGCCGATGAACAGGCAATCATGCGAACCGGCGAGCCAATCATGAGCCAGATCGAAAAGAAGGAAATGCCCAACGGCCGGGTCGAGTGGTCCCTGACCACGAAGCTGCCCGTACGGGACCGGCATGGGCGCATCGTTGGGACCATGGGAATGTCCCGGGACATCACCCGGCTCAAACAGGTGGAGGACGAGCTGGCGGCGGAGCGCAACCTGCTTCGGAGCGTCATCGAGAACCTGCCGGACCCGATTTTCGTAAAGGACCTCGAGGGACGTTACATTCTGGATAATCAGGCGCATTGCAAGACGCTGGGCGTCGCCCGCCGGGAGGATGTGATCGGGCGCACGTCTTTCGATTTCTTCCCGCCCGAGGAGGCGGCGGCGTTCAAGCGCGATGACGACCGGGTGATCAACTCCGGCGTGCCGATGGAAAACCATGAGGAATGCGTCCCGGACTCACTTGGGAACCGCCGGTGGCTACTGACGACCAAGGCGCCGGTGGTCAATGCCGAGACCGGGTACGTGGAACGGCTGGTGTGCATCCGCCGGGACGTCACACAGACAAAGGAGGCGCAGGAGAAGCTGAAGGCGGCGAACTCGGAACTCTCGATGGCGTTGACGAACCTGAAGGAGGCGAGCGAGGCGCTGCGTTCCATCCAGTTGCAATTGATCGAGGCGGAGAAGATGAAGAGCATCGGCCGGCTGGCAGCCGGCGTGGCTCATGAGGTGAAGAATCCCCTGGCGATCATCACCATGGGAGTGGATTACCTGGAGGGGCAGCCGAACGAGGACCGGAATACGCAGGAAATTCTCAAGGAAATACGGTCGGCGGTAAAGCGGGCGGACAATGTAATCCGCGGGCTGCTGGACTTTTCGGCGCCGCGTCAACTCGAGGTGTCGGAGGCAAATCTAACGGAGATCATCGAGCGCGCGATGGTGCTGGTGCGCGGGGAGATGAGTGGGAGACCGTTCGAGGTGGTGATGGACTTCCAGCCGAAGCTTCCCGTATTGCGGCTGGACCGGATGAAGGTGGAACAAGTGTTTGTGAACCTGATCACGAATGCGGTCCACGCGATGCCGGAGGGGGGCAAGCTAACGGTCCGGGTATTGTCGAAGCAACTGACCGGCATTGGCGAGAACCTTGCCGGTTCGGCGGCGGAAGCCTTCCACGTGGGGGACCAGGTGGTCGTGGCGGAGGTGGACGACACGGGGACTGGCATCCCGGAGTCGAAGCTCGGGAAGATTTTTGATCCTTTTTACACAACGAAGCCGACGGGGAAGGGGACAGGCCTGGGCTTGACGGTCACGCGGTCGATTATCGACCTGCACGGCGGGACCATCGAAATAACCAATCGCCCTGAGGGGGGCGCGAGAGCAACCGTGATGTTCCGAGCATAAACCATTGTGGATACCGCACCGAAACGCATATTGATCGTCGATGACGAGGCCGGGTTCACCCGGCTCTTGAAACTGACTCTCGAGGGAACGAAACGCTACATCGTGAAGGAGGAGAACGATGGATCGCAGGCGCTGGCGACGGCGCGGCTATTCCGGCCGGAATTAATCCTGCTGGATATCGTGATGCCGAAGATGGATGGGGGCGACGTGGCGCGGCAGATCGGCGGCGACCCGATCCTGAAGGATGTGAAGATTATCTTTTTAACCGCGATTGTTTCGCAGAAGGAGGCAGGTGCGGGAGGCATCGGCGGGTTCCCGTTCATGGCGAAACCCGTGAGCCTTGCGGCACTGACGGCGATGATCGAGGAGACGCTGGCAGTGAGTGGGGGAATTGATAATTGATGAACTTGTACACACGCGCGGCGAGGAAGGCATACGGTTTCAAATAGCGGGGATGTCCGCGGCGGTGCTGCAGGGCGTGCCTGCTACGACTCTGGACACGGATATCTGGATCGATTTGCCGGAAAGACAATATGTGAAGGTGCTGGCTGTCTGCCGTCGCCTGGGCGGCGAAACCCTGGCCAGGACGGTTGTCTCACTTCGTGACGATACGTTGGTAAATTTTCTCTATCGTGTGGAAGGCTTGGCGCCTTCAAGAGCGAGGCGAAAAAGGCAGTCCGGTTGAAATGGTTTGGAATGAAAGTTGATGTGCTTCCGCTCGAAAGTATTATCCGCAGCAAGGAGGCTGTGGGACTGAGTCGCTCGAATCCGGGATGCACAGCGATGACCCACAATTCGCCGGTTTGGAGATCAGCCATGGCAAAACCGGCTACGCGGCCCGAGCACTCGCAAAGATATCCGTCATGCGAGATGCTTGGAGACTGGGTGACGGACTCTACCGTGATTCCGGGCGCGGCAAGAGCGGCCAGACTCATCGGATTTTCGCGAACACTGGTCCGAATGGCGAACAACGGATCAACATCAGCGGCAGTTATTTTGCGGAAGGTGGGTTGCTTTTGGTCGGCGATGGACATTTTAAGATATCAATAGCTCCTTCAGCATTTCAGGCGGATAGGTCTGTCTCTATCAGTGCCTCCACGGTTCAGGTTCAAGGAAGCGGCAGGATGAAATTGGCCATCCGGTCGCGTTCGGTCCAGCCGCGGCGGGCGTAAAATTCCCGCCTGTATGCCTCGCTGTCGCGTCCGTTGAGCAAAGAGAGACGGGCGCAACCGCGCTCCCGGCCTTGGGCTATCACGAGATCGAGCAGGCGCGTTCCGATGCCATTTCCCGCGTCCCGGGGGCGAATGAACAGCTCGGTAATGTAAGCCTCGCCGCCTTGCTGAAAGAGGAAGGGGATCCAATGGACGGCGCAGTATCCGGCGACCTCTCCATCGGGAGTCTCGGCTACGTAAATCGCGGAGGTGGCCGATGCGGCTGCCGTCCGGAGGTTGCGCGCAATCTTCGCGGCGCTCTGGTCCTGGGTTTCCGAGTCAATGGAATGGATGCCGCCCACGGCGTGTAATACGGCGGTGGTCCCGCTGCGTCGGTCTCGGTGGCCTTGCGGATGTTCATTGGTTGATGACGGCCTCGATCCGGTATCCGTCCGGGTCGATGACGAATGCGGCAAAGTAGCCCTCGCCATATTCCGGACAGAGTTCCGGGACGCCGTTGTCCAGCCCGCCGTATTGGAGCGCGGCCCGGTGGAAGCGGACGACGGAATCGCGGGAGGGAGCCGCAAATGCCAGATGCGAACCGCGGCTGTGCGCGATGACGGCGCTGGGGGTGAACTTGATGGCAAACTTGTCGCCGCCGCCCGGTAATCCGTAGCCTACGGCCGCATCGTCGGCCCATACGCGCACGTAACCGAGCGGGGAAAGCGCCGCATCGTAAAAGGCCGCCGAGCGGGCGAGGTCTTTGACGCCGAATGACAGGTGGTGAAGCATGGCTGGAAGTATGGATTATGAAGAGTGACCGAGGGAATCCTGAATCAGCCAGGCGAGCGCTTGAGGAAGCTCGTCAGCCCAGCAGCGGGGGTCGTGGCCGCCATGAAACTCGTTGTAACGCACATCCCCGCCGCACGCGGTCAGAGTCTCGGCGAGTCGGCGCACGGAGTCGAGTTGGCTGGTATTCTGGAATAACCCGGTGGGAGGATGAGATATGTTCTCCTGTACTTCCTGGTTTCCAACGCTAAGCCAGATGGGGGCGGGGCGCGCGCTGGCGCCCGTCAGTGACGCGGCGAGCCATTCGTCATTCCACCATGCGGACGGCGATTGACTTAGGACGCCGGAGAAGACGTCCGGGCGGCGCAATGCCGTGAATGCCGCGCAAAGTGCGCTCAGGCTCAGGCCGCACAGGAAGATTCGTTTGTAAGTACACACTGCCTGCTGGATCCAATTGCAAAGATCGGTGGCGACGAATCGGGAATATGTCTCGTTGCACGTAAAGTTTGCATGCCGGGCGGCGGTGTCGAGATACGAGAGATAGACCGAGGTGATGGGCGGTATCCCGCCGGTTTTTTGCAGGCCGCGGACGATCTCCGGCGCCTTGACGCGTTCGATGTATATCTCTGCGTCGAGAAAGAGGAGGCAGTCGGAGGTTGAGCCTGAGACGGCGTGGTCAACCCATGCCTTGTGGCGAGCGGCGAGTAGGGGGCTGGTTATGACACTCGGTTCTGGAAGATTCATGGGTCCGAATGGAAGGGGAGGGGATTTTAACCACGGATTACGGATGAGCACGGATAAAGAAAGCTATCCATGCGGAGATGGCGCAAGATGCTGAGCCGGGATGCCGGGAGGAATTGAGGAAGGTTGAGGCGGATTTTTATATACGGTGAAGCTTTACAGGCGAGCCGGGACAGCCCGCCGAAATCAGCCCAAAGTGCGGCGCCGGAGGGCATCGGCAACAGGCATTCATGGCCAGCACATTGCGTCAGATCGTCCCGACCAACTTCGGATTTCGGGCTGAAACTTCCTGATGCGCTCACTAATTGTCAAAACCCTTGACAAATGCAAAATATGTTGCTAGTGTGAGATATGTACATTTCCAGTTCCCGTCGCCCAAGGCCCGGTACCCACCCCTGCATCTGTCCACTTTCAAGCGCTATTATCGCAACCCTGCTCGAAATCCCCCTTACCGCCCTTCCGGCTCCGACCGAGCCCGGTCCTCGAAGCGCGTGAATTCTTTTAGGAAGGTCAGCGGGACGTCGCCCACCGGGCCGTTGCGCTGCTTGGCGATGATGAGGGTGGCCTTGCCTTCGGCTTCCTGTTTCTCCTCGTCGCTATCGGCGTAGTATTCCTCGCGCACCAGGAGGGCTACGAGGTCGGCGTCCTGCTCGATGCTGCCGGATTCGCGGAGGTCGCTTAGGCGGGGACGGCCCTTGCTGTCGCCGGTGCGGTTCTCCGGGTTACGATTGAGCTGGGCCAGGACGATAATCGGGATGGCGAGTTCCTTGGCCAGCGCCTTGAGGCCGTTGGAGATTTCGGCGATTTCCAGTTGGCGATTGTCCTGCGCGCGCCGGGAGGTGGAACGCAGGAGCTGGAGGTAATCGATGACCACGAGCTCGATATCGTGCTGGGTCTTGAGGCGACGGGCCTTGGCGCGTAGCTCGAGGATGCTGAGGCCGGCGGTGTCGTCGATGAAGATTTTGCTCTCCGCCAGCTTCGATGCGGCGGTGGTGAGATTGGGGAAATCGCGCTCGGAGAGGAAGCCGTCGCGGACGCGCTGGAGATTGACCCGGGCGCGGGAGCAGAGGAGGCGCTGGACAAGCTGCTGGCTGCTCATCTCCAGGCTGAAAATGGCGACCGGCTTCTTGTGATCCACGGCGACGTGCTCGGCAATGTTCATGGCGAGGGCGGTCTTGCCCATGCTGGGCCGTGCGGCGATGACGAACATCTCCGCGCCGTGCAGGCCATCGGTCATCTTGTCCAGCTCCGCGTAGCCGGTGGGTAGACCGGTAATGCTGCCGCGGCGCTCATAGAGTTTCTCGATGGACTCGATGGCCTCCATGACCTGGTCCTTCATCGAGAGGTTCTTCGCCTGGAAACGCTCGCGGGCGATCTTGTTGATCTGTTGCTCGACCTCATCCAGGAGGCTTGGGACATTGTCCTGCTCATCGTAGGAGCGGGCGGCATACTCGGTGCAGGTGGTGATGACCTGGCGGAGTGTCCATTTCTCCTGGAGGATCTCGATGTAGTAGGCGGCGTTTGCGGCGGTTGGGATGAAGGTGAAAAGCTCCGTGACGAAGGCCGCGCCGCCGACCTGGTCCAGTTGCCCGCGATCCCGCAATACCTGGGTGAGGGTGATGAAATCGATTGGCTTGGCCGCGTTCCAGAGCTCGAGGAGCACGGTGAAGATGCCGGCATGGGCCGGGATATGGAAGCACTCGGCGCTGATGCCGCGCTCGACGCAAAGACCGCCTACGTCACGGGGGGAAAGGAGGAAGGAACCGAGAACGCCGCGCTCGGCGTCGGGGCTTTGTGGTAATAACCGGTGGATATCCGGTAAATAAGTGACCTTCCCGCGCAGGTCGCCATCCGCGCGGTGTCCAGCTTTTGAGGCCGGCTTGCCAGTGGAAACACTGGAGCCCTCCATGGTCTCGGTACGCTACTTCGCGTGACGGGCCTTGGCCTTCGAGCGGAAGCCCTGCTCGGCCGAATGCTCGGCGCCCTCCGGGGCGGCGGCCTGTTCCTCCGAAGCCGACGCGGCCTGGGAGGAGGATTTAACGTTGAGATTGAGTTTTGCGACGACGTCGTGGCCGAGCTTGATCTCGATCTCGTGCGCACCGGAATCCTTGATGGGGCGCTCGAGGACGATGTGGTGGCGGTCGATCTCGGTGCCGAGTTCCGTCTTGAGGCGGTCGGCGATGTCCTTGGCGGTAATGGAACCGAAGGCCTTGCCGGTCTCGCCTGTCTCAAGGGTAAGGGTGATCTTGAGCTTGTTGATGCGGCGGGCAAGTTCGTCGGCCTCGTTGAGCTCGCGGGCTTCGCGCTCGGCGCGCTTGGCCTTGAGGGAGTTGAGCTGCTTGAGGGTGGCGGGGGTGACCTCGAAGGCTTTGCCACGCGGGATGAGGAAATTGCGGGCGTACCCGGGCTTGACTTTGACGACGTCGGCCTCGGCGCCGAGGCCGGCAATGGGTTCGGTCAGGATTACTTGGGTGTTCGCCATATACAGGGATGAAAAAGGGTGTGGTCGCTGGGTCGCGGGTTGGTCTTTCTACGTGGGAGCGGGGGCAGTGTCAATGCCGGATGGGTGGAAAAAGCCCCGCTTTTGCCCGATGCGTGACTTTTGGGCGGTTTCGGGGTTCCATGGAAGGATGAAAACCCCCTCCATACTACTCCTCGCGCTCCTTGCGATGGCTGCCGGCGCGACGGCGCAAGAGCCGGATCGTGCGCCCTTTATCAACAAACAGATCAAGGAATTGACGGCAAAGGTGGCGTCGGACCTCGCTAGCGGAGCCTTGACGCAAAGTGACGCCGATGAATTGAACCGGGCCATCCAGCACGTGAAGGCGACGGAGGATAGTGAGCCGACCCTGTTGCCCAAGACCCGCCGGGATATGAGGGAGGATTTGGCGAAGATCGAGTACGACCTGGTGCACAAGGAAGCGGCGGTGAAAGCCTCGGGATCGCCAGGCGCCTCTCCTACGCCCTGACGGCCATGCCACGAGCGGAAGCGGGCGCCAACGGCCGGCATGGCCCATTGGCGCCGCGCCCCGTGATTGGTTCACCCGAAACTAGTGCGCGACGGGCACGAGGTTCTCGGCGATGTCCGTGAGGAGACTGTCGGCTTCTCCCTCCTCATCGAGGGTGTTCTGAAGCAGTTCTGCTGCGTCGGTCTCGCCCAAGCGCTCGGCGAGGGAGCGTGCGGTGCCGTAACCGGCCATCTCATAATGCTCGACGCGCTGCGCGGCGCCGATGAGGCCGGAGTCCTTAACGACGGCATCGCCGTCGGCCTTGATCATCTGGGAGCCCTCCTTGACCAAGCCTTCCATGGCTTGGCAGGTCTCGCCGGTGGGCGATTCGTCCAGGGCCTCGAAGATCTCCTCGAGGCGGGCGGCGTGATTCTCCGTCTGCTGGAGGTGATTGGTGAAGGCTTGCTTGAGTTGCGGATCGCTGGCGGCCTCGGCCATCTTGGGAAGCGCCTTGATCAGTTGGGTCTCGGCGCTGTAGAGGTCGCGCAATTCCTCGATATAGAGGTCGCGCAGTGAATTAAGCTTAAGTGAGGTTAGTCTCATAGTCTCAACGGTTCGGAGTCCGTGCGCTGCAAGGCTGTGGGGAAGGGCTGAAATCGCGGGTGAACCGCATTTCGCCGATGCTTCGATCAGACATTCCCTGAAGGCCGGTGTTATCGGGGATCTGCCTTGCCAGGTAAGGTTAAAGAAATAGTTGTTCACGCGCAACTTGGCGCAAATGAAAGAGTTCAACGATGAAACTATGAAATCCCCAATCATTACAATTCTTGCCCTCATAGGCGCAGCTACTGTCGCAATGGCCGACCCGCAGGGGGCCATTACCGCGCATCTCAAGCAATTAAGCGATAAGGTGGACGCGGATTTGGCGGCCAACGCCATAACAAAGGTTGATGGGGACGAATTGCACCAACAGATCGACCACGTGCAACACATCTCCGACAGCGAACCCGTCCTAACGCACAAGACGCATCTGGACCTGGCCCGCGATATCGGCAAGATCGAGAAGAGCCTCGCGGAGAAGGAGGCCGCCGTGAAGGCGACCGCAAACGCGTCCCCCACTCCGTAAAAACTTCCAGCAGCCAAGCCAAATTTTATGAAAATCCCCTCGATTACCCTCCTTCTCCTTCTTGCAATGGCCACGTTCGCATCCGCGCAAAAACCGGGCCGGCAGGACCGGCAACTGAACGGATATACCGACAGGGTTACGGCGGACCTGGCGGCCAACGCATTGACAAAGGAAGATGCGGACGAATTGACGCGCGAGATCGCCCACGTGCAGGGGATTGTCGATAGCCCCGAACCGATGACGATCCAGACTAAAAGGGACGTGAACAGGGATATCGCGAAGATTGAAAAGAGCCTGGACGAGAAGGAAGCCGCGGCAAAGGCGAATGCCGCGGCCGCGTCGCCCACGCCGTAAGGATTCGGCTACTTTCTTGCGGCTAAATGGCCGACCAGCTGGTGACACAGGTTCCATAGGTCCATACGACCTATGAGCCCCGGTCAGTTACGGTGTCACATCCAGTGTAATCGGCGCGCTCCAGAAGGTCTTGCCCAGGCTCGAAGTCCTGAATCCCATGCGGAAATCAACCCTCGGCGCTTTGACGGACTCGTCCACGTACATCTTGAGTGCGTCCGGGAAGACGTAGGTATCGTGCGGAGCGATTTCGACGGTGATCTCGTTGCTGTCATCGCTATTCCATGCGTCCCAAGTCACCTTGCGGTTGCTCGACTTCCACATCCGGTCCCAGGCGCGGTCTGGGATTTTAAATTTTTCTACACTATTAGTCGGGTTCGTGAGGCTCAGCGTCACGTCGAAAACGGCCTCGGGATGCACTTCCGTAGCGTCCGGCACAGCGATTGCCACGAGTTGGAGGGAATCGCCTGCACGCGAGACCATTGCCCCGGCTAGCAGACAAAGGGCGACAATGAACAATATTTTAGGGCGCATGGAGCGGTAAGTTTTCGAAGTTCGCGCCGATTGCGGCCGCACGCGCGACCTATCTTGGAAATCAACCGGCGTGCCTAGGTCGCCACTTGGGCTATCGCCGCGGCCAGGTTGTCGCGCGTGACCGGTTTCGCGAGCAGGATATCCACGCCAGGCGGCCGTTCGCCGTCCGGCAACAGCATTGCCCCGAAGCCGGTGAGCATGATGACTGGGATCTCCGCGATGATCTGCCGCGCCGCCTCGACCAGCGCGATGCCATTGAGCCGTGGCATCGAGAGGTCCGTAAGGATCAGGTCGAAGGAAGACTCGTGAAATTTTTGCAGCGCCTCGGTCCCATCCCTGGCGGATTCGACGATGTGTCCCATGGATTCCATCTGGAGCGCAATCACGGACCGCAACCGTTCGTCATCCTCGGCAAGGAGGATGCGCAACGGGCGGGAGGCGACGGAGGGTTGGGCACGGGCCGCCTCGGCATTGGCGTTCTCGCGGGGCAGGAAAACGCGGACCGTGGTGCCGGCGCCCGGCTGGCTGGTGATGCTGAGCTCGCCCGCGTGCCGGCGGATGACGCCGTGAACCATGGCGAGACCAAGGCCGGCGCCCGGCTCGGCTTTGGTGGAATAGAACGGGTCCATGCACTTGGCGCGAGCCTCTTCCGTCATGCCGATGCCGCTGTCGGTGACGCAGATTTCGATGCCGCCCTGCGCCTTTTTCAGCTCGACCGAGAGTGTGCCGCCTTGCGGCATGGCGTCGGCGGCATTGACGATGAGGTGGAATAGCGCTTCCCGCAGCTCCGAGGCGTTGCAAGGGAAGAGCTCGACGCGGGTGAGGCTGAGCGTGACGCGGATTTCCCGGCCATCGATCTGAGCGCCGCTATGCCACTTGGGCTGCGCGAGGTGGACGGCTTCCTGGACCAACTTTTTCAGGTCCATGGGCATGAAGAGGTCGTCGTCGTGCCGCGGCCGGCAAAAGTAATGGAGCCGGGCGATCATCTGCGCCGCTTCCTGGAGAACGGTCTGCATGGTGGTGATGTGACGGGTCGTTTCGGGCCCAAGCGCCGCGGCTTGCCGCGCCACCAGGTCCGCGAGGCTCATCAGGATCATCAGGACGTTGTTGAAATCGTGGACCACTCCGCCGGCCATCTCGCTGAATGCGTGGAGACGCTCCTGCCGGACGGCCTGCCGCTGGGTCAGTCGCAACTCATCGAGCGCTGCTTCGAGTTCCTGGGTCCGCCCGAGTACCATTTCGTCGAGCCGGCGATTTTGCTCCCGAAGGCCGAGGGCGAGGAACCGGGTCTCAAGGAGGTTTCGCACCCGAAGGCAGAGTTCCGTGGAGCCGAAGGGTTTCGTGAGGAAATCGCTCGCGCCGGCGGCCAATGCGCGACGCCGCGTGGATTCCATGGGATCGGCAGTGATGACGATGACCGGGAGGCGTTCATCCGGCGGGATGAGCTGGCGCAATTTTTCGAGCACCTGAAAGCCGTCCATGACCGGCATTGAGATATCCAGCAGGATGATGTCGGGCTTGTATTCGCAATATGCGTCAAGGGCGTCGCACGGGTCGGTGACGATCCGCACATCTTCCTGTCCGGCTGCGGCGAGGCTGATCTCGACCGCACTGGCGCTTACCGGCTCGTCATCGATGACGAGGAAGCGTGCGTTTTTGAGGTAGTTGTCGAATGCGTACATCGGTACGGGAGAGATTTGCTGGGCAGACGGCGAGATCGGAATTCGGCTCGGTACTGGGACTCTGTTCGGTGGCAGGCTCGGCTGCCCTCATGCGCCGCCATGCGCAGGCAGGCATGTTAAAACGAAAACGGAGGACTATGGACGTTGCTATCACGGGGTCCTAAATCTAGCAGGTTGCGGGCCATCGCCTTACGTGCTTCTACGGCGCGGTCTTTGCGTTTGCTGCCTACATAGGCCCCGCAGGCATATTCGTCTATTACGGCGCTGCCCGCCGCCGAAATAGCGGTGTCGCATCCGCGATATTCAACGCTGAGAGGTCCAGCCCCTGACCTGGTGCCCGAAGACGCGCTCCCATCAGTTGCGCGTTGATCCGCGCCACCACGTCCTGCCCGTAAAATTTTACCGAGCCCACGCCGATCGCAGCCGGGAATACCACTGCCAGGAATCCAAAATCCCCCACGCTAAGGATGAGCAGGCTGTTTTCATTCCCCTCCTGGTAGAGGCAAGTCACCGATTGATCCTCGATGATCCGGGCTATTGCTTGTGTGGCCGCAAAGCTATTGGCTGCCAGCGCGCCCAGGGTGGCCGTATCCATGTCCCCTTCATCACCCTGCCGCGTCACGATGAAGCCGCCGGCATCGATAAAGAGCGCCAGTCGCGAACCACTAACCTGGACGAAATCCCCCAACGCAATATCGATTGCGGCAATATCTTCGCTAATGAGGAGGGGAAGCGTGAACATGACGCGTCTTGGGCTCAGGCCGCTTTACGGCCGGACTCAGTCAGCAGCTTATGCAGG
>Ga0302319_10006870_pt1 | contig 22484 bp, 14 predicted proteins | sample Bog_T0_2_FD_203319 | JGI IMG/M metagenome (GOLD analysis project Ga0302319, IMG submission 203319) | Peat permafrost microbial communities from Stordalen Mire near Abisko, Sweden - Bog_T0_2 | ecosystem: Environmental > Terrestrial > Soil > Wetlands > Peat | place: Sweden: Abisko, Stordalen Mire... | reverse complement strand
ATTATGACCTTAGCTCGCCGGCGATTCTGGCCGACATCAATGTGGGCGGCAAGCCGATCAAGGCCGTTGCCGTCTTCAGCAAGCAGGCCATGGTCTTTGTTTTCGACCGCGTCACCGGCAAGCCGGTCTGGCCGATCATCGAAAAGCCGGTGCTGCAAAGTGACGTGCCGGGCGAGAAGACCTCCAAGACCCAGCCTTTCCCGACCAAGCCGTTGTCCTATAGCCGCAACGAATTCCACATGGCGGACCTGATCGACTTCACGCCGGAGCTGCATGCCCAGGCGCTTGAAGTGCTCAAGCACTTCAAGATCGAACCGCTCTACGGGCCGACGGTGGTCAGCAAACAGCCCTATCCGGTCGGCGGTTTTGCCAACTGGAATGGCGGCGGCGGCACCAACTGGCAGGGCGGCGGCTATGATCCCGAGACCCAGACCCTCTTCCTGCCGGCGACGGAAACCGGGGCCGGGTCGCGCGGCCTGGTCGTGCCGCCAGCCGGCTATACCGATGCCAGATATGTGTCCGGCACGGCAGGCCAGCCCTTCACGATTGCCGGCGGTCCCGGCTTCGGCGAGGCGTCCGATGCCCCCAAGGTCAGCGCCGACCAAATCCGGCTGGCCGCAATCCTCGCCCAGAGCGGCGCCCAGGTCCAAGCCTCCAGCCCGCCGATCCGCACGACCGTTCAAGGACTTCCCCTGGTCAAGCCGCCTTACGGCACTCTCTCGGCGATCAATCTGAATACCGGCGATATCATGTGGCAGGTCGCCCATGGCGACACGCCGGATTCGATCAAGAACAATCCTGCGCTCAAGGGCCTGACCATTCCCAAGACCGGTCAGCCGGGCGCCGTGGGTGTTCTGGTGACCAAAACCCTGCTGATCGTCGGCGATCCGGAATTCTCGACATCGCCGGGTCATCCGCGCGGCGCCATGCTGCGGGCCTATAACAAAAAGACCGGCGAGCAGGTGGGGGCGGTGTGGATGCCGGCGCCGCAAAGCGGTTCGCCCATGACCTACAATTATGATGGCAAGCAATACATCATGGTTGCGGTCAGCGGCGGCAATTATTCGGGCGACTATCTCACCTTCGCTTTGCCTTCGGGCCAATAGGAGTCATCTGGGGCGGGTGGAACAAAATGCGCCTGAAAGCCGATAGCGGAATTCCGTTGCGGCGCCAGGCATAAAGAACGTAACGGGAAAAGGCCGCCCCGCGTCATGGCTGGGGATGCCAAATGGAAAAGGGTGAAACGCATGTCAGGTAACAGCATTTTGAAGCGCGGTTTTTGGCTCCTATCGGCGGTCACGCCATTATTGCTCGGCACACAGGCCGGCGCCCAGACTGCGCCCTATGGCCAGCCTTCGACCGCCAAGGGCGACTGGCCGATGTATTTCGCCGATCCCTCGGGCTCGCGTTATTCACCGCAGGACCAGATCAACGCCTCCAACTTCAACAAGCTGGAAGTGGCCTGGCAGTTCAAGACCGACCAGCTCGGCGCCCGCCCCGAATACAAGCTGGAAGGCACGCCGATCGAAATCAACGGCACCATTTACGCGACGGCCGGCTCACGCCGCGACGTGGTGGCGCTGGACGCCAAGACCGGCGAACTCAAATGGATGTACAGCATGAATGAAGGGCTGCGCGCCGCCCTTGCGCCGCGTCAGCTCTCCGGCCGCGGCGTGTCCTATTGGACCGACGGCAATGGCGATGACCGCATCATCTATGTCACCACCGGCTATCGCCTGGTCGAGCTCAATGCGCATAACGGCCAGCCGATCGAAAGCTTCGGCGATCACGGCATCGTGGATCTGAAGATCGGCGCCTATACCGGCGTGATCGGCCAGCCCGGCGTCTACAAGCAGATCGACCTGACTCTGGGCGAAATCGGCCTGCACTCCACCCCGACCGTGGTGAACAATACCATCCTGGTGGGTTCGTCCTTCAAGGAAGGCGGCCAGCCGCTCGATTACAACAACACCAAGGGCATCACGCGCGCCTTCGATGCCAAGACTGGCAAGCTGATCTGGACCTTTCACAACGTCCCGCAAAAGGGTGAAGCGGGTTACGAGAGCTGGGAAAAGAACTCCGCCGATTTCAACGGCAATACCGGCACCTGGGCATCCATGACCGTGGACCCGGTGGCGGGCCTGGTTTACGTGCCGATCGAGGACCCCACCAACGACTATTATGGCGGCGCCCGGCCGGGCAATGATCTTTATGGCGACAGCCTGGTCTGTCTGGATCTCGCCACCGGCAAGCTGAAATGGTACTTCCAGGTCACCCATCATCCCATCTGGGATTTTGACTTGTCCTCGCCGCCGCTGCTGGCCGACATCACGGTGGACGGCAAGCCGGTCAAGGCCGTGGCGCAGGCCGACAAGCAGTCCTTCCTCTATATGTTCGATCGCATCACCGGCAAGCCGATCTGGCCGATCGTGGAAAAGCCCGTGCCGCAATCGGATGTGCCGGGCGAGAAAACCTCCAAGACCCAGCCTTTCCCGACCAGGCCGGCGGCTTATGCGCGGCAGAATATCACCACCAACGACTTGATCGACTTTACCCCGGAGTTGCACGCCAAGGCGGTGGACATCGTCAAGAAATACTACAAGGGCGGTGCCATGTACTCGCCGGCGGTGGTCAGCAATCCGAACGGATTTCCCTCCGCGACCCTGGAAATGAGCTCGCCGGGCGGCGGAACGAACTGGCCCGGCGCCGGCTTCAATCCGGAAACCCATGTTGCCTTTATCCCCGCGGTCAATGGCACGGGGCTGCTCAGCCTGGTCAAGCCGCCGGAGGGCTTCACCGACAATGCCTATCTCCAGGGCGTCGGCGGGCAGCCTTTCCGCATCAATGGCGGACCGGGCTTCGGTTCGGCCTCCGATGCGCCGAAAGTCGGCAGCGACGACCAGAAACTGGCGGCCATCCTTGCCGCCCATCCGCAGGTTACTGTCGCCAGTCCGCCGCCGCCGCGCACCGTCGATGGCCTGCCCCTGACCAAGCCGCCTTACGGCACGATCACCGCGATCGACATGGACAAGGGCGAGATCATCTGGCAGGTGGCCCATGGCGACACGCCGGACTCGATCAAGAACAACCCGGCCCTCAAGGGACTGAATATTCCCAAGACCGGCCAGGGCGGCGTGGTCGGCGAGGTCGTCACCAAGTCACTGGTGGTGTCGGGCGATGCCGAATTCTCCACATCGCCGGGTCATCCGCGCGGCGCCATGCTGCGTGCCTATGACCAGAAGACCGGCAATCAGGTCGGCGAAGTCTGGATGCCGGCGCCGCAAAGCGGTTCGCCCATGACCTACAATTATGATGGCAAGCAATACATCATTGTTGCGGTCAGTGGCGGAAACGTCTCGGGTACCTATCTGGCCTACAGCCTGCCGTCGGGCAATTAAGACAAGTCCATTTGGGAGGACATCATGGTTAAGTCGGCAGTTCGCGTGGGCTTGTTGTATACGGCGCTGGCATTTTACGCGCCAGGCGTGATGGCGGACGGCTCTCCGGGTCCCGATGCCCATACCTGTGTTCCGCAACCATCCCCGGCGGGGGCGCGCGATGTGCCGGCCAACGCCAAGGAGCCGGTATTTCCGGACGATCAATATCCGGTGAAACTGCCGGCCATGTCGCTGCTGGGCGCGCCCAACAATGCGCCCAATCCCTTCGACGCCGGTGCCGATTTCGGCAAGCTGCCGCCGGGACGGGTATGGGGTTCCACGGCGAGCGTCACGGCCGCGCCCGACGGCACGATTTGGGTGATGGATCGCTGCGGTCATGCCGGGGTTGGCGGATCGGCCTGTGACGGCGACAGCGCCGGCATCGATCCGATCTTCCAATTCGACACCTCGGGCAAACTGCTGAAGCATTTTGGGGCGGGACTGTTCCAGGGCCCCCACAAGATGGAAGTGGATAAGGCAGGCAATGTCTGGGTGGCGGACAATGTCGGCAATCAGGTCTTCAAGCTCGATCCAGACGGCAAGGTGCTGATGACCCTGGGCAAGAAAGGCGTTGCCGGCACCGGCAATGACGAATTCGACGCGCCCACCGACATAGCCTTTGGCGCCAATGGCGACTTTTTCGTATCGGACGGCCATACCGGCGGCGGCGCCGATTTCGGCAATGCCCGCATCATGAAGTTCGACAAGAACGGAAAATTCCTTCTGTCCTGGGGCAGAAAGGGAACGGGTCCCGGCGAGTTCGACGTGCCGCACGCGCTTGCGATCGACAAGGAGGGCAGGGTGTATGTCGGTGATCGCCAGAACAACCGCATCCAGGTTTTCGACCAGAACGGCAAGTTTCTCCGCCAATGGTTTCAGTTCGGGCGGCCCAGCGGCGTTTTCATCGACAAGAACGACATGATCTATGTCTCGGATTCCGAGTCGCATGATGGACGCTCCAACACCGGACGCGGCACTGTCGGGGCTTTCGGTTATGGCTTTAACCCCGGCATCGCCCGCGGTATCCGCATCGGCAGCGTCAAGGACGGAAAGGTAAAGTATCTCATTCCGGATCCCTGCCCCTGGCCCTACAAGAATTCCGACTACTCCTACGAAGGCGTCACCGCGGATGCGCAAGGCAATGTTTATGGCGGTGACGTGGGGGGAGAGAATGTCATGAAATATACCCGGAAATAGCCCGCGCCTGACCTTGGGTGCCGGCGTAAGAGCGCCGGAACATCGCATGCGTTTGCTGATCGCAAGCGCATTTCGGACAATCAGCCCCGTGCAGAAGGACGCTGCCAAGTGCGCGGCATTGAAGCGGACGCAACTTCGCGCGCGGTGCGAGCGGAAATCCAGCTTGATCGTGCGAACGACGACTGGAATTGAAAGATAGTTGCGCTTTCTCGTGCGCATTTCAAAAAATGCGGAAATCCGCCAATCCCGTCCAAATTGGTTTCTGCGCCACAGATCGTTGCTGCGATGCAGCATTATACTTTGGTATGGATTTTCGCAGCCAGAGGAAGGATATTTTCGGCGTAAAATTTTTCCGTGCTGGACAGGTGCCCATTGCCCAACAATTCCCTGGTAGGCGCTTTGACTACCCGGCGCGAATTTTCTTCAAAAAAATCCCGGGCGGGCAATCAGACCGACCGCATCCTCGACTGGATTGTCGTGATCCGGATCCTGGTCGGTCTGTCGATGATCCTCTATATCCTTTTCGGGATTGCCACGGGGTTCAACGTTCCCTTCGTCAAGCGCTATTCCGCCTATCTGTATTTCGCCATCGCCGCCACCGTTCCCGTGATCTATTGGACCCGCCCTGCCGGCAGCCGGCGCGCCGCCAGCATTGCCCAATTCCGCTTCTTCACGATCTTTCTCCTCGGCAACTGGTTCTACACTTTTTGTTTTCACTTTCGCAGCGAGGGCTTGGTCACCCACGGATGGCTTTGGCTCCTTGTCTGGGCATCCGAGCTCTATATCGAAGGCGCCTTGTTGCGCGGCCACCCCTTTGATCCCTGCTACCCCATCACCGCGCTGCGCATCCGTCTGAAAGCGCGCGAATCCCTGATCCATGAGCTGGAGGAAACCAAGTCGCAGCTTTCCCGCGTCAATCGCATCTTAACTCTGACCGCTCTGGCGGACACCATTACCCACGAAATCAACCAGCCGCTTGCCGCGGTTGTCGTGAATGCCGAAGCCGCCAAGCGCTGGCTGATGATCAACGACATCGAGAATGCCCAGAAAGCGCTCACCCGCGCGGTTGATGACGGGCATCGCGCAAGCGCCGTCATTACCAGCTTCCACCGGTTGTTGAAGGAAGGCGAACCCCGGCGCGTTCCGATCAATATCCTGGACCTGATCGAGGAGGCGCTGGATATCCATGACCCCGAAATCAAATCGAACAATGTGAATGTGCGATTGTTGAATTTGAAATCCATTCCATCGATGTCGTGCGATCCAGTGCAGATAAAGCAAGTGTTCCTGAACCTCATCGCCAATGCGATTGACGCGTTGAGCGAAACATCGCGCAAAAATCGCAATCTGATCCTGCGCTATGAGGGACTAAGGGATGGCCGGGCAAGTTTTTCCATCGAGGACAACGGCACGGGGATTTCCGATACGGAACAGATCTGGAAACTCTTCTATACCACCAAGGCCAAAGGCACCGGCATGGGATTGTTCATAAGCCGGATGATTGTCGAAGCGCATGGCGGATCACTGACGGTCAGGTCGTTACTGGGAAGGACCAAGTTTTATGTCTCACTGCCAATTGAATTCAGCCAACAGCAATATGACGGTGTTCGTGGTGGAGAACGACCAATCGCTGCGACTGGGAATAGAGAGCTTGCTGAGCTCGGTTGGGCATCGCGTTAAAGGCTTTGACTCGGCGGAAGCCTTTCTGGAAGAGCGCGATCCCAAACAGCCAGGCTGTCTGGTTCTCGATGTCCGGCTTTCCGGGATCAGCGGGTTGCAGTTGCAGAAGCAGCTGAATTCGGCGGAAGACCGGATTCCCACCATTTTCATTTCCGCCAATGGCGATGTCCCCATGTGCGCCCAGGCGATGAAAGCGGGGGCGATCGACTTTTTGCCCAAACCCTTCCGCGAGCAGGATCTTCTGGATCATGTTCAGACCGCGCTGAATGGCGAGCTGGCGCGCCAGACTCACGATCAGAAAGTGGCCGCTGCTCTCACCAAATACCATTCACTGACCAGGCGCGAGCGTGAAATCCTCAAATTGGTCGTATCGGGGAAAATCAACCGGGACATTGCCGGCCAGCTCGGCGTCAGCGAAGTAACCGTCAAGATTCACCGCGGCAATGCCACGACAAAAATGGGCGTCGAATCGGTGGCGGAGCTGGTGCGGACGTTCACCATGATCGAACCGCATCTGGCGGCGGAGATGTAAGGCGGTCCCGCGCCAAAGCAGCTGCTTTGCTTCCCGCGCGCCGTCATGCCAGGGCAGGGGTCATGGGCCCGCCTTCTGAACCCAGAAATTGTACATGCCGATAAAGCTGTCCGGGTTTTCCGCCTCAAAGACCTCCCAGGATTTGAGGTCGGTGGCCGCCGGATCGTCCGGAAAACGCTGCCGGTAGGCCTGCAGCACCTCGCCCGAAATCTCAAATCCCAGAAACCTCAGCTCATTGTCCCGGAGAAACCCGTCAATCCCGGCCAGCGTCATCTGCTGTTCCTGGGCGTGGAACAGCAGGTCGCGGCATGTGCTGATACCGAAAAAGTCGCTGTTGGACGTGACCACCCCGAAATTGTCAATTTCGTGCCTGTCCAGCAGATCCTGCCGGCAGCGCCTTATATCATCGGCGTTCGGACCGTATCCAAGCTGCGCGATAACCCGCTTTGCCCGCACAATATCGCGCCGCGCCGTTTGACTATAAAGGCCCAGCATCATGAAGCCGTCAGGACGAAGCAGGGACAAAAGCAGCCGCCATCCCGCCAAGGGGTCGGCCATATGGTGCAGCACCCCGCTGCATTCGATGACGTCGAAGCTGCGGCCGATGGTGCCGAGTTCCAGAAGATCCGCCTGCGCAAACGCCAGCGCGGTCAAATTCAGCGCGCCCGCCTTGCGCTTGGCGTATGCCAAGCTGCTGAGGCTCAGATCCACGGCCAGCAGGCGCGCCGTTATGCCCCGGGCAAATTCCGTGGCGAGCTGGCCGGTGCCGCAGCCGGCGCTGAGAAATTCCGGAATTTCACTGGTGCCCTGGCGCCGGAAAGGCGCCAGGGGAAATCTTTTGGACAAATAGCCGATGATGGTATTTGCCGTCCCGGCCGGAGCCGCCCTGACCCAGCGCGGGTATGGATTTTCCTCATACTGGGTTTGAACGAGCCGCGAAATTGCATTTTCGATGGAGGTGGCGGCTGGAATAGTGCCGCGCAACAGCTTTTCCTCTTCCGGCTCGACAAGCTGCTGCACCAGAAGGGCCGCTATCGGCTCGGGCCAGGTCATGGTCAGAAGCCGGCCGGCCATTGGGATAGCGTAAAGCGGGAAATAGGCCGCCACCGCCACCAGCAGCAGAGGCGGCACCGGCGTTTGCGACTTCAGCGCGGCGGCAAGCCGGTCGCGCAGACTGCGGGCCTGCTGAATTTCCTCGCCGTCCTGAAAAAACACATATTCATTGATGAAACACTGGTGGGCCAGCGCAGCGTAAAACGCCAACCCCGGCCCGGGCGCGGCACCGTCTGTGGCCGCTTCCAGCAGAAGACGCCGCGCCATGGTGAGAAAGCGCTCAAGCTCCAGATCGGTGTTTTGCGTTGAGGTCAAAAGGGCAATGAGCAACCGGTCGGATGCCAGGGCCCCCAGGCCATCGGACCCGAACAATTCCCCCGCCGACAATTGCCGCGGCCAGGCTTGGGCCCGCCTGATGCAGGCGCCCGTGGTGCCGCCCAGTTTGATCAGCGCGGCGCTGGCGCGCGCCAGTTCGGCCGGCCTGGCCCAGGGTTCGGTCAAGGCACGGGTCAAAAAATTTCGAATTTCATCATTGTCCGCGGTCCAGCGCATCTGCCTGACGATATCGACAAAAACGCGCCGGTTTTTTTCCGTCTCACCGTTTTGCAGGGATTGCCGGATCGCCTCCAGCGCCATTCCCAAATTGCCCTGCGCCGCCGCCACCGCGGCAAACCGGTCGCGGGCATTGGCATCATGGGGATTGATCTGCAGGATCCGCCGATAGGCGGCAGAGGCCTCGTCCAGCTTTCCCTGTTCCCAAAGCAGGGTGCCGAGATTGTTGAGCGCCACGGCATCGTCCGGCCTGGCGATAAGGGCGCGGCGATAGCAGGACTCGGCCTGATCCAGCTTTCCCAGGGCAAACAGCGCGGTGCCGAGATTGTTGTGGGCCTGCGCATGATCGGGCTCACGGGCAAGCGCCTGGCGATAACATGCGACGGCCTCGTCCAGCCTGCCCAGCTCGTAAAGCGCGGTGCCCAGATTGTTATGCGTCTCGGCATGCGCCGGGTTCAGGGCAAGCGCCCGGCGGTAGCTGGCTTCAGCCTCGTCAAGCCTGCCCAGCTCGCAAAGCGCGCTGCCGAGATTGTTGTAGGTCCCGACCAGGGTGGGACTGAGGGTGAGGGCCAGCCGGTATCCGGTTACGGCTTCGTCCAGGCGCCCCGCCTGATGGTGCGAAATCGCGTCGGACAATATTTTTTCAATGTCCGGTGATGCTGATTGCATCGCGGGTCTGCCTGCCTTTTTTCGCCTTTGCGCTGTTTACAGGCCATCCCTGCTTGGACACCGGCGCCAGACGGCACAACGCATTGCCATCGATATCAAACCTGCTGATCATAGCTTCTTGCAGGCGATTTTCAATGTAACAGCGGGTCTGTGGCCGCGTTCACACAAGTCGCGAATAGTGATATTGCCGACACCATCGGCGCGGTGCCGGCAATGGGCGGTGCTGCGTCGCCTGAAGAAGGACAAGATGGTGGGCCCGCCAGGGCTGGCGCCGCCGCACCAGCACCATCTTGTCGCGTCGCAGCCGCCAAATGGTATCCACTGCGCCGAATGGCACTGGCGCGCCAGCCGTGGTCTGCGCGATGGGGTGAGGGCGTCACAGCCGACGCGTCGATGGCGCAGACGCCGATGGAAAAAATGTCCAAAAGTATGTCAAAAAATGGCGCGCGGCGGTGCGGAAAAGGCGTGCGAAGGCGGAATCGCGTCGTGGCTAAGACCTTAAAATTCAAAGCGAACATCCAGCTTGCAGCGCAGCTTGCCGGCCGGCCAGACATGCAAAGCGGCGGCATTCATTGTGCGCCGCAGCACCGCGATTATTCCGTAGATTTTTTATTGCAAGGCATAAATAATTTTAAAGTTGACTGTCTTCGCACCGCATCTCGGGGGAGATTTACGGTCCTTATATTGCACGGGCTGAAGGCTGGCGCGATTGCCAGGCCGGGGCGCGTCATCGCCATAGACATCTTGCATGAATGTGAAGCTGGGTGCCCTGCGGGGGGTGCTTTAACCAGACATCAGGGGAAGCGAGCCATGAAAAGGAATATCAGCAAGCCGTATTTTCTTGCCGCGTCGTCCATGCTGGCCATTTCGTCGGCCATGAGCAGCGCCGCCCTAGCGCAATCCGGCAACAGCGACATTGAACAGGTGGTCGTCTCCGCCTCGCGCATTTCTATTGCCGGTTACCAGCAGCCCACACCGGTCTCTGTGGTCGGGGCCGCCGCCTTGGCGGAAGCCGCCAACGCGGATATCGGCGACACCATCCGCGCGATGCCGGAAATGGGCAGTGCTTCGTCGCCTGAAAAAGGACAGAATGGTGACTCTGCCAATTCAGGTTCAGCCGGCACCAGCACCGTCAATCTGCGCAATTTAGGAATTATCCGAAACCTGATCTTGTTCGACGGCCAGCGTGTGGTGCAGGACAACACATCCGGTGGCGTGGACCTCAGCACCATTCCCACCAGCCTGGTGCAGCGCGTTGACGTTGTGACCGGCGGCGCCTCGGCGGCCTGGGGCTCCGACGCGGTCTCCGGCGTCATCAACCTGATTCTCAACAAGAGCTTCACCGGCTTCAAGGCCAGCATCGACGGCACCGACACCGGCCAGGACAACCGCCGCACCTATGGCGGTTCGATCACATATGGTTCGGATCTGGATGGTGGCCGCGCACACTTCGTCTTTGCGGGCCAGTACAATGACAGCCCCAACGGCGTGTTTTTAGGTTCCGCCAAGTGGTTTAACGCCACCGGCCTGTTTTCCAATCCGGCGCTTAGCGCCGCCCAGGTGACCAGCTGCGTGACGAATGCAAGCACCTGCATTCCCGGTCAGCCTGCATACGTGCACTTTAGCAATGCCGGCGTGCCCGGAATGGCGGGCGGTGCCATCATCGCCGGACCCCTCGCGGGCATCCAGTTCACCGGCGTCGGCTCGCCCAGCCCCTATTATGCGGGCATCGTGGCCGGTTCTTCGGCGGTGGGCGGCAGTTCCAACAAAGACAATTCGATGCGGGATGACTCTATCCTGACATATCCTTTCCACCAGGCCACGCTGTTCGGCTATGCCAGCTACAGGGTGACACCGGACATCCAGGCATCGCTCCAGCTGAACTATGGCAACACCTGGAACATAAGCAGCGGCGGCAATGCCTTCAGCCAGACCAATGTCATCAAGAGCGACAATGCCTATCTCGATCCCACCATTGCGGCGCGCATGGCGACGCTGGGACTGACCTCGTTCCAGCTCTCCGACACCTTCACCGACCCCATCAACATGAGTGATATCACATGGGGCTCGATGCTGGCTGCCATTGGCGAGCCGGTGGAAACCGAAAACCGCGTGCTTCAACGGGGCGTGTTCAGCCTGGATGGCGCGCTGGGTGAAGATTGGTCGTGGAACGCCTATTACCAGCATGGCATGGTCCGGATGCACGAAAATCAACTGCATGTGCTGGTCAAGGCCAATCTGGCGAACGCGATAGACGCGGTACGTGTCACCGCGGCGAATGTGGGAGCATCGGGTCTTACGGTCGGCACCATTGCCTGCCGCTCGACGCTGACGGCACCGGCCAATGGCTGCTCGCCGATGGATATCCTGGGCACTGACAATGAATCCGCAGCCTCGAACGCCTACGTCAACACCAACACCGACTTCCAGCAGATGGTATTGAACGAAGACGTGGCTGCCGGTTCCATGCAGGGGAAGCTACCCTGGGACTTGATCGGCGCCGGGGCGCCGTCCGTTGCTTTCGGAGCGGAATACCGCAAGGAGGGCGGGGTGGTGGTGACCTCGCCGCTCGCCATCGCGCAGGCCCTGTCGGCGGCAAATTTCGGCCCGCTGCGCGGCGAGTATCACGTAGAAGAAGGATTTCTTGAAGCCGATGTGCCGCTGATCAAGGACGTCATCGTCGAGAATCTCGTTTTAAACGCCGCCGGCCGCATGACGAGCTATTCCACCAGTGGGTTGGTGGAAACCTGGAAGTTCGGCCTGACCAGCCAGGTCAATGACGACTTCCGCCTGCGTACCACATGGTCCTATGACATCCGCGCGCCAGACCTGGGCGAGCTTTTCAGCGCAGGCGTCGCCAATATTGGTAGCCCGATTGATCCGAAGACCTGCACCGGCACAGTCTTCAGCACCAGCAATTGCAAGACCGTCAGCACCGCACTTACGGACACGCTGAGCAATCCGAACCTGCAGCCGGAGAAATCCACCACCCTTTCTGGCGGTGTGGTTCTGACACCGCACTGGGTCAATGGTCTCAGCATGTCGTTCGACTGGTATTCGATCAATATCAAGGGCTACATCTCTTCGCCTTCCACCAATATCGAGGCACAGCTCTGTTTTAACGGCAACCAGACCTATTGCGCGCAATACAACTATGGCGGTCCGGGCGGCGCATTGTCGGTCGTCAACGTCAAGCCCCAGAATGCGGCATCCTTGACAACCTCGGGTCTCGACTTCCAGGCCGACTACAGCATGGACCTGTTCACGGGCAACCTGGCCTTGCGCATGGTCGGCAACTATACCGACGAGGAAACCGAGGCCGCCTTTGGCAATCCCGCTTTTGACTTTGCCGGAAGCATGGGCAGCGACTCGCAATTTGCCGGCGTGCCAAAGGTGCACTTCAACCTGGGGGCGACCTACACCGACGGTCCTTGGTCGGGTACGGTGCAGTCCCGATATATCGGTACCGCTAGGTTGAACAAAGTCTGGACGACCGGCGCTCAGGTGGACAACAACGCCGTGCCGGCGGTGGCCTATCTCGACCTGCGTGCTTCCTATAAATGGAATGACAATATTCAGTTCTATGGCGCGGTGGACAATGTCTTCGACACGCCGCCGCCGTCGGTTACGGGTCTAAATCTTGGAACAGCCAGTTCCGCCACGAACACGTCGGTCTATGACGATTTGGGCCGCCTTTATCATGCGGGCATCCGCTTCAATTTCTGAGTGATCGCCGGGCGAGCCCGCTCCCCAAAAGGGGGCGGCCCGGTTCTCAAAGGCCGCGCTGCCAGGCGATGGCCAGTTCCTTTTCCATGCCCATCTTGCGCGCGACCTTCAAAAGCGCGTCGAAATTGGGAACGCTGCCTTTTCCGATCATGTCGGCCTGGCCCGACGCCATCCGCCGCAACGTATCGGCGATGACATGCGGCGGCGAGCGCCAGGTCACGGCCGCGGTGGAGCCGAAATACCTGGTGGTGGGGACCACGCCGTGCCACCACAAAGGCGGGATATAGAGCGCATCGCCGGGATCGAGTGTGGCCTCCAGCCAGCTTAATCCCGCAGTATCCAGGCCGTCGAAGACGGAAGGATCGTCATAATAATCCTCATGGAAGAAGATGTCCCGAATGGTTTCGCGCGCGGCGTTGTTCACGTCCAGCAGCCCGATCTTCTTGGAGCCGACGATCTGGCACATCAGGGTTTCGTCGAAGGGGTGATAATGCCAGGTGGTTCCGGCATTGCGGAAAAAGAAATAACGCGCCGGCGGACAGACAAAGGCGGTTTCCGCGCTCTTCAGAAAACCGATGCCCCCCAGGTCCGCCTGCAATTCCGTCGGGTGGCCGGTGACGACAATGCCGATGCGGGTATCCTGGGCATCAAGATGGTCAATCGCCTCCGCCAGCGTCAGCTGCCGCCTTCCCGCCGCCTCCATCCGCTTTGGCGTTGTGTGATATTCATTGGGATAGAGATAGACCTGGTGATGTCCCGCGCGCTTTTTCAGATAGTCCTTGTCGCGCCACTTTTCGATCGCGGCCCAATGCCGGACCCCGCCCTTGATCACACAGGGACGGCTTTTCGCCACATACTCGCCGACAAACATACTCTCGCCAAGCGTTTCCGCAGACAGGGTGGGAACGGCCGCCGCGTCTTTCATTCCGGGAACATGGCTGAATGTGAAGTCTGGCATTTTCTCTTCGCGATGGATGGGCGTGTCTGATTATCACGCCAGGCCGGAGTTACAGCAATCTGCCAGGCGGAAAGTCTGCCCGCCGCCGCCAACGCCTATCGGGTGGTATAAGTTTCTCATACCAAAGTACTATAACAGATTTAACACGCCCAGCTAATAATCGTCTGGTATTATTGATGTTTCCCCTTCTCTGGCTATTGTCGCCCCTGGTGCAGGATTGAAGCTTGCGCGGGTGCAGAGGGTGCGTGCAGCGGCAGCCGCGAAAAAAAGCGCATTTTTGTGCCGGAACGGCCCGAATCAAAGCTTTCGGCCATAACCAGGGGGAATAAGCGAATGAAAAAGAGCATCAGCAAGCTGGATCTGCTTTGCGCATCGTCGGCGCTGGCCATTTCGGCAGCCATGGGTATCCCGGCTTTCGCGCAGGATTCCAGTGATATCGAGCAGGTCGTGGTTTCCGCCTCGCGTATCTCGATCGCGGGATATCAGCAGCCCACGCCCGTCTCCGTGATCGGCGCCGCCGCGCTGGCTGAAGCGGCGAATACCGACATTGGCGACACGCTGCGCCAGATGCCCACGGTGGGCGGTTCGTCGCCGGAAAAAGGCGCGGCTGGTAACGGTCTCAACACCGGCCAGGCGGGCGTCAGCTCCATCAACCTGCGCAACCTGGGTGTTATCAGAAACCTGGTTCTGTTTGACGGCCAGCGCATGGTTTCCCCCGCCATCGGCATCGGCGCCGACCTCAGCGTGTTTCCCAGCTCCCTGGTTGAGCGCATTGACGTGGTCACCGGCGGCGCCTCGGCGGCCTGGGGTTCCGACGCCGTCTCGGGCGTCGTCAATCTGGTTCTCAACAAGAGCTTCACAGGCTTCAAAGCCAGCCTCGACGGCACCGACACCGGACAGGACAACAGGCGCACCTATGGCTTTACGGTAACGGATGGTTTTGACCTTGACGGCGGCCGCGCCCACATCCTTTTGGCGGCCACCTACAATAACAGCCCGTCGGCGGTGTTCGCGAACCAGGCCCATTGGTTTAACGGCGGTGGCCTGTTCCCCAATCCGGCCATCACCGCCGCGCAGAGTACCGCTTGTCTGGCCAATGCCAGCACCTGCATTGCCGGCCAGCCGGCCTTGGTCACCTATCGTAATATCGGCAACAACGCGACGTTCGGCGGCGCCGTCACCTCGGGGCCGCTGTCGGGTATCCAGTTCGGCCCCGGCGGCACGCCCGCCCCTTATTACCAGGGCGTCATATCGGGCAGCTCAATGGCAGGCGGCAGCACCGCGACGAACCTCACGGCAAAGGGTATTTCGCTGCTGGCCTACCCGCTGCAATCCGATACGGGTTTCTTCTATGGCAGCTACAAGCTGACGCCGGATATCCAGGTGGGCGCGATGCTGAATTATTCCGGTACCCATGCCATCAGCAGCAGCCAAATCCTTCTGCAAACCGGCAACCTCATCAAGAGCGACAACCCCTATCTCGATCCCACCATTGCCGCGCGCATGGCGACGCTGGGCATCACCTCCTTCACGACGTCAAACGTGTTCGCGGATGGGGTCAATATGGCGGCTACGAAGTTTTCGGACTTCTACAATACCGTCGGCGCTCCGGTCGGATACGGCGAGCGCCAATTGTATCGCGGCGTTCTCACCTTGGACGGCGCGCTGGGCGACGACTGGTCGTGGAATGCCGCTGTCCAGCACAGCGAGTCCCACCTTCATGAAATCGGGACTCATAATTTAATCAAGGCGAACCTCACACTCGCAACCGATGCCGTGCGCGTCACCGCGGCGAATGCGGGTGCCTCCGGCCTGACGGTCGGCACCATCGCCTGCCGTTCCACCCTGACGGCGCCGCTCAATGGCTGCGTGCCGCTCGACGTGCTCGGCACGGGCGTTCAAAATCCGGCTGCCGTTGCCTATGTCAACACGAACAACAATTGGCAATTCCAGAACGAAGAGCAGGACACATTCGACGCATCCATGCAGGGCAAGCTGCCCTGGGACGTGACGGGGGCCGGCGTGCCGTCCGTCGCGTTTGGCGCGGACTATCGCAAAGAGCAGGTCGTGGGCACCACCAATCCAACCAGCACGGCGCTGGGCTATGCGGTGGCGAACTTCCAGCCTGTCCTGGGCGAATTCAATGTCGAGGAAGGCTTCGCTGAAATCGACGCGCCGCTGATCAAGGACGGCATCGTTGAGAATCTTTCCGTCAACGCCGCCGGACGCTTTACGAGCTACTCGACCAGCGGCGCGGTGCAGACCTGGAAGCTCGGTGCCACCAGCCAGGTCAATGACGATGTGCGCCTTCGCACCACCTGGTCCCTGGACATCCGCGCCCCCAATCTGGGCGAACTCTTTTCCCAGGTTCCCTCGGCGGGAAATCCGCTTGATCCCAAGACCGGCAAGGCTGTCACTACGGCGCTTCAGATCACCGCCAACAATCCGAACCTGCAGCCGGAAAAAGCCATTACCGTCTCTGGCGGCGTGGTGCTGACCCCGCATTGGGTTCCAGGCCTCAGCATGTCGTTCGACTGGTATTCGATCGGCGTGCATGGATTCGTCGCCACCCCCAACGGCAATCTTGAAGAGCAGCTATGTCTGGGCGGTTCCGCGGCCGCCTGCGCGAATTATGTTTATTCCGGCAGCAATCTCACCGCGGTCTATTTAAGACCGCTCAACGCTGCGTCCATGACGACCTCGGGCCTCGACTTCAATGCCGACTATGCGATGGACCTGTTCAGCGGCAATTTGGCCCTGCATCTGACCGGCAATTATGTCGATGAACAGACGGAAAGTGCTTTCGGCACCGCGCCCTATGACTTTGCCGGCGCCATGGGCTCGGATTCGCAATATGCCGGGTTACCCAAGATGCACTTCACCTTTGCTGCGACCTATAACGACGGACCCTGGTCGGCGACGGCGCAGACCCGCTATATCGGGTCTGCCAGGCTGAACAATTACTGGCAGACGGGCGTCCAGGTGGACAACAATGCCGTATCAGCAGTGGCGTATCTCGACCTGCGCGGTACCTATAAGTGGAACGACAATATCCAGTTCTACGGCTCGGTTGACAACACCCTCGACAGCCCGCCACCGGAAGTCGTTGGCACAAATACCAACAACCTGTCCCTCAATACAGCCACGGCCGGTTCCGTCTATGACACGCTTGGACGGCTCTACCATGTGGGCATTCGCTTCAGTTACTGAGTTGATCTCCCCAGGGCGGCCGCTGGCCGCCCTGGGGTATCGGCTTCAGAATTGTTTTGCCTGTTAGCCTCGATGGATTCCCCTTTAGAGGCCAACTGACGACCCAGCAGTATTTTTACTGCTGGGTCGCTTTTTATGGGCGGGTTCGGCGGCGAAACAAAATTTTTGTCCGAATTTAAGCAAAATCGCCGGGGCCTCGGCAGATCCAGGGATTTCGCTAAACTTGTCATCACCCCATGCACCTCATGGGAAGCATACCGCCCTTTTCACAAACAGGACCGGGCGCGGCGCGGCTAGTCTTTCTCCAGGTGGGGCATAATCGCTGGAGCCATCTGTGCACAAAATGAGTTTTGAGGTGAAAAAACCGTGTCCATTCACGGCGCCGCACAGGCTAATGGCTTGTTCCGCGCGGGCTCGGGCCGCGTTGCCTTGCGATCCCCGGACGCAACGCCGCGCTTAACCAATAGGCGAATAACCGATGGCAATCGCGGCGCCGCGATCTGAAGAAATCGCCATGGCGATCGTATCGGACATGAAGGCAAAGGAAACCCGCGCGGCAATATTGCGGGCCTGGTTCGCCTTGCCGCCCGAACAGCGCTCGACCGACAACCAGGCCGCGCAATTCGCGGAGCGGGCGCAGATTTATTACAATCTGCCGGCCAACGACAATGCCAATGTCATGATCAAGGGCGGGCTTGCACGCTATATCGGTCTCAATCCGATATAATCGCCGGTCCCGAACAACTCAGTACTGCCAGTCCTTCGAGCCCTTGACCAGAAAATCACGGAAGGCTGCGACGCGCTTGGATTGGCGCAGGGCATCGGCATAGACCAGATGGACATCAAAGCTGGGGGCGGGGACTTCCGGCAGCACCCGCACCAGTTCGGGATGGCCGATGGCGACATAATCGGGCAACACGCCGATCCCCAAACCCACTTCCACCCCCTGCAGAATGCCGGTGATATTGTTGATGCGGGTAATGCTGCCTTTGCCGCCGGGCTTGAAATGCTTTTTGTAATGTTCCAGCAGCCAGTTGATCTCGCGGATTTCCGGCGCCGCCGTCTCCCCATAGACCACAATGGGAAAATTGCAGACGTCTTCCAGGGTTTTCGGCGCGCCCTGGCGGCCGAGAAATTCCTTCGCGGCGTACATGTGGTAATGCACGGTGAAGAGCTTTCTCTGGATCAGGTCGGCCTGGACCGGGGCGCGCATGCGGATCGCCAGATCGGCTTCGCGCTGCGACAGGTCGAGTTCGCGGTCGTCCATCAGCAGATGAATTTCGACCTCGGGATATTCCTTGGAAAATTCCTTGAGCCGCGGCAGCAGCCAATAGGCACCGATGCCGTGGCTGGTGGTGATCTTGAGGGGACCGCGGGGCGATTCATGGATGTTCTTGAGCGCTTCCTCGGCGGCGGCCAGGCGTGAAAGAACCTCGCTGACGGCGGTGTAGAGCAGCTCGCCCTCATCGGTGAGGGTCAGGCCCCTGGCATGGCGCTGAAACAGCGGGGTAGAAATCTCTTCCTCCAGCGCGCTGATCTGGCGGCTCACTGCTGACTGGCTGAGGGTGAGCTGCTGCCCGGCATGGGTAAAGCTTCCCGCTGATGCCACGGCGTGAAATATGCGAAGCTTGTCCCAGTCCATAAGTCCCCCTAAAGCCGGTTCAAACGCCGGCCACTTCACACCCCAAGCGGCAAATCCCCCGAATGGGCCAGGGCCAGAAAACGCTCCGCCTCCAGCGCCGCCATGCAGCCCATGCCCGCCGCCGTCACGGCCTGGCGAAAGACCTTGTCTTTGACGTCGCCCGCCGCATAAACCCCGGCAACGCTGGTGTGGGTGGAATCGGGCGCCGTGGCGATATAACCGCTTTCGTCCATTTCCAGCTTGCCCCGGAACAGTTCGGTGGCGGGGGAATGCCCGATGGCGACGAACAAGCCATGCACGGCAAGCTCGTGCAGCGATCCGGTCACGGTGTTGCGGAGGCGCACACCCGTAACGCCTTTGGGCTCGGCGGTGCCCAGCACTTCGGCCACCTCGCTGTCGTACAATATCTCGATCTTCTTGTTGGCGGCCAGCCGCATCTGGTTGGTCTTGTCGGCGCGCAGGAAATCGCGGCGATGGATCAAGGTCACCTTGTCGGCGAAATTGGTGAGGAACAGGGCTTCTTCGACCGCGGTGTTGCCGCCGCCGACCACGGCGACATTTTTGCCGCGATAGAAAAAGCCGTCACAGGTGGCGCAGGCCGAAACCCCGAAGCCCTGGAATTTGCTTTCGCTGGGCAGCCCCAGCCAATTGGCGCTGGCGCCGGTGGCGATGATCAGGGCGTCGCAAGTATAAAGTGTGCCGCTGTCGCCGGTGAGCCTGAAGGGCCGGCGCGTCAGGTCCACCGCCGCGATCATGTCCTGGACGAAATTGGTGCCAAGATGGGCGGCCTGGGCCTGCATCTGGTCCATCAGCCAGGGCCCCTGGATAGCCTCTGCATAGCCGGGATAATTCTCCACTTCGGTGGTGATGGTGAGCTGGCCGCCGGGCTGGATACCGGCGATCAGGGTGGGCGCAAGCATGGCGCGGGCGGCATAAATGGCGGCGGTGCAGCCTGCCGGGCCGCTACCCACGATGATCACTTTCGAGTGGCTGGCCATGGCGTTTTCATGCGCTCTTCAAGGAAGTCTGATATCGGCAGCAGGGGTGCAAAGGTCAAGCCGCCGCCTTCCTGTGGGGATTTACGATGATTCTGCGGCCCGCGCAGGGAGAATGGCGAAATCGGCGTTTTGAGAAATATTATTGCCTTAAACGGTGCTCCGGCGTACGATGCCCTCGCACCCCAAAAAGTTTATTGCCGTGGACACGCGAAAGCTCGATGCCATAGACATGCGTATCCTGGCCGAGCTCCAGGCCAATGGCCGCATTACCAATGTGGAATTGTCCCGGCGTGCCAAGATCACCGCTCCGCCCTGCCTGCGCCGCATGCGGGCCCTGGAAAAGGCGGGTTATGTAGAAGGCTACCACGCCGACCTGAACAGCAAGGCGCTGGGCTTTCAGGTGCAGGGCTTTGTCTTTGTCGGCCTGGCCAGCCAGAAGGATGCCGACCTCAAGCATTTCGAGGAGCGGGTGCGTTCCTGGCCGGAAGTGCGCGAATGCCACATGCTGTCGGGCGAGGTGGATTTTCTGCTCAAATGCGTTGCCACCGACCTGTCCGCCTTCCAGTCCTTCATCACCGATACTTTGACCGCCGAAAAGAATGTCGCCAGCGTCAAGAGCTCACTGGTGATCCATGCCTCCAAATATGCGCCGGGCGTGCCGATAGAAATCACCGGTTGAGCCGGCCCACCCTATCAAAGGATTCCGACATGAAGCACATTCTGGTCGCGGCTGTGATGGGCTCCGCCCTGTTCTGCGGCACCGTTCAGGCGGCGCCCGCCACTATCGAAAAAGCGGTCTCCGATCCCGCCCGTCCGCCGGAGGATACCAAACGCGATGTCCAGCGCCTGCCCGCCGCGATGATGGAATTTGCCGGCATCAAGCCAGGCATGGCCGTGGTGGATCTGCTCCCGGGCACCGGCTATTTCACCCGCGTTTTCGCCAGGGCGGTCGGCCCCAGGGGCCATGTCTATGCCTATTTCGGACCGCAATATGATGCCCGGCTGAAAAGCCAGGGCCAGGACCCCGACAACCAGTTCGCCGATTTGAAGCGGATCTATCCCAATCTGGGCACCATTCACGGCCCGCTGGGCGGCTTCGTCACGCCTGAGAAAGTGGATGTGGTGTGGATCAGCGACAATTATCACGACACCCACAACAAGTCCTACGCAGCCGATGTCGCGGCGATGAACAAGGCGGTCTATGCCTCGCTCAAGCCCGGCGGCGTCTATGTGATCGTCGACCATCGCGCCGTGAAGGGCGCGGGCCCGGACGCGACCGAAAAGTTGCACCGCATGGACGAGGATATCGCCAAGCAGGAGATTGAAGCGGCCGGCTTCCGGCTGGTGGCCGAAAGCAAACTCCTCACCCGTCCCAGCGATGACGACAACAAGCGCGTCTTCGAAGAAGGCGAGCATGATCACACCGACCAGATGATGCTGAAATTCCGCAAGCCCGGCTGAAACCTTGAAGCGATTTGGATATTTGCTGGCGCTCGGCGTCCTTGGCCTGTCCGCGGCGGCGCAGGCCCAGAGCGTGCCGCGCATCAAGGCGGTGGTGGTGGGCTTTGACGGCAGCTTTCTCACCGTGATGCCGGACGGCGAAAAGCAGAGCATGAAAATCGGTGTGCGCCCCGCCACCCGCATCCTGCAACAGACGCCCAAGACCCTGGCCGATATCCAGAGCGGCGATTATGTCGGCGCCACTCTGACCAAGACGCCCCGGGGCGATTTGAATGCCCAGGAAGTGCATATTTTTCCGCCCGTGCTGAAAGGCTCGGGCGAGGGGTTTTATCCCGCCACCCCTGGTTCCAGCCGCTTTATTCTCAACGGCATGGTCACCGGGACCACCGGCTCATTCCTGATGGTCAGGTTCCGGGGCGCCGAAGGGGAGGGCGCCAAATGCGCCGGACGGGCCCCGCTCAATCCGCTGGCCGGCTGCCAGGGCAGCGCCACCATCGCGGTCGCGCCCGCCGTGCCGGTGATCGCGCTGACCAATGGCAACAAGAGCCTGCTGGTTCCGGGCGCGGTGCTGGCGCTGTCGATCATGGCGGGACCGGACGGCAGGCCGGTGACGCCCGGCCTGACGGTGGAAAGCGTGGCGACGCCGCCGGTGCCGCTGCCGCCCCCGCCGCGCACGCCCGCCGCGGCCCGCCGTCCCTAACATATCGGTAAATTGCCGCTTTCAAAAAAGCCGCAATCCTCTCTATAAAATCCCTTTCCCGTCCGGAGAAATGTCATGCGGTTTCGTCTTGCGCTGATCCCCAGTCTGATTGTTCCCAGTCTGATTGTTCTAAGTCTTGCCGCCGCGCCGGTGCTGGCGCAGGACGCGCCGCAATTCGGCAAATGGGGCATTGACCTCGGCGCGATGGACGCGTCCGTCAAGCCCGGCGACAATTTCTATCAGCATGCCGACGGCAACTGGTTGAAGACGGCGGTGATCGCCCCCGACCGTTCCCAGACCGGCGCCTTCCAGGACCTGCAAATCCTGTCCGAGCAGCGCATGCGCGCCATCATCGACGATCTGGAAAAAAAACCGCAAAGCGCGCTGACGCCGGACGAAAAGAAGCTGCGCGATCTGTATGACGCCTTCGAGGACACCGCCGCGATCGAGGCCAAGGGCCTGGCGCCGGTGCAGAAGGACCTGGATTATCTGAATAGCCTCAAGACGCCGGACGATGTCGCCCGCGCCATGGCCTCACCCCGTATGGCCACCGAGAGCATCTACAATGTCTCGATCAATGTCGACGACAAAAATCCCGATTCCTATTCCATCAATCTCAGCCAGGCGGGGCTGGGCTTGCCGGACCGCGATTATTATCTGTCGGACGAC
>Ga0302319_10006869_pt1 | contig 22489 bp, 16 predicted proteins | sample Bog_T0_2_FD_203319 | JGI IMG/M metagenome (GOLD analysis project Ga0302319, IMG submission 203319) | Peat permafrost microbial communities from Stordalen Mire near Abisko, Sweden - Bog_T0_2 | ecosystem: Environmental > Terrestrial > Soil > Wetlands > Peat | place: Sweden: Abisko, Stordalen Mire... | reverse complement strand
ACAGGCTTTCGTAACCCGCGTAACTCCACGCCCTTGGTTCGCGCGCCGCCATCCATTGGGAAAGATCCTGGACCTGCCGATTGAACAAATCCGCATCGCCGGCCCGGTAGGCATCGCCGATCAGCGCGTATGCTTTCACGACCGGACTAACCGGGGCCGAGGAAATGACCCGCAGCAAACTGGCCCCCACTGACATCCATTCGTTCTGTTTGGAAGGGTCCGTCGGAGGCACCGCCAGCGCATACGCCACTTCCGATTGGCTCTGATAGCGGTCCACGAATTGCGCCAGCGCCTGCAATTTTTCCTTGTCGAATTTCTCTCCCTTTTGCCGATGCATCGTCGCGTCGACTCCCGCCGGCACCACGCTCACATAGGCCGCAATCTCATCCGAAAAATGGTCCCCGTCCTCGGGCTGAAGGCTGTTCTTGAGCCCCTGGTAAAGAATCAAAGCATTCCGTAAGTTTAATATCGCCGTCTGGAAACGCGATCGCTGCCCCGATTCCAGATTCTCCGCCTTCTGCCCCTCGTCATCGATCTTCTTCAGGAAGGGCGTCAACTCGGCAAAGCTATAATACTTTCGCTCTCCCTGCGGCCAGCCGAACATCCCTAGCACATCGGGATTATTGATGACAAACACGGCGTACTTATCCGCCACGGGCGCATTGAACAGCGCGTCCGCCAGCCAGCGCATCGGTTCGAGCGATTGCCCGTTATCGAGCCTCAGCGTCTGTTTCCCATGGATGATCACCAGGGAAGTGCGCGCGACCGTATCCAATGGCTTCCCCCGCCCGCCAACCAACACCGGAATTTTGCCGAACGCAATAACATCAAAATCTCCAGGCGCCGCCTTCGGCGGCCGCGAGTTCAATGCGAGCCAGAAAATGGCGATCAACACGCCAATCCACGGGGTAATACGTTTCATCATGTTGCAAGTGCGGCCTTCCGCCGCTGGGAAAAACCGCCGAATTGAAACGCGAACTGCACCAGCAGTCCGGCGCCAACGATCACGCACGCCACATACGGAGCTATGAAGGTTGGGTTATGCACTGTTTGCAGGATTGTGGCGGCATCGTTCTTTTCAAAACTGGCCTGGTAGTAAGTCTCTCCGCGATATCTCAGCGGATGATTCATATAGATCAGCACGTCCCGGTCTTCTGACCGCTCGGGATCTATCAGAGTAATCTGGCTCGCGTAATTCCTCGCGATGTCCGTGCCCGCGTACCGCTCGTGCGTGAACTTCTGAAGTGTCAGGCTGTATTTGTTGTAATAACGCTTCCGGCGCAGCTCGATCCGCCACGGTTTCCCCGCATAGTCAAAGGTCTGCGGCGCCCCGAGATCATCCGAAACCAGCCACGTCCCAAGCGGCGCCGCCGTCGCTTCGTCCGCGCTCGGCAATGGCACGATCTCAATGATCGCGCTGGCGGTATTAACGCCATCCGGCGACGTGTCTACATTGAGCGGTGTGACCGTCACGCGCGCCCCGATCCCTTCCGTGGCCGCCGGCGCCCCCCCCTTGTCGAGCATTTGCAGCCGGCAATTATCGTAGAATCGCCGGACGATAATCCGGAATGGCAGGCTGCTATGTTCGATGGTTCCTCCCGTCCGCAACCGCGCCTCGGGGATCGCCGTCACCTGGTCGAGTTCCTTGTCCGACTCATCGATTGCCGCAAGTTCCAACCAGCGCGAGTCCTCCGAGTAATTCTTCGTCTCCCCCGGCGCCAGCCGCATGGTGCTCTCGGTTGAAAACAAGTCGGTGAAAAGCCCGCCCGCGAGCATGACGATCAATCCCAGGTGCGTAAGGTGAATGCCGAGCTTGCGCCAAGCCCACCGGAACCTGCGCAGGTGCGCGGTAATCAGGTTGACCAGCAATACGCCGCCCAGCAGGTGCCCTCCGGGAAACAGCGGCAGCCGCAGCCCCTGCGAGCCAACCGGCCACCAGACGAACATGCTTTGAAAATAGCGGTCCTGCACCTCGTGGATGCCCAGATGCACCTGCGCAATCGTGCCGGCGAACACGAGCACGATCGCCGCCGCCAGCAAGATGATGGTCAATTTCAGCGACGAGACGAAATCGAAAATTTTGCGCAGCATTTCCTTTAGGGATGAAATTGAACTGACTCGAGAAACTTCGTGAATCTCCCCTTCTCGACGGTCACCAGGGCATCCGGGCCGGTTAACTTGAAGAACCAACTCTTTCCGTCGACCCTCGTCCAGCCAGCCAACAGGCGCGCCTCCGACCCCGCCATGTCGACGGTAAGAATGTCGCCGTCCTTTGCCTTCAGCGGAACGACCAATGCTTTCAAACCGTCGTCCGCCACCGGCTCAAGACCGATCTGCCCGCGCCAGCGATTCACGTTTTGAAGGTCGCCGCCGCCTTCTCCACCCAGCACAACTACCGAGATTTCCCCGGTCTCGCCGTTCTGCCCGCCCACCGTAAAGCTCGCATAACGCATCGAAGAGGGCGGAACGACTTTCCAGCCGTCCGGAACGTCCCATTTGATCTGGGCATTCCCTGTATCCGCGGATGGCGCCGCCGGCGGCATGGCTGGAGCAGCGGCCTGCGGGGCGGCGTCCGGCGCCACGGCATCCGCGCTGTCGGTGGAAGCGGATATCCGGACCGAACTGATCCAATGAATGAACGCCTCTTTCTGGGCCTCAGCCAGCGCCGCGTTTCCGTGCATTTTGAAAAAAAACGTTTTCCCTCCCGCCATCGAAATCCCGCCGACGATTCGCCCGTCCTTTGCCGCATCCCCCCCCGGCGGCATCCCTTCGAGATCAACTACCGTCACATCACCCAGCGGCGCCGCCACGTGCTGCGCGATTTGCGCCAGCTTCGCATCGTCCATGGCCGGTTGGCCAAGTTGGGAGAGCCACCGGTTGATGTTCTCGAGCACTCCACCCGCCGGCCCCTCGAGGATTACCAGCGAAATATCCACCGTCGCCCCGCCGTCGCCCTTGACCAGATAACTCGCCTGCCGCATTGACGAAAGCGGCTGCGGCTCCCAATTCGCCGGTGGCTTGGCCGCGATCTGCGAGGGCTGATCCGCCGGCGCGCTCATCGCGGGCGTCGCGCCCATGGCGGGCATCGCCCCGTTGGACGCCGGACTTTCCGATGGCGAACTCTGGGGCCCTGGAGACTCGAGTTCCGCCTTGGAAACCCGGTACACTTGAATCTCCTCCTTGTCCTTGCAGCCGGAAAGCTGGGTTATCGCCAGGGGCGCGATCAGAACTGTCAAGAGAACCACTTTCAAGACGTGGGATGGGAAGTAATGTTTTGGCACGGCAATGACAATTAATGATATGCCATTGCGTTCCTTGCACGTCAATTGCAAGCGCTTGATCCATTTTTGAAACCCACGAAACAGCGGTTTTTGCATTGAAATATTCGATTTAATATGAATTGGCGGCCCAGGCTCGATGCCGCGGATTTTGCTCAGAGTGTCGGCTTTACGGCGGCAGCCGGCGCAGCCGATTTCCTTGTCGGTTTCAGCACGGCCCCGGGACGAATCACCAATGCCGGGTAGCCCGCCTGCTCGTGGTCGTACCCGTGGCATGTCAGCGTGCAATTGCCGCGAAAGAGTCCCGTGCTGTTGTATTGAATCTGTCCCTTCGAGCCGGGCGTCACATAACTGCGATTGAAGTTGATGAGGTGCTGGCTCAGGGCGACGCCGTGGGAATCGTGGCAGGTGGTGCATGCGGTTTTTTGGTCCACAATGTGGTAGCTGTGCCCGCGAGGCTGGCCGAGGCTGTTGAATGCGCGAAAACTCTGGTCGCTCAAGATGCTATTGCGATTGTGGCACTTGTAGCAAAGCGCGTCATTCGCGGCGCTCTCGCCTAGGTAATCGGTCGTGATCAACTGACGTTCCAGCAGGGGCGCGTATGCCGAGCCGTGCGGCCCGCGCGGGCCGGCGCCGCTCGCGCCGGGGCCTTGATCGTTATTGTGGCAATCGGTGCATTTGATCATCGAGACGGCGGTGTAGGGCGAAAGAAGGCTCGGCACCCGCGAATTTTTTCCAACACCAGCGACAGGATGATAGGAGCTATTCGACGTGCTGAATGCCATGCGCAAATTCGTCTGCGTCACAAGGCGGCTCACGGTTGCCGGACTGTGAGCCGCATTTTCGCCATGGCAGCGAAAACAGAGTTCATATTCGAACCTTATTTTCGTGGCCTCGGTCCCGGAGCTGGTCACGCCCTTGACGCCAAGAATGGATCCCGAGGCTCCTGGCGCGGGCGCAGCCGAGTTTTTTGCGCCGTGCGGATTGTGGCAATCCGAACAGACAACCTTGCCCGGCGCGCTGACCATGCTTCTGCGGGGATTGGACAGTTGCGAAGTTTGCAGCAAGGGATGGACGCTGAGTTTCTTGAATTCCGCCTCGATATTTTGGCCCGCGACGCTTCCGTTGTGACACGTGAAGCATGTTTGGGACTCCGACGCATTCCGCAGCAGGTGCTGGCGCCCGGTGGCTGCGTGCGGCGTGTGGCAGTTGACGCACGCGTTCGCGCCCACGGTTGTTGCAGCGGTTTTTGCGCCGGACGGCGCCAGGAGTGTCGCGACCGTGCCTTTGAGTGGAAGAGTGGAAAGGTGATGCGAAGCGCTGGCCCAAAGCGGATCGGTGTGACAGGTCGTGCACAATGCCGAACCCGCGTTGTTCATCACCAGAAAGTTTCCGAATTGATCATTGTGCGGATCATGGCAGGAGGTGCATTGCACTTGGCTGTTCCTGTCAAGCCTCACTTGGCCGGTGAGCGCGGACGGGTCGCACAATTTGCCCTGGTTGGCGGCGAGCGCGGAGTTGTAAGTGAACGAGATCGGATGATCCTGCGACAAATTGGTCCCCAAATTGCTCGCGCCGGACGGCATCACCGTCAGGCTATGTTGCATTGAAATCACGTTGGCGCCACGGCCGTTGGCGAGCATGCCGAGCGCAACAGTTCCATCGTGGCAGCTCAGGCAGAGCGCGGACGCGCCATTTGGCTGGCCGACCTTCGCGATCATAGTCGAGCTGCTGTAAGGGATGTATTTGGCCGACGTCGTGTGATGATTCCACAGCGGCGTCTTCGGCGTCCCTCCATGCGGCGTGTGGCAAAAAATGCAAACGCCTCTTTCGCTTTTGGCTTTGATCGAGCCGGGACCGCCGACGCCCAGATCGTGTGGGGAATTCACCACGCCGCCGGTGCTGCTCGTGGTGATGACGCTGGCAGTGGTAGCAGCGCTGGCGGGGCTAATGGGGCTGACGGGGCTCGCGGGTTTGACAGGGCTGGCGGAGCTCGCGGCGTGGCTTTGAACCGAAAGCAGGCAAATGGAAAGCAGGAGCAACAGGCTCCACTTTGGATGAAATTTAACAGTTTTGCGTTTCATAGCTGGCCCACGTATTTGAAAACTTGCACTCGCCCGTTGTAGGAATCGGCGACATAAATGAGATTATCACGCCCGATTGCGATTCCGCTGGGCAGCCAGAATTCGCCGGAACCCGAACCCGGCCCGCCGAAATCAAGCAGAAGCTGCCCGTCCGCATCGAAAATTTGAACATTGCCGAAAATCGCGTCCACGACGTAAGCACGCCCGCTGCCGTCCACTGCAACGCCCTTGGGCCGGCTGAAACTCCCCGGGCCGTCCCCGGGTCCGCCAATCTGTCGTTCGAAATTACCTTTCGCATCGAAAACCTGGACGCGGCTGTTCATCGAATCGGTCACGTAAATGTTGCCGTGGGTATCCGCCGCCACGTGCGTTGGAAAATTGAACTCGCCATCGCCATCGCCGCGCGCGCCAAAGCGGTTCAGGAATTTTCCACGCAGATCAAAAACGTCGATGCAATGCCGCCCCGCGTCAGCCACCAACAAACGATCCCCGGAAATCGCCAGGCCCGAAGGCCGCGTCAGTTCCTCCGTAATCCGGAAAAGAAGTTTCCCATCGAGATCGAACGCGACGACAGCGCCGAGGCCGGAGTCGGCGACTAAAATCGTTTTTTCTGTTTTCGCCACGGCCACGGGCGAGTCGAAACGAACGCCCCCTACTTGATCCCAGCGATACCAGCGTTTCGCGGCGCGATCGAAAAAGCAGACAGCTTTCGCGCCGGTGTCCGTGATGCAGAAATTGCCCGCCTCATCGACCGCGAGGCCAAACGGGCGGCTCAGCGGTTCGCCACCCTGGCGCGCGCCGGAGAGCCAATTGGAAATGCGGTGGAACAGGGACGCCTTGACGCCGGCATCGCCGGGATTGGAAATGCTTTGCACGTAAGCGATACGCGGTTCGTCGGGCGGCGGCGGCCAGACAAGTTGGGCGGCTGCCGCCCCGGATTGAGCGCCGAGCAGAGAAGCGGCCGGCAAGACCAAGACGCGGCAGAGAAGCCCCATCCGCAAATTTCGGCGCGTCCGGTTTCGAGTTTGGGCACCGGGGTTCACTAAAAGGTCCTCCGGATACTGACGTACAGGTACTGCTCGGTGGTTACGGTCGAATTCAGGTATTTCGAGTATTCAAAGCTGTACCCCATATCCACCGAGGTTTGTCCGATATAGTATCTCAACTTCGGCCGCACCGCAGCCAGGGTTTGATCCACACCCGCGCCGCGGCGCACTTCAACGCCCGCTTGCACGTCCAGACTGAGGTTTTGGGCGGCTGCCCTGTGATAATCGGTCGTGATCGAGTAATCCTCTTCGCTATCATTGGAATCAGAGTAACGCGTCAACGATTCGCCGAGATTCAAGCTCACTGAGGACGCCCTGTCCGGAGAGAAGGTGAGCGACTGGTAAACATTCAAGCTGGTGTAGGAGGAATAGGTGGAATTATAACTCTCGCATTCGAATCCGCCGTGCAACCAATGCCAGGTCGCGTCGGCGCCAACGGCAACATCGGTGACGTTCGACGCCCCGGCGAGCAGGTTCAAGGTCGTGCGCTGCGACGTACTATCCGAGTTGTTGCCAACGGGCGCGCCAAAGTTTTGGAGCGAACTGTACCGGGCGTAGACTCCCAGCAGGCCGTTCCAAAAATCAACGCGAAGATTCACCATTCCGTTGAGCGTGTCGTACTGGCCGGAAGGCGACGCCGCCGCGGTATAAGTCACAAGCACCTTGGAAGTCTCCGGAATGCTCGCGGTCGCGGTGCGGCGAATCATGGTGAGGGAACCATTCTGCGAAATGGTGTAGTCGATTCCAAGTTGATAAGCCGGCAGCGCGCCCTGATTATTCGTGACGACAATCGAGGCCTGATCCACGTCCGGCAAGTTCAGAAAAAAGGAGTCTGTGTTCGACGAGAAGGTGTGCGCTTCATTGTTTTGGATGACGGTGTCGCCGGTGTCCTTCTGAGTCGTGTATTCATAAATGATCGAACCGGTCATGGAAAGCCGCGTTTCGGGCCCGAGACGCTTGGTGTACGCCTCTGTCAGACCACCGCTAAATTGCTCGGTTTGCGAGCTGGAATTCGGTTGCCCACCCCCGTCATTCGGGAGGTTGTCACTGGAAGAATAGTACATCCCGGCGAGTGTCAAAGACGATGTAAGGCTTTCGAAGAGCTGATGACTCAGGGAGATGTCGCCGTTGACGCCTTCCGATTTTACCGTGCCGTCGGACGAACTCGAGTCCATGTAATAATAGCTCGCATCGTAGGAACTCGTGAGCGTCTCGGAATGTTGGATGGAAAAATTCTCCGCGCCGAGAAAATTTTGAGCCCTGCCGCCGTCGTCACCGGGCCCATTGCCGCCGGCATTGTCGCTCTCGTTGAAGCCGGCCGCGGAGTTCAGCTTGAATTGCTCTCTGGAGCCGAATGTTTCAACGTCGTTGAGGCCGACCGCCTGGTCGAGCCCGCCGCCCTGGCCGCCGTTATTGCTCAGCGTGTAGTCGGAAAGTGAGTAGTTCAATGCGGTATCGCCCGCGGCGCGCTTGTTCGACGCAGCGAAGATCAATGCGTATTCCTGCTCCGACGAGGTTTCGTCCGCGGCGCCGGAGGTGGTTTGCTGCTGCCGCCAGACTTCGAGGGTGAACGGGACGGGACCGGACTGATAGCCGAGGTTTGCGCCGTAACGCAGTGTATTCACTTCGATCTCGTTGTAGAGATCGTTTTCTTCTTCCGAATAGCTTTGGTCGAGGTAGAGGGTCGCGCGATACGGCTTTTCCTGAAGAATATTGACGTTTACGAGATAGTTTCCAAATACGGCGAACCCGGAGTTTCCAGTGGGAGTCACGCCATTTTCATTGCCTCTCTCGGTAAGATACCCGGGCGAAATATTACCATTGATCGTGAAGTTGATGAAATTGGGATGATAGATGGAACCGAAGGCATCGAGGCCGAAATCCGGTCCGAAGAACAGGCTATAGTCAGTGCTCGTCCCATTCTGGCCGGTAATTCGGGATTGATTGTAATCTCCATTGACGAGCACACCGAGATAAGCGTCGGCGACCTGGAGGCGCAACGCTTGCGGTTCGAGGATTTCCGACTCGTCATCGTCCTGCGCGGCCGCCGGCCTTGCGGCAACAAGCAAGACGGCCAACGCCAGCGCGGCCGAGCCTGCAACCGCGGCGTTCCAAGGCTTGCGAAAGGGGCGTGGCGGCTTGAATTTCACTTGGCGGGGGGAGGGCCGGAAACGAGTTTTTGGACGCCGGGTTTCAAGAAGTGGTCGTCACCGCCGGCATGCGGGTCGTGACAGCTCAGGCAATCCTTCTTCGGGAACTTCTGGTGCGTCTTGACCTTCTTCATGTCGTCTTCGTCGTGGCATTGGAGGCAAAGTTGCGCGCCAACTTTAAGGACCAGGCCCTCGGCGCTCGACTTATGCGGGTCATGGCAGCTCAGGCAGTCGCCATTGGCCACGGGATCGTGCGTGAACTTCGCAGTCTTGCGGAAATCGTCGTGGCAATCGAAGCAGAGGGTCGGCACCGGCTTCTTCAGCATATTTTTGACGTTCGACGCATGCGGGTCGTGGCAATCGATGCAGCCGTCTTCCACCGGCTGATGCGTCACTTTGGCCTTCTCGAGCGGATCGTCGTGGCACTGCAGACACAATGCTCTGCCGGCTTTGACGAGCAGTTTCTTCTCGTTCGAACCGTGCGGATTGTGGCAGCTCGCGCACTCGCCGTTTTCCGCCGGATCGTGCTTGAACTTCATCGGCTTGATGAAATCGCCATGACACGAAAAACACGTTTCAGCCTCCGACTTTTTCAGAAGCCCTTTGACGTTCGTGCCGTGCGGGTCGTGGCATTGCAGGCAATCGCCTTCCGCCGGCGGATGTTTCACTTTGACCTTCGCGACAGGGTCGTCGTGGCATGTCATGCACATCGCCCTCCCGGTCTTGTTGAGGAGGGTCTTGTTCGGCGCCTGGTGCGGATTGTGACAGGAAGTGCATTGGCCCAGCGCGGCCGGATCATGCGTGTATTTGACCTTGGCTAGAAAGTTGGCATGGCACTGAAAACAGAGGGCCGGTAGAAGCATTGTCATCTTAACCCCGGCGTCGAAATCGTGACATTGGGCGCATGCGCCGCTCGCAAACGGCGGGTGCATGGATCCGCTGATTTTCACCGGCACAACTGGCGCAGCCGCGTTGGGAGCGCCAGGGGGAGGGAGGAGGTTCAGGCCGCGGCGGGGACCTATATTTCCCGAGCGCGCGATCATTCCGGCTCCGCTGGCCGGGCCGGCCGCGCTGCCGGGCGCGGGCACGCCATCAAAAAACGTGCTCAGCCACTTGTATTTGGTCTCGGTGCTGCAGCCAACGACCATCATCATGCCGCATAGCAGCGCGAGCGTAGCGATCCCGCGATGGTGAGTAAGGCGATTCACCGAGATTATGCCCGCTATTTTTTGTGGCCAAATCCAAACACGCTGATTTTATTGCCGCCCGCCTGATTGGCTACCAGGATCAGGTATTCGACGGTGAAACCAGGCGCGACATATTTCTGAAATAACCCAACGTTGTCGTAATCGATTGTAATTCCAGCCGGCAGGCCGGTCGCGCTGTGCGACGGGTCGCCGAAATACATCAGAACCTGTCCCTGCGGATCAAACAATTGAACGAGTTCGGTGCTCGCATCCACCACATAAATGCGGCCTTCGCGGTCCACCGCGATGCCTTTCGGACGGGCGAATCGTCCGGGCGAAAGACCTATTCCGCCGAACGTGCGCAGAAAATTGCCTTCCGCATCGTAGATATTTACACAAAATCCACCGGTGTCCGAAACGTCAACGCGCCCCTGCTGGTCAATCGCCACGTTTGTCGGTGAGTAGAGCCTGGCTTTCTTGTCGCTGCCCGGCTTCGGAAAAGTGAACAGCAGGTTCCGGCTCGCTTTGTCATAAACCCGCACGCAATGATTTTGCAAATCGGTCACGTAAATGCGGCTTTTGGTGAGAGCCACGCCGCACGGTTTCATTTCGTTGGCCTTGCCAAGGCCGCCTGCGTAATTGTCCCCGTTATACACCAGCACCATGTTCCGCCCGGTGTCGGCTATATAACGCGTCCCGTCGGTGTCCACCGCGATGTTGATCGGCAGGCCCAGCGTGCCTTCTCCGCCCGGTTGGAAGAAATTGAGTTTCCGTTTCTTGAGGTCGGCGATTTCAACCGCGTCCGCACCAGTGTCGCAAATGTAATATTTCCCGGGGCTGGCCGCGATTCCGTAAGGCTTGTCTATTATGCGCTCCGATTTTTGCACGCCGACGATAAACTCGAAAAACTTGCGCTCCCCTTGCAATTCCCGTTCGGAGGAAAAGCTGGTTAAATATTGAATGCGCGGCTCATCGGGCGGCAACGGGAAAAAAAGGGGAGCCGCGGGAATCTTCAGATTCTTGGCGTGACCGGGCGCCGGAAAGAGTGCAGCAACGAGCATAAGCATGAGCATCGGCGTTGTGCGATGCGGCATGTTCGCGCATTTGAGGGAGCTGGGCTTGAACGAACTTTTCATGGTGGGAAACAATCAACTTCTGGTGCATTTTGCACTACACCGATCTTGTCCTTCGCAGCGCAATATTTGTGTCGCCCCATTTTTTGTCCTGCCCGACCGCTGGAAAAAAAACGAGGCCCTGCAGGAGGGCCTCGTTTCACAGGAACAGAATGGACGCTTTACTTGATATGACAGGTGCGGCAGAGCGTATCGCCCCTGCCACTCTTGTCGAAATCGAGAAGGCCGATCTTCAGGAGATAATGATCGCCCGGGGCGTCGCCGATTTGAGAATGCACATCGTGGCAACTGGAGCATTCCACGGTCTGGTTGGGGCCGTAGAGCAAGTTGGCGATGGTCGGGCTCGTCGTGGCTCCCGGCCACAGATCCGTGCCGCTGGCGCCGCCGCTGATGCCAAGATCAAGCTGCGCTACCGTATTCAGCGGGGTCGATGTCGATCTGATGAACGTGCCTACTACCGAGTTTGTCGGGTATGGGATCGAGATCGGATGCGTCCCTTGCAAGGTCGGGTTACTGCCCGTGCCGGTGACAACCAGATATGATCCAATCGTGCCCAGGGTCGGCCCGGCACTAGCTGCCGGGGTCAGCCCGTGAAACGATCCGGAATAACCGCTGATCGACTGGTTGACCGCCAATGCTCCGTCATGGCAACTCAAACAGGCCAGGGAAATCCCGCTCGGTTGACCGGGAGTTACATTGGCAGCCGTCATTTCCCCGGATGGGTCAGCGTACAGAGTGTACTTGCCGGCGTTTGGCGTTGTCGCGTGGACCCAGAGTGGGACCCCTTGTCCAACCTGACTGGTTGTATCGGCGTTATGGGGCGTGTGGCAGACTTGGCAAGTCGATTCGGCCGCGGTGTTCCACGAAAAGTTGTTCGTGCCGTGTTCGACTGTTGTGAAATCGTGTACTGACCCGACAATGCCGCTGGAGGTGGCCGAGACGACCTGCGCCTGCGCCTGCATCATCGGCAGCGCTAGCGCCAGTCCGATCAGGATGAGGAAGTATTTGGTTTTCATGTTATAACATGTGTTTTCTTGGTTTGGTTTTAGGGGTGGTTTTTGGGGTTGGTTTTTTGTTTTGTTGTTGGCGGCAGTCCGGACGAGAAGTCCCAACCGGAAGCACACTGGTGCTCCACGGCGTTTATGGATTGGTTTCCGGAAATCATATTAGCTCTGGCAGACAGCAACGCCGCCGAAGGCCCAGCCAGGCTCGGGTTGAGGGTCCCTTTCGTAGAAAGTCTCTCGAACCGGGGCGATCTTCGCCATAACCGCGTCCCTGCGCTCGGCAATGATCGCCGCGCACCGCGCCAGCTCCTGTTCACGCGAGCGCACGTTCTCGCGCATGATCCCCTGCAGGTCATCCACGTCGTAGAGATAGACGTTATCGAGCTCCTGCACGTCCGCCGCAATGTCGCGAGGCACCGCAATGTCGATCAACACCAGCGGGCGATTGCGCCGCGCCGCGATCACTTTGGCTACCTCCTCGCGATGCAGAATCGTGTGCGGGCAACTCGTGGAACTGACCACGATGTCCGCTTCCTCCATCGCCTCGAGGTAGTTATCGAAACGAATCGCCCGGCCGCCGATTTCCGTCGCGAGTGTCTCCGCCCTGTCGAACGACCGGTTCGACACCAGCACCGAGCCCGCGCTCTTCTTGCACAAGTGGCGCACGCAGGCTTCTCCCATTTTGCCAGTGCCCAGGATCATCACCGTTTTCTCCGAGAGGCTCCTGCCGAAGATTTGCTCGGCCAGCTCGACCGCAACGCTGCCCACCGATGTCGCACCGCGCCCGATATTTGTCCGGCTCCGGATTTCCTTGGCGGTCTGGAACGCCGTTTGAAAAAGACGGTTCAGAATCTTGCCGGTCAGTTTCGCCGCTTGCGCCGCCTGATATGCCTGCTTGATCTGCCCGGTGATCTCCGTTTCCCCTATCACCATCGAATCCAGTCCGCTTGCCACCGAGAAAAGGTGCTCCACCGCCTCCGCGTCCTCCTTGTAGTACAGGTAGGGAGTCAGATCCACCCCGGCGCCGGCCGGGAGGTGCTCGAAGAGCCGCGCCGCATGGGCGCTCTCCGCGACGCCGTAAATTTCCACCCGGTTGCACGTCGAGACCAGGACCACTTCGGACAATCCCCCGCCGAGCTTGAGCCGGCAACTGCTGCAATGAAACCGCGACGCATGGACGGCCAATCGTTCACGGACCTCCACGGGAGCCGTTTTGTAGCTTAATCCGGCGACAAAAAATTTCATGGGGCAATGTTTCGCGACTGGGGTGGATCGGGAAGGAAAGCGAGCGGCAACAAGCGCGCCCGGGCGGGATTCCCCGGGCGTGACGCATGGTTTGCATCTGTCGTTTGCCTTTTTATGTTGTCCATAAGGTAAATGATGGGCAGAAGCACACTCACCATTTCTTGTCATTTATTGTTCTTAATTGGTAACCAGGGGCATTTAGTGCGCCAGCCGCGAAACCATCGCGTAGATGATCAGCAGCAGCAGGAAGATACCGATCCCAAAGAAGAGGTAGCCGAACGAACGCGCGATGTTCTTCCACCGCAGCCATTCGTCTTTCACGCGATAATCCTCCAGCCGCCCCTCCGCCACGAGGCGGTCGTACCAGCGGCGCCGTTCATGCAGCATCTCCGTCTTGGATACGCGCCCCGAGAAGATCACGGTATCCATCGGGAATTTCTCGATCCGAAAATGCGTGTTGAAGAAATGGATCGAGAAGATGAAGCCCGCGGCGAGCAGCGCTTCGTCCGAATGGACCAGCAGCGCAATATTGATTACCCAGCCAGGTAGGAACCGCGTGAAGAACGTCGGGAACCACATGACCGCGCCGGACGCCCCGATGATAAATACTCCCCAGAACACGGCGAAGTAATCGAACTTTTCCCAATAGGTCCAGCGGTCGAACTGCGGCTTCTCGCCTTTGTCGAAAAACCATTTGTTGTGCGCGACGAAATCCTTCCAGTCCTGCCACGTCGGCATCATCGAGTCCGGCCCGAACAGCACCCCCCACAGACGCTTCAATTGCCACCGCCCGGTTTGCGGATCGCGCAGGCATGCCCGTCCGTCCCATGCCCTGCGGACCAGCGATATGACGTGCAGTGCAAAGTAGAGGAACGTCACCAGCGCGCCAAAACGATGCAACGTGCGCGCTGCTTCCGCCCCGCCCAGGATTGCGAAGAACGCTTTTGCCCAGTCCGTATAATAGAATTTGAGCGGCATTCCCGTTATGACGAGCAGCAGGAAGCTCGTGACGACCAGGAAGTGCAGGAAGCGCTCGAAGGGGGCAAAACGCGTGAACCACTCCCCATCAACCTGCGTCTGTATCTTCGCCTCGCGGAATTTTTTCGAGTCGTGCAGGTAGAGCCAGACGGCCCGCGTGAGCCAGACGATCGTGTGCAACCCGAAAAACGTGAACACGCCGATCAGCAGCCCGGTCATCCCCAAAAATACCGCATGCAGCAGCGGATAATTCTTCGCGTCCAGCGGATTTGCGTGCGGCTGGTACTCCGTGAATTTCGCCGTTGCGGACGGATGGCATTTCTGGCACGTCGCGAGAATGTTCGCCTTCGACAAATGCGAGGCCGGATCGGACGCCGGCAGAACGTCGTGGTGCCCGTGGCAATCGTAACACGCTGCGACGTCGGAGGCGACGTTCGGTTTGCCCAGAGCCATCGCTTTGCCGTGATAAGTCTCCCGATAGTACTCGAGCCGGTCCTGGTGGCACTTTCCACAACTCCGGTCGCTGGCCATTTTGAAGTGGCCATTCTGCGGCTCTTCAATTTCGTGGGCTGTATGGCAATCGGTGCAAACCGGCCCGCGGGCGTCGCCCTTTGCAAGCAACTGGCCGTGGACGCTCTTGTCGTAGACCTCCTCGATCTTCACATGGCATTTGCCGCAGGTCGTGGCGACGTTCGCGTGATTGATCGGCGAATCGCGGTCCACGCTCCGCTTGATGTCGTGCGTGCCGTGGCAATCGTTGCACGAGGGCGCTACGATCAATCCCATCTCCAGCAACGCCCGCCCATGGATACTCTCCATGTATTGCGACGCCGCCTGCGGAAACTTCATCTGGTATTCCTTCGAGAGCCCGGGATTACTGTGGCACTTGGCGCACGTCTGCGGGAGATTCAATTTGTAGACGGGCGAGGTAATATCTTTGACCGGCAGGATGCCGTGCGAGCCGTGGCAATCCCAGCAATTGGCCGCGCCCGAGGCGCCCATGGCGTGGCTGACACCGTGAATGCTCGTCGCGTATTGCTGGCCCTCCTTATCGTGGCATCCGTCGCATTTGGGCGGCGGCAGCTTGCTGTCGTGAACCAGTTCCTTGATGCCTTGATGGCAATCCACGCAGTCCAGCGCCGCGTGCACGGAGCCCTGGAATGCCTTGGTCGGAAACAGCAGCGAGACATCCTTCCCGTTCACCTTGCGCGTCGTGGTCGGGTCCAGGTGGCAATCCAGGCAGTCGCTGTTCTTGAACGTCGCGGCCGCGCCCGCGGCGGCCAGGCCGGCGCTCGGTACCAAAGAGAATACCAGCAAGCAAACGGCCGCAATCGTTGTGAGGCGCGCGTTTCCCTCCGCGCGCCGGCGGGACTTTCCACACCGGTCTTCCGGCGGACGAGCCGCATTGCGCCCTGGCCGGCGGATGTTGCCGCGTGAATTACGACCCGGTATGGCAATCATTGCAGGCGCCATCCACTTCGTCCCCGGGATGTTTGAATTTCTGTCCATTGGGTGAAAGCAGGTCCAAATCCGCGCCTGATCCTTGTGCCAGGATGGTGTGGCACGTATTGCAGTCGTTGGCCTTGACCATCCGTTTTCCATCGGTTGTCGCATGCTCGCCGTCGTGACAGCGGAAACAGCCAGGCCAATTCTTGTGGCCGATGTTATTCGGGTAATTCGCCCACGAGGCGTTCATCTCCGGGAAATAATTGTTCCTGTAAATCTCCTGCACCGCGGCAATCGCTGCGCGAATGCTCTTCTGTTGCTGTTCCTGGGGGAATTTGTCGCTCGGATATCGCTCCGCCAGAGTCGTCGCGATCCCTTGCAACGCCGCGGCCTGGTTCGCGTAATGGCGCGCCAGCACATCCATCGCGTTCTTCTTTATCGAGGGCAGCGCGCGGTCGATTCCGCCGGCCGAGATGGCGAGGTTGACGGCGTCGTCCGGCGTTTCGAACGCGTGCGCGGGACGATTGTGGCAATCAATGCAATCCATCGTGCGAATCTTCTGATCCTGCATCGCGGCGTTAAATCCCTTCACGTGGTACTCGGTCACAACCCCCTGGGAATCGGTCACGCGCACCCACGGAATCTTCTGGCGCGTCTCATCGGCGACCCATGCGCCGTTCTTTAACTGCGCGGCAATATATTCAACCTTGCTCCCGACATTCATGTGCCAGTGGATGCCGCCCACCGGCCCGTGCGTCGGATCGCCGCCCCCCACCTTCATCGTCAGACGCACGGTGTACGGCGTGTTCGCCTCGTCGCTCAGGAATGTATTGTAAGTCCGGTCCAGGTTGCCGACGAACTTTGCCGGCCAATGGCATTGCTCGCATGTCTCCTGCGCGGGGCGCAAATTCTTAATCGGTGTCAGGATCGGCCGGGGGTATTTATCGGTCAGCGTCGCATAGACCTGGTACATCCCGGAGAGCTTCGATTTCACATACCAGGTCGCGCCCGGCCCGATATGGCATGCCACGCATTCGACGCGCGCATGCGGCCCTTGCGAGTGGCCCACCAACTCCGGTTCCATCACGGTGTGGCACGTTTCACCGCAAAACACCGTCGATTCCGTGAAATGATAGGTTTGATAACTCCCCACCGCGCTGACCAGCAGAAAGAGCACGCTGCAGAGCAGGAAAACTCCCAGAATGCGGCGGTCACGCCGGCGGCTGAGATCGATCTGCAACGCCGGCGCCCAAGTGGCGCCTCCCCTCTTCCGTTGCCGCCGTTCCCAGACAATCCCGATCACGGTCAGAAAGATGCCGGTAAAGAGGAAGAACGGCGCAACCATGTACGTCAGAATCCCGATGTACGGATTGGCCGAATGTGCCATCGTGTCGACCAGGAGCAGCAACAGGAAACAGAATAGGCTGCCCGAGGCGATGACGACCCCGGCCAGACTCAGCCAGTTCCGCAGAATTCGGGGACGCTGCATTTTCTCCGGCTGTGGCTCTGGCGGGGGCGCTGGGGGTGTCATTAATAACTTGTGGGGTTCGGGCTTCCCTTGCGTATGAGCGAGAAGCGCACCCGCGGCTAATCTGTTCTTGCTTAAACATTGGCAATCTTTGGTGTGAGGCGTGTTTTACCGATATTGGCTCACCTCTCACACCTTTGAGCGATTTTTTCCGGAATGCGCTTGCAAATCAAAATACCGCTCGCAAAATTGCCGCCACGTTTGTCAACCCAGAACAAACCAAACCAACTCACAATACCACACATGAAAAAACTACTCGCAATCACCCTTGCGATCACGGCGCTTGCCTGCTGGTCCGCCCGGGCCGACGACGCCAAAACCACGTACGACGCAAAATGTGCCAAATGTCACGGCGACGATGGCAAAGGCCTGAAAACCATGGGCAAAAAGCTCGGCTGCAAAGACTGGACTGATGCGGCGGTGCAGGCCAAATTCACTGACGACGACGCCGCCAAAGCCATCAAGGAGGGATTCAAGGACTCTGACGGCAAGACCCTGATGAAGGCCACCGACGGCCTGTCGGACGATGACGTCAAGGCGCTCGTGGCTTACGTCCGCGCGTTCAAGAAGTAAGTCGGCGATTTCGCATCGCCAGTAGTCGAAGGGGGTTGGCGGGCTCCAATTCAGCCCGCCAACCGGTGAATGGGCCATTCACCCGTCTTGCACCACGGTTTCCCGTGGAAATTTGCGCTGTTATTGCCGCGTCGAGAATGCTCTTGCCAGGGCTTGAGCAATATAAGGTTACCACTCGGGGACGCCACTCAAAGCAGCTTATGATGACAAAAGGGCAATATACTACAAGTGCGCCGAGCCGCAGCCCGCTAGACATTTCTGCTAATTGCGAAGTTGACGCGCGCTAATGACTACCAAACCCCTTTATGTGAATGACGATGTCGTCGTCGAGTGCCGGGACCTCGGGCAATTATTCAAGTCGCTTGAACACCACGGGTATCATGTCCTCGGGCCCACCATTCGCGACGGCGCAATCCTCAACGACCATATAAATTCGATCGAGCAATTGCCGGCCGGGTGGACCGATGAACAGGATGCCGGCAAATACCGGCTTGCCCCGTGCAAGGACGAAACCCCTTCCAGCTATGTGAGCGGCGGAAGAGTTTATTTCGCCATATCGACCCTGGCGCGACGCAAGGACGAAGCGCTTTTCGGCTACTCCGTCGGGCCTCATTCGTGGAAGAAATTCCTCCATCCCGCCGTGCAGCGCCTTTGGAGCGCGACGCGCAAGGACGCCGGCTTTGAAGTCGAAGCGGAACATCAGGAACCGCCCAAGTACGCGTTCATCGGCGTCCGATCCTGCGACCTGCACGCCATCGCCGCCCAGGACAAGATTTTCATGGGCGGGCAGTTTGCGCACCCTGTTTATAAGTCTCGCCGCGAGAATCTCTTCATCGTGGCGGTCAACTGCGGCCGGGCCGGCGGCACTTGCTTCTGCGCCTCGATGAACACCGGGCCGAAGGCGACCTCGGGCTTCGATCTGGCGCTCACGGAAATATTGCGCGATGAAAAGCATTATTTCCTGGTGGAAATCGGCTCGAAACGCGGCGCTGAAATCATGGCTGAAATCCGTTGCCGGCCCGCCGCCAGGATCGATCGCGATACCGCCGACCGCATCACCGCCGAAACAGCGCGCGAGATGGGCCGGACAATGGACACCAAGGGCATCAAGGAACTGCTCTATCGCAACGGCGAACATCCTCGCTGGGACAACGTGGCCGCCCGTTGCCTGACATGCGCCAATTGCACGATCGTTTGCCCCACTTGTTTTTGCACGACCATCGAAGACGTCACCGACTTGACCGGCGAGCACGCGGAACGATGGAGAAAATGGAGTTCCTGTTTTACTCTGGACTTCTCCTACATACACGGCGGCAGCATTCGCTCGACGGCCAAATCGCGCTACCGCCAATGGATGACGCACAAGCTTGCGACCTGGATTGACCAGTTCGGCTCTTCCGGTTGCGTCGGCTGCGGACGCTGCATCACCTGGTGTCCGGTCGGCATTGACATCACCGAAGAAGTCCGCGCCATCCGGGATACCGAATCGACCGGCGGCGCAACCGGTTCGAAAAGAAAGAAGACGACATGACACGCACCCTTGCTCCCATTATCAGCAAACAGCCGTTCTTTCAGGGATTGGAGGAGCGCCACATCGCATTCGTTGCCGGCTGCGCCAGGAACGTCCGCTTCGACGAAGGGCAGGTCATCTTCCGCGAGGGCGAAGCCGCCAACGAGTTTTACCTCATCCGCGAGGGTTTGGTGTCGGTCGAAGCAAATGTTCCTCACAAAGGGCCAATGACTGTGCAAACAGTCAGTGTCGGTGAAATGCTCGGCTGGTCCTGGCTGATTCCACCTCACAACTGGCGCTTCCAGGCTCGGACGCAAACAGCAACTCGTGCGCTGGCGTTCGACGGGAATTGTCTTCGCACCAAGTGCGAGGAAGACCACGATCTCGGCTACGAACTGCTCAAGCGGTTCAGCCACATCCTGACCGAGCGCCTCGAGGCAACCAGAGTCCAACTTCTCGACGTGTATGGCTCAAGCCATTGAACATCCGGTCCCGCACGGACCGGCCCCAATCCTTCCCCAGCCCCGCCGCGTCCGGCGTTTGTTCGAGGAGACCGGCGACGCCTTTACCCTCGAGATCGAGCCAGACGACGACGGCCGGTTTTTGCCGGGGCAGTTCAACATGCTTTACGTGTTCGGCGTGGGTGAAGTGCCCATCTATATTAGCGGCAACCCCGTCGCGCACGAGCCGCTCCAGCACACCACGCGCGTCGTTGGCGCCGTTACCAGGGCAATGCGGCTGCTCAAACCCGGCGAAGTGATCGGCCTTCGCGGCCCGTTCGGCAATCATTGGCCACTCCACAATCTTACCGGACGCGACGTGGTCATCGTGGCCGGCGGTATTGGCCTCGCCCCGCTCCGGCCCGCCCTCTATCAATTGCTGGCCAATCGGGATCAATATCGCAGGGTCGTCCTCATTTACGGCGCGCGCACACCCGAGGATATTCTTTACTGGGACGAACTCGAACGCTGGCGGGAAAAACTCGATTTGGAAATTTGCGTCACCGTCGATCGCGCCTCGGTGGACTGGCGCGGCAACGTCGGCATCGTCAGCACTTTGATCGCGCGCGCCCCGTTCGATCCCTCCAATGCAGCCGCCCTGGTCTGCGGTCCGGAGGTGATGATGCGTTTCGCCGTAACGGAACTGCAAAAGCGCGGCGTCACTTCCGACCGCACTTACCTCTCCATGGAACGCAATTTGAAATGCGCCGTCGGCTTTTGCGGCCACTGCCAATACGGACCGTACTTCATCTGCAAGGATGGCCCCATCTTTCGTTTTGACCAGATAGAAACGATTTTTGGAAAGGCGGAAATTTAAGATGATTCCCAAGAGCAAGCCCAGGCTGGCGATCTGGAAATTCGCTTCGTGCGACGGTTGCCAACTCAGCCTGTTGGATTGCGAAGACCAATTGATGGCCGTCGCCGGCGCGGTCGAGTTTGCCAACTTTTCCCAAGCGTCGCCCACGGTGGTGAATGGGCCTTACGACCTCTCACTCGTAGAAGGCTCGATCACCACGCCACGCGACGCAGAGCGCATCCACGCGATTCGGCGCGCATCAAAGTCTCTGGTCACCATCGGCGCCTGCGCCGCGGCCGGCGGAATCCAGGCGTTGCGCAACGTCAAGGACATCAAGGAATTCATCTCGATCGTCTATCCCCGGCCCGAATACATCGACGTCCTCGACAAGTCCACGCCCGTCGCCGATCACGTATTCGTGGACTTTGAGTTGCGCGGGTGCCCCATCAACAAGGCGCAATTGATCGAAATCATCAGCGCCTTTCTCCACGGACGCAGACCGAACACCCCGCCGCACAGCGTGTGCGCGGAGTGCAAGCGGCGCGGCACTGTCTGCGTGATGGTTGCACGCGGCGTCCCTTGTCTGGGCCCCGTGACACAGGAGGGCTGCGGCGCCGTCTGTCCCGCTTGCTCGCGCGGCTGCTACGGATGTTTCGGCCCCAAGGAAACCCCGAACACCGCCTCGTTGAGCGCGCGCTGGCATCATATGGGCGTCGGCCAGCAGGACCTCGTGCGCGCCTTTCGCGCATTCAACGCCGGCGCCGAACCATTCCGCAAGGAAAGCAAGGCCCATGAAAAGTGAGGTAATCAAAGTCGATTGCCTTGCGCGCATCGAAGGCCGGGGCGGATTGTCGGTGACAATGAACAGCGCGCGCGTGGCCGACGTGAAACTGACGGTCTCCGAGCCGCCCCGTTTTTTCGAAGCGCTCCTGCGGGGACGCAAATTCAGCGAAGCGCCCGATATTACCGCCCGCATTTGCGGCATGTCTCCGGTTGCCCATCAAATGACCGCGTGCGGCGCCATCGAGAACGCTTTGGGCGTCAAGGTGGAAGGCCCCATCCGCGCGCTACGGCGCCTGCTCTGTTGCGGTGAGTGGATCAAGAGCCACGCATTGCACATCCACATGCTGCATGCGCCCGATTTTCTCGGCTACAATGACGCGGTCGCCCTGGCCGGGGATCATTCCGCCGACGTTCAGCGGGGGCTCCTCTTGAAAAAGGCGGGCAACGACATCGTAAGCCTCCTGGGCGGCCGCGAAATCCATCCCATCAATGTTCGCGTCGGCGGCTTCTACAAAGTGCCCGCCCGCGGTGAACTTGACGCCCTTGCCGAAAAACTCAAACCGGCGTGCGACGCCGCTTTGGAAACGGTGCGCTGGGTTGCGAAATTTCCATTCCCCGATTTCGAGCGCGACTATGAGTTCGTCGCCTTGCAGCATCTCGACGAGGACGAATATCCCATCGACGAAGGACGGCTCGTATCCGACAAGGGATTGAATATTGCCATCCGCGAATACGATCGCCACTTCGTCGAAGAACAAGCGCTATATTCCACCGCTCTGCATTCAACGCTCAAAGAGCGCGGCGCTTATCTCGTCGGCCCGCTGGCACGCTACAGTCTAAATTTTGATACTCTCTCGCCACTGGCCCAGGAAGCCGCGCGGGCCGCCGGTCTCGGCTCCGTCTGCCACAATCCTTTCCGCGGCATCATCGTGCGCGCCGTGGAAGCCCTCTACACCTGTGACGAAGCCTTGCGAATCCTCGAGCGCCTCGAGATGCCCGACGAACCATCTCTAAATATCGAACCCGGTTCCGGAATCGGCTACGCCTGCACAGAAGCGCCCTCCGGTGTTCTTTATCATCGCTACAGCCTGGACAAGAACGGCGTGATCCTCGACGCAAAAATCGTTTCCCCCACCTCGCAGAATCAAAAGACCATCGAAAACGATCTCCGGGCGTTTATTCCCGCAGCGATCGATGCTCCACGAGACAAGTTGCAAGCCCAGTGCGAGCAAGCCGTCCGAAACCACG
>Ga0302319_10006867_pt1 | contig 22493 bp, 18 predicted proteins | sample Bog_T0_2_FD_203319 | JGI IMG/M metagenome (GOLD analysis project Ga0302319, IMG submission 203319) | Peat permafrost microbial communities from Stordalen Mire near Abisko, Sweden - Bog_T0_2 | ecosystem: Environmental > Terrestrial > Soil > Wetlands > Peat | place: Sweden: Abisko, Stordalen Mire... | reverse complement strand
CCTTCCGCGCCGCGCTTGAGCGCCACACCGCGCAGCCCTTTCTCATGCAGTCGCTGCGCCGTGATTTCCACGTTCGCGCCGTCGCCGACGTAAAACGCCGCTTCGGTTTCATTCGGAGTAAACCACGCCACCTGATGGAATGCCGCATCGGGCAACGTTGCGGCCGGCGCGGGATCGAGCATGACGGGCACCTGCGCTTTGGCGCAAAGGTCGAGCGTGTAGCCGAGCGTGTCCATGGGAATTTCGAGTTGGCAGAGAACCATGCCGGCCGAGAGGATCAATTCGGCGTGATTGTCCACTGTCGCGCGATCCATCTTGCCGTTGGCGCCGGGGACTACGACGATGGCATTCTGCCCGTCGTCTGCCACAAACATCGGCGCGAGGCCGGAGGAGCCAGGCGTCTGCGCCATCGCAACCGTGTCTACACCGGCGAGCTTCAGATTTTCAAGGAGTTGAGGGCCGAAGTTATCGTCGCCAACTTTCGCGACCATCGCCACGCGATAGCCCAACCGCGCCGCGGCTACCGCCTGGTTCGCGCCCTTGCCTCCGGGCGTGGTCTCAAATCCGGTTCCGATCAGCGTCTGCCCGATGGCGGGAATGCGCGGCGTGCGCGTCACCAGATCCATCGTGATGCTGCCGACAATCACTATTGGCTTGCGTGTGTCGCTCATATTTGGACCTCAAAGGATCTCGACCCAGGACCGTGACCGGTTGAACTCGTACCTGTTGCGTTTGTGCTATCCCACCCATTAGCCCGAAAGACGGGCAAATGGATGGGGCACAGAAGGTTCTTCTTTAAGCGGCCAGAGACCTAATGCAACGGCGCGATCGCAATCGATCCCAGCCCCACAGCAAAACACAAGAACATCAGCACCAGGAGCACCGTGGCCGCACGCGGCGCGCCCGCAAACTCGCGCCAAACGAAAACGCCCCAGCACGCCGAAACCATGGTCGCGCCCTGACCAATGCTATACGAGACCGCGGGCCCTACCAGGTGCGCGCCGGAGGCTAGAAAATTCGCGACGCCGCCGGTGCACCAGATGAATCCGCCCAGCGTTCCCGCCAGGTGCCAGCTCAAGGGCGCCTTCCAGTAATCGCCGCCAACCACCGGCTCGCGGCCGTCGAGCGGCTTCTTCATCAGCAGCCAATTCGCAGGCACGGTCGAGATCAAGAGCCCTATGGTGAAGAACAATGTCACCGCATACGGGCCGGGCGCCGATTCCCCGGGCGTGCCGTTCAGTGCACGCTCCACAAATGGATAAAAGCAGCCCATCAGGATTCCGCAGGCGAGGCTGATGACGATGCCGCGCACGGTGGTCGCTTTGGCTGTGGCCTCGCGCTTGCTGTAGGCGGCCGCGTCCAGCACAATGGCCACCACCACCAGCGCCACGCCGCCAAATAGCAGCACGGGATTGCCCACCGGCTTGATGACGTAATTTGAAATTGCGCCGATCACCAGCGCCAGGCCGATGCCGACGGGGAAGGCCACCGCCATCCCGGCCACATCGATCGCGGCCACGAGCAGCAGATTTGCAATGTTGAAGATGGCGCCGCCTGCCATGGCGTAGAGCAAGGGCGCGAGATGCGTCTGCGCGACGTCCTGCACGAAGGGCAAGCCCGCGTGTCCGATGCTGCCCGCCGTCACTCCCCAGAAGATTGCGCCCACCGCCATGCCGATGGCGTAATCCCAATAGAAAAGCTGGAAGCGGAAGCGGGGGCAAAACTTCAGTGTGTTCGCCCACGATCCCCAGCACAGCATGGTCAGAATCGTGAGGGACAATGCGACCAGATAGGTCTCGGGAACAAGCATTGAGGATTGGCTCCGTTCAAACGGTGAGTTTTGGTAGACAAGGAACGATAGCGCCTGAGGATGCGCAGGCGCAAATGAAGATCTGACGCTGCCGATCGTGAATCACCGGCACGCCTCGAATTTGACAGAATTTTGCTTTGACCAGAGCAATGCCGCACCAGCATACTAACGAAACTTAGTGGAGGTTCTATCGATGGCGCATCCCGTAGTGCATTTCGAGATTGGCTGTAAGGACAAGGCAAAGGTTTCGGCATTTTACGCCGAGGTGTTTGGCTGGAAGATCGATGCAGGCCCGATGGGACTGATCGATACAGGCGCAGGCAGCGGAATTCCGGGCCACATCGCGGCCCTGGGACATGAGCCGCATCAGTTTACTCACTTCTACATTGAAACTTCGGATGTGGCGAGTTCGCTGGCCGCTATTGAAGCTGCGGGCGGGCGCACGGTTGTGCCGCCCGTGGAGATTCCCACCGGGACCTTCGCGTGGTTTGCCGACCTCGAAGGGAACACGGTGGGACTGTGGAAGCCGAAGCCGCGCTCCTGACCGGCTGATAAAGTGGAGCGCAGTCCGCCGGCATGTGTGGGCCTGGCTACTTGGCTGCTTTCAATGCCTCCGTCAGCGCGGGAACCACTTCAAACAGATCGCCGACGATGCCGTAGTCGGCGACCTCGAAGATGGGCGCGTCCGCATCTTTGTTGATGGCCACGATGCACTGCGAGCCTTTCATGCCGACGAGGTGCTGAATCGCTCCCGAGATGCCGACGGCCAGATAGAGTTTCGGCGCAACGGTTTGTCCGGAGCTGCCTACCTGTCGCTCCATGGGCAGCCAGCCGTTGTCGCAGATGGGACGCGAGGCGGCCAGCTCTGCGCCCAGCGCTACGGCGAGTGCTTCGATGAGGGGCATGTTGGCGGCGTCCTTGATGCCGCGGCCCACGCTGACGATGCGTTGCGCCGAGCCGAGATCGACCGTCTGTGCGGATTCGCGGAAGGGTTCGCCGGGTTTGGTGCGAATCTGGGCGGGCTCGATCTCAGGGACGAACTCGGCGATTTGCATTGTGCCGCCGCTCGCCGTCTCGGACTTGAAGGCGCCGTTCTGGATGGAAAGAAAGCACGGGCCGCTGCCTTCGTGGTGAACCGTCGCGTTCATTCTTCCCTGGAAGAGCTGGCGCTCGAACAATGGCCCGTCTTCAATTGCGGTGACGTCGCCGATCAGCACCTGGCCGAAGCGGGCGGCGAGGCGCGGAACGAAATCGCGCACCTGGTAGCTGTGCGGAAAGACGACGTAATCGGGCGCGAGTTTGCGGATGAGTTGCTCGAAGGCGAGGGTGTAGCCGTCGGCGGTGTAGGCCGCCAGCAACGGATGGCGGATCGCGTGGCCCACGCTCGGTGGTGCGCCAGAGATTTCGAGAAAAATATTCTTGTTCTGGTCGCCGACTCCCGCGGCTTCCAACGTGAGGCCCGTCAGGCTGGCCAGCTTGCGGCCGGCGGCGAGAGTCTCCTGAAAGATGCGGGCGCTGCCGTCGCGGCGCGCTTCCTCGACTACCAAAATGCCGCTCATAGTACGCGCGCCTCCGTCTTCAGTTTTTCGACCAGTGCTGTTGCGGCCTCTTTCGCCGAACCGCCAAGAATCAGCGTGGATTTTTGTTTCTTCGGCGCCGAGATCTGTTGCAGCGTTGCTGTTGGCGCGGATTCCACGCCCAGTTCGGCCGCGTTCACCGCGCGCAGTTCTTTGGTTTTGGCGCGCTTGATGCCCATCAGCGTGGCGTAGCGCAGCTTGTTGCCGCCCGACTGCATGGTGAGCACCGCGGGCAGCGGCATCTCGATCGATTGAAACCAGCCCTCTTCGAGTTCGCGCTTCACCTTGAGGGCCGCGTCGGTTTTCTCCACGCGCAAGATGAGCGTCGCGTGCGGCAGGCCGAGCAACTCGGCAAGAATCACGCCGGTCTGGCCGAGGCCGAGGTCTTCGGACTGCAATCCCGTGAGCACCAGGTCAGGATTTTCGGGCTTGATGGCTGCGGCGAGCAGTTTTGCAACACCGAGCGCATCGCGTGCGCCGAGGTCGTCCGCGAGAATGTGAATGGCGCGGTCCGCGCCCTTGGCGAGGGCTTCGCGGATCGTCGATCCCACGCGCTCCGGCCCGGCGCTGAGCACGATGACTTCGCCGCCGTGCTTTTCCTTGAGTTGGAGGCCCTCTTCGAGCGCGTAAGCGTCGGGCTCGTTCATGGCCCATTGGAGATCGCGATCTTCGATCCATTGCGCATTCGCGGCGATGCGGATTGGCGCGTCGCGGTCGGGGACTTGTTTGATGGCTACAACGATTTTCATCTTTGAGCGCTCCCGCTCACGCTTTACTCTTCCGTTGGCAATCCTCGCGCTACCAACTGCACAATGTCCAGCAGCTCGGGTGCGCCTTCGCCGCGAGCTGCGAGTGCATCCCGAAACATCGTATTGCAGAAGGGGCAGGCGGCGGCAACTATGCTTGCGCCGGTGGCGGCTAGTTCGGCGGCGCGGACCTGGCTGACGCGCTCGCCTGTCTCCTCGCCGAGAAACGCGAGGCCTCCGCCGGCACCGCAGCAGAAACTGCGCTCGTGGGAGCGCGGGGCTTCTACGAGCGTGCCGGCCAGGGCGGCGATTTGGCGCGGCTCGTCGTAGACGTTGCGGTAGCGGCCTAGATAGCAGGGGTCGTGGAAGACGATTGTTTCGTTCCCGGAGTGTCCGGGAGGATCTGAAAGTGCGGGCGTGGACGCCCCCACGACAGCCATTCTGGAGACCGGCGCTACGATCTCGGGCAGGTGCCGAGCCAGAAACTCGCTGTGATGCTCCACTTCGGGCGGCGTGCCGAACTCCTTCCAATCTTCCTGAATGGTGCGCACGCAATGCGGGCAGATCGTAATGATCTTTTTAGTCTTGGACTGAGCCAGTGCCTCGAGGTTGGCCTCTGCCAGTTGCTGAAACAGCAGATCGTTGCCGAGGCGGCGGACCGGATCGCCGGTACATTTTTCCTTGCGCAGAACGCCGAAAGTTGTGCCCAGGTGGCGCATCACGCGCACCAGCGCCAGCACAATCTCACGCCCGCGCGGATCGTAGCCGCCCATGCAGCCCAGCCATAAACAGTATTCTTGCGTCCCGTCGAAGATGGGCAGTGCGTTCTTCTCTACGAACTTGTCGCGTTCGGCGGCGGGCATGCCTAAGGCATTGCTGCCTTTCTCCAAAGCCAGGAAAAGCTTTGATCCGTAGTTGTCCTCCCACGCCCCGGTGTTCACCGCGCCGCGTCGCAGGCCTACGATGATGGGAACGTGCTCAATGCCCACCGGGCACTGGAACTCACACGCTCCGCAGGTGGTGCACTGGAATGCCGCCGCCTGCGTGTTGAATTTGCCGAGTAGCGGCTCCTCCGACTGCGGTCCGAACTCATTCAGATACCCGCGCAATCCCAGCACAATTTCCTTCGGGTTCAGCTCTTTGCCGGTCGCGTTGGCTGGGCAGTGCTCCATGCAGCGCCCGCACTCCACGCAGGAGTAGGCCTGCAGGCTGACCAATTGCGTCAGGTCCTTGCCTGCAACCAAGCCGAAGTCCTCGTCGCCGCTGAGTGGAGGAATCTGCGCGAAGCTGCCGCGCGAGAGAAACACCGTGAACGGGCTGAGCACCAGGTGCAGATGCTTGGTGTGCGGAATGAGCGGCAGAAAAGCGAGCAATGTGAGAGTGTGCGCCCACCACAGCGCCTGCACTGCGCTGGAAGGTCCCGTCACGAAAAACGCCGCCAGATACGTCGACATCAGCACAAAGATCAAGAGCGCAATCACGCCCGACTGCCACGAGATCTCACCCAGCCACCGGGGCCGGACGAAGAATCTGCGAACGAACAGGCCCAGAATGCCGGCTGCGCAGGCGATAGCGAAGAGCGCGGCAAAATCAAAATAGCATCTGCCCAAACGGCCCGCGGGATCGAGAAAGCCGAGGCCGAAGATCGCCGCGCAATGATTCAGAGTGACCAGCGCGAAGGCGCAGAAGGCCCAGAAGACCAGTGCATGCGCAAAGCCCACGAGCGGCCGCTCGCGAATCACCTTCGCCTGTAGCAGCACCTCCCAGACAGAGTCGCGCACACGCTTGCCGATGGGGAAGAGGCGAAAGCCGGGGTCTTTCTTCGATTGCAGGATCTTGCCGAGTATAGGGCCAAAGCGCCGCCAGAATCCATATGTGGACGCTCCGGCAAGCGCGGCGAACAGGCATCTCTGCCAGAGCACAAATTGCCGAGGCTCAGCGAGGATGGGCAACAGATCGATCATCAAAGAAACGATACACGATGCGCTCAGGCGGTGGCTTTGAGCGGTTCAACTTTGGGAAGCGAACCTGAGTGGAATACATGAGGCCGTCAATAGCACATCCGGTTTACAGGAGTTTTTCCTTTGCGTTGCTATTCTATGAGTGACGGCCGTGGATTCGGCCGCTGCATTTATTTATTCGTGGAGCAAGACCTTGCCAAAATATCTCGTTACCGGAGCCGCTGGATTTATTGGCCGCTCCATTGCCGCGGCACTCTTGGCCCGGGGTGAATCGGTGCGCGGTGTCGACAGTTTCATCACCGGCAATCGCGCCAATCTTGTGGGCCTTGAGGGCATGGAGTTCCTCGAAGGCGACCTCGCCGATCCGGCTGTATGCGCGAGAGCCTGCGCCGGCGTGGAAATCGTCTTTCACGAGGCGGCTCTGGCCTCGGTGCCGCGTTCGGTCGCCGATCCGGCGGCAACCAATCGCAACTGCGTGGACGCAACCCTGAATGTACTGGTGGCCGCGAAGGACGCCGGTGTGCGACGCGTGGTCTACGCCGGGTCGTCGTCGGTTTACGGAGACACGCCCACGCTTCCCAAGCACGAAGAGATGCTGCCTCATCCCATTACGCCCTATGCCGTGGCCAAGCTGGCGGGCGAGCACTATTTGGCGGCCTTCACCAGCGTCTACGGCATTGAGACCGTGACCCTGCGTTATTTCAACGTCTTTGGTCCACACCAGGACCCGACGTCGCACTACTCCGGCGTGCTGGCGATTTTTTGCCGCATGCTGCTCGCCGGCGAGCAGCCCACCATCTATGGCGATGGCGAGCAGAGCCGCGACTTCACCTATATCGACAACGTGGTCGCCGCCAACCTGCTGGCTGCCGCCGCGCCCGCCGCGAAGGTCTCGGGCCGCATGATGAACCTGGCCACCGGCTCGGCCATCACGCTCAACCAGACGTTTGAGATTCTCTGCGGACTCACTGGCTACAAAGGGAAGCCGGCCTACGCGGAGGGCCGCGCGGGCGATATTCGGCACTCTCTGGCCGATATTGGCCTCGCCCGCGAGCTGCTCGGCTACGCGCCTGCGGTCGACTTCGCCGAGGGCCTCCGCCGCACCGTTGAGTGGTATCGGGCGTCATGCTAAATCGCTATAGAGCTTGCTGCGGAAGTCAAAACTGCAGAAAGAAGTCCCTCGGCGGCTGAAGCCGTGGTGCATTCTGTGGGCATGGAATGGCACGGCTAAAGCCGCGCCCCTTCAAAGCAACGCGCCTTAGCTTTCGTCTCTCAAACCAAGCCAATCAGGCCGACCGTTTATAGGCACGGTCCTGTTGCGCCCGGACTGTGACGAGCGGCATTGACGAATCGCCTCCAATAGACGAAACTGGCAACGCTTTTCCTCAGATTGGCTTTTCGTTCTGACGCCAGGGTCATCCCTTGTGCCTACGCTCGACGTGGGAAAAGGAGAGGCTCATGGCGGAAGTTGGCTGCGCAGTGCGCGGCTGACCATCCTGCTTCTGGCCGGGATTCGGCGGATGCCGGGCGAGAGCGTTGCTCTGCGTACATGCACTGGAGCGAGGTTTTTGTCCCTTGCCTGATTCTCTGCCGTCCCGTACTGCATTGCCGGATGTCTCCAACCCGCCTGCGCCAACGCAGGCGTCGCGGCCGGGATCGAAATCGATCCACGAGTTGGGCCAAGCCGTGTGGCGTCGCCGCCGTTTCATTGCTGCTGTAGAAGCGGTGCTGCTCGCGGCCTGCATTCTTTATTGCCTTATCGCACCCAATCAATATGAAGCGAATGCGCGCGTGGAGCTGCGCACTGCGCCGGTGTCCTCGCTGAGCCTTGAAGCGCAGGAGCCGTTGGCCACGGTCTCCGCGCTGGCCGCGCCCATGGCTCTTGAGACATTCGCCAACGTTCTGCGCAGCGATCAGCTTGCCTGGCGCGTGATTGTGGGGCTCAAGCTTTATCAGCAGCCGGGCTTCAACGGGCGTTTCAAACAGCGATTCCCAGACTTCAATCCCGAAAATCCCGCAGTTGATGCGCGAGCATGGCTTCTCGATCGTTTCGGCCGGCGCCTGTACGTGCAATCGTTGCCGCGCACGCTTCTGGTGGATGTGCGCTTCCGCTGCCGCGATGGGGCGCTGTCGGCGCAAGTGGTGAACGCGCTCATCCGCGCCTACCAGGAGCAGGAAACGGACGCGCAGATTCAGGCTACGGCGCAGGCTTCGGTCTGGCTGAATGGCCGGCTCGCCGATTTGAAGTCGCGCGTCGATCAGGACCAGCAACGACTGGCCGATTTCGAGGCGCTGCACGGCATTGTGAGCACGCCGGAAGTGCAAGCCAACGGCCAGCCCGGTGAAACCGAGCACTCTTCGGTCCTGGTTGAGATCGATGAACTCGGCCGCCAACTTGTCTCCGCCACCACGGACCGCATTTTGAGCGAGGCAGAGTATCGGGCAGCTTCGCAAGGCGATCCCGAGATGGTGATTGCCGCGGATCCACGGTTGCAGGCCCAGAACGGCAACTTTGCCACGGCGTTACTCGAGCAGATTCACGCCAGGCGCAGCGATCTGGAGCAGGAGCAGGCACAACTCAGCGCCGAACATGGCGCCAGTTTTCCGCGTGTCGTCGAAATCGGCCGGCAACTCGAGGATCTCGACCGGCAAAGAAAAGCGGAGGATGCAAAACTCGTGGAACGATTCCGCAGCAACTGGCAAACCGCCGTCGATCGCGAACAACTGGTGCGCAAGAGCCTGGATCAGGTGACGAGCGAAGGCATGAAGCTGAACGAGGCCACCACGGAGTACGCCGTTATGCGCGAAGAGGCCAATGCCAGCCACGAACTTTATCTGCGCGTGCTGGAAAAATCGGATGAGGCTGGCCTCGCCGCCGGAGTGCACAGCTCGAATATCGCTGTAGTCGATGCCGCTCGCCAGCCCGCCAAGCCCGTCGCGCCCGATATGCCGCTTTATCTCGCCATCACTTTCTTCGTCGGCCTCTGGATCGCCATTGGAGCCGCGCTTCTTCGCGAGTCGCTGGAATCTTCCGCCGCCCGTACCGCTGCCGCGCTCCTTGCCTTCGTGGCGGCCGGCGCATTGCTCCACGCGCAGGCGCCCACGCCCGCCACATCAGGTCTGCCCTCAGGCGTAGCCAGCTTCCCGCAATCGCAGGACACGCGCAGCGTTCCCAATCCGAGGGAGGCACCGCCGGTCTGGAACAGTACCGGCACAAACGGCGCGCCGCCACTCGCCACGCAGTCCTCTTCGCCGATGCCTGCGCCGATCAGTGCGGGCGACTCCCTCGATATCAGCGAGTTCCATACGCCCGAATTTCACACTGCGGTGCGGGTCGCGGCTGACGGTACCGTCACATTGCCCATGATCGGCGCGGTCAACGTCAACGGCATGGACGAGCAGGCCGCCGCGCACGCCATTGAATCCGCGTTGCTGTCTAAAGGCATGCTGCTGCATCCGCTGGTCTCGGTGCTGGTGACGGCCTATGCCGGCCAGGACGTGAGCGTGCTAGGTGAAGTGGCCCATCCCGGCGTGTATCCGTACACGTATCACCATCGCTTGCTCGACGTGATCTCGGCCGCCGCTGGACTTTCGCCCAATGCCGGTCGCCTCGTCAACGTCTTTCGCGCCAGCGATCCCAAGACGCCGCATGCCGTGGTGCTCGATCCCAGCGGCACAGACACGGCATCCGATCACAACCCCGAACTCAGCCCGGGCGATACGGTGCAGGTGAGCCGTGCTGGACTGGTCTACGTGGTGGGCGACGTGATCCGTCCCGGCGGCTTCGCGGTCGATCCCGTGCAGGGCCTTACCGTAGTGCAGGCGCTTTCGCTGGCATGGGGGCCCTCGCAGAACGCGGCCGTCACGCGGGCGGTGCTGATTCGCGAGCAGAAGGGCGGCCGCACCATGATCGCTCTCAACGTCAGTCGCATGTTGCACGGCCAGGACCCTGACCAGCCCATCCAGGACCGCGACATACTTTACGTGCCCGACTCTTTCGCTAAGAATCTCGCCAACCGCATGATCGAATCGGCGATTCAATCCACCATCGGCGTCACCATCTACTCCGCGCTGGTGTATTCGCAAAGGTATTAGGCGATGCGACGAATTGCCGGGATATGCCTTCTTCTTCTCGCCTTCGCCATTCCCTGGGAGTACTCCCTCAACCTGGGTGAACCGCTGGGCAACGCGGCGCGCATCGCCAGCCTGCTGGTGCTGCTGGCCGCATTGCCCGCCGTCTTTCAGTCCGGCCGCATCCGCACGCCCGGCGCATTCTGCTGGATCACGCTGGCCCTTTTTCTCTGGTTCTGCTGCACCTGTTTCTGGACCATCGATACCGCGGCCACGCTGGAAAGACTGCGCGCCTATTTTCAGGAGATGATGATCGTCTGGCTGGTATGGGAGTTCGCTGACACTCCCGAAGATCTGCGCAACCTGCTGCGCGCCACCGTGGCGGGATCGTGCGTTCTCGCCTTGCTCACGCTGGCCACCCTGCTCTCGCCTGAAGCCATCGCCGCCGGCCAGATCCGTTTTGCCGGCTACGGTCAGGATCCCAACGAAGTGGCCCGCTTCCTCGATCTCGGTTTTCCTCTGGCGGCTCTGCTGGTGCATTGCGAACGCCGCTGGCCCATGCGCCTGATGGCCATCGCATTTTTGCCCCTCGGCGTCGTCGCCGTTCTGCTCACGGCCTCGCGCAGTGGATTTCTCGCCGCGCTCGTGGCCTTCGCCGGCTCCGTTCTGCTTCTCGCATACGGCCGCGGCCGGCGGGTCGCTGCCGTGGCTTATGCTCTGCCGCCTTTTCTTGCGGCGCTTTGGCTCGTTGTTCCCAGCGGAACTCTAGAACGCCTCGAAACCATTCCTGAGCAACTGCAGGGCGGGGATTTGAACCAGCGCGTCAATATCTGGTCGGCGGGTTGGGAGGCGTTCATTCATGCGCCATTCTTCGGCGCCGGAGCCGGGTCGTTTACCGCGGCCGCGCATCTGTCGCCCTTTGACACCGCGCACAACACCGCGCTTTCGATCGTGGTCGGCGGCGGGCTGTGCGCGCTGTTTCTGGCTTCGCTGCTTTTCGCGCTGGCCATTCGCGCCGCGCTGCAAATTCACGGCCCGCTGCGTCTGGCGCTGGTCACGTGCCTGGTTGTCTGGACCATCTCTTCGCTCATTGCCACGGTTGAAGAGAACCGCACTACCTGGCTGCTGCTGGGAATTGTGATTGTCGCCGCGCGCCTGACGGAGATGGATCCGCTTGGTGTGGCTGCCTGTTTTCGTTTTGCGTCGCCGCAGCCAACGTACACTCCACAAAAGTCTTCAACCCGTCTGGTTGAGGTGTAGAAACCTATGATGAAGCTCAAATGGAAACTGGGAATCGCGATTCCACTCTCGTTGCTCGCTGCCGGAATCGTGTGCTGGTTTACAGTTGCAAATTCCCGCAGTTGGGCGCGAGAAGCCTACTTCGCGTTGCGGCCTGCTCGCCGTATTTGCAAACAAAGAGCGGCTGCGTTTCAAGCCCGAAGAGGGCAGATCGAGGCGGAGGCGAAGAACTCTCTGAAGCCGGGAACAAAGAAGGCTGACGTAGTCCGCTTTTTTGTTTCTGAAAACATGCCATTGACCCTTTCCCAGAGGGCAGACCAAAATCAGGACGCGACCGGTGAGATTCATATTCCGGGTCTTGCCGAGTGCGAAGACATTGCCTGCGGCGACGATGCAACCGAGATTTGGGTAGAAGTCGAATTGGACGGAAACGGAACTGTCATATCCGCCCCAAGGGTTGACGGAATGTACACAGATTGTTTGTAGCGCAGTGAAGTCTTGAAATTTGGGCGGAACGATGTCCACGGTATTGCCAGTAACGGAGAGAACCACCGGGCCGCCTGGCGGCCCTTCCATCCATCGCAGCATTCTTCACGCCGCTTTGTCAGTCGGCGCTGCGGGCATCGTCGTCAAGCTCATCGCCACGGCCAAGGAGATCGCCGTCGCTTCCGTCTACGGCCGCTCCGACGCCATGGACGCCTTCCTTGCCGCGGCCCTCATCCCCAGCCTGCTGGTCAACCTCATCTCGGAATCGATGAACCAGGCGCTTGTGCCCACGCTTGTCCGGGTAAGGGAACAGGAGGGCCGTGAACGCGCCCAACAACTGCTCTCGAACTCGATGCTCTGCATGTGCCTGCTGCTCGGCGCGGCGTCCGCGCTCATGGCGCTTTTGGCTCACGGATTCTTTCCGTTGATCGCCTCGCATTTTTCGCCCGCCAAGCTTGCGCTCTCCATCCGGCTTTTTTACGGGCTACTGCCGATTGTGCTGCTCACCGGCATCGCCACCAATTGCACGGCCATTCTTAATACGCTCGATCGTTTCGCCCTCCCCGCGCTCGCACCCGCTGTCATTTCGGTCGCAATCGTCATTGGCGCGCTGTGCTTCGGCAGCCGCTTTGGCATCTGGGCCATGGTGTACGCCACGCTGGCCGGTTCGCTGGTGCACGTGGTCCTTGTCGCGTGGATGATGGAGGCGCACGGCTATCCGTTCCGCCTGCGCTGGCATGGCATGACGGACGCCACGCGCGAGGTGGCCGGGCAATACGGACCGGTGCTTTTGAGCAGCGTGGTTGCCTCCGGCGGCTTGCTCGTCGATCAGTCCATGGCGGCGATGCTGCCTGCCGGCAGTGTCTCCGCCCTGGTTTACGCCAATCGTTTCGTCAGCGTGGTGCTTACGCTGCTGGCCGGCGCAATTTCTACCGCCATTGTGCCCTATTTCAGCCGCATGATTGCGCACCGCGATTGGGCGGGGTGCCGCTACACCCTCCGCACATGGGTCAGGCTCACCGCTGTTGTGTCGATCCCCATCGCGGTTCTGCTCATCGCCGGCGCGGGGCCGCTGGTGCGCATCGCCTACCAGCATGGCCGCTTCGGCCCGCACGACACCACGATTGTCGCCTCGGTGCTGGCCATGTATGCGATTCAAATTCCTTTCTATGTCACCAGCCGCGTCTATTACCGCTTCATCGTCGCCATGCGGCGCACCGATCTGGTTCTTTACTGCGGCTCGATCAATCTTGCTTTGGATATCGTGCTCAATCTCGTCCTGATGCACTGGTTCGGCGTGGCCGGAATCGCCCTCGCCACATCGCTGTGGACCGTGAGTACGTTCTTCTTCGTCTGGTACTGGAGCCGCAAGCTGCTTAGCCGCGCAACCGCGGCCGAGGCAAACGCATGAGCTCTGCTCAATATCTGCTGCGCATTGACGATCTCTGCCCGACTGTCTCCGCCGAACGCTGGGCGCAATTCGAATCTCTGATCGCAGAGTTCCAGCTGCAGCCGATTCTCGCCGTTGTCCCCGACAATCGCGACCCTGAGCTGCAGATCTCTCCGCCCGACTTGGGCATCTGGGATCGCCTGCGCGCTCTGGAATCTGCCGGGGCTGCGATTGCGCTCCACGGCTATCGCCATCTGTGCCAGAGCCAGGGCCGCAGCCTGCTCGATTTGCACCGCACCTCGGAGTTTGCCGGCATTCCGCTCGAGACGCAGCGCGCATGGATCCGCGAAGGCCTGCGCATGCTGCGCAGCCACGGCCTCCACCCCAGCATCTGGGTTGCGCCGCGGCATGGCTTCGACAGGCACACCATTCCGGCGCTGCTGGGGGAGGGAATCTCGCTCCTCTCCGACGGTTTTGCCCGTGCGCCCTTCCTGCGCAGGGGCATCACCTGGATTCCGCAGCAGCTCTGGGGGCCGGTCGAAAAGGATCGCGGCCTCTGGACCATCTGCACCCATCCCAACACCGCCAGCGACACCGATATCGCCGCCCTCCGCAGCTTTATCGGTGCGCACGTCGCACAGTTCACCTGCTTGGATCGTGCACTCTCAAGTTTTCAGCCTGCCACCTTGACCCTCGCCGAGCGCATTCAGGCTGAATGTGCGCTGCGACGCCTTAAACTCTCCCACGCCGTCCGGCCGCTCCGCCGGCTCGCGTTCTTGCGCTCGATCAGATCCGCGTAAAGCTGTTCCCAGCGGTCGAGAACCGCTTCCAAACTGAAGCACTCGACGACCTGCTGGCGTGCCCGTTCCCCGGCCGCCCGGCGTTCGTCCAACGGAAGTTGCATCAAGAGACTCATCGCTGCGCCCAGCCGCTCCGGATCGCCCGCGGGTGCGAGCCAGCCCGTTTCCCCATTCACGATCACCTCGCGGGTACCGGGAACATCTGTGGCCACGGCCGGCAGACCGCAAGCGCCCGCCTCCAGCAACACCATCGGCAGTCCTTCATAGCGCGACGCAAGGGCAAATCCATCCGCAGCCTGCATCCATCGCGCCACATCCGGATGGAAGCCGGCGAATCGCACGCGCTGGTCAAGCCCCAGTCCTACGGCCAGGTTGTTCAGCTCGACAATGAGCGCCCCCGCGCCAAGAACCAGCAATTGTGCCGTTCGGGGAGCGCGCACCAGAGCGCGCAGCAGCGTCGGGTAATCCTTCACTGCTTCCAGGCGCCCCACAGCCAGCCATAGGAAGTCATTCCCGATGCCAAGTTCCTCTCGCGCCTGCCATCGCGCGCGCGCGTCCGGCTGCCAGCGATGCAGGTCAATGCCGTTGCCCAGCACAGAGAGTCGGCTCGGGTTCACCATTCCGGCTGCGATATGCGACGTGGCTGTTGCCTCGCTCACAGCGGTCACATGGTCTGGCAGCCAGCGGCTGCAGGCGTAGCCTATTCTCCGCCCCAGCTTTCCTGTGGACGAGCTATGCAGGGTGTCGATGACCAGCGGAACGTGCGCGGCCAGCCGCGACCACCGCGCCAGCCAAGCAGCGTGCCGCAGGTGGGCGTGCACAACGTCCGGCTGCTTGTGGCGAAGCCAGCGGTGGAAGCGCACCCATCCGCGCGGGTCCGCAAGCCCTTTGCGCATGCCGAGGCTGATGAAGGTGACGCCCGCTTCCGCCAGTTCTACAGCCGCCGCGCCTCCGGTGCCGGAAAGCGCCACCACGCTCACCTGCCAGCCGCGCTGCCGCAGCCCCTTGGCAAGAAGCATGGCCTGTTGCTCGGCTCCTCCGATGCGGTCAAGACCGGGAATCAAGATCGCCGCATGGCTCATTGTCTTCTCCACGCGTGCGCGTCGATCAACTCCTCATACGCGACCAGAGCATTTTCGAATCCGAACTCGTCGACCGGCTGCAGCCTGCTCAGGTCAATGGCTCTTGCCTGACGCGGCGTGTGGAAGCGCGGGAACACTCCGGCGGCCGCGGTGCACAAGGCCGCCAGCAGAAAAGAGACGGCGAGGAAGGGAAGGGCGAGAAGAATCAAAAGGATTGAAAGCAACAAACGAAGACAGTCACGAACCAAGGGTTCCTCCAGCAGTACAGTTTGGACACTGCAAGCCGAAACCGGCTCGCCGCGGCAGCAATAAGCGGTCCCTCGATGGTGATCTCGTGGAATTGCGCCGGAGCGGGCAGAACTGGAAGCCAGCTCAGCCCGAGGTCGCTGAAAGAGATGCGCACCGTGGAATTGCTTTAGCGGGAGACTTGCCTGGCGATGGCTGGCGATGCTCTATAGAGATTTAAGCCAAGATTTTCAAAGGCCCGGCATGCCGAATGCTTCGCTTTCTCTGCAAGGTCCCATGCAACAACACAGGAGTGACCCTGGTAACTGGTACTGCACTGGAGGTGGATAACTATATTCAAGAGAAACAAAGCTGAGTGAATAATGTCAAGCAGGAAAATAGATAGAGGAAAAATAGCATATTAATTACTTTGGGACATACTCGAGGTTCGTAGCAGACAACGCCTGTTCCTGTTGAGGAATGCGGCTACCTGATGACGGGAAAAAGCCGTGGCAAAAACGATCACCTGGCTGAATGCTTTCAAGCGCCAGGATGAGGGCATCTGCAAGCGCCTCCGCAGACACATTTGCCGCGAGCCACGCGCCTTTTTGTCCGCGCAGCAGGTCAACAACTCCGCCTGACGCGGGCGTCGCCACCAGGGGAATACCCGCTGCAGCCGCCTCCAGAAGCGCATTGGGCATGCCCTCATTGCGCGACGACAAAACGAAAAGCGTGGCTCCGGAGAAGAACCTATATGGCGTGTCGAGCGATTCCGCAATGCGGAATGAGTCCCCTAAATTCGCCTCTCGACTCAGCGCCAAGAGTGCTGCTTTCTCGCGCCCCGATCCAGCAATCGTGAGATCGATCCCCGGGAACCGTTTGCGCACCCTGACCAGTGCCTCAATCAGCAAGTCAAAACCCTTTTCCGGCGCCAGCCTGCCTGCGGCCAGCAAGTGTGGCCCATCGCCGCACCATCTGGAAGGCGCGTGCAGTGCGGCCAGAATGCCTTCGATATCCACCGGGTTGGGCAGCACTGCGATCTGCTCGCTTGGAATCGCGGTCTTCTCAGCCAGGTCCTCGGCCATGGCGCGGGACTGGCAGATCACGCGGTCCGCCTGCCTATAGAGAAACCGGTAAAGCAGGCGTGTATACCTGGGAACGTTTCCGCGGGCCAGAACAGCAGAGACTGTCGAATTCTGCCGAGCCAGCACGCGCGTCCGCGGCGGAAAGAACGGCCGCAGGAGCAGCACCACGAAGCTGATCTCAGGCGCCCCAGACAGAATCACGCTCGGACGCAGTTGCCACACCAGTCGCAGCAGGGGGAGCGCCGCGGCGCGTGCCCGTCCAGCGCCCAATCCATGAATCAACACTGAGGCCGGCACTGCGCCGGCTCCGGGATCGGCGGCCTGGACCAGGCCGAGATGGACCTCGAACTTCTTCTGGGGCAAACCTCGCGCCAGCAGCGCCATCACTTGCTGCGCGCCGCCCCCACCAAGACGTGAGGTCAGCAGCAGAATTCTCTTGCGTTTCACAGTTAGTTTCCTGAGAGGAAAACGATTCTCGCCGAGAACCCTCGCGGGGTTATGTGCTGGCTGTCACTGAATCTTTCTTCGGTAACTCCTATCAATGACAGAACATTACATTGGTAACTTCATTTTCCTCAGAATCTGTGCAACGCCATTCCCCTGGGGGGAAATTCCGTCTGTTGAGGCGTTTCATGGCAGATTCTGCTCTTTTTGATCTCCACTTTCCGTCGTCGCCCGAGCGCGTCCCACCGACCATCCTTGTCGGTGTTACGCACGCTCAAACCTGCCTCGTACTCGGACCGCGCCTCCGCGCCCTCCACAATGCGGGATTTCGCGTGCTCTTGGTCTCCAGTCCCGGGCCGTTGCTCGATCTGACTGCCAAGCGCGAAGGAGTGGAGCAAATCGCCCTTCCCATGCAACGCAGCATCGCCCCATTGGCCGATCTGGTGTCCTTGTTTCGCCTATGGCGGCTGATCGGGAAATGCCGACCGGATCTGGTCGAGTTCAGTACGCCTAAGGCGGGATTGCTGGGCACCTTTGCGGCCTGGCTGCGCAACGTGCCCGAGCGCGTCTACATGTTGCGCGGTTTAAAGCTTGAGACCACATCGGGATTCAAGAGGCGCGTTTTGCTGGCCGCCGAACGTATGGCCGCCCGTTGCGCGCACGTGGTTCTCTGCAACAGCGAAAGCCTGCGCGCCGAAGCCCTCGCCCTGCGCCTGGCTCCAGCGAGCAAAATGCGGTTGTTAGGCGAGGGAAGCAGCAACGGCGTCGATATCGATCGCTTTTCACCCGGGCAGGGCACGCTGCGTGCGCATTTGGGCATACCGCGCAACGCCCCGGTGATTGGATTCTCAGGCCGACTGACGCGCGACAAGGGGCTGCCTGAACTCTTTGAAGCTTTCGACCTGATTCTTTGCGGCGAGCCCTCCGCCCGGTTACTGCTTGTGGGCTGGTTTGACGGGGCAGAGGATGCGCTCGATCCGGGCCTCCGCCTGCGCATTCTCGCGCATCCCAACATCTACTGCACCGGCTTCGTCGCGGATACGGCGCCATGGTATCGCGCCATGGATATGCTGGTTCTACCCACCTGGCGCGAGGGTTTTCCGAACGTGGTTCTGGAGGCGGCAGCCTCCGGAATTCCCGTCATCACGACGGAGTGCACCGGCGCGCGCGACTCCGTGGTTCCCGAGGTGACAGGACTGATGATTCCCCCGGGTTATCCCGATGCCATCTATGAGGCGGTGATGAAGCTCATTCGCGATCCCAAGCGCCGTCATCGCATGGGCCATGCCGCCCGCTCGTGGATTCTGGAGCACTACATGGAATCGCGGGTCGTGGGCCTGACCGTCGACTTCTACAAGAGCCTGCTCGATGAGGAACTTGTGGTGTCGCTGTTGGGCGCGTGACGCGACGCGTAGGCAAGCGGAATCGATGGCGCCGCGCCTGATCGCGTTTATCGATACGAGATTCGGCCGCCGTCAGCCCGCATCTCCCTCGCCGCCAAACAACCCCGGTTGCTCTTCGCCCGCAGTTGCCGCCTCCGCCCGCTTCCGTCCCGCGGCCCCGATCAAGCTCACAACCTCAAGAGTCTGTATGGCCTGCCGGGGCACGTAGATGCGCTGGGTGTTGGAGCGCATATCGGGAGGGGTCAGGAGCAGTCCAGCCCCTTCCACCAGGGATCGGTCGTTGGCCGCGAGGCCCTCCAGTTCGTCGCCGTCGCCCAGGGTCAGGCGCAGCCAGAGTCCCGCAGTGCGCGGCCGCAACGAAAATCGCTTGCGTACGAGCCGCTCGGGGTCAGCCTGATCCGCCGACCCGGCAGGGAAGTCCCGCACATAGCAGACCCACTTCACTTGCTCCCACCCCATCCGGACCACTTTGCCGGTTAGGTCGAGAAACTCCAGTTCCGCTTTTTGCTGGCCAAACTCCGCACCCGCGTATCCGGCGCACCAGTCGCGCGAGAACTTACGCACTATGACGGGTTTGCGCGCCGAAGCCATCGCTCTGGATTGTCGCACGCTCAAGCCCACGAAAGCCGCCTTCTCTATTGCTCTTTCTGGCTCCTCACTCCCCAAAGCGGCCCATCAGCCTCCTTTGGGAGTTAAAGGTAGAGTCTCTGCGGAGTTCCATCGCATCCAATACCCGCTTGATCTATGGAACAAAACTGGTTATTCTGCTCAACTTGTGTTAATGTTTTTGTTTGCCAGCTTCCATAATTCGCCCTTAAGCGCAACAACATCAGTTACTTGGCTGAAATGAGGATGGCAGAAACAGGATAGCCCATGCCCGACTACATTTACCTGCTGGAAAACCGGCTTTCGGCTGACCAACGCCACGCTCTCACGCAGTTACGCAACGTGGCGCGCGAGGCCGGTATCATCCTGTTCCTCACCGGAGACGCCGTCCGCGACCTGACGAGCGGCCACGCCGTCCGCGAACTGGAAATTGCCGTGAGCGGAAACGCTCTTAAGCTTAAGAAAGCAATAGAGAAACTCGATGGAAAGCTGTGGGGCGAAGATGAGGCTTCCCGCAGCCTGTACCTCTGTTTCCCCGGGACCGTGCGGGTCAATTTGGTCAGCGCCCACCGTGCGGAGTACCCGAAACCCGGACGGCCGGTTTATCACTTTGGATCGATTCAGGACGATTTGCGCCGTCGCGACTTTACGGTCAATTCCATGGCCATCTCCCTCAATGAGGGCTCCTACGGTCTCTTGATGGACCCGCTCAACGGCGCCGCCGACATTGAGGCCCGAGCCCTTCGCCTGGTTTCCAACTACGGATTCCTGGAGCAGCCCGAGCTGATGATTCGCGCCACCCGGTATCGCGCGCGTCTCGGCTGGGAGATGGATCCCAAAACTCAGACCCGCTACGAAGACGCAAAAAACGAAGGCGTCATCGAGTTCCTGTCCGCGCAACAACGCAGCCAGGAGCTGGAGCAGATCGGTCACGAAGAGGATGGGCTCAAAGTGCTTCGTTCCCTCGAGGCCGAAGGCTGGATGAAGGTCCTCTTCCCGGCGTGGACCTCGGCCAAGGCCGATGAACCCAAGCTCACAGCTCTCCACGATCTCGCAGTGCAGTTGCTGGTGCAGGGGGTTCACGCCGATATGTCCGCCGGCCAGATGCAGTTGCTTACTGCCAAGCTGCCGCCAAAGGAACTGTCGGCTCTCAAGAAGGGCATGCTGCGGCCGGGCTTTGTGGACGAGTGGAACCACCTCGATTCCCTGGCCAGCGGTTTTGCCAAAGTGTTGCTCTCCAAGCAGAATGCCAAGGCCTCTGCAACCTATAAGCTCTTCATGAGCTATGACCCGGAAGCGATTCTCTGGCTTGGCTTTACCAGTAAGGATAAAGGCGTCCAGGAACGCTTTAACAACTTCCTCAAGGTCTGGCCTGAGGCGCGCCAGCGCATCCCCCACCTGCTCATGATGGAGATGCGCATCACGCCCGAGCTGCCGGGCTATGCCGAGCTTGTGCAGAACATTTTTCTGGAACTCATCGACGGCAAGCTGACCACTCCGGAAGAGATGCGGGCCTACCTCGAGCCGCATTCCCCGCCCGCGCCGCCTCCGCAAATCACGATCAAGCGCACGCGTGCCAAGCGTGCTGAGGCCAAGGTCAAAGAGGAGGCATTCGACGAGGATGAGGAGGGCGAAGAAGGCCTGCTGTCGGACGACCTCGATGCGGGCGACGACGAGGAACTCGGCCTGGGTCCCATTCCCAAGGGCGATATTGAAGCAGGGGACGGTGACGAGGACGAGGAAGACGAGGACGACGACGACGAGAAAAAGCCAGCGCCCTCCGGCAAGAAGAAGTCCCCTGCGCCTGCACCGGCCAAGAAGGGCTCCGGCAAAGCAGAAAAGCCAGCCGTTCCAGCCAAACCCGAACCTCCGCCGCCCGCTGTAAAAGGCAAGCCCGATGCTGCTCCGGTTAAGCCCGCCACGCCTCCGGCTAAAGCTTTACCGGCGAAACCCCAACCAGCTGCTGCAATCAAGGCAGCGCAGGCGCCCGCCAAAACAGTAAAGGCCGCCAAGCCCGCACCAAAGCCTGCGCCGGCCAAGGCAAAGGCCCCGGCAAAGGCTGCTTCGAAGAAGCCGTTGAAGCCAGCGCCGAAAGCGAAACCGGCTGCAAAGAAGCCAGCGAAGCCAGCGGCAAAGAAAGCGACAGCCAAAGGCGGGAAGAAGCGTTAGACGGCGGCAGCGCCTGTCGGCTGCAAGATTGGCGGCAGAGGGGTGCTGTCTATCTCGACCCTTCGCTTTCTTGTTCCCTCGGTCCCTTGTTCCCTTGTTCCCTGTCTTTTAATCAAACGTTTGCAATCCATTTGCCTGATTGCATTACTCTGTTCTTGGCTCCTGCGGTCTGCATTTCCCGTCCACCTAACCGGCCGCGGGACGAGGACTTAGGGTTTGAGCCAATCCGTATTTGTTTTGGAAGACGACGCCGACATCGCGCGGCTGGTGCAACATCACCTTGAAGCGGCGGGCTTTGAAGCGCGCCTCTTTCATACCCCCACCAATCTCATTCCCGACGCCGAACGCAAAGCGCCCGCTCTATTTCTGCTGGACATCATGGTTCCCGGCGGGGACGGCCTCGATGTTTGCCGCCGTCTGCGCAAGCACGCCGGCCTTTCCACGGTTCCCATCATCTTTCTCACCGCGCGCGCCGGAGAAAACGATCGCGTTCTTGGGCTTGAGTTAGGCGCCGACGACTACATCACCAAGCCCTTTTCGACGCGTGAGCTCGTGGCCCGCGTGAAAGCCGTGCTACGTCGATTCGAGCGCCCCACCTCGCCCTCCGTCATCAGTTTTGAAGAGATCATCATCGACGCCAGCGCCATGCAGTTGAAGGTGCGCGGCGAACTTACCACCACCACGGCCACCGAGTTCCGCCTGCTCGATTACCTTGCGCGCCATCCCGGCCGCGTCTTTAGCCGCGACCACCTGCTCGACGCGGTCTGGGGCGATGCCCGCTTTGTCACGCCGCGCTCCGTGGATGTGTATGTGCGCCGCATCCGTGAGAAAATTGAAATCGACCCGGAAAATCCGCGCTACCTCAAGACCGTGCGCGGCGCAGGCTATCGCTTCGAAATGCCCAAGGGCGAGTAAGAAAACAGCTTTTAGCTCTTAGCCGTTAGCTTGAGAGCCTCTTCATCGAATAGGCACTTGCGCCGGCTCTAAAGCAGAAGTGCTAACAGCTAACAGCTAAGAGCTAAAGGCTAAGAGCTGTCTTTCCATGACCTCCAACGTCTTCACCAAGCTGTTCGGTGGTTTTGCCCTCCTCCTCGCCGTCCAGATGTTTGTGGTGGAACTTGTCTTTCACCGCGTGTGGCAGCTATCGGCGGAGCAGGCACTGCGTGTGCTTGGCCGCGATGCGTTTTGGTCGGTTCTCGTCGCACTCATCATTGCTTTGCCCGCAGCTGCCTGGGCGTCTGGCCGCATCTCCGCCCGCCTCCAGCGCCTCATTCTGTTTGCCCGCCGCGTCGCCGACGGCGATTTGAACGCCCGCGTCGAAACCCAAAGCCAGGATGAGCTCTCGGCGGTAGAATCCGCCCTGAATCAAACCGCGGAGCGCCTGGGCCGGGATTTTGCC
>Ga0302319_10006866_pt1 | contig 22494 bp, 31 predicted proteins | sample Bog_T0_2_FD_203319 | JGI IMG/M metagenome (GOLD analysis project Ga0302319, IMG submission 203319) | Peat permafrost microbial communities from Stordalen Mire near Abisko, Sweden - Bog_T0_2 | ecosystem: Environmental > Terrestrial > Soil > Wetlands > Peat | place: Sweden: Abisko, Stordalen Mire... | reverse complement strand
GAAACACCCGGAAGCCGGAACGCGCTATCGCATTGAAGAATACGCCACACCAACGGCGGAGACATTTGTCGGCCTCGAATGTCGCTGGCGCGGCGTGCCGAGCGAAAAGGGTGAGACGCTTTCTCTACTCGTCCAGGCGGTGGCGGCGGACGATGCCAATCGCGTGCGCATATACACGGCGGTTTTGGAAAAGCTTCGGGAAATATATGGCGACCAGGGCGAGGGGCATCCGATTGCAGAAGCTCAATTGCAAATCGCACGCAAGACGGCCGAGTACGATGGTGAGACAAAGGTCCAACGCAGCCAGTCAGGTACGCTTGGCCGGACATGGTATCGTTTTCAGTCGCGATTTGCCGGCATCCTGGGCGACTGGCTGATGCGGCACCAGAAGACCGCGTTTAAGACCGATTGGGGCAGATACAAGCGGGATACCGTCGCGCACAGTGATTACCAGAAATTCGACGGCGTGCTGCGCATGGTGCTCTCGTCCACGGAAGCCCAACGCACCCAACTAGTGGAGTGGCTGCATCAGCGTTATCGCGAGGGCGAACTGGCCTACGGTTTGCATATCTCAACCGAGGCGCTCGTCACCTGTCTCATTTTTGAGCGCGAAGGTGGCCACCTGCATTTCATCGACGGAGCCAATGGTGGCTATGCGCTGGCGGCCAACAAGCTGAAACTCCGGCTCACGGCGCTGGCCGAGAATAAAGGAAGTGGAATCCCGTGGCTCAACCCTTGAGCCCACGCGAACGGATTTTGTCCACGCCAACAGCGAGCACGATGACGATGCCGATGATGATTTCCTGAATGTAGGAAGGCCAGCCCATCTGCACGGTGCCGCTGCGCAGCGAGGTCATTAATAATGCTCCGATAATGGCGCCCCAGATGCTACCGACGCCGCCGTTCAGGCTGGCGCCACCGATAACTACAGCCGCGATGATGTCCAGTTCCAGACCGAGAGCCACGGTCGGGTCGCCTTGGCGCAAGCGTCCAACATCAAAGACCCCGGCCAGACCGATGAACATGCCGGCCAGCACGTAAACCAAGACCTTGAGCGTTTTGGTGCGCAAGCCGCACAAGCGGGCAGTATCTTCATTGGAGCCCAGTGCGAAAATATGGCGGCCAAACACGCTGCGATTCATTACGATGGACATGCCCACCGTCAGCACCAAAAGAATCAGCACGGCGATGGGCGGCATCCAGATAGGCAGATACAATTCGCCAGGATGGCCGGGTGCCACCGACATAAAGTGCGTGCAAAGGTTGTATAACCAGTCCGGCGTCATCGTCGGAATGGGGTTGGGCAGGTCATTGGGGCCCAGACCCACCCACCACTGCGGTGCAGAAGCAGCGTGCAGCACGCTCGGGGTGTTCATCAGACCGTTCAGGCCCTCCGTAATGCCAAAATTATAATTCACGCTCTGGTTGTTTGCCACCCATTTGGCGAGGCCGCGTGCCGTACTCATGGTGCCCAAAGTGACAATAAAGGGCAGCATGTTGAATCGCGCAATGATGCCACCATTGATGAGTCCTGAAAACGCGCCAACCAAAATTGCCGCCAGTACGGCCAGCCAGGAAGAATAGCCGGCCCGCAAAATCACGCCTGCTACCACACCGGTCAACGCGACCATCGAGCCGGCGCTCAAATCAATCCCGCCCGAGACGATGATCATGGTCATGCCTAGGGTGCCCGTAGCCACCACGACCGTTTGAGTCAAAATGAAGCCCACCGTATTCGGTGTCATGAAGCTCATCCCGCTGTGGAAATGCACCATGACTTGAAATAGAACGAGAACAAAGCCGAGGCCAAACAGAGGCCCGAGCAATGGGTAGCGTTTAGCCCACGGCAGGCGTTGATTGAATTTATCAGACATGGAGAGTGGATGGATTAATGGTTTACTTCTTCCGGAGTCTCGCGGCCCAAGGCGGCGGTGAGGAGACTGTGTTCGTCCCATTCTGCGCGTGGGCGCACGGCGACGAGTTCGCCACGGCACATCACCCCGATGGTATCGCACATGCCCAGTAATTCTGGCAAATAAGAGCTGACCATCACCACCGCGCGACCGGCTTGGGCCACGTCGAGCATCTGGCGGTACAGGACCGCCTTGGCGCCGACGTCAATGCCGCGCGTCGGTTCGTCGAGCAACAACACATCGGCCTGTTGATGGAGTAAGCGGCCAAACGCAATTTTCTGCTGATTGCCGCCGGAGAGAGTGCCCACGGCCTGCGTCGGAGTTTTTGCGCGCACGTCCAGGCGCTCCATCAAATTGCGCGCGGCAGCCAACTGCTTGGTGCGCGAAACAAAACCGCCCCGCGCCAGTACGTCGAGGCGGGAAAGGGTCAGGTTGTCGGCAAGATCGCGATTGAGCAACAGACCTTCTTCCTTGCGATTTTCGGAGAGCAGGCCGAGGCCCGCCGCGAGGCTGTGGCCCGGAGCCCCAAGTGCGAGAGGCTTGCCCTCGACGATGACGCTGCCGGCGGTACTGCGATCAAGGCCAAAAGTTGTCCGCAAAATTTCGGTGCGCCCCGAACCAATCAGACCGGCGAGGCCAAAAATTTCGCCGCGGCGAACTTTAAATGAAATGTTGTGGGGTCGGCCGCATTTGCCGGTAAGGCCGTTGAGTTCAATCAGTGGCTCGCCCAGTTTGCGTTCCGCCTGCGGATAAAGTTCCGTCACTTCGCGACCGACCATGAGACGGATGATGCCTGCGTCGTCAATTTTCGACAACTCGCCACCGCCCACGGATTTGCCATCGCGCAGGACGAGAAAGTTTTTCGCGACCGTGCGGCATTCTTCGAGAAAGTGGCTGATGTAAATCAGCGCCACCCCGCGTTCGGCAAGTCGGGCGATAATGCGGAAAAGCGTTTCGACGTCATGGCGGCCGAGGCTGCTCGTCGGCTCATCGAGGATGACGACGCGGGCGCCACTCGCGCAGGCGCGGGCGATTTCTACAATCTGCTGCTGGGCCACCGACAAGGCGCGCACTGGTATATCCAACGGCAAATTCGGATGATTGACCATTTCCAGCGCCTTGCGGGCCTGTTCGCGGCGGGTCGTGCGATTGATAAAGCCCAACCGGGAAGGTTCGCGGCCGAGGACAAGGTTTTCCTCCGCCGTCAGGTGCGGGGCCAGCGTTAGTTCCTGGTAAATCATCGCCACGCCGGCGTCGCTCGACTGGCGCGGCTCACGCGGAGCAAAGGGCTGGCCATCCAGCTCCATGGTGCCGGAGTCGGGCATATGGGCACCCGAGATGACCTTCATCAGGGTGCTCTTGCCCGCGCCATTTTCGCCAATCAAGGCCAGCACCTCGCCCGCCCGCGCTTCAAGATCAACGCCGGAGAGGGCGCGCGTGGCGCCGAAGCTTTTTTCGATGCCGCGCAGCCGCAAACGCATGGGGAATTACATTACTGTGTGGGCGAGCAGGGTTTTAATCTCCGGCGTGTCCTGGTTGTCTTTCGTCAGCAGGTGCGTACCGGTGTCTACATTGGCGTCCACTTTTTTGCCAGCGAGGAAATCGAGCATTGTGGTTACACCCTTGTAGCCCATCTGGTACGGGTCTTGCAAAATGAGTGCTTGGATGTGCCCGGCGGCGAGGCCGTCCATATTCGCCTTGCCACCATCGAAGCCGACGAATTTCACCTTGCCGGCAATGCCAGCCTTTTCGACCGCGAGCAGCATGCCGTTGGTGCTAGGTTCATTGGGGGTAAAGATGCCGTCCACGTTGCTGTAGGTGTTCAAGAGATTCTGGGCCTTGTCGAAAGCCTTCTCGCGGTCGTCGCCGGCGTAGTTGTCGGAAGAAAGGATTTTAATGTTTGGATGGTTCTTCATCTCGTCGAGGAAGCCTTCCTCGCGCTCGTTGGTGCTGGCGGAGCCGGGTAGGAAACGCATCATAATGACATTGCCCTTGTCGCCCAGTTCCTTGGCCAGTTCCACGCCAGCCATGGTGCCAGCCGCGCGATTGCCCGTGCCGACGAACGCCACGACATCCTTGAAATTGAGGGGTGAGTCGACAATGACGAGGGGGATACCCGCTTGGCGGGCCTTTTGCGACGGCGCCACGAGGGCGTCGAATTCCATCGGGCACAAAATAATACCATCGAGCTTTTGCGCGACGTAAGTTTCCATCAGCGAAATTTCTGCGGCGCGGTCACCTTCATTGGGCGGCCCATTCCAGTCGATGTCCACCTTCACGCCGGCCTTTTGGGCGTCGGCTTGGGCGTCGCGCATGCCCTTTTCAACGGATTTCCAGTAGACATTCTGCATACCCTTCGGGATGAAGGCCAGGTGGAGGGTCTTGCCGGTATCGGCAGTACCGGAAGAGGAGTTGGTATTACTTTGTCCGCAGGCGGAAAAGAGGAGGGCCGATGCTAAAGCGCCAGTGGTCAGCAGGCTGGACAGGGTGCGAAGGAGAGCGGGGGATTTCATGGGGATAAGGGTATAATCGCGGGGGTAGCCAAGAGGGGCGAAGCTGCGTATTTGGACACGCCCCGCAGGGAGTGTCAAACCTAAGTAGGCCAACTACTCCCACTCAATCGTCGCCGGGGGCTTGGAGGAAATGTCCAGCACCACGCGGCTGACGCCACGCACTTCATTGGTGATGCGGCTGGAAATTTTTTGCAGCAAGTCATAGGGCAGACGCGTCCAGTCGGCCGTCATGGCATCGCGGCTTTCGACGACGCGCACGGCGATAACCCAGGCATAATTGCGTTCGTCGCCGACCACGCCCACTGACTTCACCGGCAAGAAGACGCAGAACGACTGCCAAACTTTCCAATACCAGCCGGAGGCCATCATTTCTTCGTGCAAAATCGCGTCGGCTTTGCGCAGGATGACGAGCTTGTCTTCGGTAATGTCGCCCAGCACGCGCACACCGAGACCAGGGCCGGGGAAAGGTTGGCGCCAGACGACTTCGCGCGGCAGGCCGAGTTTTTTGCCGACTTCACGAACCTCGTCCTTAAATAATTCGCGCAAGGGCTCGACCAGTTTGAGCTTCATGCGTTTGGGCAGTCCGCCGACATTGTGGTGGCTCTTGATTACGTGCGCTGGATTGTTGCCAATGGCGACGGACTCAATCACGTCCGGGTAAAGAGTGCCCTGGGCGAGAAAATCGGCATGTCCGATGGATTTGAGCGATTCTTCAAAAACCTTGATGAATGTGCGCCCGATGATTTTGCGCTTCTTTTCGGGGTCAGACACGCCTTTGAGCTTGCCGAGAAACAACGGCCCGGAATCGGCCACGCGGAGATCGATGCGAAAGTGCTTCTTGTAAAGATTGACCACGGCATCGCGTTCGCCCTGGCGCAGCAAACCGTTGTCTACAAACACGCAAGTCAATTGCTTGCCGATGGCCTTGTGCAGCAAAGCGGCCGCCACGGACGAATCCACGCCGCCGCTGAGGCCCAAAATAACGCGGCTTTTACCCACTTGCGTGCGAATATCCTCCACGGCGCGCTGAATGAACTCGCCCATGGTCCAATTGCGTTTCGCGCCGCAGACGCCGAACAAAAAGTTTTTGTAGACTTCAATGCCGCGCTCGGTATGGAAGACCTCGGGGTGGAACTGAATGCCGTAGAAATGGCGCTGCCGGTCTTCAATGGCGGCGTAGGGGGAGTTTTCCGTGGTACCGATGGCAGTAAAGCCGGGCGGCAGCTTGATGAGGCGGTCGCCATGGGAGTTCCAGACCCGCAGTTTTTTCGGCAAACCGGCAAAGAGGCCACTGGCTTTCTTAATCGTCAAGGTGCCATGGCCGTATTCGCGATGGTCGCTCTTGGAGACTTGGCCCTTCAGCAAGTAACCCATCAACTGAATGCCGTAGCACACACCCAGCACGGGTACACCCAGCTCAAAGACGGCGGGGTCGGGCATTGGGGCGTCTGTGGCAAATACACTGCTGGGACCGCCGGAGAAGATGATGCCGATGACGTTGTCCGCGCGCAGGGTGGCGGCGGGAGTCTTGAAATGATATATCTTGGAATAAACTTGGCACTCGCGGATGCGCCGCGCAATCACTTGGGTGTATTGCGAGCCGAAATCGAGGACGGCGATGGTGGCCGGGGCGGACATGGAGAGGCGGGGCTAGAATTTTAGTTTGGAATTTTCAAAGCCACAAGCGGGGCAATTTGCCGCGTGGTTGCTACGGGGGGCAGAGTAGGTGCGGCCGCATTTCAAGCAATGGAAGAGGGACTGCGAGCGTTCGCTTTCGTAGATATGTTGGTCGCGCCGGTCGTAATACAACCACAATCCGATCATGAGCATAACGCCGATGGTAATGCTCGACAGGACGAAGAAGCTAAAATCGAGGTTGAACAAAGGTGCAGGGAGCGGGGAGTGTTTTTAAAAAACAGCGGGCGGCGTGCCAAATCTGGCTGCGCCGCCCGTCGTTTCTATCTACGCGCTTTCGCGCGGGGAAAAAGCTTAAGCTTGGGGCGCTTCAGGAGCCGGAGTGGCTGGGGCTTCCGCAACGGCTTTCGCCGGGGTAGCCTTGGTGGTCTTGCGACCCTTGCTTTTGGCGGCACCCTTGCCGCGCTTGGACTTCTTGTAGCCCTCGTCGCTGGCGGGGATGAGCTCGATCAACGCCATGGAGGCGGCGTCAGTCTGGCGCGGGTGCAGCTTATAAATGCGGGTGTAGCCGCCGGAGCGGTTGAGGAACTCCGAGGCGCGTTCGTCGAACAGTGCCTGAACGGCGGCGGGATTACGCAAGCGGGCGGCAGCCTGGCGGCGGAGATGCAGTTTTTGCGCTCCGTCGGAGGACTGCGCGGCTTTCTTAGCCAGCGTGATCAACTGCTCGGCAAAGGGACGGAGAGCCTTGGCCCGTGCAAGCGTCGTCTGAATGCGCTTATGAGAAAAAAGCGCCGTGGCCATGGCGGCCATGATTGCTTCGCGGTGCTCTTTTTTAACGCCGAGCTGGTGGCGATGTTTCTGGTGGCGCATGGCGCGGAGAGTTTAAGGGATTCTAAATTTAGACTGTTTCGGTTGGCTTCTCGAGCATGCGCTCGTCGAACTTCATGCCGAGGGACAGGCCGAGTTGTTCCAGCTTCTGCTTGATTTCGTTGAGCGACTTTTTGCCGAAATTGCGGTACTTGAGCATTTCCTGCTCGGTCTTCATCGCCAATTCGCCGACGGTGGTGATATTGGCGTTGTTGAGGCAGTTGGCGGCACGCACCGACAATTCAATTTCGTTCACGCTCATGTTGAGCAGTTTGCGCAGGCGGTTCTGCTCTTCGGAGACTTCCTTGCCTTCGGTGGCGAATTCGATCAATTCCGACGACACGGCGTCAAACACATCCAAGTGGTGCTTGATGATGGCGGCGGATTCCTTGAGCGCTTCGTCCGGGGTAATGCGGCCGTCGGTGGTGACTTCCAAAAGGAGCTTATCGTAGTCGGTCATCTGGCCGACGCGGGTCTGCTCGACCGAGTATTTGACGAGGCGAACCGGGCTGAAGAGCGAATCCACGGGAATAACGCCGATGGCCTGACCTTCCTGCTTGTTTTCGTCGGCAGGGCAATAACCACGGCCAACTTTGATTTCGATCTCAGCCTGAAAGCGGCGCTTGCGATCGAGGGTGCAAATCAATTGCTTCGGGTTGACGATGGTAATATTGCTGTCGGCCTGGATGTCGGCGGCAGTCACGGTGCCTTCTTTGTCAACATTGATGGCCAGGCGAATGGGATCGCGCTTGGTTGACTTGATGAGCACTTGCTTGAGATTGAGCACGATGTCGGTCACGTCTTCGACGACGCCTTCGATGCTTTGGAACTCGTGCTTTACGCCTTCGATGCGAATGGAGCTGATGGCGGCGCCCTCAATGGAGCTGAGCAGCACGCGGCGAAGCGTGTTGCCGATGGTGTGGCCATAGCCGGTTTCAAAGGGCTCGGCGACGAACATCGCGTAGGTGTCGGTGGCCGAGTCTTCAGTTTTGACCAGGCGTTTGGGTAATTCGAATTTTCCGAGGCGTTTGGGCATGGCGAGTGAGATTTGGAAGTTTAAGGACGATGCAGCGCGCGATTTTAACGGCTGTAAAATTCTACGATGAGCTGCGCATTGACACCGGGTTCGAGCTCTTCCTTGGCCGGCAGGCGGTTCATCACGCCACGCAAAGCGTCGGCTTGCAGAGATAGCCAAGCTGGCGGGGTGCGAAATTGGTTGCCCTCCAGGCCACGGGTGGCGAGTTGGCGGGACGACGGGCGCTCGCGCATCTCGATGCTGTCACCGGGTTTGCACAAATAGCTGGAAATGTCGACCTTGTGGCCATTGACATTCACATGCCCATGGTTGACGAGTTGGCGGGCGGCGCGGCGGGACTTCACAAAGCCGAGCAGGTACACGATATTGTCGAGGCGCGACTCGAGCAGTTGCAAAAATTGGTCGCCAGTGACACCACGCATGGCCTTGGCGCGTTCAAAGAGGAGGCGGAATTGTTTCTCGCCCAAGCCGTACATGAAACGCAGTTTCTGCTTTTCGTTCAAGCCAGCAGAATACTCCGACACTTTGCGGCGCAGGCGCGGGCCATGGATGCCGGGAGGGTGCGGTTTGCGTTCAAAGGCTTTTGACGGCGGGAAGATCGCCTGGCTGAAACGGCGGTTAATCCGTTGCGCGGGTCCGGTGTAGCGGGACATAGAGGTAAAAGTTCGAAGTTGGAATTAGACGCGACGGCGTTTGGGCGGGCGGCAGCCGTTGTGCGGCACCGGCGTCACGTCGATAATGGAATTGACGGTCAGGCCTAAGGTCTGGAGGGCGCGGATGGCGGAGTCACGACCGAGGCCGGGGCCGCGGACTTTGACAAAAATATCCTTCAAGCCATGGGCCATCGCAGCGCGACCGGCTTCCTGAGTCACGACTTGCGCGGCATAGGCGGTGGACTTGCGCGAACCGCGGAAATTACATTTGCCCGAGCTGGACCAGGAAATCACGTTGCCCGACAGGTCCGAGAACGTGACCTTAGTGTTATTGAAGGTCGCGAGGATGTGGCAAATACCGGTTGTGATATTTTTGCTGCCCTTCATCTTGCGGACCTTGGCGGCACCAAGGTCTTCGGTGAGCAAGTCCTTCGCGGTGGGAGCAGCGGCTTTTTCGCCTTCGGCGGCGGCGGCGGGTGCAGCAGCGCCTTCAGCGGCAGGTGTGGCAGCCGCATCCTTGGCAGGAGCTGCGGCCTTGGCCTTGGGGGCCTTGGGCTTTTTTTCTGCAACGGGCGCGCCAGTGGCTTCGCTCGCTGCGGGGGAAATTTTATCCTTCTCTTCGCTCATGGAAATTTACTCAGCTTTCTTGATGACGCCGACGGTTTTGCGCGCACCCTTGCGGGTACGAGCGTTGGTGCGCGTGCGCTGGCCGCGCACCGGCAGACGGTGAATGTGGCGGATGCCCCGGTAGCATTTGATTGCTTGGAGGCGTTTTAAATTGGAAGTGATTTCACGGCGCAGGTCGCCTTCGACCTTCCAGCCCTTTTCGCCGATGTATTGCACGATGCGGTTGATCTGCTCTTCCGTCAGTTCCTGCGAGCGCAGGGCTGGGTCGAGGCCCAGATGGCTGATGATTTCATCAGCGCGGGTGGGACCTACGCCATAAATATAGCGTAAGGCGTAAGCGACCCGCTTGTTATTCGGGATGTCGATGCCGAGGAGGCGAGGCATGGTTGGTAGTGGGTCCGCTATCCCGCACCCACGGGCGCGATCAAGGGAAAAGGGACCACAATAATGATTTGGATAGGGTTGGAAAGGAAAATCTTAAGAGAAATACAGTTTATGACTCTTAGACGGGCGAAAGGGTGGATGCGGCGGTGGCCGATTCAGCGGCTGGAGCCGGAGGGAGAGTCAGGATTTCCGGACCGGCTGCGGTGATGTGAACCGTGTGCTCAAAATGGGCGCTGGGCTTGCGGTCCCGGGTGATGGCTGTCCAATGGTCGTCGGCGTATTCGATATCCGGGCGACCGAGGTTCACCATGGGCTCGATGGCGATGCACATGCCGGGACGGAGCTTTTCGAGGGTGTTGGGTTTGCCGAAATTGGGTACTTGGGGCGGTTCGTGCATGGTCCGCCCGACGCCGTGGCCAACAAACTCGCGCACGACGCTCATCCCACGACCTTCGACCAGCGATTGGATGGCATGGGCAATGTCGCCGATGCGGTGCCCCAGGCGTGCTTGGGCAATGCCGGCCTTTAACGCCTCCTGGGTGGTGTCGAGCAGCTTCTGGACTTCCGGCGTGATGGGCCCCAGGGCCACCGTGCGGGCCGTATCGCCAATCCAGCCTTTGTAGCGGACGGCGATATCCACTGAAATAATGTCTCCTGGTCGTAGAACCCGGCGCATGGAGCCAATGCCATGCACTACCTCTTCATTCACCGACAGGCAGGTGTAGGCCGGAAAACGACGGGAGCCGACTTTGTAATTGAAGCACGCGCTTTCGGCACCCAATTCAGCGAGGAAGCGCTTGGCGGCCTGATCAAGGTCATACGTAGTCACCCCGGGAGCTACTTTGGCGCAGACTTTATCCAGCACGTCAGCCGCAATCCGGCAGGCATCGCGGATCGAGCGGATTTCCATTTCTGAGCGCAGGGCAATCATGACAGGCAATGCTTAGAGATGCGACTGGTTGAAAAACCAGGCCGCCAAACCTGCGACCAACAAAACCAGCAGCGGGATCCACAGGGGACGCAGGTTGCGGATTTCCTGCTGGTCGAGGGTCTGGGTCGCGCGGGAGGCGTTGCTCTTTGCGCGGCCTTTCTTCAAGAAACCGTCGTAGTGACGCTGCAACAGGAAGGTCTCCACCTGGCGCATGGTGTCGAGCAAAACGCCGACCATGATCAAGGTACTCGTACCGCCGAAGAACTGGGCAATCGACCACGGCACCTGCTCGTGGTACATCAGGATGTTGGGCAGCACGGCGATGATGGTCAGGAATACCGCACCGGCCAAGGTCAGGCGCGTCATCGTAAAATCGAGAAACTTGGCGGTGGGCTCGCCGGGAGGAACGCCGGGGATGTAGCCGCCCATTTTTTTGATTTCGTCCGCCACCTGAATGGGCTTGAACATGATCGACGTCCAGAAAAAGCTGAAGGCGAAGATCAAAAAGGTATAAATGGCGTAGAATGTCCAAGTGCCGGAAGTAAGGCTGGCGGCCAGACTCTCAAATACCGAAATGCCAAACCACGCGTGCAAGTAGGAGAAAATCTGCTGCGGGAACATGAGGATCGCGCTGGCGAAGATGATAGGCATCACGCCCGAATAATTTACCTTCAAAGGCAGAAAGCTGCTCTGGCTCTGGAACACCCGGCGACCGACCACGCGTTTGGCATAGTGGACCGGCACTTTGCGCTGGCCCTGAGTGAGGGCCACAATCCCGGCGACTACTACAACCAGCAAAATGAACATGAGGATGAACTGGCTACCGCTCAGGGATTCAACGCCGAGTTCCGGGTGCAAGCTAATCCAGACTTGTTTCGCCGCCATGGGCAGACCGGAGACAATATTGATCGTGATGAGCAGCGAGGTACCGTTACCAATGCCAAACTGGGTGATTTGTTCGCCAATCCACATCAAGAGCATCGCGCCGGAGGTCATGATGGTTGCGCCGCAGATCATGAACCACGGTTTGCTCATGATCACGATCGTGCCGTACTTCTCGACATTGTAGCCCTGCAACATTTGCTCCGGGAAATACGCCAGGGCGTAGAGAATCATGATCGACTGCATGGCGGCAATGCCGATGGTCGCGTACCGGGTGTATTGGGAAATCTTTTGACGGCCGACATCGCCCTCTTGCGCCAGGCGGGCCATGTGGGGCTCGACGGCGGCAAACAACTGCATGAAAATGGAGGCGTTAATGTAGGGCATGATGCCCAAAGCCAGGATGGAGCCGCTGCGCAGCGCGCCGCCCGTGAACATATTGAGCATGCCCAACATTCCGCCGCCAGAGCGCTTGGTCAAATCATCGTAAAAATGCTGGAGAGGTTGCGGATCGAGACCCGGTAACGGAATATGCGTGCCCAGACGCGCCACAAAAAAGAGCCCCAGCGTCAGCAATATGCGCTGGCGCAGTTCGGGAATCTTCAAGCAGTTGACAAAAGCCGAAATCATGGGAGAAAAAACACTCAGCCAGTGCGGCTGTGGATTCAGGTCCAGGGAGGGTTATTTCGAGGCGGGAGCTTCGGCCTCAGGTGTCGCGCGAGGAGCGAGCTCAATCGCGGTGCCGCCAGCCTTCTCGATTTTCTCACGCGCCGCGCCGGAAAACTTGTGTGCCTTGACCGTGATGGCCTTGGTGACTTCGCCAGCACCGAGAATCTTCAGGGGCAAATCCGACTTGCGGGTAAGCCCGGCGGCGACCAGCGCAGCGGCGTCAATTTCCTTGCCCGCCAGCGCGTCGAGGGCGCCTACGTTTACCACGGCGTATTCAATGTGGAAGCGGAAGTTGGAGAAGCCGCGATGGGGCAACTTGCGATACAGCGGCATCTGGCCACCTTCGTAGCCGGGGCGCACGCTGCCACCGGAGCGGGACTTCATGCCCTTATTACCGCGACCACAGGTGTGACCGTGACCGGAGCCAGTGCCGCAGCCTACGCGACGGCGCTTTTTGACCGAACCCGGAGTATTCAAAAGATTGTGCAGTTTCATGGGAAAAATTCCTAGTTGGTCGTGCCGGTGCGGGCACGGACTTGCTGGATCTGGGCGGCGGAGCGGAGCTTGAACAGGCCGTCGAGGGTGGCGTTGACCATGGCCATCGGGTTGTTGGAGCCCAGCGACTTGGTCAGCACGTCTTTGACACCGACCGCTTCGAGCACTGCACGCACGCCGCCACCAGCGATGACGCCCGTACCTGGGCTGGCCGGACGCAGCAGCACCATGCCGCCGTCAGACTGGCCCATGACTTCATGGGGAATGGTGGTGCCGCGCAACTGGACCAGACGCAATTTGCGATGGGCGCGTTCGGTGCCTTTCTTTATGGCATCGGGCACTTCCTTGGCTTTGCCGAAACCCAGGCCAATGCGGCCCTTGCCGTCACCGGCTACCACCAAGGCAGAAAAGCTGAAGCGACGACCACCTTTGACCACTTTGGCGCAACGGTTGATGTCTACCACTTTGTCAATGTATTCGGACGCCGGCTCGGATTCGCGCGGACCACGGTCGCGACGACGCTGGCCACCACCGCCACCATGACCACCGCCTCCGCCGCCACGCTGACCGCCGCCACCATGACCACCACCGTGACCGCCACTGCGCGGGCCACGATCTGAACGCTGCCCAGCAGGCGCGGCAGGAGCCGGGGCCGGGGCGACAATGGCTTCAGGCGCAATCGGGGTTGCGGGAGTCTCTACAGAAGTGTCGTTGCTCATAGGTACGGTAAATTAAAATTTCAAACCAGCGGCGCGGGCGGCGTCCGCAAAAGCTTTCACACAACCATGATAGCGGCGGCCACCACGGTCAAACACCACGGCGGACACCCCGGCTTTTTGGGCCACGGTGGCAACGCGCTCGCCCATGGTTTTGGCTCCGGCCATATTAGGTTTGAGCTTCTGGTCGCGAACATCCTTGGCGTTGGAGGACGCAGCCGCGAGCGTGCGGCCCGCGCGATCGTCAATCACCTGCGCATAAATATGCTTCTGCGAAAAACGCACAGCGAGGCGCGGACGCTCGGCCACGCCGATGATCTTGTAGCGAATGCGTTTGCGGCGGCGCAGGGCCAGCTCTTTGGAATGCTTGAGTTTCATCGGAAAAAATAAATAGAGGAGAAAAACCGCCGGCTTACGCCGTTTTCTTGCCTTCCTTGCGACGGACGTACTGGCCAGTGATGCGAACACCTTTGCCCTTGTAGGGCTCGACTGGATAAAAGTGGCGAATGTCGGCGGCGACTTGTCCTACGAGTGCCTTGTCTGGTCCCTCGACCTTGATGATCGGGTTCTTCGCCGGATTTTCACCCACGGTGAGCTTGATGCCCGCCGGAATGGTATAAGCAATCGGGTGGGAATAGCCGAGCGCGAGGTCGAGCACGGTGCCCTTGAGGATCGCTTTAAAGCCGACGCCTTGAATTTCCAAGTCCTTGACGTAACCGGCGGTTACCCCACGCACCATGTTGTTGATAATGGCGCGGGCGGTGCCGTAGTTGGCCTTGGCCAGGCGGCTGTCGCCGCGTGGCACTACCAGCACGCTCTTGGCGTCGGCGGTAATAGTCACCGTTGAGTCAAAGGTTTTTTCAACCTTGCCCTTGGGGCCTTCAATGGAGACGGAGTTGCCCTTCACGGACACTTTGACTTTGTCCGGGATGGTGACGGGAAGTTTACCGATGCGGCTCATGACAGAAAGGGCGTTAAGGTTTCGGAGAAAAAATTACCAGATTTTGCACAACAACTCACCGCCGATTTTTTGGCGGCGGGCCTCGGCGTCCTTCAAGAGACCCTTCGAGGTGGTGAGAATGGCGACACCGAGGCCGCCGAGCACGCGCGGGATTTCCGTATAGCCGTAGTACAAGCGGCGACCGGGCTTGCTGTGTCGCTGAATGCCGGTGATGGCGGGAGCGCCGTCGACGTACTTCAGCGTGACGACCAACTGGCGGTGGCCCTCCTTGTCGGTCTCCTCGGCAAAGTTGGCGATGTAGCCTTCATCCTTCAGGATGCGGGCGACGCCGGCGCGCAAGCGCGACCATTGAGACGTGGAGGTGTCTTTCTGCGCATGCAGGGCATTGCGCAGGGACGTAAGGAAATCACCGAGAGGATCGTGGCTGGACATGACGCGGAAAGTTTAGGGTTACCAGGAGGATTTCATGACGCCGGGAATTTTCCCGTTGAGCGCGAGCTCGCGGAACGTCATGCGGGAAACACCGTAGCGGCGGATGTAAGCGCGGGCCCGACCGGTGACACTGCAACGGTTGCGCACGCGCACGGGGGAGGAATTGCGGGGCAATTCGGTCAGCTCGCGCTGGGCCTTGTAGAATTCTTCGTCCGTCGTTTTGGGACTGGCGAGAATGGCCTTCAATTCGGCGCGCTTGGGCGCGTACTTTTTGACGAGGAGCTGGCGCTTCAAGTTGCGCTGGAGGGAGGAGGTCTTGGCCATGGTGGGAAAGAGGGATCGCGGTTAAAAAATTACGCAGTCACGGGCGCGGCGGCAGCTTCGACGGCGACTGGCTTGGCTTCATCGGGCTTCTTGACCACGGGGACGGAGGCAGTGCGGAACGGCATGCCCAGTTGGCGCAGCAGTTCGCGACCTTCGTCGTCGGTACGTGCGGTCGTCACAATGGCGATGTCCAAGCCGATGTTTTTGCGGCCGGCTTCCATGGTGATTTCCGGGAAAATGGTATGATCACCGATGCCCAGGTTGTAGCTGCCCCGACCGTCGAGCTTGCGCCCCACGCCGCGAAAGTCGCGGATGTTTGGCAGCGTGACGGCAATCAGACGCATGAGAAAGTCCCACATGTTGGGGCCACGCAGCGTGACCATGACGGCCACGGGCATATTCTCGCGCACCTTGAAGTTTGCCACGGAGGTTTTCGCGCGGGTGATGACGGGCTTTTGTCCCGAAATGATGGTGATGTCTTTGACCACTTCCTGCACCCAGTTCTTATCCGCTTCGGAGTCGATGCGGGAATTGAGCACGATCTTGTTGATGGTCGGGACCTGGTGCGGGTTTTTATAACCCCGCACCTTGATCAGTTCGGGCACCACGGTTTCGAGATAAAACTTTTTGAGAGTAGGGACGGACATGGCAAAAATTCTCCAGGTTAGGCCTTGGCAGTCGCCGGGCGTTTCGCGCGCTTGGCGTCATACCGGCTGCCGAGCATGATATTGGAAAGGTGGATGGCTGCTTCGCGTTCGATGATGCCGCCTTTTTCTTTTTCGGAGCGGGCCTTGGTATGGCGCTTGACCATGGCGACGCCTTCGACGATCACGCGGTCGCGTTCCCGTAAAATTTGCAGGACTTTGCCGCGTTTGCCCTTGTGGGCACCGCTGATGACAACAACTTCTTCTCCGCGTTTGATGGTCGTGGCCATGGTTAGAGCACCTCCGGGGCGAGGGAAATGATTTTCATGAAATTTTTGGAGCGCAGCTCGCGGGCCACCGGCCCAAAGATGCGCGTGCCGCGGGGGTTGCCCGTGGTGTCGAGGATGACGCAGGCGTTAGTGTCAAAGCGCAGGTAGCTGCCGTCCGACCGGCGGATGGCTTGTTTCGTGCGCACGATGACGGCCTGGGCGACGGTACCTTTTTTGACCTGGGCGTCCGGCGTGCTGTCCTTGATCGCGACGACGATGATGTCGCCCACGTGTGCGAAACGCGTCTTTTGTCCGAGACGGCGGATCATCATCACGTGTTTGGCGCCGGTGTTATCGGCGACTTCGAGGCGGGATTGCATTTGTACCATGGCGGGACTCCGAAAGAGGTGTAGGAAACGACGAAAGAAAGGGTTTACGCGAGGACGGCGGGAGCCGCTTCAATGATACGGACGAGGCGCCAGCGTTTCGACTTGCTGATGGGGCGGGTTTCGGTGATTTCGATTTTGTCGCCCAGCTTGCAGGCATTGGCTTCATCGTGCGCAGTGAGCACGGTCTTCCGCTTGATTTCCTTTTGGTACATCGGGTGCGGAATTTTGTAGAAATACGTGACCTTGATCGTCTTGTCGCCGGAGCGGCTCGTGACGATGCCTGTGATGTGCTTGCGCACGGTGCGGGTGGGCTGGACTTGGTCGGTCATAACGAAAAAAGTAGGAGGTGATTACTTGGCGGCAGGCGCGAGTTGGCGCTCGCGCTTGATGGTTTCCAGGCGCGCAATGTTCCGGCGCAATTCCTTGAAATGGGAAGTGTTTTCGACCTGGCCGCTGGATTGTTTCAGGCGGAGGCCAACGAGTTCGTCGTGCTGCTCGCGCAGTTTACGATCGAGTTCGACGGGGGGGAGTTCGCGGATTTCTTTGGAAAGCATGGGAGGGAGGAGCTTAAAATTTTTCGAGCGCTTCGCGGCTGATGAAGCGGCAGCGGAAGCCGAGCTTGGCGTCAGCCAGGGCCAGGGCTTCGCGGGCGGAAGAGGTGTTGACGCCGCCGATTTCGAACAAGATGGCACCGGGCTTGATGACTGCCACGTAAAATTCAACGCCGCCTTTGCCGCGACCCATGCGGGTTTCCGCCGGCTTCTTGGTAACGGGCTTGTGCGGGAACACGCGCATCCAGACTTTGCCGCGGCGGTTCAAGTGGCGGGTGATGGCTACGCGGGCGGCTTCCAGCTCCGTCGCGTACAAGGGACCGCGTTCGAGAGATTGAATGCCATAGTCACCAAAAGCCAGGCGATTGCCACGCTTGGCGACGCCGCGAATGCGGCCTTTCATTACCTTGCGGTATTTTTGGGAGGCGGGTGCGATATTGGCCATGACAGGAAAAAGTTAAAAATTTACAGAAGCGAAAAATTACAGGCCTTCTTCGTCTTTGCGGCAGATCCACACCTTGATGCCGATTTTGCCGGCCACGGTGTTCGCTTCACAAAAACCATAGTCGATGTTCGCCCGGAGGGTATGCAGGGGTACACGGCCTTGGCGGACGAGTTCAACGCGGGCGATTTCGGCGCCACCGAGGCGGCCGCCGACACGGATACGAATCCCTTCGGCACCCATGGCCAGCGCGCTTTGCACGGCCTTTTTCATGGCGCGGCGGAAAGAAATACGGCGCTCCAATTGCAGGGCAATCTGCTCGGCCACGATGTAGGCCACGATGTCCGGCTTCTTGACTTCATGGATATCGAGGAGAACGTCTTTGCCGGTGAGTTTGGTGAGGTCGGCCTTGATTTGCTCAAGCTGGCGGCCCTTTTGACCGATGACCATGCCGGGGCGGGCGGTAAAAATCTTGATGCGCACGCGGTTGCTGGCGCGTTCAATGAAGATGCGCGGCACCGAGGCATAGCGCAGCTTTTCCATGAGTTGCTCGCGGATGCGGTAGTCCTCGTGGACGAGCAGGGGCAGTTCCTTCTTGCTGGCATACCAGCGGGATTCCCAGTTGCGACGAACTGAGAGGCGGAAGCCGATCGGATTGGTTTTTTGTCCCATGGCGGTAAATGGCTGATTATTCGGCAGCCGCTTCAGCGGCGTTGTCCGAAAGGATGATGCGGATATGCGAAGTGCTCTTGTGAATGGGGTGGGCGCTGCCGCGGGAGGCCGGACGGAAGCGCTTGATGACGGAGCCCTGCTCAGTCAACGCGCGTTTGACGACGAGATTGCTCGAGGACAGGCGGTGATTGTTTTCCGCATTGGCCACGGCGCTGACGAGGGTCTTGCGCACGAGGCGTGCGGTCTTGCGCGGGATGAAGCGCAACAATTCAAGCGCTTCATTCGCCGGGCGGCCTTGAATCACGCGGGTGATCTCGCGCAATTTCTTGGGCGAAACGCGAACGTATTTGGTGAGGGCTTGGACATCCATGGCGGTGGGCGGGAAAAGGGTTGGGTGAGGCGAAAATTACAGAGTGGAGACGCGGACTTCATCGCCCGGTGTGATAATGACGGTATTGGGCAAAGCGGTAATGAGGGCGGCGGCGCGGTGTTCTTCGCTGGCGACGATAATCAATTGCGCGACGGGCAAACCACTGCGTTGCACGGTGCAAACGACGCCGGCGCGAAAACCTTGATACAACCCGCCATCAAGGAGAACTACATCATAGGCGATGCGGGCGATGTGGGCGCGATCCGAAGGTTCGAGCGATTCGTCCACCCAATACGGATGGGTTGAAGCGCTGAGGTGAGTCGGGTTGCCAGCCAGCAAGGGCGCATGCCAGTCCGTCGTCGCGCCTTCCGCGCGTGCGAATCCACCCGCCGCCAGCAAAATGCCGGCAGCGATAGCCAAGGTGGATGAAAAACGGAAGGACATGAAAAGTTAGACTTTTTTCTGCGTGTGTGGATTGTGGCCCTTGAAAATGCGCGTCGGGGCAAACTCGCCCAACTTGTGGCCAACCATGTTTTCGGTGATGTACACCGGAGTAAACGCACGACCGTTATGCACGGCGAAGTTCAGGCCGACGAAGTCCGGCGTGATGGTCGAGCGGCGCGACCAAGTCTGGATCGGCTTGCGCGAAGCATCCTTCTGCGCGATGTCGACTTTGTCCTGCAAGGACGGTTCGACGAAATAACCTTTTTTAACGGAGCGACTCATGGTGAGAAATAGTAAGGGTGAAAGAAAAGTGGGTTAGACCTTCTTGACCTTCCGGCCATTGCGGCGGGTAAGGATGAACGCGTTTGAGGGCTTACTCTTGACGCGGGTTGGGTAGCCCTTTGCGAGCTGGCCCCAGGGCGATACGGGGTGCTGCCAGCCACCGCCACCTTTGCTCTTGCCTTGGCCACCACCCATCGGGTGATCGACGGGATTCATGGTCACACCACGCTGGCGCGGGCGCTTGCCCAGCCAACGGTTGCGACCGGCTTTGCCCAAACTACGGTTCTGATGGTCGAGGTTGCCCACGACGCCAATCGTCGCGCGGCAATTCGCGTGGACGAGGCGGATTTCACCGCTGGGAAGTTTAATGGTGGCGCTGTCGTTTTCAATGGCCATCAACTGCACGCCGGCTCCGGCCCCACGGGCGATTTGCGCTCCCTTGCCGGGCTGCATTTCGACATTGTGGATAAAGGTGGACGGCGGAATGTGACGGAGCGAGATGCAGAGTCCGACGGGATATTCCGTGACAGCTTTGTTGGTGGAAATGAGTTTGTCGCCAATCTTCATGCCGTTCGGGGCGAGGATGTAGCGCTTTTCGCCGTCCGCATACGCGAGCAGGGCGAGGCGGGCCGAGCGGTTCGGGTCATATTCCAGCTTCTGCACCGTGGCTGGAATTTCCATCTTGTCGCGCTTGAAATCGATGGTGCGGTACAACCGCTTGTGACCGCCGCCACGGCGACGACAGGTGATGCGACCGTAGCAATTACGACCCCGGGCGCGATGCGAAAACCCCGTCAGGGAGGACTCGGGTCCGTCTTTGGACAGTCCTTCGTGCGTATTCTCAATGAGAAAGCGCTGGCCGGGAGTGAGTGGGCGGCGTTGCTTGAGGGCCATGGCTAAGGTAAGTTAAAGTGAAAAAGTGGGTGATGGGGCTTAGATCGTTTCGATCTTCTGGCCTTCAGCGAGGGTAACGATGGCAACTTTCTTGCGGTTCGTGCGACCGGGGTGACCACCAAACATGCGACCGCTCTTGCGTTTGCCGGGGTGGTTCAAAATATTCACCTTCGAGACTTTGATCTTGTACTTCTCGGTAACGGCGCGAGCCACCTCGATGCGATTGGCGGACGTGGCCACCTCGAACACGTATTTGTTCAGGTGGGCGTTCAACGCCGACGCCTTTTCGGTGATGCGGAAGCTCTTCAGGACGTGGATGGGCTCTTTCATGGGCGCGGCAAATGGTAGGGTGGTTGGAATTATCCGTTGGCGCGGGCCAGGATTTTTTGGAAGGCCGACTCGCTGATAATGGCGTTTTTGCAGCGGGCCAAATCCAGGGCGTTGACCGAGGCGGCATCCACGAGGAGGACGCGGGCGAGATTGTGGGCCGCCAGTTGGGCGTTTTTCTCAAAAGATTCGTCCACCAGCAGGATTTTGCCTTTGGGGTGGATGCGGGTCAGGACTTGATTAATGACCTTGGTCTTGGGCTTATCAGCCGTAATTTTCTCAATCAGGCTCAATTCACCGTCGGTAACTTTGTCAAACAGGGCGCGTTGAAACGCGAGCTGGCGGACTTTCTGGTTAATGGTGTGTGACCAATCACGCGGGCGAGGGCCGAATACTACAGCACCTTTGACCCAGAGCGGGCTGCGGCGGGAGCCGTGGCGGGCCTGGCCGGTGCCTTTTTGGCGCCATGGCTTCTTGCCGGTACCTTTGACTTCGCCGAAATCCTTGGTCTTCGACGTGCCTTGGCGGGCGTTGGCTTGGTAGGCGACGAGGGTCTCTTTCAGGGCCTGGACGCCCTTTTTGCCTTCAAATTCACGAATGGCGAAGTCCTTTTCCTGGGCCGTCGCGCCGTCGGGGCTGTAAACTTTGAGCTTCATGGTCAGATAATTGGTTGATGGCGCGAGCCAGAGGGTTATTTCTTGGCCGGGGTGGAGGTGCGGACCTTCTTGGCCTGGCGGACGACGACGTAGTCGCCCGTGGCACCGGCAATGCTGCCCTTAACGAGGATTAAATTCTTGTCCTCAATGATCTTAACGACAGTCATGTTCTGGGTCGTGCGGCGAATCTGGCCCATGTGACCAGGCATTTTCTTGCCCTTAAACACGTGGCCAGGAGTCTGGCGCATGCCGATGGAGCCAGGGCGACGGTGCATCATGTGACCGTGGCTGGACGGCTGACCGTCCATATTGTGGCGCTTTACGACGCCTTGAAAACCGCGACCCTTGCTGACGCCGATAACGTCAACCAAAGTGCCTTCAGGGAACTTGCTGACCGTTAAGACATCACCGATTTTGAACTCCGGCGCACTAGCGGTGCGAAATTCGCTCAAATGGCTAACAGGTTCCTGGATACCGGCTTTTTTGAGGTGGCCCAGTTCAGGACCGCTCATGCGGCTCTCTTTTTGGACCCAAAAACCGATTTGGACGGCGTTGTAGCCATCGGTGCCAACCGTTTTGATCTGGGTGACGGGGCAGGGGCCCGCTTGTACTACAGTGACGGGAACCAAGCAGTTCGCAGCGTCATACACTTGGGTCATGCCCATTTTTTTACCGAGGAGGATTAAGCTCATATTGCTAAGTGGCAGGAGGACAACAACATCCAGAAGAACCGGATGGTGATGGCCGTATTGCATTCCGGCGGATGCCGGAAACCTGCGTTAGGCTGTTAGAGAAAGGATGTGGAGAGTGTTGGTTCGGGCCTAAAAAGGATGATAAAAATCGGAGCCGGCTTCCGGTGCTAGAGGCGAAAGAGCCGTTTATTAAACGGTGCTTTATCCACGGAGGCTGCTATCCGACTTCGTCGCCCGACCCGAGAGGGCGACTGGTTTGTACTGAGGGACTGCGCAATGAACAGGGGAAAAAGGTTGATAAAGGAGAAAAATCGGGTGCTCGTCAAGCGCTTTTCGGAAGTATTTGAAATTCCGAGGGGGAATACCTTCAGTGCAGCAAGGTAAGTCGGTATCTTACTTCCAGCAAATCGACGCCGCCCATCGCAATTGTTTTTTGGCCACCATCGAGGGCGAAGCCGATGGCCACATAAAATTTTCGCGCGGCATGGTTGGTTTCCAAGACCCAGAGAGTGAGGGAGGAAAAGCCATTAGACTGGGCCTCAGCAATTGCGTGTTCGCAAAGTTTTCGTCCGGCACCTTTTCGCCAATGGCGTGGTGAAATATTAATCGCCGCAATTTCTGCGATGATTTTTTTGTCCGCTTCCGGATCGCGCGAAGGCATGAGGCTGCAAAAGCCGATTATTTCTTTTTCTACGTCCGCGACAAAGGTGGTGCTTTCGCTGGCCTGGAGAAGTTTCACCCAAGACTTGGGAGTGAATTTAGCGTCCAAACCATCCAGTACGGAATCCGGCATTTGACGACGATAAGTTCTGCGCCACGTTTCG
>Ga0302319_10006865_pt1 | contig 22497 bp, 24 predicted proteins | sample Bog_T0_2_FD_203319 | JGI IMG/M metagenome (GOLD analysis project Ga0302319, IMG submission 203319) | Peat permafrost microbial communities from Stordalen Mire near Abisko, Sweden - Bog_T0_2 | ecosystem: Environmental > Terrestrial > Soil > Wetlands > Peat | place: Sweden: Abisko, Stordalen Mire... | reverse complement strand
CAAGGCGCCGAACAAGACGGCATCGGAGGAGATGGCTAGACGCGAGGAGAGGTGCATGGGTCATCTCAACATTGTTTCCGCCGCCGCAATGGCCATCTGCGGCGTGACGTTTGACATGCAGGCGAAATCGAGTGGGCACTCGCGCAGGAAACAGGGGCTGCACGGAACGTGGTGCCGCAGGACGCGGCTGCGCGCACCCATCGGGCCGGTCAATTGCGGCTCGGTCGAGCCGAACACGGCGAGGGTCGGGACGCCGAGGGCGGAGGCGACGTGCATCGCGCCGCTGTCGTTGCAAAGAACCAGCCGGGCCGAGGCGAGCATCGACATAAATTCAGCCAGCGAAGTCCGGCCAACCATGTTCTCGACATGCGTATCGGCACCGGGCATCTGCTGCACGAAAGCCTCCGCCACGGGAATGTCGACCACGGCGCCGAGCAAAAGAATGCGCGCGCTGCGTGTGGCCACGAAGTGCCGCGCGACCTCGACAAAGTTTTCCACCGGCCAGCGCTTCGCGGGGCCATATTCCGCGCCGGGACAAATGGCCAGGACAAGCCCGCGCGAGCCGGTGACGACCGTTGGGTCCTTGCGCAGTTTCGGCAATGTGGTCTCGCCCGGCGCGCCGAGTGCGGTGACGAGGTCGAGATAATAAAAGCGCTGATGGAGCCGGGCCGGGTTGCGCACCGGAGTGGGAATGGGATTGGACAGAAGGAGACTGCGTCCGCTGCGCGCATAACCGATGCGCTGCGGAATGCCGGCCCGCCAAGCCTCGGCGGCGACGCGGAGCGAATTGGGCAGCAGCACGGCCGAGTTGAAGATTCCCTCGCGCAATTGCCCGGCCGTGGCCGCGAGGTTGCGCGGTTTTTCCAGCGCGATGACCTGGTCGACGAATGGACATTTCTGCCACAGGACCGCCAGCTTCTCGGGCGCGGCAACCGTCAGCGGACTGTCTCCGATGAGGTTCTTGAGATTGCGCACGGCCGGCAAGGCCATGACCGCGTCGCCCAGCCAATTGGGACTGCGCACGACAAGCGGTCCTTGAATGTGGGGGACTGTTTCCGTCACATGATGCTTTTAGCGTGGTTCTTTCTTCCACGCACACGATTAATTAGCGGTAAATAAGCAAAGCGAACTTCTGAGGCAAAAGCCAATCCATCAGCGATTCAGCTCCATTTTTTGAGTTCCTTGTGCTCTTTTGCCTCTAAAGTGAGAAAAGCCATGAAAACGCGCTGCGCCTGGTGTCCTGCCGACAATCCGCTTTATATCCAGTATCACGACGAGGAATGGGGCGTACCCGTGCATGATGACCGGACGCTTTTCGAGATGCTGATCCTGGAAGGCGCGCAGGCAGGCCTGAGCTGGCTGACGATCCTGAAGCGGCGTGAGAGTTACCGTGAAGCCTTCGCCCACTTCGATGCCAAAAAAGTGGCGCGGTTTGACCAGAAGAAGACGGCTGCGCTGATGCAGGACCCGGGCATTATCCGCAACCGGCTGAAAATCGCGGCGACGGTGGACAACGCGAAAGCGTTTCTTGAGGTGCAAAAGGAGCACGGTTCGTTCGACCGCTACATCTGGTCCTTTGTCGGCGGCAAGCCGAAGCGCAATCACCGGAAAAAGGGCGAGCTGCTGCCCGCGCAAACTCCCGAGGCCGAGACCATGAGCAAGGATTTAAAGAAGCGCGGCTTCCGCTTCGTCGGGCCGACCATCTGCTATGCGTTCATGCAAGCGGTCGGAATGGTGGAGGATCACTCGGGGGAGTGTTTCCGGGCGAGGCGGTAGGTGGGGTCAGGGTCAGGCCGGATGCTGACCCTCCGTTGCGCAGAGCGGCTGGGTGCGCGCAATCCATTCGGCGACGGGCCGGCCCTGAATCACGTGCTCCTGGAGGATGCGCTCGCAACGCTCCGCAGTCATCGCGCCGTACCAGGCGCCTTCAGGGTAAATCACAAGCCACGGCCCTCCGACGCAAACCCGAAAGCAGCCAGCCTTGGTCCGCATGACGGGCAGCTTCAGCTCGGCGCAGCGGCGCTTAAGATAGTCCCAAACAACCTGGCCCTCCTCCATCGGCGCGCAGTCGGGGCCGAGGCAAAGGAAGAGGTGTCGCTCGGCGCGGTCGATTCCGGCAGCGGCGAAGCCTTCGTCTATGGTGGCGTATTTGGGCATGGCTAGGGTTTTTCGCCGATAAACGGATTGAAGTAATCGACTCCGACGCGCTGAAAATGTTTTTCGTTACGGGTGACGATCGTGAGGTCATGACATTTGGCCGTCGCGGCCAATAGACCGTCAGCCGGAGCCATGTTTTGCTCGGCAGAAAAATATCCCCATTGATCGCAAATCTCCAATGTCACGGGAAGGATCCGGTCAGCAAAACTTGACTTGAGGCCCCGCATCCATTGCTCCAGCGAGTGGGCCGTCGCCGGGTCGCTGGGACGAAGCCTTTCAATCCCACTGCGCAGCTCACCAAAAACGACCACACTAAGAAACTTCTCCTCCCCCTGCGAAAGATCATGCCAGCGACGAACGGAGCGCGAGCAACGCTCCGCCTTACGCAGCTCCGATATCACGTTCGTGTCCAGCAGGAACGCCATGACGGCTAAGCCAGATCAATCTTGCGGTGCCTCTTGTCTCGTTTGGGAATATATTTCATCAGATCAACGTCGACGAAGGGTGGTGCAACGAGATACTCGTTGAAACTCATTTTAGCCGTCTTTCTTTTCATGATCGATTCCTCCAAGACGCGACGAAGATGCTCCTCAGTCGAAATGCCCTTCTCAACGGCGTTTCGTTTTAACTTGAGCAGAACGGAATCTTTGATGTTGCGAACTAGTACCTGCGCCATAAGTGATAGCACAATGCTATCACTATGATAGCGCTCGTCAAGCCGCCCTCGATCAGAGCTTCAGCTTGCCAACGCTGTCGGCGACGTGGTTCGCGCTGGCCTGGAGCTGCTTCAGCTCGTCGTCGGTGAGTTTCAGCTCGATGATTTTCTCGACGCCTTTGCGGCCGAGCTGGACGGGGACGCCGACGAATTGGCCTTTGATGCCATATTGTCCGTTACAATAGGCAGCGACGGGCAGCACGCGCTTTTCGTCGCGGACGATGCTCTGGACCATCTGCACCGCGGCGGCGGATGGCGCGTAGTAGGCGCTCCCCTTTTGCAGCAGCTTGACTATTTCCGCGCCGCCGTTGCGGGTGCGTGTGATCATCGCGTCGATTTTTTCCTTCGAAATGAGCGCCTCGATCCCGATGCCGGAAACAGTCGAGTAGCGCGCCAGCGGCACCATGTCGTCGCCGTGACCGCCGAGCACCATCGCCTCGACATCCTTATAGGAGACGCCGAGCTCCATCGCGATGAAGGCGCGGAACCGGGCCGAGTCGAGCACGCCCGCCATGCCCATGACACGCTCCTTGGGGAAGCCGGTCTTGGCACCGACGAGGTAGGTCATCACATCGAGCGGATTGCTGACGACGATGACGATGGCGTTGGACGCATATTTCTTCACGTTGTCGGCCACGCCGCCGACGATCTCGGCGTTCTTCGTCAGGAGATCGTCGCGGCTCATGCCGGGCTGGCGGGCCAGACCGCTGGTGATGACGACAATATCGGACCCGGCGTAGTCAGCGGGATCGTTCGTGCCCTTGACGTCGCTATCAAAACCCTCGAGACAGGCCGATTGCAGCATGTCCAACGCCTTGCCCTGGGGCATTCCTTCGACGATGTCGTGCAGGACGACATCTCCCAGTTCCTTTTCAGCCAGACGTTGCGCGGTGGTGGCGCCGACAAAACCGGCCCCGACTACGGTGATTTTCATAAAATGTATTCCTTTGGATGACTTACCGGCTTTGGATAGCAGGCCAGTTTGTTACGGTAAAGAACGGAAAGGAGAGCGTCAATGGGCCCAAGGGCGTAGACGGCCCGCCTTATGGGCCAAAAGCAGCGGTCAAATTTTTTGAAAAAAAGATGAAGGTTGTATTGAGGAGGAGCGTCAAAATCTCCACATTAGTTAATCGACATGAAAATCACATTCCTTACTTCGGCCCTCGTGGCCATTGTGGGCCTCGCTTTGGTCGGCGCGCCCACAACCGCCCAGGCCCAAACTTCCACCAACACGGCGACTCCGGCCGCTCCTTCCACCGCCACCAAGCCGGCCAAGAAGACCAAACCGACGTCGTATGAAGGCACGCTCACAGCCGTTGACGCTTCCTCCATCACCGTGACTTCGACGAAGAAGACCCTGACCATGGCCATCGCCGCCACGACGATCATCCAAAAGGACAAGAAACCGGCGACGATCGCTGATTTCGCCGTTGGCGACAAAGTCACCGGCTCCTACGACAAGGACGCCACCGGTGCCCTGACGGCCCACTCACTGCGCAAGAAGACGGCCAAGACGACCGCGCCCGCCGCAACGACGGCTCCTGCCGCCGCGCCTGCCGCGCCTGCCGCTCAATAACTCACTTCACCCCTAAAAGAAAAAGCCGCCGGTTTCTTGCCGGCGGCTTTTTTTGTGATGAGGACATCTGGGAAACGGCGAGGTATTTGAGGTAGCCGCCGATGTCCCCATCGGCGGACCGCCGCCGGGACGACCTCGGCGCGCCGCCCGAGGCAAACCTCGAAGAATTGCATCCGAAAAGATTCAGCAACCAAACTCTTGCTCGTCCTCATTGCCTCTCTTCAATGAGGACGAGCAAGATGATTTTAATCACTCTATCGGCGAATATGCCGCCGGCAAGCTTTTTGGGGTATCCGCAAGTTTGGGACAATTGGCACAGGCCCGCGCCGTCGCGGATCGCCCTATTTATCCACCGTCCGATCGCCAGTGAAGAACTGCTCCAAGTCACCACCGATACCCAGGAAGGTATGCTTCACGTCATTCGCAAAGCCCGTGTCGGAACTACTCGAAGAGCTGGAGGAAGACTTCTTCGCCTCAGCAGGACTGGCGTAGGAGGCAACCGTATCGTCCAGCGCGTTCACGTAAACGATCCCTCTTTTGGCCCCCTTCTCAATCAGCCCAATCTGCCAGCGAAAAGGCTTCGTCGCGCTCGACTGGTTGAGCAACGCAGTGACTGAGTCGTAGGCGATATGATGTTTGGCCGCGTAATTCTGCGCGGCGCTCAACGCCGGCCCCTCGCTGGTAATCCGGGAGGGATCGAAGGTCAGCGTGTCCGAATAGGTTTTGCCGCCATTAGCGGGGTAGGTCTTGGTGATTTTACCATTTTCCACCAACACAACGCGACCATGGGTACCAATGGTCGGATCGTAAAAGATGATGTACCACTTCTGGATCGTGCTCGGCGTCCCGATGCCGTAGCAGGAGACCACCTTGTTCTGGACCTCCGGCTTCACCGACGGGCGCGCGACTTGAAAGGCATCGTTGACCGTCCCCGAAACCGGTCCCGAAGGGGTGCTCGAATTTTGCGCCCATGCCGTCCCGGAAAGGAGCAACGCGGCAAAGACTGAAGCAAGAAAACGGTTTGAGTTCATAAGGTAAGTTTTGCCCGAAATCGCCCGTATGCAACTCCTACCTTTACCCGGCGGCGAAGCCGGAAAAGGAACCGCCGGGCCATTGGTCTTGCACGATCGAACATGCTTGTTACTGTAATCTTTATGTTACGCCGTCTTAGCCTCACCGTCGCCGCTTTGCTCGGCTTGGCCGTGTGCAACCCGTACTACGTGCTGGCCCAGCAAGATACTTCCACTGCCGCCAACCCCGCCGCTTCCTCCGCCGCGCCCGGCGATGACGTGGCCGCGCTGAAGGCGGAAAATGCCGCGCTCAAAAAAGAAGTCTCCGATGCCGCGCAGACCATCGCTCAGCTCCAGGCGAAACTCGCCGCGGCCGGTGTGCCGCCGACGGCCTCAACCGATACCACCGCCCCCGCGCCGGCCAATGCGGGTCCGCAGAAAGCCCTGCCGCTCGATGCCACCAACGCCGCCACCTCTGCCGCCGCACCGGACGCGCCGGCGCCCTACACCGGCCCGAGCAAAAACTACACCGTGGTCGGCGGCGATACGCTGAGCAAGATTGCCAAGAAAATGTACCCGGGCCACGCCCAGAGCGGCCTGCAAAAAATTGAAGAAGCCAACAAGGCGACCCTCCCGGATCCCGCGCGCCTGAAAATCGGGCAGGTCCTCATCATCCCCCAATAACCTAACCTTCATGGCCCGCAAAACCCTTCCCGCGTCCGCACCCGAAGCCGAGTTTCACGAAGAACAGGAACTGCTGCCGCCCGCCGCTGGCCAGGCCGCCGATACCTCGACGGCAAATGAAATCAACCTCAAGGTCCAGCGCGTCGAGGAACAACTCCTCGACCTGAAACGGCAGCAGGAGGAGATCGAACGCCAAAAAAAGGAGCTCGATGAACTCAGCCGCAAGCAGCGCGAGTTCGACGAGGGACGCCGCGACATCGTGGAGAAACTCACGCGCGGCCTCGTCCTGCTCGAACGCGAGGAGTTCGAGGTCAAACGCGAATTGGAACAGATCAAGATCGTCCGCGACAGTTTTGCCGAGCATCTCGGCCAGACCGAGAACCTCAATCCCGCCGATTGGCCCGCCGAGGAATTGCCGACCGAATTGACCAAGGCCCTCGCCCGCGTCGACCAGGCAAAGGCCATCTACAGCCAGTCGCGCGCACGGCTTCTAGCCCTGCGCCAGGCCGAGGAAGGCCAGGCCATCGAGGACGCGCCCTCCGATCTCATCTCCGACCAGGGCGGCGCGCCCTACGAAAAATCGATCGGCGCCATGGTCCGGGAAGGTTTCTTCTATTCTGCGCTGCCGCTGGGCCTCCTCAGCGTTTTCCTCATTCTCGCCTATATCGTGCTGCACCATTGAGGCCCCTTTGGGTAGGGACGCGAATCCCTCGCGTCCGTAGTTGATCATTTTCCCTCGTTCCCAAGTGCAACTTGGGAACGAGGAATCTCCCCTACATTTCCACGCGACCCGGCTCAATTTTTAAGCTAGCGTGCCGACATGGCATGGAACCGCAACGACCCTGACCCGCTCGAAGCCCGTCGTCGTCAGTTGGCGGAACAGGAACGGCAACTCGCCGAACAAAGAAAACGGCTGACGGAGGAATTACAGCACTCCGATGAACCCGCAGTGGCCCAGCGGGGCGAACCGCCCGTCTGGCGGCTGGAAGATGACGGCCCGCAAACCCGCGTCGCCGAACCGACCTCCGCGCGCCGACGCGACCTCGCCCGCCAACGCCAGCGCGACCGGTTCCTTTTCATTGTCTTTGGCGTGTTCTTGATCGTCGTGGTAATTGTGCTGTGGGTCGCCTACCTTCACACCATCTCGCAGAATAAAGGCGCGTGAGTTTTTTGGCCGGTTCGCCGACAAGCCGGCGATGGGTCAGCGCATTTGCCGGGCAGCCTCATCGTCTTTATCCGCGTGACTTTGGCATCGCCCCGTTGCGGCTTCAACTTATGCAGGTACTTTTCTAGGGAAACTCTTATGGCCGATCCGATCACCCAAATTAAAAAAATCGCCTTCATCGGCGATTACCTTCCGCGCAAATGCGGCATCGCCACGTTCACCGCCGATCTGCGCACAGCCCTGCGGGACGAATACCCGGCGGTGGAAAGCTTCGTCGCGCCGGTGAATGATCTTCCCCAGGGCTACGAGTATCCCGGCGAGGTGCGGTTCGAATTTCCCGAGGGCGACCTCGACGCCTATCGCCGCACCGCCGCCTATGTCAACTTCAGCAACGCCGACGTCGTCTGCCTCCAGCACGAATACGGCATTTACGGCGGCCCGGCGGGCAGTTTCATCCTCGCCCTGCTGCGCGATTTGCGGATTCCCGTCGTCACGACCTTGCACACCGTCTTGCGCGATCCCGATGCGCAACAAAAACGCGTGTTGCAGGAAGTCGGCGCGCTTTCCTCGCGGCTGGTGGTCATGAGCGAACGCGGGCGCAAAATGCTCGGCGAAGTTTACGGCGTCCCCGACGACAAGATCGACCTCGTCCCGCACGGCATTCCCGATCTGCCCTTCGTCGACTCCAATTTCTACAAGGACCAGTTCGGCGTCGAAGGCAAGCACGTGCTGCTCACCTTCGGCCTGCTCTCGCCCAACAAGGGCATCGAAAATGTTTTACGCGCGCTGCCCCAGGTCGTCAAAAAAAATCCCGACCTCATCTACATCATCCTCGGTGCAACGCACCCCAACCTCGTGCGCGAACACGGCGAAGCCTACCGCCTCAGCCTCGAGCGCCTCGCGCAGGACCTCGGCATCAAGCGCCACGTCAGTTTCTACAACCGCTTCGTCGAGTTCGAGGAACTCAAGGCATTCCTGGGCGTCGCCGACATCTACATCACGCCCTACCTAAACGAAGCGCAAAGCACCTCCGGCACGCTCGCCTACGCCTTCGGCAGCGGCAAGGCGGTGATCTCGACGCCCTACTGGCACGCGAAGGAACTTCTCGCCGACGACCGCGGCGTGCTCGTCCCCTTCAACGATACCCAGGCGATGGCGGCGGCGATGCTCGATCTGCTCCAGGACGAAATCAAACGCAACGCCATGCGCAAGCGCGCCTACCTCGCCGGCCGGGACATGATCTGGAGCCGCGCCGCCCAGCAGTACATGGCCTCCTTCGAAAACGCGCGCCGCATCCCCACCCGCCGCTCGATCCGGCGGCTCGAAGTCCGCACGCTGGCCGATGAGAACCTGGAACTGCCCGCCATCTCGCTCGATCATCTCCTGCGCCTCTCCGACTCGACGGGGATCATCCAGCACGCGATTTATTCGTTCCCCGATTTCAAGCACGGCTACTGCACCGACGACAACGCGCGCGCGCTGATTCTCACGGTGCTGCTCGAAGACCTCGAAGTGGAGGCGGGCGAACTCACCCGCCTGAGCGAAATCTACGCGAGCAGCCTGCAATACGCGTTCAACCCCGACCTGAAGCGCTTCCGCAATTTCATGGGCTTCAACCGTACCTGGCTGGAGGATGCCGGCTCCGAAGACAGCCACGGGCGGGCGCTCTGGGCTCTGGGGACGTGCGTCGGGAGGTCGAAGCATCGCGATCTCCAGGCTTGGGCGGCGCAGTTGTTCGAACGCGCCCTGCCTTCGATCCTCGACACGGCCTCGCCCCGCGCCTGGGCCAACACGCTGCTCGGCATCTACGAATATTTCCGCCGCTTCAACGGCGACCGGATGGCCGCTCAGGTGCGCGACACGTTGACGAATCGCCTGATCGAACTGTTCGAGGCCAATGCGAAGGACGACTGGCCCTGGTTCGAGGACATCGTCAGCTACGCCAATGCCTCGCTGCCCCACGTGTTGATTCTCAGCGGTCGCTGGGCCGAAAACTCGCGCGCGTTCGAGATCGGGCTCAAGTCGCTGCGCTGGCTCGTCTCCGTGCAAAAATCGCCCCGCGGCCATTTCCGTCCCATCGGCTCCAATGGCTTTTATCGACGCGGCGGAAAACCGGCCGAGTTCGACCAACAACCGATCGAGGCGCACTCCACCGTCTCCGCCTGCCTCGAGGCCTACCGCTCGACCAACGACGCCAGTTGGCACGAGGAGGCGCGGCTCGCCTTCGAGTGGTTTATCGGCCGCAACGACCTCGGCATTTCCCTTTACAACCCAGCCACAGGCGGCTGCTGCGACGGCCTGCACGTTGACCGCGCCAATCTTAACCAGGGCGCCGAGTCGACCCTCGCCTATCTCATGGCCCTGAGCGAAATGGAACTGCTCGAGCATGACCTCAAGTCGTTTCAAAAACCGAGCCAGCGCGAAATGATCCTCCCACCGGCTCCCCAACCATCGACACCATGAATATCACCCGAACGGGAATCATCCTTCGGTCCAACGCGGGGCGGGTTCTCTTTCGCCCCTTCATCCTCATCGGTGACGAGCGTCCGCTGCGCATCATCGCGCGCGTCATGGCGCTGCCGGAAGTGGAAGTCGTCGCGAAGCTGAAGGAGGTCCTCGACGAATTCGACACGCGTCATCAGCGCGCCCGCGATTTTTTCCTGAAACGCTACGCCTCCGTGCAGCACCTCATCCCGACGGACCGCCCGCTTTCCGACGAGCGCAAACTGCTGCTCGGCGCTTACTTCACCCACGAGTATTCGCTCGAAGCCGCCGCGCTCTTCAATCCCTCCATCGTGCCCCATCCCGACCAGGGCGGCCTGCCCGACGGCACGATGCGCTTCGTCCTCAGCCTGCGCGCGACCGGCGAGGGCCACATCTCATCGATCACCTTCCGCACCGGCACCGTCGACGCGAGCGGGATCGTCACCGTCGATACCCCAACCCGTTTTGTCACCTCGCCGGACCACATTCCGCCCGTCTCCTACGACAAGGCGATTTTCTGGCGCAAGGTGCATGAACTCGGACTGGCCGACGTGGTCGGGGAAAGAATTTTCCGCGACCTCCCGGACCACTTCACCGTGGAGCAGCTCACCGAGGAAATCGACTACCTGCGCCACCACGCCCAGCACCGCAATGTAGAGTATGAGCGAGCCTCCAGCCGCATCCTCAACCTCGCCAAGTCGAATTACGAATTTTTCTACACGGCCGACCAGCCGCTGACGGAGCGGGTCATCTTCCCCGGCTCGCCCAACGAATCCAACGGCATCGAGGACGCCCGCTTCGTCCGCTTCGTGGAGCAGGACGGCAAGGCGAGCTACATCGCGACCTACACCGCCTACGACGGGCGCGTCACCATTCCGCAAATTTTGGAAACGCCCGATTTTCTCCACTTCAAAATCGCCACGCTCAACGGCCGCGAAGTCCAGGGCAAGGGCATGGCGCTTTTTCCGCGCCGCATCAACGGCAAATTCGCCATGATCTCGCGGCAGGATGGCGAGAATCTTTACCTGATGTATTCGGACGATCTCCATTTCTGGTACACCCGCCAGCCGTTGATGAAACCAACCTATGCCTGGGAATTCATGCAGATCGGCAATTGCGGATCGCCCATCGAGACCGAGGCCGGCTGGCTTGTGCTCAGCCACGGCGTCGGGCCCATGCGCAAATATTCCATCGGCGCCTTTCTCCTCGACCTCAACGATCCCTCGCGCGTCATCGGGCGCCTGCCGCGCCCCCTGCTCAGCCCCGATGAAACCGAGCGCGAGGGCTACGTCCCCAACGTCGTCTACAGTTGCGGCGCGCTGATCCATAACGGCATCCTCATCCTGCCCTACGCCATGTCCGACTCGGCCAGCTCCTTCGCCACCATCCCCGTCGCCGACGTCCTCGCCGCCATGCGCCCCGTCGATGGCTACTTGTGATCGGAAAACAAACCCTTGACTCCTGCTCAAACCATGCGACTGTAGTCGCTTATTCGATCAATCGCTTCCATCTGAAGCCAAGTAGTAGTGTCGCAGGTTGTCACCTGTTCGCTCCCAACGGTATCCCAATGCGTGCAAGTCATGCTCTTCAATAGTCGGCGCTAGGTCGCAACCTTAACCAGAAAACAACACAGTATGAAATTGTACGTAGGAAATCTCTCCTTCCAAACCACCGAACAGGACCTCAACGCTTTATTCTCGAAATACGGCACGGTCTCCGAAACCACCCTCATCATGGATCGTGAAACCAATCGCCCCCGCGGCTTCGGTTTCGTCACCATGAGCAGCGCCGAAGAAGGCACGAAAGCCATCGAAGCCCTGCACGGCCAGAACCACGACGGTCGTGACCTCACGGTCAACGAAGCCCGTCCCATGGAAGCGCGCGGTCCCCGTCGCGAATCCAGCGGCGGCGGCGGCGGTCGTTCCGGTGGTGGTCGCAACCGTTACTAAGTAAGCGGTAGCCGCAACCCCAACTGGGTTGCCATTTTTAACCCAGGGTTGGTTCCGCCATGCGAAACCGGCCCTGGGTTTCTTATTGCCTTGAATCGCTCCGAGAAGGGTCGCAGCTTGATGTATGTCGCGTAAGCGACCCAATAAAATCTGTCATCCCGGGCAAGACCGGCTTGTCCGGTGCGGTCGAAGAACCGCTAAGTGGAGGGATGACTTAAGTTATTAGCTGGAGCTTGCCTTAACCATCTCGATGGATTTTCCACCAAACGATTTATGGGCATAAAAAGACACCTCCTCAACTTCGGGAGCGTTATAATCCTTCTTGGTAATTTCACGTCGCTCTTTCCCGCGCAAGCGCAAAACTCGGCAGCTGACCTCACCGTTCATTCCTTCGTCGTGGCGTCGAACCCCGTGCCGTTTGGGTTCAACATTCAGTCCGGCGGCGATCCCATTACTAATAACGATTGGATTGTCGACGGCGGCACGGCCCCCTTGACGAATCGGTTCAGCTTCGCGGCCGAGAGCGGCACGGCCAATACCTTTGTGGATGTCACAGAAAATGGCGGCACCGATTTTTATGACAGCTTTGCTTCCGGTTTCTTCAACGGCGCCACGGCCTACACCTACCGTTATGCCAACGGAGCGTGGACCCTGCTGCGGACGGACACGGTGGCCAGCTTCACGGCAGTCGGCGGCAGTACGAATCCGGTCGATCACACCATTACGTTCGCGAACAGCGGCCCCGCGGTTCAGTCAGGCGACATTGTCTGGTTGAACCAGGACTTCACTGCAAACTTGAACTTATCGACTATCGCGCCGCGCATGCAGCAGTACACGAGCGACAGTTGGATGGTGTACGGCCCCACCGGCAACGCGCCGGACGGCACCACGCTCTATTACTCCCGCGTGGCCGACGGTCCGCCCGGCGACAACGTGGGCAACCCCTCCCAAAGTCTGCCCGAATGCCTGTCGATCACCACCACCAAGGCGCAAGTCGTGACAATGGGGCAGTATTCGCAGGACTTTGTCGGGCCGAACGACGAGGGGTTCGATGCGGGGCACACGTATACCGCGAGTGTCTGGCTCAAGGAACCGTCGCTCGCCAACGGACAAACGGGCAGCGTGACGTTCAATATCAATTCAAATATGGGCATTACCAAGACCTTCACGGGCGTGACCAACGCCTGGCGGCAGTTCACTTACAGTTTTAGTGCCGTCGCCAACCTTCCCGCAAACCAGGCGGTTCCCCAATTTCAACTCTATTTCACCGGCCCGGCCACGCTGGAAGTGGACGACTTCCAAGTTTACGATAATTCCCATCCGCCGCTCACCCTTGATCCGCGGGTCGTTACGTCCTGGCAAAATTTCATGCCGGGCACGATGCGGATTTGGAGCGACTTTGCCAGCACCTTTGGCAGTTACCTACTGATGAATTTCGATTCCTGGTTAACTGCTGAGGGTAAGAGCCGCAATACCATCCAAATTGGAGCCGGGGGCTATGCGAGCACGGAGTTGCAACATCTGCCCACCGCGCTGGCTTACTGCAAGCAGTTCGGCGCGCAACCCTGGTTGATCGCCAATGAGGCCTTCACGCAGCAAGAGTGGAGCAACCTGATCGATTTTCTGGCCGGCCCCAGTTCCACTCCCTACGGCGCGATGCGGCCCAGCAACCACACCAATCCCTACACGGACGATTTCAATACGATCTATATCGAGTTCGGCAACGAAGAGTGGGGCACCCAGTACACGGCGGCCAATGTGCAGTACGGCGCGTACGCGCACCTCATGTTGAGCGCGGCCAAGGCAAACCCGAACTTCAATCCCAAGATCAAGTTCATCGTCAACGGCTTTTCCGGCAATCCCTCCTTTGGCCCCAATAACGTGGCGACGGCGCCCGAAGCCTCCCTCGTCGATTACTTCAGCTACACCGGAGGTACCAGCGGCCTCACCGGCAACGCCTACTACCAGAGCGAGCTTCTGCAATTACCCAGTACGTATCAGAGCCAGATCGGCGCCTGGGTAACGGCTGAGCAACAAAGCGCGGCGGCGGGCTTCCCCTATACCATTGCCGTTTATGAAGGCGGACCGGGAAGCGACAACCCCAATTCGTCGGGTGGTGGCGACACCACGCTCGCGGCAGCGGTGGCAGCCCTCGATGTTTTTCTCTACGCCTCTCAAAGCGGCGTGGGGCCGCAACATCTCTTTGCCCCCTATCTGGGAACGGGAGCCTACTCTTCCAACACCAACTTCTATAACGGATTTCGACCGCATCCGGTGTGGGAGGCTTTGCAAATGCGCAATCAATATTGCAAAGGTCCCATGACGTTGACCGAGGCAGACGAAACCCCCGTGTCGACCGACGGCAACAATTATCCGCTCATCGGCAGCTACACGTTCCACGACAATGCGGGCAACGCCGACGTGTGGGTGCTCTCGCGTGACGCCACGCATTCGACCCCGGTTACAATCCATTTGCCCACGGCGGCGACAGGCAGCGCCACCCTCTACATGCTCACCGGCGGCGCCAACGGCGCAGGCGCCACCAACGACACGGCGATGACGGTATCGGTAACCAGTCAGACGATTACGAGCTTTGGGAATGCCTACACCTTCACCATGCCTCCCTCCTCGGCCTACCTTTTTGTCGTGCCTATGGGCACTTGGCCCGCATCCGGCCCGAGCAACGCCTTAGCTCAAGCAGGCCTTGGTTATGCCTACCTGAGCTGGACAGCGGTGTCGGGCGCCACCAGCTATGACGTCTATCGCTCAACCAGCCCGACCAGTTTCAGCAGCACTCCCTATGTTAAAAATGTCAGCGGTACGAGCTACAACGATGCAAATGTGACCGATGGCACAACCTATTACTACCGGGTGACAGCCGTCACCAGCACGGGCCAGACGGATACTTCCGCCTTGCTCTCCGCCACACCGCTGGCCAATCGGTGGAATGACAGCAACTTCGCCACCAACTCGACGACCAGCGCCAACCTGGCAAATCAAGGGTGGGCGAATTACTTTTCCACCAATGGAGTAAGCTCCCAAGGCGCGGTGGGGAATTACTATAGCCTGGGCTACGGCCCTCCTCCGGCCACCGCCCTCACCCAAGCCTCCTTGGGCACGACGGGAGGAGACCCGGGCAATTTCATTCAACTCCAGAGCACCTACAACTATGACCTGGTGCTTCCACTTGCCGCACCGCCCACCACGGAAACCTGGACCGTCAGTTTTGATTATAAAGGCAATCTCTCCAACACGAGGTTTGCCGTGTGGACCAGCAACGCCCTCGGCAACCTGATCTTTTATTGGGACGGTGGATATAATAATTCCGGGACCAACACCAACCTTACCGGCGACATGCTCCTGACCAACGCCGGTTCTACCTGGACCCACTTCTCGACCAATGTGACCGTGCCGACCGGCGCGGCCAAGGTGAGCTTGTCATGGGCGGGTGATGCCACAGGCGGCGGGATTGCCAATATCGTTGTGACCCAAGCCCCGACACCGACTGCGTCGGATACACCGACGATGCCGCCATGGGCATTGGTGATTCTTGTCGCGCTGTTGCTGATTACCGCCGCCAGGAGGCTGCCTACTTGCGCGTGATTCCAAAATACGCCGTGGTAAGCTACGTCGGCCAGGCCGTGAGAACGATATCAAGAACCCTGCCCCACGCAGCGGGGCATTGACCCCTACTGCCCTCCGCAGGAGTAATTCCGCTCGGCCCTTTTACGCCTCCACCGCCGGCTCAGCCGCAGGATTCAGCGCGGCGAGATCAGCCGCGGCATCTTCCCAGGCTTCGTTGAGCTCTTCCTGTTTCTCCGTATTTTCGAAAAGTTCGCGGTTGAGCTTCACCACATCGCCGCTCGCATACGTATCCGGCGCTTCCATCAACGCCACAATCTCCTTGTGACGCGCTTCGAGCACCGCAATCTCGCGCTCGATCTGGTCGACCCGCGCCTGCACTTTCTTGCGCGCGGCGGAAACGGCCTGCCGCTCCTCGGCTTCCTTGCGCTTTTGCTCCTTCGTCTTGCCGGTCGGCGCGCCGGACGTCTTTGCCGCCGCGGGCGCTTCGGCGGGACGGCTGTCCGTGAGCTGCTCGCCCGCGACGAGCCCGAGCTTGGCCGATCCCGCGCCCGATTTCTCGAGGTAATAATCGTAATCCCCCGAGTAAGGCGTGAGCCTCCCCGCGCTGATGTGCAGCACCGTCTGCGCGAGCGCGCGGATAAAATAAACGTCGTGGCTGATGAAAATCAGCGTGCCCTGATACTGCTTCAGCGCCTCGATCAGCGCGTCAATCGAGGCCATATCGAGGTGCGTCGTCGGCTCGTCCATCAGCAACAGGTTGGGTGGATTCATCAGCAGCTTGACCAGGCCGAGGCGCGTTTTTTCCCCGCCGGAAAGCACGCCGACTTTCTTGAAATGATCGTCGCCCGAAAAGAGGAACGAACCGAGGATGGTGCGCGTGGTGATCTCCGGCAGCGGGCTCGGAATGCTCATCGCCTCCTGCAAGACCGTGCGGTTCGGGTTCAACATGTCCGCGCGATTCTGGGAGGAGTAGCCGACCTCGAGGTTGAGGCCCTCCTTGCGCTCGCCCGCCTGGATTTCCAGCACGCCGCCGAGAATTTTCAGCAGCGTCGATTTGCCCGCGCCGTTCGGCCCGACCAGCACGGTGCGCTGCCCCTTCTCGATCTCGAGGTCGATGCCCTGGTAAACCTTCAGCGTGTCGTAGGCGAAGTGAACGCCGGTCAGCGTCATCACGCGCTGGCCGCTGCGCGTCGGTTGCGGAAACTTGATGTGGATTTTCTTGTCGGCCGATTCGGGCGCCTCGAGTTTCTCCATGCGCTCGATCTGCTTCAGCTTGCTCTGCGCCTGCGACGCCTTGCTCGCCTTGGCGCGGAAACGGTCGGCGAATTCCTGGAGCTTCTGTATCTCCGCCTGCTGATTTTTGTACGCGGCGAGATGCTGCTCCGCGCGCGCCTTGCGCTGCTCGACGTAGGCGTCGTAGTTGCCGCGATACCGGTGAATCTGCTTGTTGCGAATCTCAAAAATATTGTCGACGAGCGCATTCAGAAACGCGCGATCGTGCGAGATCATGAGGATCGCCCCGGGATAATACTCGAGGTAATTCTGGAACCAGCCGAGCGATTCGAGATCGAGATGATTCGTCGGCTCGTCGAGCATGAGCAGATCGGGCTCCATCACCAGCAGCCGCGCGAGATGCGCGCGCATGATCCAGCCCCCGCTCATCGTTTTCGCCGGGCGGTTGAAATCGGATTCGCGGAAAGCAAGACCGGCCAGAATGCGCTTGGCCTTCGGTTCGTTCTGGTAGCCGCCGAGTTCGGCGTACTTCCCCAGCGCGTCGTGATATTCCTCCGTGTCGGTGTGGCCAGTCGCCGCGCCGTCGGCAAGGATGTGCATGAGCCGCCCATGCTCCGGCGTGAGGGCGCAGGCCAGCTCCAGCACGGTCTCGTCGCCGCTCGCCGCGGTTTCCTGCGGGAGATAGCCGATCGTCGTGTGCCTGTCGATGACCACGGAGCCGCCGTCGGGTTCGGTCGTGCCCAGGATAATGGAGAAAAGAGTCGACTTGCCCGCGCCGTTCGGCCCGACCAGCGCAATGCGTTCCCCGAGATTGATACTCAGGGAAACGTCTTCAAACAGCGTGCGCGCGCCGAAGCTCTTGCCGATTTCGGACAGGGTAAGCATAAGCGGGCAATCTTACGCGAAGTGCAGGTCAGCAGCAAGCTTTGGCGACATCATGGAGGGTCAGCCTCCGGCCTGACCCTGACTATTCTCCTCGTTCCCGCGAAATTTTATTTCGCGCCGACCAAAGTTGCGAGATGGCGACAACCTCGGCAACGAAATCGCCTCCGCAAGGAGAATTGCCTTTCCGGCCTGAAACCTCTATTAGTGGCCCATGAGCGTCCTCGAACTCGAGAAGGCGGTGGCGGTTCTTTCTCCGGAAGAGCTGCGGGAGTTCCGCGCCTGGTTCGCCGATTTCGACATGGCCCAGTGGGACCGTCAAATCGAGGACGATTCGAATGCAGGTCGACTGGATCACCTGATCAATAAGGCGATGGAAGACTATCGAGCCGGAAAGACGACCGATCTCTAAGCATAAGACAAACGCAGATTTTTGGGAGCATTTCCGACACCTTCCACCGGAAATCCAGAATATCGCGCTAAAAAATTACGATCTCCTGAAGAAGGATGCGCGTCATCCCTCACTTCAGTTCAAAAAGGTCGGGAAACTTTGGTCCATCCGCGTGGGGCTGGATCACCGGGCCTTGGCCCTGGCCATCCCCGAAGGATTCCTCTGGATCTGGATCGGACGGCACGAAGTCTACGATAAAATGCTCAAGGAATAGTTTTCGTTCCCGCGAAATTTCATTTCGCGCCGACCAAAGTTGCGAGACAGCGCGCGCTTTTGAGTTTAATGTCTCCATGCAAGCGCAAGCCCGCACTCCACGTTGCCCACCAAGTTGCCGGTAAACTGAAAAAGACTCATGAGCGAAAAATTTCCCCGCAGTCCCTACGACGCGATCAACGGCCTGGTTTACTTCCCGCGAATGCTGGACAAAATTCGCATCCACGCAGAGGGCGCTTTGCCGCCCGGCTATGAGGAACATCTCGGCCACGGCTTCGATCTCCGCTGCCTGACTTTTCTTGGCGTCAAGTACGAGGACGTGCGCAAGCTCGTGCTCGCCGGCGAGTCCGACGAGGCGGTGCTCGAGTGGTGTCACGAGCACGGCCGCGGTCCGACCGTGGACGAAATCGAGATCTGGAGCGGCTTCATGATGAAGCGGGGCTGGCGCGACGATGCCAGCGAGCGGATCGCCTTCCGCCTGAAAGAGGCCGGCCTGGAGCACCGCGCCCCGGAAGCAGCCACCATGTTCGACTTCATCGACATCGACGAAAAGCGTACCCCTCCCGATTTCACCAAGTGGGAACAGCCGCGCGTTAAGTAGGAATTCTTTAGCCACCGCGCGAAGTTCGTGCCGAAAAGATTTTCTTAAACCGTAGCGGCCGTCGCGTCGTTGCGCGAAACCTGCCTTTCCGACACCTCCTTGCGCGGCGCGGTCTCTGGGTCATGGTAATCCATGGCCACGATGTCCACGGATGTACAGGTGATCGGAGCGGGCCCGGTCGGCCTTAAACCGGCACAACCTGCTTCGCCGCCAAACGGGATTCCAATATCGTTTGTCACGGAATCCTAACGCGGCAATTCTGGAATCATGAAAACGACCGTCGATATTCCTGACCAAAAACTCAAGGACGTGATGCGGCATACGCGCGCCGGGACAAAGCGCGAAGCCATTGTCCGGGCTGTGGCCGAATTCAACCGGCGCGAGCGGGTGGAAAAGATCATCCGCAAGTTCGGCACGATGGACGGCATCATGACCCGGAAACAATTGCGAAAAATGAGGGAAGCCTAGAGGACTTAAAGCTTCCCCCGCCCTACTTCGCGTACTGCGCCACGCCGTTGCCGAAGGACCAGTTTTCCTTGTCCACTTCAACGAGGTTGATGAGCACATCTTCCCGGCGCACCTGCAGCTTCTCATGCAAACCGTCCGCGACGGCTTTGTAAAAAGCCTGCTTCACCTCCGTCGTCCGCCCCTTGTTCAGCGTGATCTGCATGAAAATGCAATCCGGTGTTCGCGCAATTCCGAGGTAATTCGGATCGAAAATAAAATCACCGGGCGCATGTTCCGTGATGACCTGGAACCGGTCATCCTTCGGAACGTTGAGCGTGTCGAGCATGGCTTGGTAGACCACGTCGCCGATGGTGCGGCGGTAGTCGGCCGATTTACCGGCGATAAGATCAATTCGGGCGAGTGGCATAAATGTCTCCTTTTTCGAATCTGGATGGCATTCCTGCTTTTGTCGAGCCGCCCAAAATCGAAACGGATTCTTGTTTCGGCGTAAGAAAAATATCGCCTCTAACGGCTTGCAAATAGCATTTCAAATCCGCCTTTACGCGCAATACGCGATGCAGGGACCGACGCGCCCGTCGCCAGCATTTATTTTTAAGTGGCACGCCGCCAATGAGTAAGGCCCATCGAAAAGGCAGTGGCATGGCGGGTGCGCAGCCAATGAATATCATGGCACTTATTCTGATTATTGTTGTGCTGGTCCTCTTGCTCGGCGGCGGCGGGTATGCCTACAGCGGCCCAGTCGGCGGCGGCGGCGGGCTTGGCCTCGTCGTCGTGGTCCTGCTGGTACTATACCTGCTTGGCTACCTGCACGGGTGAGGAATTCCGACCAGGGGTTGACGCGCGCAAGATCGACGACGATCTTTGAGGCGGGTAGCAGCGTCGGCGGGTTTCTTGCCCATACTTTGACTTTGAGACTTTGAGGGACGCATCATGATACTCGTGGTTGAAGATGACTTGCAGGACAGCTTTTTACTCACGGACCAATTGGTCCGCGCCGGGCTCGAGGACGACGTGCGCCTCATCCGCAACGGACGGGACGCGCTCGACTTTCTCCTGCAGGTCTCGCCCCTGCCCTACGCCGTCTTCCTCGATTTGAAATTGCCCGGACTCAGCGGGATAGCCCTCCTTCGGGAGATCAGAAATGAGCCGCGGCTTCACGATCTACCGGTGATCGTCACGACCAATTCCGTCAACGCCCACGACGCGGAAATGTGCGCGCGACTCGGAGTGGCCGCTTTCCAGTCGAAGCCGGTCCGGATGGAGATTTTCAAAATGATCATCGAAAGCGTCGAATCGGAACGCCCCTTTCTACCGAGGCCCATTGACCCTCACTTTGTCCAGTTGGCATCGCCTATGCTTCCTGAAGAAGCGTGATTCAAGCGAACTGCCGCGCACAATTCACCGCCGATGATTTTTCCTTCGTCGTGCGGGTGCTCGCCAAATCGCAACGCGACGCCGTTTCGCTCGTCTCCCTGCTCAGCGACGAGGCGGAGCGAGATGCCATTCTCGATCACGATCTCGTCTACGAATCGGTGGTCGACCAGACCGGGTGCCTCCAGGTTTCCGCCGCGTTTTATTTCTATGTGCTCACGCGCCGCGTATTGAAGCGCGTCTCGCTCGACGAACGCGCGCTGACCGATTACGTCGCCGCCGTGCTCCTCGCCTTTTCGCACGTCAGTCAATTGCGAGCGACCGGCGACCAGAGCCCCGCCTCACGCAGCTTCGCCTACATCTCCGATCTCATGACGCAGGCCAGCAAATGTCCGCCGGAGCAGGCCTTTGTCCTGCGCGTCCACACCGCCAACTACGCCCTTTTTTTCAGCGGCATGTTTGCCGAGCGCGTCAACGCCCATGTGCAGCGCCGCGGCGCGCCCAGCCTCGGCTTTTACGAGGCGGTCGGACAGTCCACTTACCTCTCAGTCGCCGACCATCCGCAGGCGCGGCGCACCGATTTGCAGGCCATCTTCCGCCAGCTCGGCGGCGAGTTCCGCCGCGTGCGCATCGCGCTCAACCAGCTCGCCGACACCCTCCTCCATCTGCACGAAACGCCGTCGATCCTCATCCGGCCTGCCTGATCCGGCCTGCCTGATCCGGCCATGACCCTCCTGCGCGAAATCCAGACTTTGCTGGAGCGCACATACGCCCCGGTGCCGATCAACCTCGAATCGTGCGTCATCGGCGAAAGCCGCTGCGCCGCGCTCAACCAGATGGCCGGTGAAACCGCGTCGCACCTCGCGCCCGGCGGTCGGACTTTTCTGCGGCAGGCCGGCGATTCGCTCCACCTCGCGATTTTTTATTCACGGCCAGTCATCGCGGAGCTGGAAGCGAACGACCCGCGCGAGGCGCTCAACGAACGCAACATCTCGGCCCTGATCACCTTCATCGAGGAAATCGCGCACGGCGTTCAGGCCGCGCTCCTCTTCCACGAAGGCGAACGCGAAATCGATAGTGAGGATTACGCGCGCAATCTGGAGGCGCAGGCGCGCGTCGACACCTATCTCGTCCTGAGCAAATTTGCCCATCTGCTCTGCGGAAAAGGGAAAATACCTCCATCGGTCGGCGTCTGGTTGCGCCGGCAATTATTCGACAACAGCCATCGTCGCTTCGCCAATTCCCGCCTGCGCGCCCGGTACGGCGCCGCCCAGCGTTGCGCGCTCGTATTTCTGCGGCGCCTGCGCCGTCTGCCCATCGCTGAGCGGCCCGAAACACTCCGTGAATTCCGCGCCCTGAATTGGCGCGGCAAACTGCAATTCGTCCGCCTCGCCTAGCAATTTCTGGAGGGTCAGACTCCTGTCCTGACCCTGATACTTCCTGCCTTTTTCCGCCATGAGCGACAATACCCAAGCGACCGTGGGTCCTCGTTTTTCCCCACTTCCCCATGACCGCTCATTACTACATTTAAGATTTTTTTCATTGACGAGTCATCATTCGTAACACATAAGTGTCCCGTATGGGATACGAAGAAGCGCGCGTGATGGAGTTCCTGCCCTGGGCACGGAAGTTCGCCCGCTCATGCGTATCAAAGCTCCCCCATCACCTCGACTACGAAGACCTCCAGAGTGCCGGAGTCCTCGGCTACCTCCGGGCCGCCGCGCGCTACGATGCCGCCAGGGGCGCCTCCTTTCGCGGATATTGCGCCCTGAGAATCCGCGGCGCAGTGCTCGATGAGTTACGCCGGTGGGACTGGGCTCCCCGCTCCGTGCACAAAAGCCAGAAGCGTATTACGCGTATCACATCCAATCTCACCGAGCAGTTGGATCGCGAACCCACGCGCGGGGAACTGGCCACCGCCCTCGGCCTCGAGGAAGGCGACCTCACCGCTTA